>Ga0126379_10001409_pt1 | contig 14621 bp, 13 predicted proteins | sample PanSoiMetPlot_24_FD_92640 | JGI IMG/M metagenome (GOLD analysis project Ga0126379, IMG submission 92640) | Tropical forest soil microbial communities from Panama - MetaG Plot_24 | ecosystem: Environmental > Terrestrial > Soil > Tropical forest > Bulk soil | place: Panama | collected 2016-02-17 | reverse complement strand
GGCAACGCTTATTATGCCAAGAGCGACTACGACCACGCGATTGCGGACTATACCGAGGCGATCGTCGCCGATCCCGGCAATGCTTTGACTTTCAACAACCGTGCCAACGCCTACTATGCGAAGCAGGACTACAACCATGCCATCTCGGACTACACCGAGGCGGTTCGGCTCAATCCCAACCTCGGGTCGGCGTACACCGGGCGTGGCAACACGTATGCTGCCGAGGGCCAAATTGATCACGCTGAGGCCGACTTCGACGAAGCAAGGCGGATCGGAAAACGGGCCAGTAATGGTCGCTAGGCGGTACGCGTGGTGGCCCGACCCGAAGGGTAGCAATCGCGGTCTCAGCTCCCTCGGGCGCCACCCAACCGCTGGTTATGGCATCTGGCTCAGGTAAGTCCGCGGCCCGTTCGGGGAAAGCACCGGCGGCTCGAAGGATCTCGACGCCGACGAACGAAAAATCAGCAGTTAAGGAATCTGCCGATCAAAGATCCATGAAGTCCGGCGAACCGAAGTTTCAGGCGTCTTCGACCAGCCAAAGCATACCGTCGCCGCGATCTCGCCGATCGTTCCGTCTCCGCGAGACGGAGATTCTCGGCGTTCAACTTCACGGGCTCAACCCCCGCATGGTCGGTACAATTCCTGGACGAGTTTATTCACTTACCACAACGCTTCCGACAAAGAGCTTGGTGCCTCCCGCGCCCACCCGCGAGGGACGCTTGCGGTCAGCGTGGACCGTTCGCCGCGTTTTAACATTCAAATCGAAGACGACGATCTGATGATCGGCGTATAGTCTGGGCTTTTAACGTCCTCCGCCCCGAAGGGTGACGATTTCGTTAGCAGGAGGCCGACGTTCCGACCGAGAGTGAGAATCATGGTCCCGACCCTCCCATTCAGTAGCGGCGATTTCACGCTTGCCGACACCGGAAACTTGGCAGTGATGATACCGGAATGCCTACCCGGTGGCCGGTCCACCGCTGTCAACGGCCACGGTTTTACGCTGGGTCCTTTCGCCAACAACCAGTCCAGTCGTGTGAGCCGCGCTCCTCCCGGCGGTCAACGGTGGGATTTCCACCGTGGAGATCACCGATGAACCGGTATATCGAGCCATGATGACCGCGATCACTGGGCCCGGGCGCCGGGTGCCGTGGCAAGGCGTCATCGTCGCGCTCATCATGGCCGGCATGATCCTTGCCGTTGGCCTGATTTTACTGGGGCTCACGGGCGACTTCTTAGTCGATTGGTTGTGGTTTTCGGCCGTTGGTTATCCGCATGTGTTCTGGACGACTGTCGCCGCCCAAGCCGCGGTCTTTCTGGTGACCTTCGTCGTGACGGCCGCAGTGCTGTGGGCGAATGCATCGCTGGCACTGCGACTTGCGCAATCGCCGTGGATGCAGCGTCCTACCGACTTTGAGTGGAAGGAAGTTGGCGTTTTGACACTGGCGGACGTTTTGGAATTTATGCGCCTTCGGCTGCCATGGCCGCTGGTGATCGGCGTAGGCGCCGGTCTGATTGCTGCGCTGGTCGCCTGGGGCGAAATGAGTAACTGGGGGGCCTTTCTGCGATTTCTCTATCAGGTACCCTATGGACTAACCGACCCGCTATACAGCAAAGACATTGGATTCTATCTATTTTCGCTACCCACCTATGTGGTTATCAAAAACTGGATGCTGCTCACCCTCGTTCTCAGCGCCCTTTCTGCTGGCGTCGTCTATTGGGCGCGCGGCGAGATCGAGTTCGACGGTCAGCGCCGGCTCCTTTCGCCCATGGCGATCGCTCACGGCTCGGGGCTTCTTGGTGTTTTCCTCCTCGTGAAGGCTTGGTCATACGATCTTGACCGCTACCTTTTGCTCTACCGCGACAATGGGGTGGTAATCGGCGCGAGTTATACCGACATCCATGTGGAACTGCCCGTTCTGTGGCTATTGATGGCGCTTTCGGTTGTCGCGGCGCTTGCTGCATGGGCAAATCTGCGCGTGCGCACTTATCGGCTCCCCGCGGCTGCAGCGGTGCTCGTCTTTGGCGGGTCGATTGTCCTGTCCGACGTGCTTCCGGGATTGTTCCAACGTGTATTTGTTAAACCAAGCGAGCTGCAACAGGAGAAGCCATACATCGCACGCAATATCGCGCTGACGCGACAGGCGTACAATCTTCATCAGATTGTGGTGAAGCCATTTCCTGCGGAACAAGATCTCAGCTTCCAAGGACTGGAGGGCAACAAGGCGACTATCGACAACATTAGACTGTGGGATTGGCAACCGTTGATGGATACTTATGCACAGTTGCAGGAGATCCGCACCTACTACAAATTTCATGACGTAGACGTGGACCGTTATCAGCTCGCCGGCACGTACCAGGGCGTAACGCTGACGGCGCGCGAGCTGAAATCCTCACTGCTGCCGCCCAACGCCCAGACCTGGGTCAATCGTCACGTTCTCTTCACCCATGGCAACGGTGCCGTAATGAGCCCGGTTGCCCGCAAAAGTCCCGAAGGTCTGCCGCTTTTCTATGTGCGGGACATTCCGCCGGTAGCAGCAGGCGGTCCCGAAATTCACGAGCCGCGCATCTACTACGGCGAGGAGACCGACGACTACGTCATCGTTAAAGGAAGCGCCGCAGAATTCGACTATCCAAAGGGAAAGGACAATATCTATGCGAGGTACAATGGAGTCGGCGGCGTTGACGCAGGCGGGATTGCGCAGAGATTGCTTTTTGCCTGGTATTTCAGTGACGTGAATCTGCTGCTCTCGAGCTATATCACCAGTGAGAGCCGTATCATGATGCGTCGCGAGATCCGGGAACGGGTCCGCACGATCGCGCCGTTCCTGCGCCTCGATCACGATCCGTATCTGGTGATCAGCGAAGGGCGGTTGTTCTGGTTGCAGGACGCTTATACGACTAGTGACTATTTTCCCTGCTCGCAACCTGCATCGGGACTCGACCTAAACTACATCCGCAATTCAGTCAAAGTCATTATTGATGCATATAACGGAACCGTCGATTTTTATCTCATGGATCCGATGGAGCCTATCGCTGCGACCTACCAGCGTATCTTTCCCAAGCTATTCAAACCATTGACTTCGATGCCACCGGATTTGCTGAAGCACATTCGTTATCCTGAGGACCTGTTTCTGATACAAGCGCGGTTGTACCAAGCTTACCACATGGAGGCAGCCGAAGTTTTCTACAATCGCGAGGATCTTTGGCAATTCCCCCGCGAACCGGGCAGTGGCGGTGCCGCCACGATGAAACCGTACTATATCATCATGCGACTGCCCGAAGAGCTGCAAGCCCAATTTTTCGTTATGCTGCCGATGACGCCGAACCGCCGTGACAACATGATTGCCTGGCTCGCCGCGCGCTGTGACTTGCCTGACTATGGCAAGCTGATCGTCTATGAGTTTCCTAAAGACAAGCTTGTCTACGGGCCTTTTCAGATTGAGGCGCTGGTCAATCAGAATACCTATATCTCCCAGCAACTTTCGTTGTGGAATCAGATGGGCTCGCGGGTGATCCGCGGAAATTTGCTTGTAATACCGATTGAAAATTCGATTCTCTATGTATCTCCCCTCTATCTGCGGGCACAGCAAGGGCAATTGCCGGAGCTCAAGCGTGTGATCGCAGCCTACGGGGATCGCGTGGTGATGAAAGAGACCCTCGCCGAGGCACTATCGTCGCTGTTCATCGAGACCCGTCCGGAAGCCGTGGCGCCGAGCCCTGAAACAGCAACGCTGCCGGCAGGTGCCGGAGTGGATCGGGCCCGGGAGGCGCTCGATCACTATAATAAAGCATTCGAGCGCTTGAAATCTGGAGACTGGACAGGCTTCGGTACGCAACTCGATGTCGTGCGCGAGCTTTTGGAAAAAATGAGCCGCCAATCCAGTGGCCACTGATGCGATCGGGCTGCGAGCAGCGGCGCCGCGTTTCTGTGCGCTTCAGCCGGAATCTGTAGTGATTTGAACGACCGGACGCGCGACAACCAACCCGCCGTCGAGACCGACTTCGCTGCTTCCCTTGGGACATTTCGCGGTCTTTGAACTGTCGAGGTTCGGCATCTGCGAACCTGCGCCCCTGCCAAAATGTATCACGGGGAGACTTGCCTCGAATTGGGAGCGCCGGGGTGCCAACGCGGGCGCCGTCGAGGCAGGGGACAAGGTCAGAACGGCTAGCACAACGTCGCTGGGCCGTCTGGCAATGCAGCCTTAACGCAACAGTCAAGTCTATTCTTCTTGTGATTCCCGTTCCAACTCAAGGGCGTCGACAAACGCGCCGAGGCTATGGTAGGTAGCGAAATTGTTGGGAGCTTAAATGCAGGGGAACGGAAGGATGACGATGAAGGGACTCTTTTTTGGCGTTGCGTTAGCTTTCGGTGTTTCGACGGCCGTCAGCGCGGCGATGATACCGGCGCCCCTCGGCACGACCGACAGCGCGGTCGTCAAAGTCGCGGAAGGATGCGGACCGGGATTTTGGCGCGGGCCCGGCGGACGTTGTCATCCGTTTGCTGTGTCTCGAGCGTGCCCGCGAGGATATCACCTCGGCCCCGAGGGAAGGCGGTGCTGGCCCAACTGAATAAATAACGACGTGTAGGGTTGAATAGGAGAAGCGGCCGTCCGTCCGGCCGCTTTTTGCGCCTGCGGCCTCGTAGCTCGGGGCTTCGCTCGAAGCCCCGAGCGTAGCAGACGGCCGGCGGAGTCGCACCCAATTCACTACGATGCGAGTGACCTGCGCGGCGGTACGAGCCCCTTCCGGGTTCGCGATCAAGGAGGCAAGTTCCGTCCCCGCCCTGTCCGTCCCGCCGCAGTGCAATGTTACCCGTCTGCGATCCCAGCGAGGCTCTTCCGTGTTATTGTCGGCGCATGTGGTTGCCGGAACTTGGTTGCGTCGTTCAAGCCGGCGCGGCCCTACCGCTATGGCCTTCGATGATCGACAAGCTGGAATTCGTGATTGCGTTGGCTCGCGAAAGGCACTTTGGGCGGGCTGCCGAAGCGTGTGGGGTCAGCCAACCCACACTCTCGGCGGGGCTTAAGCAGCTCGAAGACTCGCTTGGCGTGCTTCTGGTGCAGCGCGGGTCGCGGTTCCGCAGTTTTACACCGGAAGGGGAGCGAGTGCTCGCCTGGGCCCGACGGATCGTCGGCGATGCTCGCGGTCTGCGGCAGGAAATTGATGCACTGAAACGCGGTCTCGTCGGCCACATCCGCATCGCGGCAATTCCGACCGCGCTTGCCATGGTGGCGACACTGACTACGCCATTCCATGCCCGACATCCCAATGTCCGTTTCACTGTCTTGGCGCGCACGTCGCATGAAATGCTTCAGCTCATCGAAAATCTGGAGCTCGACGCAGGGATCACCTACATAGACAATGAACCGCTAGGGCGGGTGACGGCCATCCCACTTTATCACGAGCGGTACCATCTCTTGACCTCGTCGGACACCATGCTAGGTGCTCGCGAGCAAGTTACGTGGGAAGAAGTCGCGCAAATTCCACTCTGTCTGTTGACACCTGATACACAGACTCGCCGCATCCTTGATGATCGTCTGCGTCAAGCCGGTGCCGAGCCGTCAGCGATGCTTGAATCCGATTCTATGGTCGTACTCTACGCGCATGTGCGGACCGGCCGTTGGTCGACGATCATGCCGGGGACACTCGTGGAAGCGTTGGGCCTCATGGGCTCCGTGCATTCGATTCCGATTGTCGAGGCAAACGCAAAACATACAATCGGCCTGATCGTTCCGGATCACGATCCCGCGCCCCCGATCACGGCCGCGCTTATTGCGCAAGCGCGGCACCTGGCGAAGACGCTGCTCCAATCCGCGGATGGGGCAACCGGTTGAGGCATTGGCGCCGCCGCATGTGCAACGGCAATCGATCGGGTTTTTCTATCGCAGCATTGAGCAGCTTTATTGATTCAAGTCGAGGCTTGTCGATAATTAATTTTGCGATAGCTCCATTCAGGAGCTGATGAAGTGAATACGAGGCGAGCGCATTTTGTCGCGCCTACGCGGCCGAACCGATTGCAAAATGCCATTTGTTGAAAATACGTCGCTGCTTGACGGAGAGAACGCGTATGAGTGCCCTGTCGATCCTCGATCGCAATCACACGGTCGCTAGTCGGGGCTTTAGTCGGTGGATGGTGCCGCCGGCGGCCTTGTGCGTCCATCTCTGCATCGGTCAAGCCTACGCGTTCAGCGTATTCAATTTGCCCATGACGAAGCTGATCGGCATATCGGAGTCAGCCCCCGAGGACTGGAAGCTCACCGAGCTCGGTTGGATTTTCAGCATTGCCATTTTCGCCCTCGGGTTCTCGGCGGCTGTCTTCGGGCGCTGGGTCGAGGAACACGGACCGCGCCGCGCGATGTTCACGGCAGCGGCGTGTTGGAGTGGCGGCTTCGTGATCTCGGCGCTCGGCGTCTATGTACACAACCTCTGGCTTATTTACCTCGGTTATGGCGTGATTGGTGGTTGTGGCCTCGGCATCGGTTATATTTCTCCAGTTTCCACGCTGATCAAATGGTTTCCCGATCGTCCCGGAATGGCGACGGGGATGGCAATCATGGGATTCGGCGGCGGTGCTCTTATCGCCTCGCCATTGTCCGTGTGGCTTATGAGCCAATTCTCGACGCCAACGCATGTCGGGGTCGCCGAAACCTTCCTCGTTCTCGGCGTCATCTATTTTTGCTTCATGACGGTTGGGGCGGTCATCGTACGCGTTCCGCCTCCGGGTTGGACGCCGGAGGGGTACGTGGCTCCGGCCCAACCAAAGAAGCTCGTCACGCGAAACGACGTATTTGTGTATCAGGCGCTCAAGACGCCGCAGTTCTGGCTGATCTGGTGGGTGCTCTGCCTAAACGTCACGGCGGGAATTGGCGTGCTTGGGCAAGCGTCAGCGATGAGCCAAGAGATGTTTCCGGGACGCGTGACGCCAATGGCCGCGGCGGGTTTCGTTGGGTTGATGAGCCTCTTCAACATGGGGGGGCGGTTCTTCTGGGCCTCAATGTCCGACTACATCGGCCGCAAGAGCACCTATTTCTGCTTTTTCATACTCGGCACGATGCTGTATGCAATTGTGCCGTATACCGGCGAAATTGGAAGCATCTCATTGTTCGTGCTATGTTTTCTTGTCATCATTAGCATGTATGGCGGTGGCTTCTCGACGGTGCCGGCATACCTCAAGGACATGTTCGGCACGCGCTACGTTGGCGCAATCCATGGCCTGCTCCTGACCGCTTGGTCAATGGCCGGCATTTTCGGTCCTGTGCTGGTCAATTACATCCGTGAGTACAACGTCACGCACGGCGTTCCAAAGGCGCAGGCCTATAACGCGACGATGTACATCATGGCCGGGTTGCTTGTCGTAGGCCTCCTCTGTAACTTGTATGTTCGTGCGGTTCATGAGCGCCATCACATGCAATCGGAAACCGCAAGGGCGGCGGCATAACGGGAGGCCTTCCTTGGATCGACACGAAAGTGGCACTACGATGCTGCAACTGGCGCTGGCCTGGGGGTTTGTGGGCATACCGCTGGCCTGGGGTGTGCTGCAGACGTTGAGCAACGCGCTTAAATTATTTCAATGAACAGGTTTCCATCGACCGCCGCTTAGGCGGGCGTGGACGGAGTTTCCAACTTGAATTGCAGCACTGGACGCTGAGCGGGGCGTGATCGCGATCGGGTCATTCGGCCGCTGAGAAGGATTATCGCCTACCGGGATTTCCGCCGCCGATCTAAATCGCATCCCGCCATCTCAACAAGCTGGGTACCCAGCGACCCTGTATCGGTCGTACACGCTGCGCCGTCACCGCAAGGTCTGTCGGTGCTATCGGCACGATCGAACGACCGACCAATCGACTTCTTCGCCGAAAGCTCGTGAAACGTCCAAACCACCACGCCTGCCCGGCGCCGCAGGAGCGCAGGGCTTCTTCTGACGTCTCGAAGGAACGATGTACTTCTTTGGATTACCAGAGGGCCCTCGTCGACGACGGCCATCGTCCGACGTCGGTCATCTTTCCAGACGTATCAGTCCGCTTGCTCGGTCGCCGATACCCTTGGTGAAGAATGCTTAGGGTCGATCGCCTAGAGCGGCATTGAGCGGGCTAAGCCATCACGCGCTCTTTACTTGATGATATTGCCGCGGCGAAGCGCAGGGTAGGGACGCCTCTGGAGTTAACGACGTTCGACTGCAAAACGTCAATCAGCAGAGCATGCTCAAGAGGAGGAGCCGGACGAAACTGAGTGTTTAAGAACATCGAACGGAAAAAATATGGGTCTGTGGAATTGAGATGGAAGTTCGCGTGCTTGATTCCAATCGCTCTTCCGTCGACGCGAGACTCGAGGTGCTTCGATGGCCGCGCCGCACGCCATCAGACAAAGAGGTTGTCGCCGTGAGACATTGTCTCGGCATTTCCGCAAGAGAATCCTTACGAGCAAGTGACGAAGAGTGGAAGTGGACGTCAACTCCAACCGAGGCGCCGGTAGACGAAATCTTGGAAGCTGCGGACGTCGGCAAGACGCAAATCGCGGGCGCGGGCGGCATTGCGCGATTGCAAGGCATCAACGATTTGATCTTGAAGGCGGAGAGAGAAGGCGAAAAATGGCTCCTCCGGGCCAATACCTTCTAACGCTCGCGCAATGAGTGGAGCACAACGTAGGCGCAGGTTGCTGATGTAGTCGATAAAGGGTGCCGAACCACTCGCGTCCGCGAGCAGCATCGTCCACTGACCGGTTCCAGCCACCATTGCACGCACATCGTTCGCCCGATAGGCCTGCCACATGGTCTCGCACACAGCCGATAGGGCACGAATATGTGCGGGACTTGCAGTGGTCGCCGCCAGTCCGGCGGCTTCGCTTTCGATCAGCAGACGGATTTGCCAGAGGTGATCGATCTCGACGCGGGAGAGCTCAGGTACGCGAATCGCTCGATTGGGCCGCAACTCGAGCGCGTGCTCCGCGGCAAGCCGGCTGACCGCCTCGCGAATTGGCATGATGCTGGTACCCAACCGGTCGGCCAGGGCGCGGAGCGTAAGCGTGGTGGCCGGCAGGAATTCCCCGCCCATAAGCGCTGCGCGCAATTCGCGATAAGCCCTGCGGGCGATGGTTTCGACGCTGGTGTGCTCGTCGGGGGCGATCATGGGCTGGACTTCGTCATGCTTCAAAATCGCCTCTTCTTGGCGAATCATTCTTGCTCCTCCCACTCGATGGCCAGGACAAGTATAAGCATCTTGGCGATCAACATGAAGAGTGCGCTGTGGCGAGTCACGCCAAACGATCATCAACCCCAGTGAGGTTCGCTATTGCCTTGCGGTTCGCCGCGGATGCCCGGCTCGCGAGAAAAGCGCTGTTCGAGAAAATCTCTAGAAGATTTGGTCACTCGTTGGCGAGCGTGCAAACGACGTGTGCGTTCAACGTCGACTCTTTTAGCAAAGATGCGCAGCGCTCCTCCGTGACGTAGTCGTCCAGTAGAGCAAGAGATCCCATCGTCCTAACTATGGGTTGAAGTTCCACGACCCGTGGTGGAAAGGCACACGCTCGGATCGGCGACATTGGGTTGAGGCCATCCTGCGTTGTTTGCCAGGATGACCCCCGACGCGATCGTCGTTGGCAAGGATATTTGCTACTTTTGCTTTGCCAGGGTAGGCCGCGGCAAGAAGGAGATTGTCCCCAAGAGCGACATCGTTAGACTCGGGGCGCAACCGCGCGCCGAGCGATCAACGGTGCGCAGGACAGCGGGTATGCTCCTGCCTTAAAGGACGAGGTTATGCCGCCGGCCACGGACCGCTTCCCGAAGATGATCTTGATGGGCCTCGCGACCTTACGGCGGCGTATAGTTTCGAGCTCAGCTCAATGCCGCTTGTCTAACAAACGTCGCGTGCAAATCTTGCCGCGGTCAGGGCCAATTCGCAGTTGTCCGGCTATCGCTAACCACGAGAAAAGCACCTCGTTGACGAGGCTCAGAACGCGCGCAGTCGTGGCTGGCGTGCTTCGAAAACAGCGTGAGCGTCCTCTATCCTTTTAAGGATGGAATCCTTGATCAATCTCTCCTCGACCTGTCCGGAGAGATCGATCCGACTTCGTGGGTAAGGAGGAATCCTGCACTGATCGTGGTGGGATCATGAGGTCATTGCCGTCATGACGAGGAACAATAAGTCCTCCTGTCAGCAACTTCCTGTTCGGCGCCAAACGCGTATCTTTCTGACCCTCGCGATCCCACCAGGCCTGACCGTCAACTGCCACTCCAACGAACCTGTCGGGTCACGCTACATCGGTGGCGTAATGCCGTCGCGCCCCACGAGGACGACTGTCGCTTCCCAAGTCCCATCGGCTTTCTTTTCCCATCGTGGGACGAAAATCTTGGCACCCGGTTTCAGGTCAGCTTTATCGGCCGGGATCAAGTTGACAACAACGGCGTCGGACGGAACAAGGATCGTTTTCTCGCCCTCCTTGTATTTCAACGTGAGCACGTTGCCATCAACCTTCTTGACCTGCTGTGCGACCGCCGCGTTAGTCATGGTGCTATTCGGCATGAGATCCCAACCATAGTGCCCCTCGCCGGTCCCACGCATCGATTCTGGAAACACGTGCACCTCTAAGGCCTTTATGGTTCCGTCAGGCTGCGCCAATGCAGTGATGCCGACGAACGTGTTGCTTTGAATGTCTGACATCGCCCCCTTTCCGACCGCGACCACCCGTGCGCCGTCTTTAAGTGGCACGGTCGTTGACGTGCCGCTTCGCGTTTTAACCGAAAGCACATTGCCGTTGACTTGCTCAAGCGTGCCGCGTACCCGCGCCGGCGCATCATCACACTTTGCTGCCGGTGCGCTGAGCACGCACACGGCCAACCCGGCACCGACTGCCCATAAACTCGCGCTACGCCACATATCGTTCCTCCCTGGTCTTGAGGCTCTTCAACGGAACCTATGGAACACCGCAACGGCGGCCCACGTCCAATGTGTCGTCCGGCATTTAGCATCACATCCAGTTGATCGTAAGCGGCAGTCGCGTCGCCAGAAATGGCACTCATCAGCCGGCGGCTGGTTTCGGTCCCGCATGTCGCCCATGGCTCTTAATGCAACCGGGGCGGCGATAGTGCCAGCGATGGGGTCGGAACGTGATAGCCGCCGGGCCGATCTCAGCGCGATTACTCGTCACGATCCGATATCTCGCTCAGCCTTGCGTTTGTGCGCTGCGAGTGCCATGAGGCGGCGATCGCGCCAGGCTTGACGTTCGCGCAACGCTGCGGCGGGGAGCCGCCTGCGACGTTCCGCCTCCACTGTATCGACAATCGAACCACCCCAGTCGACGCGGTGCTGCATTGACGGGAAGAGACGCGAATAGATCGCCTGATAACGTTCGATATAGTCACGCACCCCGCCTGGTGCGTTGAGGTCAATTGTCTCAAATGGTCCCATGAAGCACCATCGCAAGGCTAGCCCCTGACGAAGCCCGATATCGATGTCCTCGACACTCGCATAGCCCTCTGCCACAAGTCGAAACGCTTCTTCCAAAAGGGCGCCCTGCATCCTATTCATGACGAATCCGTCAAGTTCTCTCTTCATTACGATTGGGGCATGGCCGCAAGCGCGCAGGAAATCCGCAGTGCGCGAAACCACAGTCGGATCGGTCCAAGGAGACGGAACGACTTCGGCTGCCGGGATGACATAAGGCGGATTGAGGGGATGAACGACAAGGCACCGGGCCCGTCCGGCAAGGCTCTCAGTGAATGATGAAGGCAGAAGCGCCGAGGTCGAACTGGCGATCACAGCCCCCGGGGCGGCAACGCCATCAAGGGACGCCGTGACCTCACGTTTGACCTTGATGTCCTCGGGCGCGTTTTCCTGGATGTGTTCAGCATCTTCAAGCGCTGCCTCGAGCGTCGCGCTCGCGTTGATCCGCCTTCGCACCGCGGCGGGCGTTCGGCCGTCGAGGAGATCGTTGGCTGCGAGATCAGGCAGAACCTCCTCGATATAGGAGATCGCATCAGTTGGTGCGTTGGGCTTGACGTCCCACAACGCGACATCATGTCCGGCGCGCGCAAAGCTGACGGCCCAGGCGCGGCCGATAAACCCGGTTCCGACAATGGCGACCTTACTCATGGGGATCAGCGCACGGGAGCGTCAGCTTTTGCAGACGCTGCGCGCCCTTTCTTTGGTTGGTTGCACCTTGCAGTTTCTACATACTTTCGGTTGATATGGTGGCGGCGTGGCCAAGGACCAGGCGCCCAGCGCAAAGGCGGCAAGCGACGACGCCAGCCCTCGAGCGCGACAAAATCAAGGAGCGCGAAGTCAAACAAGATCGTTGGACACTTTCCGAATCGCGACACGTTTTTCGACCATGACCGACGCAGACAGTCTTGTCTCGTCACAAGCCGCTCTCATTAGCGCATCGTTGTCAAACACTCAATAGCGGGCTAAGTTTCAGGGAGCGGATCAACCCAAACACAGGCTTCGCCCACATGATAATCGGATTCATTGGGGTCGGTGTCATGGGTGAGCCCATGTGCCGCAATCTCGCGACCAAGAGTGGCCACCCGGTCGTTGCGTATGATCAGAGAACGGCGCCATTGGAGCGTCTGCGTCAGCATGGTGTGAGATCGGCTAGCAACTTGCAGCAAGTAGCGGCAAGCGCCGACGTCGTCTTCCTTGCTTTGCCGAGCGGGGCGCATGTCGATAGCGTTTGCAACGGTCCGGGGGGTATACTCGAGCACCCGCGCAAGGGACAGATTGTCGTGGATCTCGGAACTTCGCCAGCGGATCTTGCCCAACGACTCGAGCAAGCGTTCCGCGCGAAAGGGATGAAATTTGCTGACGCACCCATTGCGCGCACAAGGCAAGCGGCAGAGCAGGGCACGCTAAGCGTGATGGTCGGCGGCGACAGAGAAACTTTTGAGGCCATTCGCCCTCTTCTATTCCATATTGGCACTGAAGTGACCTATTGCGGCGCGGCGGGCGCGGGTCAAGTCTTTAAGGTTCTCAACAACATGGTTCTTATTGAGACGGTCGTGGCGCTTTCAGAGGCTGTCGCGGTAGCGACCCGGGCAGGTCTCGACGCAACATTGTTTTTCCAGACGCTCGCGAAGGGATCGGCCGACAGTTTCGCGTTGCGTAACCACGGAATGAAGGCCATCTTGCCGAAAATTTTTCCGGAGAAGGCCTTTTCAACCAACTACGCCCGCAAGGATCTTGGGTACGCATTGGCGCTTGCGGCGAATGTCGGAATCTGCCTTCGCGGCGCCGAAGTTGCCGACGGCCTCCTGGAACAGGCGGCAGACGCAGGATTTGGCGAGCTCTACTGGCCCGTCATCAGTCGGATTGTTGATAGCTCCGAGGATGACGTCGCCTCAAAGCAGACATGATTGGGGATTCGCTGTCGACGAACCCGTCGGCAACCCAACCGGCGCACGCGGACGTTGTAGTCGAGAGGGTTGGGTTTGTGGCCGTCAGTGCATTAGTTGCCTAACAGGGACACAGCTTCCGCAAAGGGAGGATCGTCACGCTCGTCCACAATCTCAGATCTTTGGCGATTGCGGATGGGGGCTCGAGCCATCATCGTTTGCCGGTTGGGAGTGCCCGCCGCTAAAATGCGCGATCTAGTTCGCTGAAAACCCGCGGGGGCACACCCCCCACAGACCTGTTGGAACAAGCGGTGGCCCAGGGAAGCGATATCAATTGCCGAGGGGAGGGACGATGCGACCACGTTCAATTCGCGACCGCAGGGGAGGTTTGCTAGTTGCATTGTTGCTGTCGTCAAGCGAGGTAGGCGCGGCCGAGATGATCACGCTTGGTCAAGAGCAAACGAGTGCCGCACCGTTTGTCGCGCAAGCAATGCCGGAAGATCAACGGTTGGACGAGTATATTCGTGCCCGCCAAAAATTTGATGACGATAGCGGTCGATATTGGGCGCTCATTGTCGAGAAGCGTCGCAATCGAATGGCCAAGCGCCGCAATAACGAAGTGATGCGGATTGATGACTATGTGCTGGCTCAACCTCCCGTTTACACCGGGCCTCCTCGGCCCGCTGATCTGCCGCAGATCCCGCAACGAGCGCCTCCCGAGTACGTTCCTGTCATTGCAGATTTCCTCAAATCAGCGGCACAATATTTCAACTTTGCGCCGGAGAGGCCTTTGCACGAAATCGATTACAAGCGAGAATATGCTCGAGTGGCAGCTTCGGCGGGGCTGACAAAGGAGCAGGTGGTTCGGATTTACGGTTTCGAGTCTGGTGGCAACGGGACCTACGACGTACAGGCGGGCTTGGAGTACCCGACGCCGCACGCACGGGCAATCAACACCGCGCTTGGGTACAATCAGTTGCTGAATACCAACAGCGTTGAGCTCATGGCGGAAGATGGCGAGCAATTTGTTCAAGCGTTGGAGCGGAAGGCAAGGGGATTGACGGGCTCATACAGGAGGATACTTGAAAACAAAATTAGGGTCGTCAAGGCGATGATTCAATTTTGTCGAACCGTGCCGGATCAATGGAGTGAGCACGACAAACTCGCGAATACTCCTCAAGGACTTGGTGTTCACGCCATGATATTGGATGTTGATGTCGGTCCCTTATTGCAAGCACAGAAGTTGGTAAATTCTGTCGTCTTCGCGCGGAATAGAGGATAGCGCGGGGTCTTGACG
>Ga0126379_10001408_pt1 | contig 14624 bp, 13 predicted proteins | sample PanSoiMetPlot_24_FD_92640 | JGI IMG/M metagenome (GOLD analysis project Ga0126379, IMG submission 92640) | Tropical forest soil microbial communities from Panama - MetaG Plot_24 | ecosystem: Environmental > Terrestrial > Soil > Tropical forest > Bulk soil | place: Panama | collected 2016-02-17 | reverse complement strand
CGCACAACCACAACGCCGCTCATGGCCTTCGCAGCGCTGTCGTCAACTGAGGCAAGCGTCGCTCCAAACGAGGGCGGTCGCAGCACTTTGCCGTAAAGCATACCCTCGAGTCGGATGTCGCTGGTGTATTGGTGGCTCCCGGTGACAAATGCTCGGCCGTCGACTTTGGGGAGCGGCTTCCCTGCAATTTTCCACTCCGAAGCGGGAGTGATCGGATCTTCCGCCGGCAAGTTCTGCGCCAGCGTTTTGCCGCGTGCTAGCTCCGCATAGGTCAGCGACCGTTTGGAAGCAGGATCCGTAACCTTCGCGTCCGCCGCGACAAGTCCTTCCGGTGGTACATTCCATTCCTTGGCAGCCACACCGATCAGCAAATTGCGCGCCGCTTCGGCCACGCGGCGGAACTGCGGAGTCATCGTAGGCATGGTGCGGCTGCCAAACGTGCCGGCATCAAACGGCGTCAATGCCGTGTCCGCCATCACCAGGCGCACGTTTCCAAAAGGCACGCGCAACTCATCGGCAAGCGTCTGCGATATGGACGTCCGAATGTTCTGGCCCATTTCGGCTTTGCCGGTGAATCCAGTCACTACTCCGTCTTCGTCCACGTGCAGCCACGAAGTGATTTCCTTGGAAAGCTCTTCGTTGTGGAACGAACGTGATCCTGGGGCAGTTTCTTGTACGGCGAGCCCATCTTTCGCGACTACAAACACCGCAATTCCCGCGCCCAGAATCTTGAAAAACTCGCGGCGTTGCAACTCGAATTGATGCACTGGATCGCCCGCGAATTCGTACCGCTCCGGCTCGACAGCGAACTTCTCCCGCACCGTATTCATCGCGCACCCTCCCGCATCATCTTCGCGGCGTGCTGCACCGCCTCCACGATGAGCGGGTGCGTCCCGCAGCGGCAGACATTGCCTTGCAGAAACTGCACAATCTCCTCGCGTTTCGGATTGGCATTAGCTTGCAGCAAACCAATGCTGCTCATCACCATTCCGGAAGTGCAGTAAGCGCACTGAAACGCGCCCGCATCGAGAAACGCCTGCTGCACCGGGTGCAACTTCCCTTCTTTCTCTAAACCTTCAATGGTCGTAATCGGTCTTGCGGCTGCTGCGCTAACCGGAATCTGACACGATCGCCTTGGCGCTCCTCCGATCAGCACTGTGCAGGCACCGCATTGCCCTTCTCCGCACCCGTATTTGGTGCCCGTAAGACCGAGTTCATCACGAAGCACATACAAAAGTGGAGTGTCGGGAGGGTAGCTGACAGCGTAGCGTTTTCCGTTGACTTCGATTTCCATCGAATTCGCCATGAGCCCTCCTCAGCAATAAATTTTCCGCCCGATCATGACTTGTGACAAGTGTCGCAAGCTGTCTTCGCGTGATTCACTTCGTGGCAGTTCAGGCATACGGCCATCGCAGTGACACTAGTGACTTCCGACATTTGTTCCTTTTCGCGCACTTGACCGTGGCACGTTTCGCAGTTCACTCCGGCAGCGAGGTGTGGGCGATGACTCCAGGCAACACCCGGCAAAACGGTGTAAACGCGGACCCAGGGAATGGCTTGCTTTGATTTTGCATAGCTTGCGAGTTTCTGAATCGCAGGTTTGTCTTTAGCGATGGTCCCGTGGCATTGCATGCATTTGCCCGTGTCCGGAAACGTCATCAGGTTGCCCGGCTCGGGACTCGTATGGCAGTCCTTGCAGTTCAGTCCAAGCGCAAGATGTTTTTTGTGACTATATGGAATGGGCTGGGTTGGCTCGGGGTGCGGACTCGGATTGTCAGGCACGAGACTCTTCGTCGCTGAAAGCGGCGCCGATTGCTTTGCAGCTAGGCTGGCTGCGAGGAAAGCAAACGCTGCGAGCGCGAAAGCAAGAACCGTCCATCGTTGCCGTTGGCGCATCCCCATCTCCGAAGCTCCTCCAGCAAGAGTTTTTCTCGCCCGGGCCTCTTACGCTTTCTTGCTCACCACTTCTTCGATGCTGGTCCCAAAATCTTTCAGGATCACAGCGGCGGCATTCCGCCCCGGGCCGCCGGTAACCGAACCGCCCGGATGCGTCGTCGCTCCGGTCTGATACAAGCCGGGAATCGGCATCCGGTGCTGCGCCCAGCCGGGCATTGGCCGCATGGCTGCCACTTGCGAGGCGCTTTGTGCACCCGCATGCGCGCTGCCGTGCCAGAAATGGGGATTCATGCGCTCGAGGTCCCGCGGGCTAGTGATGAACCGCGCGACGATTTTGTCGTCGGTCATGTTCGGAGCGTATCGGCGCAGCGATTTGAGATAGCCGTCGGAGACTTCTTCCTTGATCTGGTCCCAATGATCGGGGCCTTCTTTGAGCTGGTAGGGCTGCCAGCCTACGATTTTGATGCTGTGCATGTTCGCAGGCGCACGCGTGGGATCGGCAACCGTGGGACAAATAATCTGCATGGAAGCATCGTCCATGTTGACTGCGCCGCGCGCGTCGTCGTAGCCGAAACGCAGTGCGCGTTCCGACGAGGCCAACATGCCCGCCTCTACCGGCGCGAGTGTGCCGCCTTGCACCGCAAACTTCGGCGCCTCGCTTGCGGCAAGGTGCGTAACGAACATCGCGTGCTCTGCCTGCCACGTGTCCACGCCGTCAAGGAAATCCTGGCCCCACAATTCGCGCGGCGCCATGTTCACCAGGTGCTTGATGTGAATGGTCGAGACGACGGCTCTCTCCGCGCGAAAGGAACTGCCGTCACTGCACTCGACGCCGACGCATTTGCCGTTTTGCACGATGAGGCGCACCACCCATTTGTTCGTGAGCAGCGTGCCGCCATGCGCTTCGATGTAGCGCGCCAACGCTTGCGTCAGCATGCCCGAGCCGCCCTTCGGAATCGGCCGCCCGGAATGCTGCTGGCGAGCTGCACCGTAGGCCAGCCGGCCCGTCATCGGCGCGTCCGGCGGCTCAGCCGCCAGATGGGCAAGGAACATTAGAAAGATGCGCGAGTGCTCGTCCTCAAAGGTGTCGCGAATATTTTCCCACGCCGACATCGCCAGCCGCCGCTGCCACAGCTTTCCTCGCGGCACTTGCGCTAATTGATCGTTCAACGGCTTACCGAAGCCGATCGGTGTGAAGCTCGCTCCAAATAAAATCGGCCTGATGGCGTCAAACTCCGCGAGCATCTTTCGATAAGCATCAGCATCTTTTTTCGAGAATTTTGCAAATTCCTCGCAGGTGCGGTCCACGTCGCGCCATTGCGTCAGGTAACTGCCGTCGTTGAAAGGAACGTGAAAGATAGGATCAGGATCGACATACTCCAACCCGTAATCGCGAAGCGGAAGTTCGTCGTTCTTCATCATCGGGTTGTCCATCAAAAATGCGTGCGAAGTGGAACAAACGTCGTCTTTGAATCCGCGCAGCGTCAATTGGGCAGTTTTGACACCGCCGCCGACGATGGGGCGGCCTTCCAACAACAAACAGCGATAACCCGCCTTAGCGAGATACGCTGCGGTGATCATGCTGTTGTGCCCGGCGCCGGCAACCACGATGTCGTAGCGGTCTTGTGCGGGAGCATGCGTAGTGTGCGTGCTGGCAGAAAATGGTGTGACGGCCAGCGGCGCAAGCGCGGTCGTTTTTACAAATTCGCGACGGCTGATGGTGCTCATGCGAACGTCTCCTGGCAACAAAATACCGTGCGAGTAGCTAAAGCAACTTGCCGGGATCTCGAATGGCGTCGGTTAAATCGCTTAAGAATTCCGCAGCGCGAGCGCCGTCCACGACGCGGTGATCGCTCGAAAGCGTTAGCGTCATCATCGGCCGCACCACCGGGTTGCCACCAACCGCCACCACCCGTTCCACAATCGCTCCCACCGCAAGGACCGCGGCTTGAGGCGGCGTGATGATCGCGCTGAACGCATCCACCTTGTACATCCCCAGGTTGCTCAACGTGAAGGTTCCTCCGCTGATGTCAGCGGGCCGCAGCCTTCCTGCGCGCGCGCGTTCTGTCAGCTCGCGTCGCTGCGTCGAAATCTCCGCGATCTTCAGCTGGTCCGCTTTGTGAATCACCGCCCCGACCACGCCGTCTTCCACGGCAGCAGCAATGCTGACATTTATTTCCCCATTTAAGCGGATGCCTTCGCCCGCCCAACTTGCGTTCATGCGCGGATGCTTCACCAGAGTCCGCGCAATCAGCGAAATCAACAAATCCGTGATCGTTGTCTCCGAGTTCCCCGACTTTGCTGCCGCCTCGTTCAATCGCCTCTGTGCGGCGACCAATTCATTCGCATCCACCTCGCGCACCAGAAAGAAATGCGGCACGCTTGTCCAGCTCTGCGCGGTGCGCTCGGCCATGAGCCGCGCGATTTGACTCAGGGGCTCAACGGTTGCAGCCATCGCCGGCACCGCGGCCACACCGCTTGCCACCGCCCTCGAATCCACAAACTTCTGAATGTCCTCGGCGGTAATCACACCATCTGGCCCAGTCCCACGCACTTGGGCAAGATCCACCGCCAACTCTTTTGCCAGCCGCCGCGCCTTCGGCGAAACTTGTGGAGTCGCCGCTACAACCACACCCTTCGCAGACACTACCGCTGCGCTGGCTTGCTGCGTCCCGCCACTCACTGCCCGCGCTGCAGGGGCGGCTGTTGCTGCCTTCGCCGGCGGCCTCTCCCCCGGTGCCACCAGCCACGCAATCGTCTCTCCCACAGGGATCACTGCACCCACTTGCGCGCTAACTCCCGCCAGCAACCCGTCGCCCGGCGCTTCCACTTCCACCACGGCCTTGTCGGTTTCAATTTCCAGCAATGGCTCGCCTTTGCGGACACTGTCGCCTTCTTTTTTTCGCCACGCCAACAGCTTCCCCGTTTCTTGCGCCATTTCGAGCGCGGGCATCACCACGCTAATCGCCATTCGTGAATCACCTAAGCGCCGTCAGACTCGCCCTCAGTCAGTGGCCGCCACACCCTCCGCTTTCGCGCTGGCTTCCACCATTTCCTTCACACGCCGGCTTGGCGGCTGCTCGTTCTCGCGTGTCGTCGAGAGCGCACCGTTCACCGTGTGATAGTGCGCTCCCGCCACCATCAACTCCTCCGCTGGGAATCGCGTAATCACTTCATGCCCCGTCGCGGTCACTACAATTTCTTCTTCAATGCGCGCCGCACTCCATCCATCGCTCGAGGGCCAGAACGTTTCCAGCGCAAACACCATTCCCGGCTTGATCTCGTGCGAATGCTCGAGCGAAACCAGCCGGCTGATCACCGGCTTCTCCCAAATCGCCAAGCCGATTCCGTGCCCAAATTGCAGCGCAAACGCCGCTTCTTCGTCCGGGAATCCAAACTCTTCCGCTTTCGGCCACACCGAAGCAATCTCCGCCGTGGTTCTCCCTGGCCGCACCAACTCAATCGCTGCATCCAAGTATTCCCGGCATCGCTTGTATGCATCTCGCATCGCGTGCGATGCATAGCCAATCGTGAAGCACCGGTAGTAACACGTGCGGTATCCCATGTAGGAATGCAGGATGTCGTAGTACACCGGATCGCCCGGGCGTAGCACGCGATCCGAAAACACGTGAGGATGCGGGCTGCACCGCTCTCCCGAAATCGCGTTCACAGCTTCTACAAATTCTGAACCCATGTCGTACAACACTTTGCTCACCAGTCCCACCGCCTGGTTTTCGCTCATTCCCGGCTTCATCGCGCGGTACAACTCGTCGTATGCTGCGTCCACCATCATCGCCGAGTGATTCAGGAGCGAAATTTCGTCCTGCGTCTTGATCACCCGCGCGTCGCTCATCAACTGCTGGCCGTCTATGACCTTGATGCCTTCTTTTTGCAGTGCAAACAGGATTGGCGGTTCGACGACATCAATTCCCAATGGCTCCTTGTGTAGCCCGCGCTTTTCCAGTTCTATTTTGATTTTCCGCGCAACGTTTTCTGCACGGCCCATCTCGGGCGACATGGCGCCACGCAGAAGCGGAATCCCCGCGCGCGATCGCTCGCCCAGCCACGGACAATTCTGCTGGTGATGCCGCGCGGCGCTTCCAAAATCCCACAAAATTGGCTCGTCATTTTGCGGCAGCAGCGTGAACCGGCTGATTTTGTCCTGCGCCCACGTTCCAATGTGCGTCGCGGTGATGTACCGCACGTTGTTCATGTCGAAGCATAGCAGCGCTCCCATTTCCGATTTCGCCAACAGCGCCTTGGCACGCGCCAGCCGGTCACCCCGCAGCCGGTCAAAATCAATGCGGTTCTCCCAATCCACCGCCATCGGCCCGTATGTTTTCAGCGCCATCTCCCACCTCCGCTCCTGCGCTCGTCAGCTTTTCCCGCACATCGCCCGCGCTGCCTCGAAGACCGTCTGCTCCGTCGGCACCGTCACGTCCTCCAGCGGCGGCGAGAACGGAATCGGCACATGCATCGCGCCCATGCGCTTCACGGGTGCATCCAGGCTATAGAACGCGCCTTCCCCAATCACCGAAGCAATCTCTCCGGTGACGCCGTACCGTCCGTAGCCCTCGTCGACCACAATCGCTCGCGAAGTCTTCTTCGCCGACTCCACTAACGTCTTTTCATCCAGCGGCCAGGTGGTCCGCGGATCAATCACTTCCGCGCTCACGCCTACTTTCTCCAGCATTTCTGCAGCGCCCAGCGCCACTTGCACCATGCTGCTTGTCGCAACGATCGTGATGTCTTTACCCTCGCGCTTCACGTCCGCCGCGCCAAACGGAATCGTGTATTCCTCTACCGGCACAGGCCCTTTCAGCTTGTACATCATCTTATCCTCAAAAAAGACCACCGGATTTTCGTCGCGAATCGCTGTCTTCAGCAGCCCCTTCGCATCGTACGGTGTCGACGGCATTGCCACTTTCAATCCTGGCACGTGACTCAGCCACGCATGCAACGATTGGGAGTGTTGCGCCGCTGACCGCCGCGTCGCTCCCAGGGTCGTTCGGAGCACCATCGGCACTTTCCACGTTCCACCGGACATGTAATGCACTTTCGCAGCTTGGTTCACCAGTTGGTCCATCGTCAGCGTCAGGAAGTCGCCGAACATAATATCCACCACGGGCCGCAGCCCGGTCATCGCCGCGCCCACGCCCATTCCGGTGAAACCCGCCTCCGATATCGGGGTATCCAGCACGCGTTCTCGGCCAAACTCTTCGACCAGCCCCGACAGTACTTTGAACGGCGTTCCTGCTTCCGCCACGTCTTCACCAAAAATGCAAACACGCGAATCACGACGCATCTCTTCTGCCAGCGCCTCGCGCACCGCTTGCGCAAACGTCAACTCACGTACGCCCACTTCAGGCATATACATCCTGGTCGGCCTCTTCCGGCTTGGGATGCGGCGCAGCAATCGCAAACTCCACCGCCACCTTCATTTCTGCTCGCACTTCTTTCTGCATCTCTTCCAGCATTGGCGCATCTGCGATTCTTTGCTCCATCATCCAAGCCGCAAAGTTCCTGATCGGATCGCGTTTCGTCTTCCACTCCTGCTCTTCTTGCTTAGACCGGTAATACTCCCGGTTAATGTCGCCGACGTGATGCCCGTGATAGCGATAGGTGTTGCAAACCAGAAACGCCGGCCCTTCTCCTTTGCGCGCCTGTTCCACTAATCTTTGCGCTTTGGCGTAAATTGCGCGCACGTCCTGCCCATCCGCGCTTTCGGCGGGCACTCCGAATGCAGCTCCGCGCGCTAGGACGTCCCCCGCCGTCGTTTCCGAATAGTGCGTGTATTCGTTATAAAGATTGTTCTCGCAAACGTAGATCACCGGCAGTTTCCACAAAGCCGCTAGGTTCATCACTTCATACAAAACGCCTTGCCCCAGCGCTCCCTCGCCAAAAAAGCACACCGTCACTTGGCCTGTTCCCAGCCGCTTCGACGACAGCGCGGCGCCCGTCGCAATTCCCGCGCTTCCCCCGACAATGGCATTCGCCCCTAGGTTTCCGGTAGCGGGATCGGCAATGTGCATCGATCCGCCTTTGCCGCGGCAGTACCCAGCTTCTTTTCCCAGCAGCTCTGCAAACATGCGGTCCGGCGAAGCACCCTTGGCCAGGCAATGCCCATGCCCTCGATGCGTGCTCGTAATGTAGTCCGTTTGCCGCAGCGCTTCGCAAATCCCAACCGCCACCGCTTCCTCCCCGATGTATAAATGCGCCAGCCCCGGCATCAGCGCACGCGTGTAAAGCTCGTTCACCTGCTCTTCAAATTCCCGGATCATCACCATGCGCCGATAGATGCCCATCCACTGCTCGGCTTTGACGCCGTCAACCACTGCCGTTTTGTGAGTGGCAACGGTCATTTGGAAGCTCCGGACACTTTTGTGGATAACCCCGACATCTGCGCCAAAACTTCGAAGACCACCGCGAAATCTTTCTCTACCAAGCCCATTCCCCGTGCCGCCGTCAAGAATTCATTCGTTACCGCCGTCGTCGGCATCGGCACATCCAGTTGCCGCCCGAGTTCCAGCGCCAGCAGCATGTCTTTCTGCATCATGTTTACGTTGAACCAGGCCTCTTCCGGCATTTTCAGCACGAACGGCCCGCGGTACTGCACCATCGGCGATGCGATCACGCTATGCGTCAGCACATCGACCGCGGTTTCTCGCTTGATCCCGCTCTTCTCGGCCAGGAGCACTCCCTCGCAAAACGCCAGCATCTGCACCGCCAGGCTCAGGTTCACACCAATCTTCATCACTAGAGCTTGCCCGTTTTCTCCCACGTGCGTAACTTTCGGTCCAATATCCAGCAGCAGCGGCTTCACTTTCTCAAACGTTTCTTTGCGCCCGCCCACCATGACCGAAAGCTTCCCCTCTTGCAGCGTGATCACGCTTCCAGAAACCGGCGAGTCCACCATATCGCCGCCCTTTTCTCTCACCTTCGCGGCAATTTCCCGGCTGAATGCAGGGCTCACCGTGCTCATATCTACGAAAATCTTGTCCGGCCTCACGCCCACCAGCATCCCATCTGGGCCATCCATCACTGCGGCCAGCGCTGCGGAGTTCGTGACCATCGACAACGTTACATCGCTCGCGTCAACCACCGCCTTCGGCGTCTCCGCCCACTTCATGCCTTTCTTGATGAGCCATTCCGCCTTCGACCGCGTCCGGTTGTACCCTGTAACAGCATGGCCCTTGCCGAGCAACCGGTTCACCATCTCGCTGCCCATCACTCCCAAGCCCACAAATCCCAGATTCGCCATGAACCCTTCTCTTTCGCCCAATCGTTCGCGTTACTTCTGAGTCCGACTCAATCGCCTCGCGCCCTCCGGGAGTCATCTCGCACTTGTCGCATGTGCGCTTTCATCGCCTCCCGCGCTCCGCCTGCATCCCGATGCTCAACGGCATCCAGAATCTTCTTGTGATGATACTGGCCGCGCTCCGGCCCGCCCTCCACTTGGAAAATCCCCATTCGCTGCTCGCGGAGGAGCCCCACAATCGAATCAATCAGAGACAAAATGATGGGATTCGCCGCCGCTTCCGCTAGCGCCAGATGAAAATCGAGGTCCGCCTCGATGAATGCTTCCGGATCCCGTTTCGTATTCTCCATGATTTCAAAGGACTCGCGGAGCGCCGCCAAATCTTCCGCGTCGGCGCGGTCTGCCGCCATGGCCGCGATTTCCGGCTCCATCGCCTCCCGGACTTCCGTCAAATAACGAGAACCCTCCGCCTGCCCTGCTTTTACCATGCGGTCGATCGAAAGCCGGATGGGGTGGGCGTTGGTTTCCATGATGAAGGTGCCGCGGCCCGGATAAGCTTCCACGAAACCCTTTTCCCGCAGCGCCTTCACCGCTTCTCGCACCGCAGTCCGGCTCACACCAAATTGCTGGGCCAATTCTCGCTCCGGTGGCAGCTTGTCTCCTGTCTTCAGGGCGCCTTTTTGGATGGATTCCTCCACCTGTTGCACAATCTGCTCGTACAGACGGGAGGACCGCACAACCCTATACATCGTGCATATCCCGAAAACGGTGGGAGGGCTCACTAATAGGCGTGGTAATACCGCTGAACCATACAAAGTTACTGATTCTTAAAAACTTAGCCATTACCATGGACCTCGACTGGTCGGATTGTCCGACCAACCTACCAGCAACTCATCTCTTTTGCAATCCTATCGATAGTTTCCCTACTCAATCCAGACTGTCTTAATGTTAGTGAACTCCCGTATTCCGTGCACGCCCAGCTCTCTCCCGTGGCCCGACCACTTCACTCCGCCGAACGGCAGCCGGGGATCTGACGCCACCATCCGGTTGATGAACACCATTCCCGCTTCGAGTTCATTGATAAACCGCTCTCGTTCCTTCTCATCGTTCGTCCATGCGCTCGCGCCCAAGCCAAACCGGCTGTCGTTGGCGAGGCGAATCGCCTCGTCCAGATCCTTCGCCCGGAATACGCTCGCCACCGGCCCAAACAGTTCCTCCTTGTGCGCCGGCGAACCCTTCGGAATGTTAGTCAACACCGTCGGCGCATAGAAATTCCCCGACCGGTCGAGCGGCTTGCCCCCGGTCAACACTTTTGCGCCCGCTTCAACCGTAGCCTTGACGTCGCGATCCAGATCCTTAAGCCCTTGCGACGTGGACAGCGGCCCCAGCTCCGTCGCCTCGTCGAATGGGTCTCCCACCTTCAACGCTGCCATCTTTTCCGCAAACATTTTTTCAAATTTGTCCGCAATCGTTTCCCCCACAATGAACCTCTTCGCCGCGATGCACGATTGCCCGTTGTTAAAAATGCGCGCCTTTACCGCCGTCGTCGTCGCAGCTTCCAAATTCGCGCTTGGCATAACGATAAAAGGATCGCTGCCACCCAATTCCAGCACCACTTTTTTGATTCGTTTTGCCGCCCCCACTCCCACTTCTACGCCCGCGCCTTCGCTTCCTGTCAGCGTCGCCGCCGCGACCCGCGAATCTCCAAGCACGCGGTCCACTTTGTGCGAACTGATCAGCAGCGTTTGGAACGCCCCATCCGGAAAGCCCGCCTTGTGAAAAATCTCTTCGATGAGCAGCGCCGATTGCGGCACGATCGAAGCGTGCTTCAGCAATCCGACATTTCCCGCCATCAACGCTGGAGCCGCAAATCGCAGCACTTGCCAGAACGGAAAATTCCACGGCATCACAGCCAGTACAGGCCCCAGCGGCAAGTAGCGGATGTAGCTGCGTTTCGCTGTCGTCTCTACGATCTCATCCGCCAGGAATCGTTCTGCGTTTTCCGCGTAGTACCGGCACACCCAAGCGCACTTCGCGGCTTCGTCCACGGCAGACCGGAAAGTTTTCCCCATCTCCGTGGTCATCACGCTGGCGTAGGTCTCTTTTTCCTTTTCGAGGATCGCCGCCGCGTTTAGCATCAGCCGCGCGCGCTCAGCAAACGGCGCCTTTCGGTAGGTCAAGAACGTGTCCGCCGCTTTTTGCAGTTTCACTTCAAGCTGCGCATCCGACAACGAGTCGAACGTCTTCAGCACCTGCCCGGTTGCCGGATTCACGGTTGCAATTGCCATTTCTTCTTCCTCCTAAACTTTCCTCCTTGCGCAAATTAGATCAAAATTGCTGCCACACTCCGGCTGCAGGAATAGGCTAGTTTGTACTAGTCTAATTTGGACTAGTTTGTTCGCGTTTGGAGAGTCCCCCACAAGGCAGTGCGACCTCAGGTTTGGTCCAACCACTATACCCCAATTGGACGCACGAGGCAGCCCGACCGCGTCATTCTCTGTGGAAACAGGGGGAATATCGCTTGACACGTTCTCCCACCGATGGTACAGCCGTCATACCTTTTCTCGACTCCTCTCCTCATTAGGGACGTTCGAGCCTAAGGAGCCTTGATCCCGATGCGAAGCCGCAACTCCGCGAAGAAGCAGAGCCAAACCGCCTGCAACCGACACCGCGGCGTCAGCGGTCAGGGCCCTTCGCCTCTTTCCTCTCGCCGCCAGTTCCTTCGCACCGCCGCCAGTGCGAGCCTCGCGTTAGTTGCTTCGCCGGTCAAAGCACTTGCTGACCATCACGGCCACCCCACTCCCAACAGTCTCACCTACCTCGACCGCCGAATGTACATCCACAACATGGAACTTCTCGCTCACTTCGCTCCCGGGCAGCATCGCGGCGGCAAGATGCAAATGATGTCCATCGGGCCCAACCGCTACCTCTTTCAACAGGGCGATGTCATTAATGTGACCGACGTTCGTAAGCCAACGATGTTCAACAAAGGCGGCTTCGAAGGCGGGCAGGTCCAGGTCGCGTACAACAAAAACCTCAAAAAGTGGATTCTCATGACCGGCGCGCAAACGCCCATCACCGATTCCACGCCTGAAGCGCCCATGGGCAAGTATGACGATCCGCATCTCGACGACAAACGTAAAAACTACAGGGGCCTCCGCGGCGTCCGCTTCTACGACGCCACTGATCCGGCAAAAATTGTCAAACTCTCCGAATTCAGCACCGGCTCCAATGGACAGGGGACGCATCGCAATTATTACGACGGCGGGAAGTACGCTTACCTGGACACCGCCCCTGACGAGACGTTCATCCACCAGCCTTCTTATTTTCGTCAGCTCGTCAACGGCAACATGATTGTCGACGTTTCCGACCCTTCAAACGCCAAGGAAGTTTCCATGTGGTGGGTTCCCGGCTCGCGCAAAGGTGAAGAAGCCGAATACGACAAGTGGATTTGGTCAAAGCTAGTTCCGCCTAAAGTGGTAGCTGACCAAACTCCCTTTGCCGGATTGCACGGGCCAGTCTATGTCCCAAAAAAACTGGAAGAAGGCGGCAATCGCGGCTACGGCGCCTTTGGTTGCAACGGGTTCATCATCCTCGACCTCTCCGATCCCGCACACCAAAGAGAAATCGGCCGCTTCGAACCGCCTCCGCAATATTCGGGAATGGGCATCGCGTTTCACACGATTTACTGCGGCATTCTCGAACGTGGCTTTGTTATTTCCAACGGCGAAACCACCAACTCCGACTGCAACCAAATTTATTTGCCGAACTGGGTCATTGACATTCGCGACGAGCAGCACCCTGTTCCCGTCGCGCAGCTTCCCCGCCCCGCTCCTCCGCCGGAAGCGCCTTATCGCGATTTTTGCTTCAAGCGCGGCCGCTTTGGGGCCCACAATCCGCCCCATCTCAAAGCGCCGGGCAAACCGCGCCAGGAATTCATCGCGTATTCCTATTTCATCGCTGGGCTTCGCTGCTACGACATCGGCGATCTCACTAGGCCCGAAGAAGTAGCCTATTTCATTCCTCCGCAGGGCGGCGACCTGAAGAAATTTGGCAGCTACGACCGCACCGTGGACAACGTTTTCATCGAATGGGACCGCAACATCATTTGGTGCGCCGCCGACACCGGCCTGTATGCGTTGAGCTGCCCGAATCTCGGCAAGCCTATTCTCGATCCCATGCCCGTCACAGAGTGGTCGCTCGATAGACTCAACGAAGGCGCCCCTTGATTGCTTCCCCTTTTCTTTGGAGAAACTCGATGAACTTTTTCCACCGGTCACTTTCCTTCGCGATGCTGGCTTGCGTTTCTAACGGCGTGGCCCATAGTTCAAGCGCAAAACACGATGGATATGTCATCCTGAGCGAAGCGAAGGATCTCAACCGGTCCACGACCCGCCGTCTTCGATCGGCTGAGATTCTTCGCACATCCTCTTCGGATGCGCCCAGAATGATAACTTCTTTGGGAATGTTCGCTGCGCCTGGGGAGAGCCAGCAGCGCGCTCCCACCAAAATCAAACTCCTCACCCTCTTCGGCCGCCCTCTCCAACTTGTCGCTGCAGAAAAACTCGGCCTATTCTCCAGGTTCGGCATCGAGGTGGAAAGCGAAAACTCGGCAAATTCCCAGGAATTGCGCGACAAACTCGCCGCCGGCGGGGGCGACATTGCCTATCTCGCGGTCGACAACGCTGTCGCCATGGTCGAACTGGCGCGCCAAGATGTGGTCATCGTCATGGGCGGCGAAGGCTCGCAAAACGAACTCATCGCCCAGCCGGAAATCAAATCCACCAAGGATTTGCGCGGTAAAACAGTGCTCGTCGACGCACAGAACACGGCCTATGCGCTGCAGCTCAAGAAAATCTTGATACTCAGCGGAATGCAAGCCGGCAGGGACTACGAGATGAAAGCTTACGGCGCGACGCCGCAGCGATTGATCGCCATGCGCGAAAACAAATCCTACGCCGCCTCAATGCTCGGCCCGCCCAGCTCCATCATCGCCAAGCGCGAAGGCTTCGTCAGTCTCGGCTCGGTCCAGGAGTCCATCGGACGCTACCAGGCCGCGGGCTTTTTCACCGAGCGCAAGTGGGCACAAGATCATCGCGAAGCGCTCACGAACTTTCTCGCCGCCGTCATCGAGGCGCAACGCTGGCTCCTGGCGCCCGCCAACAAAAACGACGTGCTTGCTCTGATGACCAGAGATACGCACCTCGCGCCTGAAGTAGCCGCCGAAACCTATGAGAGCACCATGACTAAGCCCGGTGGCTACGCGAAGGACGCGGCCTTCGACCTGCCCGGTTTTCAAAACGTCCTGAAGCTGCGGGCGGAAATTGAAGGCTCCTGGGGCGGCCATCCTCCCGCGCCCGAAAAGTATTACGACGCGTCCTACTATGACGCCGCCCTCGCGAAATTGAAAGGCAAGCCGTAATGACCTTCGCAAAACCACATGGACGTGTCATTCCGAGGGCGGTGTTTG
>Ga0126379_10001407_pt1 | contig 14629 bp, 11 predicted proteins | sample PanSoiMetPlot_24_FD_92640 | JGI IMG/M metagenome (GOLD analysis project Ga0126379, IMG submission 92640) | Tropical forest soil microbial communities from Panama - MetaG Plot_24 | ecosystem: Environmental > Terrestrial > Soil > Tropical forest > Bulk soil | place: Panama | collected 2016-02-17 | reverse complement strand
GATCGAAAATGCGGACCACGTTTTTGTGAGTGATCTGGCGCGCAAGAATCAGTTCCTGCTTGAACCGCTGCAGAATGTCCTGCTGATTGGCAAGCTCCGGGCGAATGACCTTCAGCGCGACCAGGTGTCCGACCTCGCGGTCTTTGGCCTTGTAGACCGCGCCCATGCCGCCTTCACCCAATAGCGCGAGGATTTCGTACCGCTCCCCCAAGAGCGTACCCACCCCAAGCTCGCCAGCGCCGGCTCTGCGCGCCATGGTGGCGCCGAAGGCGTTCGAAGTGACAGGCTCGGACCAGGCGGTTACGGGAAGAGCGGTGATGGTGGGGCTTTCGCCGCCGGCGAGCGAAGCAGGCGCGGCGACGCTAACCGGCAGCGTGGCGCCGCAGCTCTCGCAGCGGCTGGCGCCGGAAGGATTCTCCCGATTGCATGCTGGACATCGCATCGCCGCAATTTCACCTGCCGTTCAACGATGTGGCGATGCGCCAATTTTGAATGGTAGCCTCTTTTTGAATGGTAGCCTCTTTAGGTTACTCCCTTCGGGGTTTCTCCCGTGGGCACATCCGCGGACACCGTCCGACACTACTCAGCAGTTCCCGGCCCCCTCTACTTGGGTGGAACTTCTGTACTACGCTCAGTTTTCGATATGAGGAAAGTATACCAAAATGAGCGCTTTGGTTAGCGGTCGATCCGATGAGTGAGGGTCCGTAATCCGTCGGTAGGCGCGGAACTTTAATGCGGTCCGCTCCCTGACGGTGGCGGCTCGGTGCAGAGGTGTTGGTGTTTAGCGAACCACACCGAACCGCGACGGTAAAGGAGCGGACTGGGTACGGACGGGTGGAGGGTCCGCATCTTTCCACGCGCCCGCCCCAAGCAGTCGGGCTTAGTACACTTGAACGTGGCTCGTTTGGCCTCCATCCTGCGCGTCGCCGTCGGAAACGCGCTGGAGATGTACGACTTTCAGATCTTCGGCTATTACGCAGCGGCGATTGGCGCAACATTCTTTCCTAGCGGCAGCGAGTTCGCATCGCTCATGCTGGCGCTGGCCACCTTCGGCGCGGGATTCCTCATGCGTCCACTTGGCGCAATCGTTTTGGGAACCTACATCGATCATCACGGCCGCCGATCCGGCCTGCTGCTGACGCTCGCTTTGATGGGAGTGGGCACGCTGTCGATCGCCGTGCTGCCGGGATTCGGGGTATTGGGGATTGCCGCGCCATTACTGGTGCTGGCGGGCCGGCTGGTGCAAGGATTTTCAGCCGGAGCGGAACTGGGCGGCGTCTCGGTGTATTTGTCGGAGATCGCCACGCCGGGTCGCAAAGGATTTTACGTCAGTTGGCAATCGGGCAGCCAGCAGGTGGCGGTGATGTTCGCGGCATTGCTGGGTCTGGCGCTGGCGTCTTCGCTTTCTCCGGCGCAGATGAACAATTGGGGATGGCGCATTCCACTGCTGGCTGGATGCGCGATTCTCCCCCTCCTGCTTTTCCTCCGGCGGTCTCTCGAAGAGACGGAATCGTTCTTGAGCCGCGCCGAGCGTCCCTCGCCGCGTAAGATTGCGGGAATGCTCGCGGCGAACTGGCGCGTGGTGACGCTCGGCGTGATGCTTTCGACAATGACCACAGTGTGTTTCTACATGGTGACCGCCTACACGCCGACGTTCGGCAGCAGCGTTTTGCATCTGGCGCCTGTCGGAAATTTGACGGTGACCTTGTGCGTGGGAATGTGCAATCTTCTGATCCTGCCTTTGTCGGGCGCTCTTTCGGATCGCGTAGGCCGCCGCCCGATTTTGATTACATGCACCGTGGCGGCTTTGATCACTGCCTACCCCGCCCTGCTATGGCTCGCGGCCGCGCCGTCGTTCGCGCGCCTGCTGGGTGTGGAGCTGTGGCTCGCGTTTCTGTATGCCGCCTATAACGGCGCCATGGCCGTATTTCTCACGGAGATTATGCCGGTCCAGATGCGAATCTCCGGATTCTCGCTGGCCTATAGTCTGGCCACGGCTATCTTCGGAGGATTTACGCCCGCCATCTGCACCTACCTGATTCATCTCACCGGCAACCGCGCGGTGCCTGGCCTATGGCTTTCCTTCGCCGCGATCTGCGGACTCTCGGCGGCCTTGGCCCTTTCGGGCCGGAAACCGTTCGAGATCGAGGACGCCGCCGTCCGAAAAATTTTGGCACGTGGGGTATAATCGCGTGTTTAGGAAAGCCTTATAGAGCTTTCGGGAGGTGTACATGAGATTCGGAATAGCCCTGCTCGCGGCGTTTTCACTCGCCGGCGTTGTCCGGGCAGACGATTTAGACGACCATTACGCGGCGCTTAAGGAAGCGCAGCCCAAGAAGGATCCGGACGAGATCAAGAAACTTGCGGTGCAGACAGCCAAGGACGCCAAAGCCGAAGCCGCTAAAACCCAACCCACCGACGCCGCTGCGGATCAATGGAAGAAACGCATGGAATTCGCGAGAGATGTCCAGACCTTCGCGGAATACTCTCTTTCCACGACCGCAGTCACCGCGCCGCCGGCGAAGACCGTCGAATTGGTGGACGCTCTCATCGAAATCAATCCCAAGAGCACGTATCTGAACGAGTGCGCGTATTCCTATCTCCAGGCGCTGGCGAAAGAGGGCAAGAAGCCGGCCGACGGAGCGCAAAAAATCCTCAATGGCGCTCCGAACAATGAAGACGCGCTCTATACGCTTGCGACTAGTTCGATGAATGGGACCTACGCGACCCGCCTCGTCAACGTGATGAAGTCCAAGGCCAAGCCCGAAGGCATGGCCGATGCGGACTGGGAACGGAGGAAGTCGCTCTACCTGGGCCAAGGCTATTACGTGGCCGGCGCGGCGGCGTGCACGAAATCCACCTGGACCGATTGCGACAAAAATCTGCGGGCGGCGCTGCCTTACGTGGGTAAGGAACCGTCCGTCGCCGGTCCCACCTATTTCTATCTGGGGCTTGCGAACTACAATCTCGCCAAGATTACCAGTGACCGCGCGAAGCTGCAAGAGGCCGAAAAGTTCAGCGAGCAATCGGCCGCCATGGCCGGCCCCATGCAGCAGCAGGCCGCGCGCAACGTCGCCGCGATGAAGCAGGAGCTGGCCGGGGGTGGCAAGCGGTAAATTGGAATCGGAATGGCCACGCTGACTCTTAGCCTGCCCCCAACCGCGATAGACCTTACGGAGCTGCTTCCGGTAACTTTCACCAAACCGGGATTGACCGAGGAGGAATACTTCGAGTTGTGCGCAGAGTTCGACGACTATTTTGTCGAGTACACGGCGGATGGAACCGTAATCATAATGCCCGGAACGGATCCCGAAACCAGTGAAGGTGTGCTTGACGTTAATTTCCAGTTGACAACCTGGGCGCGGCAAGACGGACGCGGTAGAGTGACTGGACCTGACGCTAGCTTCTTCTTCCCTAATGGACCCGCCGCGAGCCCGACGCCGCATGGTTCGATGCGGAACGATGGAAGACAGCCAAGGCCAGAACACCCGGCAAAAGAGTGCCAGTGTTCGCCCCCGAATTTGTGATCGAAGCATGCTCCCAGAACAGCGTGCTCAAATGCAGCGGGACAAGATGGGAGAATACATCAAGAACGGCGTCCTGCTTGGCTGGTTGATTGATCCGCTGGAAAAAACGGTGAGCATGTATCGCCCGGGCCAGGAGCCCGAGGTTCTCTCAAATCCGGCTCAGGTCTCGGGCGAGGGTCCAGCAGCGGGATTTGTTCTGCATCTCGAACGAGTCTTTCAGAGCTGAGCCGAGCGCCACTGCGCGGCGCCGCGTTACAGTCCCGTTTCAGTCCTCTGACGATGACGAACTGTCTTTCCGCGCAAGCTCTTCGGCGAGGATGATCGCCTCGGCGAGTTCCTTCATGGGTCGGCGCAGCCGCCGACTCTCGTTCCGCATGCGCAGGTATGCCTCTTCTTCGGTAAGGTTGTGGCGCCGCTGGAGAATCCCCTTGGCCCGCTCCACCGCCTTGCGGGTCTCGAGCTGACGCTTCATCTCCTCTGTTTCTGCCGCCAGCCGCGCGTTCTCCTCCTCCAGCAGGCTCTTGGCGATGGCGCTTCCCATCTGCTCGCCGATGAACTGGATCGTGCTGATCTCATCCACGGCGTGCGCATGCCGCTCGCGGTGATGCATGTTGATCACGCCGATCGCTTTTCCCTTGTTGATCACAGGCACCGACAGAAAAGCTTCATAGGTGTCTTCCACCAACGCTGGGAACATTTTAAAGCGCGGGTCCGCCGCTGCGTTCCCCGCCAGAGCCACCGGCGATTGATGCTCGGCCACCCAGCCCGTTACGCCTTCGCCTATCTTCATCCGGAGATGCCCCAGGTCGGCTGCGTGAGGAACCTGGGATGCGCGCAATACCAGTTCGTTGGTCTCTGCCTCCGCCAGATAAACCAAACATGCGTCGCATCCCGTCACCCGCGCCGCCAATCCTACAATCTCCCCGAGCATTTCGTCCAGCGAGAGCTCCGAACTGACGATCCGGCTCACTCTGTGCAGCACCGAAACATCGTCCGGCCCGCTCGCGCTTACAGCTTCAGTCGCCATCATAAATCGAGCGTAAGGCAAGCCTTGCCAGCGGTCCAATCAAAACTTTCTATCGGCTGAATCAAACCAAATCGTAGAACATTCAAGAACGCGCAAAACAGCTATAATCAGTCCAGTATGAGAGAGGACTACCTAGCTCGGCGCTCCACCGACAGCATCCGCACTCAGATGCATTACGCCCGTCTCGGGCAAATCACCGAAGAGATGGAATACGTGGCGCGGCGCGAGCGCCTGGCGGCGGAAACCGTACGCGAAGAAGTGGCTCGCGGACGCATGATCATTCCCGCCAATATCCACCACTCCAATCTCGAACCCATGTGCATCGGCGTCGCTTCGGCTTGCAAAGTGAACGCCAACATCGGCAATTCGTCCACTACTTCCAACGTCGGCGAAGAACTCGAGAAGCTGCGCTACGCCGTCCGCTACGGCGCCGATACCGTCATGGATCTCTCTACCGGCGGGGACATTCCACGAATCCGCAAGGCGATCATCGCCGAATCGCCGGTGCCCATCGGGACCGTTCCGATCTATGAAGCGCTTGCTCGCGTGCGCCGCGTGGAGGATCTCAATATTCAAGTAATGCTTGAAGTCATCGAGGAGCAGGCCGAGCAGGGCGTCGATTACATGACCATCCACGCCGGCGTTCTGGTGCAATACATCCCCCTCACCACGCGCCGCGTCACCGGGATCGTAAGCCGCGGGGGTTCCATCCTGGCGGAATGGATGGTCCGCAACCATCGCCAGAATTTCCTCTATGAACATTTCGATGACATCTGCAAGATCTTTCAAAAACACGATGTAAGCTTCTCATTAGGAGATGGTTTGCGCCCCGGCTCCATCGCCGACGCCAGCGACCGCGCGCAGTTCGCTGAACTGGAAACCCTGGGAGAGCTGACCAAAATCGCTTGGGCGCACGACGTTCAAGTGATGATCGAAGGCCCCGGCCATATCCCCATGGATCAAATCCAGATGCAAGTAGAAAAGGAAGCCGCCATCTGCCAGGAAGCGCCATTCTACACGCTGGGCCCGCTCGTCACCGACTTCGCCCCCGGTTACGATCACATTACATCCGCCATCGGGGCCGCGATGATCGGATGGCATGGCGCGTCCATGCTTTGTTACGTCACGCCCAAGGAGCACCTGGGGCTTCCCAACCGGGAGGACGTCAAGCAGGGACTGATCGCGTACAAGATCGCCGCCCACGCGGCTGACATCGCCCGCCATCGCCCCGGCGCTCAAGATCGCGACGACGAACTTTCCCGCGCGCGCTTCGCCTTCGACTGGAAGCGGCAGTTCGAGCTATCACTCGATCCGGAAACCGCGCGCGCTTACCACGATGAAACCCTGCCCGAGGAGGGCTTCAAGGACGCGGCGTTCTGCTCCATGTGCGGTCCCAAGTTCTGCTCGATGAACCATTCGAACAAAACTCAACACTTCACGGAAGAGGAAGCCGAGGCGGTGCTGACGCAGATCGCCGCCAAATAGCCGGCGCAGCATTGTTAACGCCCTGTAGCTGGTCTCCAGTTGCTGGAACGCAGCCGACGGTCTCTCGGCTCTCCATAAATCAAGGCTAAATTGAGAGCGCCGTAGCCGCGCATCGGTGAGATGGTGGCTGCCAAATTGCAACACGCTAGTCAATTATAATCAGAGCCGACCGGATGAGAGATCATGCGGACCGATTCAAAACCGGATATTCCCTCTCGAAATCGTGTAAGCGACTCCGTTGTCCGGAGCCAGCTCGCAAGGATGCTCGCGAGCGAGATTTTCAGCCGCTCGGCTCGGTTAAGCGCCTTTCTGCGATTCGTCGTAGAGGAAAACCTGAAGGGACGCGGCGACTGCCTAAAAGAGACGGTCATCGCCTCGGAGCTCTACGGCAAACGTTTTGGGTTCGACCCGGCTAACGATCCGGCCGTGCGGGTGGATGCTCGACGGCTTCGCGACCGGCTTCGAGAGTATTACGAGTCGGAAGGCGCCGCCGATTCTATCCGCATTGAGATTCCAAAGGGGGGCTACGCGGCCCGATTTCTGCCGCTCAGCCCGGCAGCTCCTCCGGCCAAGTCCACCCCTGAAGAACCGGTGCCCGGGATCGCCGTGCTTCCTTTCGAGAACTTCTCAAATGACGCCGCGCAGGAATACCTGGCGGACGGATTGACCGACGGGATCATCACGGAACTGGCAAAGCTCGGCGCACTGCGTGTGATTTCCCGTACATCGGTAATGCTCTACAAACGATTACGGAAACCTCTGCAGGAAATCGCATGGGAGTTGGGTGTCACCCACATCCTCGAAGGATCTGTAATCCGATGCGCGGGACGAGTCCGCATCACCTGCCAGTTTGTCCAGGCGCATCCGGAAAGACACTTGTGGGCGGAATCATACGAGCGGGAACTGCACGATGTGCTGAAAGTCCTGGCTGAGATCGCCCTTGCCGTGGCGAAGCAGATCCGCGTTGTCTCCACAGCGCCCGAAGTGCAGACTCGCTGTGCGATCAACCCGCTAGCGTACGAGTCGTACCTAAAAGGGCGATATCATTGCCGCCTGTCGACGCCGCAGGATCTGCGCAGGGGCGTGGAGTGTTTTCAGGAGGCGCTCGCACAAGATCCGGCGTACGCGCCCGCCTACGCCGGACTGGCTGAGGCCTGGCTGTGGCTCGGCGATCGCGGGGTGGTTCCGACAAGCGCGTCGCATCCTAAGGCAAGAGCGACCGCCCAACGGGCGCTGGAACTCGATCCAAATCTCGCCGAAGCGTGGAATGCCCTGGCTGGCGTCGCGGCTTGGCACGACTGGGATTGGGAACAAGCCGACAGTCTGTTCACCCGGGCCCTCGATTTGAACCCGCGTTGTTCCACGGGGCATATGCAGTATGGCTTCTTTCTTGGCCAGACCGGGCGCCATAAAGATGCGATCCTCGAAAACCGGCTGGCCCATGTGCAGGATCCTTTTTCCATCCTCATAGAGTGCTACTACGGTGAGCATCTCTACTGGGCCCACCGGTTTGAAGATGCAATTGAGCACTTGCACGCTAGCATCTGTCTGGACCGTGGCTCTCTGATGGCGCATGTCTACATCGGACTCGCGTATGCCGGCTTGGGACGTCTTTTCGAAGCGATCGAAGCATTCAGCGCGGCACGCAGGCTAGCTCCCCGCTTTCCCTACGCACTGTCATTGCTGGCTTATGCACACGCGCGGGCAAACCAGCGCGACAAAGCGATGGAGCGGCGCGGCGAACTGGAAGCGCTTGCCACCAGGGGCTATATGCCGGCATTCTGTTTTGCCTCTGCCGCTCTCGGTTTTAACGAGCACGATCGCGCCGTTGAGTTTCTGGAGAAAGCATATGAGGGAAAGGAACGGACCGTGTGCCTTCTCGGCGTCGAACCTTTCTTTGACGATTTGCGCCGGCATGCCGGGTTCATGAACCTTGTGCGGCGAATGAACTTCCCCTCCCCTACCAGTGAGCCGGAATGTTAAACACGGTATAACACCTAGCAAGCAGACTCATCCTCACTCATAATTCCCAGAAGCTTGGTCAACGCTGCCAGCGCAACGCTGACCGCGGAGAGGGCCTGGCGTTCAGCGCCACTGGCTGAGCCGCTACTGAAAGGAGCGGTTGGGGACATCCTTCAACAGGCCCTTAAGGAGGAATCATGAAAACAGCACCGTTGATTCTCGCTTTGCTCTGGAGCGCATGCTCGCTTCAGGCGCAGACTCGGAGGAACTACACCGTGGATCTGGAGAATCGCAATCCGGCTGTCGGCTCTCTCCTCATCGTTCTTACAGCGCCGAATCCTTTCGGTACCCCGGAAGGAATCGCCGGTTTCTGTAGTGGCGCGCTGATCGGGGATCGTGTCTTTCTGACAGCCGGGCATTGTGTTGGACCGAGCTTGCCTGAGCTTCCGCCTTTCGCCAAGGCGTACGTGAGCTTCAGCCCAACTGCGCTTGACGGATTTACTAAGGCGCCTCTCTCGATCCCGCCGCACTGGATTCCGGTTTCGACTCAGGCGGGGAATCCGTCTTTGCCGCCTTGCCCTCCGCCAGTCGGATGTGATCCGACCAGCACTGGCGAGTTCGAGGCGGGTGACCCGGCGGTTACCGATTTGGGGCTCGTCTTTCTTAGTCGGCCAGCCGGCGTCAAGCCAGCCGTCCTGGCGCCAGTCGGCAGCCTGCAAGATCCGCAGTCCAGTTTCATTCCGATGACCACGATCGGTTATGGCCACGAATTCCCGAACCCCGACTTGTCGGTTAGGGATGGCCTTCGGAAGTTCAGGAACTCCAAGCTCGCGACGGTGCTGAATGGGGTATGGGCTTCCTGGGAACTGCCTAGCTCCGTCTGCGCTGGGGACTCCGGGGCGCCTACCTTTCTCAATAACCTCCCCGAAGTGCTCGAAAACCGCAGACCGATTGTCGCCATCGCCAGCGATGGAGGCATCGACTGCCTGAGCAAAGACATTCGCGTGCGAGTGGATACCTACGCCGTTCAGCAGTGGATCAAGGATACCGTCAAACAGCAACTGGGTCGGGACGCTGTCCTTCAACTGGGAATTCAGTAAACAGGCATGCCGAAAAGCAAAATGACGCGCGTGTTCCTATTCTTCCTGTTCGCGTCCGCCTTAAACGCGGCTGGTCTGGCGCTCCTGCGCGAGGATATCCAACTTACTCAACCGCTGGGGGACTACGGCGCCATGCTCGCGGCGGGAGACTTCAACGGCGACGGACGTCCGGACTTGGTAATCGCTACGGCCAGTGGTCTCGCGGTTATGCTCAATTCAGGTCACGCATCCTTCGCGCCGGCCATTCTCACGGGCATTCTCCGGCCTGTCCCAGCCGCCATCGCCGACTTCAATGGCGATGGCAAACTCGACCTTGCCGCGGACGGCCAGATCGCCTTCGGCCGCGGCGATGGCAGCTTCCTCTCTCCCCGTCCGATGTCGCCAGGATGGTTTGTGGCCGAGACCGCCGACTTCAATCGGGATGGCGTGGCCGACCTCGCGGCCGTTCAAATGGGAGCATGCGGGAACGGCGATCCTGCGTGCTCCCTCTTGCTCATCCTTCTCGGAAATGGAAACGGCACGTTTCACTCCGCCTACCAAGCTCAGATTGCAGGTGGATACAAGCCGCTGGTGGCGGACTTCAATCGCGACGGGAAACCGGACCTGGCCATCAGCTTCGGGAATGCGATCGCGGTCTTTCTGGGAAACGGAGATGGCAGCTTTAGGGAGCTCAGCGCCATCGCGCTTCCGGCAGGAGCCTTCACGGGCACGCCGCTGACTGCCGAACTTAATGGCGACGGAATTCTGGATCTGGTGTCGGGATCCCTCGTACTCTTCGGTCTAGGTGATGGCATGTTTCAACGTCCGGCGCCCCTCTCCGAAGCTGCCTTTGCCTTGACCGACTTGGATGGCGACGGCCGCATCGATCTTGCCGCGCTGGAAAGCGCCAACAAAATAGGCATTTCCCTCGGGAGGGGCGACGGAACCTTCTTGCCTCCCGTCGAACAAAGCGTGGGATGGGGGGCGCAGCCCGGCATCGCCGCGGACTTCGACGGCGACGGGCGCAGCGATCTGCTCGTGCCGAATTGGCGCTCCAATAGTCTCACTTTGCTACTGACAAAGGCAGGGCCGGAGGCAGAGCTGCGCGCGGTTTCCGCCGCCGAAGGGACAGCCGTCGTGGCGCCCGGCTCACTCGCGACGCTGTACCTTCCGCTGGGCGTGCCCAGGCAATCGGCGGCTTCTACCTTGCCGGTTACGCTCGGCGGAGTCAGCGTCCAGATTGACGATGGACAGTCCAAGCGGCTCGCGCCGTTGCTCTATGTCTCGCAGGGTCAGATCAACTTTCAAGTCCCGCCGCAGACGGCGCCTTCAACCGTGGCGGATGCGTCGATCGTCGTCACGCGCGGCGGGGCCGTGGTTCAGACAGGTTCCATGCACGTCGCATCGGTTGCGCCGACGCTCTTTATGGCGGATCCTTCCATGTCGCTGCCCGCGGCGATCAATACGCTGGTGGACGCAAGAGGAGTGCAAACCTCTTCGCCTGTCTTTAGCTGCACGCCGGCCGGCGCCTGCAATTTTCAGCCGGTGTCGCCGTCGGCGCAGGGCTCCTATGTCACGTTCTATGGAACCGGCTTCCGCGGCGCCGGCACAGGCAATGTCCAATGCTGGGTATCCGGCCGGCTCCTGACGGTAACGTATGCGGGTCCGCAAGGCATGCCCGGATTGGATCAGATCAATATTCTGTTGCCTAGCCCCGACGACGAGTTTTGGGACCCACCCTATGTCGGAGTGCACCTCTCGATCGACGGAACGCTGGCGAATACGGCTGTGCTCACTCTTGAAAGGTTTTTCTAACCCAAAGCCGATGCCCGGCTGCAGATTCGCGTGGCGCAGGCACTCTTGCCTGCCGCGTCGAGACTAGTCTCGACGCCTGGAGACGCGCCAGACTGCCCCTCGACACGAGTGTCTGCGCGATGTTTGGCTGCGGCTCCGCTGCGCTATTTTCTCCGCGCCAGAGCCTCCTTCGCAAACGAATTTCGAATCGCTGCGCGTGATGTTGACACGGGTGTTGGGTGAATCGCTTTAACCGCGCGCCTGAGGCGTTGGCCACTAAATACGGCCCCAGCTCCATCAATGATCGAATTCATGAGCTAGACCTGAAGAATACCAACGTCTTTCCAGGGTGCAAGCAGCCGCCCAGTGAAAAGGACTGGACATTCAACCGCACCACATTGGTCGATCTTGGCTGGTTATTCGAGGGAGTCGACACCAAACAGTTTTCCCGAACCACTGGGGTAACGTGAGCAAAGAGTTTTACGGACTCATGGCCACCGCTGGCCTGAGCGGCGTTAAAGCTGTTGTCGATGACAAGGCGGCGAGCACCGGCAAAAGCGTGATCATAAACGAATTCATGAAGAAAGTCTCGCTGCACGGCAAGGGTGGCGGCGCGACCCTCCCCAGGCAGGGGGAACTTGAACCCTGGACTCTCGATCGCGCCCGAACGCACCAGAAGAACGGCGGATTCGCACCACACGACTTACTGAGCTGAGCGAAGCAAAGCCCACCGCTCACCACACCTTGCACTGATTCGTCCGCACCATCGGCTGCCCGACTTTGCAAGAGAATGCCTTGCCGAACTCCGGCATGTTCGACACCACTCCGTTCACCCGGTACTCCAGCGGCGAATGAGGATTGGTGATCGCGCCCAGCCGCTTGCTCTCCGGACGCTCGTCGCCGCACGCCCATTGCGCCATGCCGACAAAGAACCGCTGGTCCGGCGACAGCCCGTCGGCGGGTTGAAGATTCTGCCCCTTCGTGGCTTCCTTCCACGCCAGATACGCCAGCCACGTGCCGCCCAAGTCCGCCAGATCCTCGCCCAGCGTCAGCTTACCGTTGATCTTAATGTTGTCGATGATGGTGAATCCCGAATACTCGTCCGAAATGCACTTGGCCGCTTTTTCGAACGACTGCGCGTCGGACTTCGTCCACCAGTTCTTCAAATTCCCCTTCGCGTCGAATTGCCGGCCTTCGTCGTCAAAGCCGTGCGTCAATTCGTGCCCGATGGTTGCGCCCGTGTCTCCATAATTCGGCGCGTCGTCGGTCCTCGGATCGTAAAGTGGCGGCTGCAAAACACCGGCCGGAAAATTGATGTCGTTCATCTGCGGATCGTAATAGGCGTTCACCGTGGGAGGCGTCATCATCCACTCCGTACGGTCCACCGGCTTGCCGATCTTATCGAGCTGCCGCCGCGATTCGAAGGCTGTAGTCCGCAGCACGTTTCCGAAATAATCGTCGCGCGCAATCTTGACGGAGCTGTAATCCCGCCACTTTTCCGGATACCCGATCTTATTCACCACTGCATGCAGCTTCTCAAGCGCCCTTTGTCTGGTCGCCTCGCTCATCCAGGGCAATTGCTTGATCTCGATTTCCATCGCGTCTTCCACCTGTTTGGTCATCAACTGCGTCCGCGCCTTCGTGTCCGCGCTGAAGGTCTTGGCGACGAAGACTTGCCCCAGCGCTTCTCCCAAGTCCCGGTCCACCTGCCGCACGCAGCGCTTCCAGCGCGGTGGCAACTGCTCCAGTCCGCGAAGATGCTTGCTGTAGAAATCGAAGTTTGCGTTTACGAAGGGCGATGAAAGATACGGCGCGTACGAATGGACCAAATGCCAGCGCAGGTAGGTCTGCCAATCCGCCACTGGCCGCGCTTTGAGCAGCGCCTGGAGCTCTTTGTAAAAAGCCGGTTCGGTAACGTTCACCACGGAGGCATCCGGAACCTTTGCCTCCGCCAGGTACGCGTTCCACTTGAATGACGGCGTCATCGCCTGAAGTTGTGCAACCGGCATGCGGTGAAACAGCTTTTGCGGATCGCGCAGCTCCACGCGCGTCAAGGACGCCTTCGCCAGCGCGCTTTCGATGTCCATCACCGTTTGCGCGTCGGCCTTGGCCTTTTCCACCGGTTCACCTAGAAGCTCCAGCATCTTTTGCACATGCTCCAGATATTTCTGGCGCGTCTCCTGACTTTTGGCGTCCGTTTTCACGTAGTAATCTCGGTCGGGAAGGCCAAGCCCTCCCGCATTCGCGAACGCAATCACGCGCGAAGAATCCCCATAATCCTGACTTGAGCCGAAATCGAACATCATCGTCCCGCCATCCAAGTGCAGCCGCGCCACCAGCGCCGGCAAATCGCCCACCGACTTCAGCGCCGCGATCTGATCCAACCCTGGCCTCAGCGGCGCCGCTTCCGCCTTTTCCACCGCCCCCTCATCCATGCAGGAGTAAAAATAATCGCCGATCTGCGCCTCCACCGCGCTGCGCCCAGCCGAGGGCTTCGATGCCTCCTCAAGCATGCCCCATAGAAACCGCAGATTATCCTCGGTCAGTTTCGCGTAAACGTCCCAGCGCGCCTGGTCCGGCGGAATGGGGTTCTTTTTGATCCAACCGCCGCAGGAATAGCGGTAGAAATCCGTGCACGGATCCACCGACCGGTCCATCGCGGAAACGTCCAGGCTGGGACTGTAAGGCAGCGACTGCAGCGCAGTTTCGCTCGCCTGCGATTGAGCGAGAAGCGCGCCCGCAGAGAGCAAAAAGGTGAAGAAAACGGCAATTTGTTTCACACCGCTATCGTAGCGCCATCACTGCGCGGGGACTGCGACTTCACTTCACGAATTCAACGATCTTACGGACGGATCACGGCACCGAGTGCGCTTACGGAATGATCCAGCGTCCCGCGCTATTGTCCTAAAGAAGGAAACCACATGAGAAGGTTCATCATCACCGGCGCACCGGGCGCCGGGAAGACAGCAATCATCCGTCAGTTAGAACTCGACGGGTTCAGCGTAGTCGAAGAGGCAGCTACTGACGTAATCTCGGTTTTGCTAGCCCAAGGAGCGGTTCAACCCTGGACCCATCCCTCGTTTATCGATGTAATTGCTAATCTGCAAAAGGACCGTCAGATTCGAGCGTCCTATCAACCGGAGGAGGTGCAGTTTCACGACCGTTGCGCGGTGTGCACCGCGGCGCTCGCAGTCTACCTCGGCCGGCCTTTTTCACCCTTTCTTGCCGGCGAACTGGAGCGCGTCAAAAAAGAATCAATCTACCAAAACCGAGTGTTCTTCATTCGCAATCTTGGCTTCGTGACGCCTACCGAAGCGCGGCGAATCACCTTTGAGGAAACGCTGCGTTTTGAGAAAATTCACGAGGAGCTTTACCGGGACTTCGGCTTCGAGCTGATCTCAGTCGAGCCAAGAAGTCTGATGGAGCGCGTCGGCATAATTAAAGCGGCAATTCGCATTTCTGAGTCAGCACATTAGCCGCTATGCGCCGGCGGCGAATGTCTGGCGACTGCTACTGCGCCGGGGCGTAATAACCGCGCCGGTAGTCTGCCTTCAGCTTTTCCCCGCCCGCCACCTCCAACTGAATCCGCCGGTATTTCCATCGCGCGCCGCGTTACTCGGCGAATACCCAATGACGTACTCATTGCGCAGGTCCCGGCTGATCCGTTCGCTCCGGGCTGGCCGAGTGTGGCGAGTGACGGCGTCAGAAGCCCCTCCTGTGCAGCCGGATCGGCGCCGCAGCAACACCTCCGCCTC
>Ga0126379_10001406_pt1 | contig 14631 bp, 15 predicted proteins | sample PanSoiMetPlot_24_FD_92640 | JGI IMG/M metagenome (GOLD analysis project Ga0126379, IMG submission 92640) | Tropical forest soil microbial communities from Panama - MetaG Plot_24 | ecosystem: Environmental > Terrestrial > Soil > Tropical forest > Bulk soil | place: Panama | collected 2016-02-17 | reverse complement strand
GATCGAGTCTTTGGTGCGTTTCCGGCTGTGCGGCCGCAGCGGATTGGCACCCACATGGATGTTCGCGCCCTCCCAATTTTCATTGGCCAGCCAGCCGAGATAATGCGGCTCCAGCACCCGCTCGAGGGGAACGATTCGCTGCCATGTCTGATCCGGAGCCTGGTGGCGAATCAGGAGCGCAATGGTCTCACCCGGAGCAAACGAACGAGTGAGAAAATCTCGGGCGATGCCAGTCGCGATTTCGCATTTAGGCGGCCGCATTTGCCACCTCCGGGAGTGAAGCAATCCTCAGGAGAATTCGCCGGCACTTCGATCGCGAAGAGCTCTCGATCTGGCTGCCGGTTGGTCGAACCAGGACGACGGCGGGGCAGCGCTCCTCGGGATCCCGAAATGCGTGACCGAGAGTGGTCGAAACCAGCAAGCAAGCGGGCGGCCAGGACTCACGTTCACAACGAAATTTGAAGATGGATTTCGATTTCATGGCAGCCTCCTCGGTAGCGATCGAGGCCCAGCTTCGAGCCGGGCCTTCGAAAGCTGGTCAGCACCGCACTAGGGCGCCGCTTCCTCCGGGGCAGATTCGGCAGGTGGCTCTTCTGCCGGCGATGGTTTGGCGGCGCGATCGAGCTTCAGAATGGAGGCGACCCGCACTTCCCAGATGCGCTGCGGTGAACCCGTCTTCGGGCTCACGTACTCGCGGCTTCGCAGTTCGCCTTCCACCTGCAGATGCGTCCCTTTCTTGAGTGTGGCGGCAAACTCGGAGAGCGGGCCGAAGACGACACAGCGATGCCACTCGGTGCGCGCGACGTAGACTTCATCTTTGCGATAGGAAGACTTGGTGGCCAGAGAGAGGGTGGTAAAGCGACCGGTGCCGTTGTTGCGCAGTTCAGGATCGCTGCCGACGAAACCTATGAGGGTGACTTTGTTCTGGTACATATCGTTGTTCTCCGATGGGAATTTGCCCCGCCTTTGGTCGGGGCACTCTCGAGCGAGTGGGCCATGCTCCCAAGTGCCGAAGCTCTGCATTTACGGAGGGTCCGGAGAAATCTTTTCGCGGCGGTTTGCGAACAAGATTTCGCGGGAAACCGTAACCCGTAGGGCGGCGGAGCCGAAGCAGAAGAGCGAGTTGCCGCCGGGCGCATGCGAAGCCCCGAGCGGTGCCCGAACCAAGGCCGGTCGAAGGCCTCGGAGAACACGGGAACCAGGACAAATCTCCCTCGGCTTGCCGGCGAGGAAGTCGACTGCGCATCGGTCTCGAACGCTTGTCCGAAACCGATCCCTGAAGTCCGATCGATCCTGACCGTGAAGTCCGGCAGCGGCCAAGCCCTCGGCGGCCCGGCAAGCCACCGAAGAGAGAGGAATCAGAAGCGGAATTGGCGACGGCAAAACGCATGCTCGAGCCCGGAGAGTTCGGTGGCAGGTTTTTTGCGCCCGCAACCGGGAGCGAGAAAGGACGCTGCCTTGGGCGCACCATAACCCTGACGAAAGATCGTGTCCAATGAGTTTTCGGCGTCGAGATATTCGCCGAAGGAATAACGGGCGAGGTCGCCTTGAAAGTACTCAAGCCCTGATTGAAAGGTGAGTCGTAAGTCGTGGCATGGTATGGGACACAATTTTGCCGGGCGCTGAACGATGGTTGCTCTGGGTAGGCCGCCCGGTTTGGCCATCTGGTGGAAACCGAGCAAGGACGCGGGTTTTCAGTTATGCACGGCGCTCATAAGCGCGGGTCGAAAATTCATTGGACAAAGATCCCGGAACCGGTCAAATTTGTCGGAATCATCCGAGCGGCAGCGAAATGCTCGGCGAAATCGGGTCGTTCGAGCCGGTGAATCGATTCGCACGCGGAGAGTTTGAGGCCGAGCGAAATTCACCAGGCGGGCACGAGGCGCCGACGCCGGCGGCGCCCGCTCATCGCAGAGCTCGACCTCGGCTTTATGGCCGCCGAGATAGCGCCATCGTCAAAAGGAGGTTCACCATGGCATGGCACCAGCGCATCCCCTCACCTGTTCCTCTCGATCCCATCGAACCCTTGCTCGACCTGCGCCGGGCGGCGCACCTGCTGGGGATCTCGGTCAAAACCCTGCGCGACTGGATCCATGCTCGCAAGATTGAGCATGTCAAAGTCGGCGCACGCGTGATGATTCGTCCGGAAACCATTCGCCAGTATGTAACCAGCCACACCCGGCGAGTCGTCGCATGAGAGTCTTCAAACGCCGCGGAAGTTCGCGCTACATCTACAAGTTTCAATACCAGGGTAAGGAATACTATCGCTCGACGGGAACCGAAAACCGGCGTGAGGCAGAGATTCTCGCCGCCGCGGCGCGAGTCCGCATTGTTCGCCAAGCTGCGGGTCTGGAAGCACCCGAACCGGCGCGCCGGGGGAGCGAGCGCCGGGGGAGCGAGAACGACCAGCGCACACCGGTTCCCACCTTGCGCGAATTTGAGAGCACGTTTGTGGAATGGGTTTCGATCACCAAATCAGAGCAGAAGGGCACGTTTAAATTCTACCGGAAAAACTATCGCAAGCTACTGGCCTATGGCCCCTGGGCCGATCTTGGCCTGGATCAGATCAATGAAGCGCACATCGAAGCGTTCAAGGCATGGGCATTGAAGTATGCCGGCCGGCGGCGCGACGGCCGTCCGACGCCGGTGGGAAAGACCACCGTGAACCGCTATCTGGCCACGCTGCGCAAGGGGCTGCGCTATGCCCATCGCAAACTGAAACTCATCGAGGCTGTGCCCGTCATTGAGCAGTACAGTCGGGATGAAGGAGCAGAACGGGAAACTGACTATGTGTTCAGTAGTGACGACTACGCCAGCTGGATTGCGTGTGCGGAGGAACCGCTGCGATCGGCTTCGATCGTTGCCCGCCATTCCGGTCTCTGCCGGGGGGAGATGCTGATGCTGATGAAAGACTGCTACCGCGTCTTGCCCGCATCCGCAGCCGACGCCGAGGGGAAGGAATATGGCGAGGTCACGGTCAAGCGCGGGCTGAAGCGGCGGGCCCGGCGACGCAAGCTGCTGGTCGAAGGCGAAGTCAAACAGCTTCTCGAGCGGCTCATCGCCCAGTCCAGGTGCGCCTACGTATTTACCAACCCGCGCGATCCGCGTAAGCCGCTGGGCGGCTGGGTGCTCGAGGTGCAGATGGGGCGCTTGCGGAGGCGGCTCGCACCGCACCCCGATGCCGGCCTGCACGCGCTGCGTCACACCTTTCTGACCGAGGCCGGTGAGTACACCGATCCCTTCACGTTGCAGTATGTAGCCGGACACGATACGATAAAAACGACCATGCGTTATGTGCATCCCCGGGAAGAGACGGTGCGAAAGTTGTTTCAACGGCTGGGGGGATTGGAGCAGGCGCGGGGGGGAGAGGCCGGGTCGGTGCAGCCTCCGGTGCAGCCAGACTCCCTGCTCCCGGAGCACCGCGCTAAGTCATTTATAAAAGGCATGTTACAGCGTGCGGAAGTGGTGGAATTGGCAGACACACCATCTTGAGGGGGTGGCGCCGAAAGGCATGGGGGTTCAAGTCCCCCCTTCCGCACCATAACTTGCCTCCGGAAATCCGAGCGAACCTGCTTGACTCTGTTCGCCGTCGAACTCAGGAAAACATCGAATTTATGATCTATCTGGTCACCACCATTCACGTACTGGTCTGTTTCTTCATCATCGTGGTTGTACTGCTGCAGAGCGGCAAGAGCGGCGATATCTCGGCTGCGTTTGGCGGACAAGGAAGCCAAACGGCATTCGGTCCACGAGGAGCGGCCAGCGCGCTTTCCAAAGCCACGACTTGGTCGGCGGTTGCGTTTATGATCACGTCGATTACGCTGGCGGTCTATGCCAGCAAGCGAAGCGGGGCTCCGGCATCGGTTCTGCAGGGCATCAAATCGCAACCGGTGAAGACCCAGCCCGCGCCTGCAAATCCTCCAGCACAACCGAAGAAGTAGTTGGTTTCACTTCACTCCTGGCCGCATAGTTACAGCCTTCCCTGTAATTGTGTTTGCAACAGGGAGGTTGTACCATTTCAGTGAGGCATTCATGCGAGGAGGTGTTATGTCGGATCGTGACGGAAATAGTTTCGTTTGGTTCCTGGCGGGATTGGGATTGGGAGCGCTGGCAGGAGTTCTGTATGCGCCGCGGTCCGGCGCGGAGACTCGGGATGCATTGCGAGCGCGCGCCGAGGAGGGCAAAGAGTACATGCGCAATCGCGCGCGCGAGGCACGAGATCAGGCACAGCAGTGGGCCGATCGTGGCCGCGATGCGGTGAGTCAGCAGAAAGAGCAGTTCCGTGCTGCCTATGAAGCAGGACGTCAGGCGTATCACGAGGCAACAACGGAAACGGGAACTTCGAAGAATTTGTAATTTTTTCGCGCCGGCTGCTTCCTTCGCGCGCATCTGACGGTTGCCGGAGGATTTCGTATGGAAATGTCTTTGTTTGTGGCCCTGACGGGCATTGCTGTTCTTCTACAGGCGGGTGTTCTGCTCGCCATGTATCTTGCCATGCGCAAGAGCTCGCAGAACCTGGAAGAACTGGCAGCCGATGTAAAGACGAAAGTGATGCCCACCATCGTACAGGCGCAGGAGATGATTAGCGAACTGCGCCCCAAGGTCAAAACTATCGTAGAGAACCTGGCAGAGACGACCACAACCTTGCGGTCCGAGGTAAAACGCGTCGATGCGACCGTGAACGATGTGATCGACCGGGCGCGCCTGCAGGTGATCCGTGGCGATGAATTGCTGAGCCGCACATTAGACCGGGTTGAACAGACTTCCGATATTGTGCACAAAACCGTCGTGTCGCCAGTGCGGCAGATTTCCGGACTGGTACAAGGAATCACCGTCGGGCTTGAGTTTCTTTTCAGCCGGACCCGGCGTAATGGCGGCGGGCGCGAAGAGCGGCGTCCGGTGCCGCAGGACGAGATGTTTATCTGAAAGTTTCAAGGTTGCAAAGTTTCAAAGACAAACCCCTGGGTGCGGCCGCGTGCAGTGAATGTGTAGCGGCGAACGCGTTCGTGCGCCTCGCGACCTGCTGAGCGCAGCGAAGGGGAGCGTTGCGAAGCGTGGCCTGCATTGCCTCACAAGCAACGAGTTTCATTGCGCGCTTTGCCCGCAACCCGGGACGAATCCGTCCGGGGCTACACTTCCGGGGCTACACTATAAAAATGCGGTATTTGGTGCGAGCTCGTGTCAAGCCGGGGCGTGCAGCGGATCTGCTGAAAGTGATCGATCACCAGACCCTTGGGCAGGGATCAGTAGCTGAGGGCGAGTATCTCCGCAATATGAATGAGGCCCGCGCGGGTCCGGACCAGACGGCTCGCTGGGTCGAAATCTGTTACTGTCCGACCCCGCTCGAGGAGGAACGCCCTTACTGGGAAGAATACTTCGACCTCGTGCGGGTGCAGGATGCGCACGACCGTCGCAGATGCCGGGATGACAACGGAACGGAGCCTTGGGCGTGTAATGAATGCGCTTGCACCGTAAAGCTCGAAAAGAAGCTGCAGCAAACGGGCGCACCCTTTCTCGAGTCGCTGCGCTCGGGCCCGCCAGGAAATCCGGATACCGGCGCCGACCGAGGCCATGGTGATGAGGGAGAGCCGGGTCGTCGGTAACCTCAGTAACCGACGAAGGCAAGTCCTTATAAGGTAAAATCGTTCCAGAAATTGCTGGTCAAGGATCCGATGAAAAAACTTGCCGCCACTCTCTGCCTGGCCATTTTAGGCTCCAGCCTTAGCGTTCCAGTTCTCGCCAAGACCACCAATCCTGCGTACCGCGAAGATCCGGCTGCACTGAAAGCCCAGAAGAAGCAAGAGAAGGCCATGAAGAAAACGTTGAAGAAGCAGAAGAAGGCGCAAGACAAGATGTATCGACAAAGCGTCAAGAAAAGCCACTACCCGAAACATAATTACTCCATTCCCTGAAACTGAGTAACCTCACGCGGCCTTCGCGACCCGCCTGAATCAAGAGTCTCTGTCGGCAAACATAAAAAAGCCCACGGCCTGAACCGTGGGCTTTTGTGCTAACCAGAATTAGTTGGAGTCTTCGCGGCGTTTCAGCGTCGGACGATCATCATCATCTTTCTTGCCCTCGTCGCCCTTGTCGCTTGGATTCGAGGTACGACGCAAGCTCGGTTTAGCGGAGTCCTTCTGGTCGAGCAGTTTGTGCTTGTTCTCGAGCGAGGCCAGGCGCGACTTTACGTCGTCAAATTCCGAGGTCGTCACCACATACTGCGGCTTTGCCGGAAGAATTTTACGAATCTCGTCCTGCGATTTTGCGATGCGATCGGCATTCTGGGGATGGGTGTCGAAGGCCTTGGCCAGCGTGCCGGGCTTCTTCTTTTCCATCGCCTGTACTTTTTCAAAGAACGAAACGAAGGCCGAAGGGTCATATCCGGCGCGATACATGTACTCGATACCGAGATAGTCGGCCTCGGCTTCGAAACCGCGCGAGAACTTCAGGATGCCTAACATGCCGCCGATGCCCGCTGCCTCATATCCGGCGTATCCGATGCCGCCGCCGACAAAGATCAGCGGAATGGACGCCATCTGCATCAAGTTGGCACGGCTCATTTCGCGCGCTGCATGGCAGGCGGCGACATGCGCAATTTCGTGCGCCATTACGCCGGCCACTTCCGCTTCTTCGTCGGCCGCCAGAATCAGTCCAGAGTTCACGTAGAAGAAACCGCCGGGTAACGCCATTGCGTTGACAACGTCGGAATCGATCACCTTGATCGTGAACGGAACTTGCGCATCGGAGTTGCGAACCAGGTTCTGCCCAACCCGATTGATATATTCGGTCACGACCGGATCGCTCACCATCTTCACCTGGGACTCGACCTGCTGCGCATAGCTGCGGCCCATAGCGACCTGTTTTTCGACGCTGTACCAGTTACCCACACCGCGCCCGCAACCCACGTTGCGGTTGCCCACGGCGTCCACATCGGTCTTGCCGCCATCGTGTTTGATCTGGCTATCTTCTTGAACTGGCAGCGCCGCAGGACCCTTTTTGGGTGCATTTTGAATGTCGCTGGCCTTGGGCTGGCCGTCATCCGGGTCGCTACCGGGTGGTGCCTGTTTCGGCGACTGGCTCGGCGGGTTCTGGGTTTGCGGAGTTTGCGTCTGCGGATTTTGAGTCTGCGGATTTTGTCCGGTCGTTTGCGCCGCCATCCAAGGCACTGCGCTAAACGCCGCTACTGCCAGCGCGCCTGCCAGCCATCTGAGCTTCATGGAAGGTACTCCTTAGGGTTAATTATACGCCCGGTCCCAGGGACACCAAGCCTCTAATCGTTAGCCTGTAAGTTAGACGCTTCTTGGGGGTTGCGGGTTATCCCGCCGATCGCCCGGATTGCGGGAGGCGGACGCCTCGACTGTTCGGCGGGGCCTGCTATCAGACCGCAGAGTCCTCACTTTACGCAGTTTGGCGGTCCGGGAACCTGGAACGCTCCTCTTCGCTTGGCTCAAGGTCGCGGGGCGGACGAATGCGTCCGCCCTACACGGTCTCACTCCGTGGTATAACTTTCGCGAACTTGGGAGGCCCTGTGCTCAACCGCCGCCACTTCCTCTCTACCACCGCAACCGGCTTCGCAGCTTCGCTGGCGTTGCACGGAAACCTCTTTTCCCAACTGGATAAGACACCCCCGGCGCCCGACCGTTCTCTGCTCGATAAGGATGAGGACGCCTATTGGGCCGAGATGCGCAAGCAGTTCTTGATTCCGGCGGATGAGGTCTATCTGAACAACGGAACGGTGGGATCGAGCCCCGCGCCTGTGCTCCGCGCTATCTTCGACGGCTACACCACGACCGAGAAGATGGACCAGCAGGACCCGGAGGACTATCCAATCTGGGGCTATGCGGCCTGGAACGAATTCCGCGATCCGTTGGCCGAGTTTGTGGGGTGCAAGCGTGATGAGATCGCCTTGCTACGGAACGCAACCGAGGCCAACAGCTACATCGCCAATGGAATTGATATGAAACCCGGCGATGAGGTGCTGATGACGGATCAGGAGCATCCCGGCGGTGAGCATCCGTGGGATTTGAAGGCCAAGCGGTACGGCATCGTCATCAAAAAGGTCACACTTCCCCGCCCCGTCAAAGATGCGGGGCAAGTACTGAATTTGTTTAACGACGCCATTACACCCCGCACCCGGATCCTGTTCTTCAGCCATATCACAACTTTTTCTGGAGTGGTGCTGCCGGCGAAGGATCTTGCAAAACTCGCCAGGGACAAGGGAATACTCTCGGCAGTCGATGGGGCGCATGTTCCCGGCATGATGCGGCTGGATGTGCATGATATCGGTTGCGATATGTATTCCTCGAGCCCGCACAAGTGGCTGATGGCGCCCAAGGGATCGGGATTTCTCTACGTGCGCGATGAGGTGATCGATCGCTTGTGGAACACCATCGCCACCGAGGGGTGGGACGACGTGAAGATTCGCGCCGAACGATTCCAGCGCATCGGGAGTTCGAACGTGCCGGCGCTGTGGGGGCTGCGGGCGTCGATCAAACTGGCGAGTGATATCGGGGTGGATCGGATTGAACAGAGGCATCGCGCGCTCGCCGACTACATTTTGGCGGAGATGCAGAAGCGCGGGGCGGAATCGTGGACTTCACCCGATCCGGCGCTGCGCTGTGGCATCGTGAGTGTGAATGTGCCGCCGGTTAACCGAATGGATCTGGAGAACTGGCTTTGGAAGACGCAGAAGATTCGCATCCGTGGTGGTGACCCGCATAAGTTGCGTTTGTCGACACCGTACTATCTGCAGAAGAAAGATATTGAGCGATTCCTGACGAGGTTTGATGAGTACAAAAAACGAAAAAACTGAAATCGAGGTGGTGGTCACTTCGGCATGACTATGGATGTACAATCTGCCCGGAGCGGCCCAGCCGGTCGGAAACGCTCGGGCCGAAGGGGCTCACCGTGGTCACGCCTGATGAAAGAATACGACGGAGCCCGCTGATCAAGGCAGTTTGGTAACGTTGTTCACCGGAGCGAGCGGGGACAATGTGCGGATTTTGATCACAGCGGTAGTCATCATCAGTTGGTTCTCGTTGCCCGCTCTGCAATCAAAGCCTACGAGGGGAGGTGCGGAAACAGCCGGATTCTGGAGGTCCCGATTCCGCTCTCGATCCCGCTTTGTTAATAACGGACTCCGGCTTTTCGGACGACCCCCCGCAGCATCACGGAATCCATTATTCGGACCCAGGCTGTGTCGACTCTCATCACGGGGGATGTGATCCTGGTGGGCACGCTCGCTTTGATGCAGGGCATGGGCGATCCAGGTGGGCATCACTGGCGGTGCGGGTGGAGGCACCCGCACCCCATGCGGTTAATCGTAATATTCCAGTCCCAAGTGCGTGATCAGTTCCTCGCCCTTCAGGTGCCGGAGTGTGTTCTTCAACTTCATCAACTGAATGAAGAGATCATGCTCCGGATACAGTCCGGGCACGGTCATCGGAGACTTGAAGTAGAAGCTTAGCCACTCCTGGATTCCCAGGCCTTTCAGATCGGAGCAGCGCTGGGCGAGGTCGAGGAGTAGTACGAGGTCGAGCACGATGGGTGCGGCCAGGATTGAGTCGCGGCACAGGAAGTCGACTTTGATCTGCATGGGATAGCCCAGCCATCCGAAGATGTCGATGTTGTCCCAGCCTTCCTTGTTATCGCCGCGGGGCGGGTAGTAATTGATGCGGACCTTGTGGAACATGTTCCCGTAGAGTTCGGGGTAGAGCCCGGGCTGCAGGATGTGTTCGAGCACGCCCAGCTTGGATTCTTCCTTGGTCTTGAACGAGCCAGGATCGTCGAGTACTTCACCGTCGCGGTTGCCGAGAATATTCGTCGAGTACCAGCCGCTGAGGCCCAGCAAACGCGCCTTGAAAGCCGGCGCTAGCACGGTCTTCATCAGGGTCTGGCCGGTCTTGAAATCCTTCCCACAAATCGGCGCTTGGTTCTTGCGTGAGAGCTCCAGCATCACCGGCAAATCGACAGTCAGGTTGGGCGCCCCATTCGCAAACGGCACGCCTTCCATTAACGAAGCGTAGGCGTAGATCATCGAGGGCGCGATCATTTCGTCGTTCTCACGCAAGGCTTTCTCGAATGCCTTCAGGGACTGGTGCGCTTCTGTCGGCTCAATATAAGACTCGGTCGAGCCGCACCACATTGTGATAAGCCGGCTGGCGCCGCTCGTCTTTTTGAATTCCCGAATGTCGTCGCGTAGTTGCTCGGCGAGCTCCATCTTGCTTTTGCCCTTCTTTACATTCGGGCCGTCGATCTTCTTCACATAGTTGTGATCGAACACAGCAGAGCGCGGGGCGACCGAGGTGAGGAATGGTTTGAGTTGATCAAGCAAGCGTTGGTCGAGGACTCCGGCTTTGGAGGCGGCCTCATACATGTTGTCTTCGAAGATGTCCCAGCCAGTGAAGGCCAGATCGTCGAGCCCGGCGAGGGGCACGAATTCCTTGACCTTCGGAGAACGACCGTCGGTCCGCTTTCCCAGGCGGACCGTACCCATCTGCGTCAGCGAGCCGATCGGCTTGGCTAAACCTTTCCGGATCGCTTCGACGCCGGCGACGAAGGTTGTCGCCACGGCGCCCATGCCGGGGATCATGACTCCCAGTTTTCCCTTGGCGGGTTCGATGGCTCCATTGTCGCGCTTTGCGGGGGAGCGTTTCACGCCACCTGTGCGAGCGGCCAGCTTCATTTCGCGGCTGGCGCGCTCGGCGTGGGCCAGGGCGGTCTCACGGTGCTCGTGCTCGCGGGCTGAAGCGGCGTTTGAGAATTGCTTGCGATGACGGCGGCCGTCGGCATCCCACCAGTCGGCCATGAAAACTCCGGGGCGTTTTTGATACATGATTCCCTTTCTTGGTGGCGGTGGCTGGTCACCGCCACCGCCACCACCTATGATTTCATGAAGTGCACTGGTTTGGCAAATGTAGGCAGGGCGAACACTTGCGGCGTACTAACTTAGCTCACATCCATCGAGGGCTAAACCCAATCGCATGACGTGGGGCACGCTTTCCTCGCCGGACCGACGAATGCGTCCCTTGCCTACACAAACGAACTTCGCTCCTATCGCCTTGCGCGTTGCCTCGAGCGTGAACTGCAACGACTCGCGCGGGATGCTGTTGACGAACGGGCCGATCATCCAGCCCAGTCCGGATGGAATGTCGCGGGTCAGAGAGATCGCCTCACATTCAACCAGGACGCCGTCATCGAGTTGCTCGAAGGCCCAGTAGGAATTCAGGCGCCACATGAAACCGTGGTCATGTCCTGCGGGGAGTGCATGCTCGCTGGGAGTTCCGGGATCGGCGATCTCGCTGATGCGGGTGCTGCGAGAGGTGCTGTACTGGTGCGCGGGATCGAGGCGCCCGTAATGGACATCGTATTCCGTATCGAGCACGACGGTGATGACTTTCTGCTTTTTGAGACGCATGAAGACTTTAAAGTCGTCGCCGCGAAGGGACACTAGCCGCGATTCCACCACATCGGGGGCATAGTACCGGCTCGAGTGGTCATAATCCTGTATCAGTGCAAGTACCTGGGCGATGTTCGTCTTGGGGACCAACATCGTGCCCACCCAGTCGTGAATCAGTCCGCCGGAAATCTGGGAAGGAGTCTCGCCCTGTTTTTCGACGACCACCTCGCCCTGCGTGAGGCGCGCCATCATTGATGCGCGTTGTTCTGGCGCGAGAGCGTTCATTGCTGAGAACGAGTCCGCCTTCCCTCTCGATTGCGTGATGCGTGCTTCCGCCTTCGTCACATATTGGTCGAAAACTTCAATCGTTCGATGCTCCTGGGCAGCGGCCAGGAACACCAGGCAGCAAAGTGTCAGGAAGGGGAGAAAGCCGATTCTCGACTTCAAGGTCTATATCCTCGCTGGCAGCATTACACCGCACGAGGCGAAACATCAATAGCCGCATTCTCGGTTGCGCGTCAATTGTGTGTCAGGGGCTAACTATCGATGTAGGGAAGGGTTAGCCAGCAGGATCTCGCCCCAAATTCAGAAGGCGATGCTACGACAGGGCTCCAGCCAGCCAACCTATAACGGCCTGTCGTGCTCCAACACCAGTCCAGTCCATCCGCAGTCGCATTGCTCGATTGTGTCCGCCGGCGTAATGATGTCGGTTACCGGATCGCACCAGTAATTCAAGATTTTGACTTTCGTATTGCCACGGCAAGCAGGGCAGCTTTTTCCCTCGGCCCCCCCAGTGCTAAAAGTGGCCCTGCCGCCTTTCTCCTTCTCGCGGGCGATTTCTTGTCTCAACGGCGGCCCGGCGACAGGAAGAGCGCCGATGGCGGAGATGGTCAGCGGGTCGCGAGTTCCCATCCGCAGAGACAAGAATTGCCGCGGGAGGAGCTTGCGTATCCCCGACCAGAACTTCACGGACTTATTCTTTCTGGATCAATGTGAGACCCTTCGATCCGTGAGACGTTTTTGCGCGACACGACTCTGCTCCACTCGGGATTGTGAAATCCAGATAAAACACACAGAAGTACATAACGAAAGTAATTCGCGGTAACCTCGGGGTTGATCGTTAACGAAGTTGCTGCCATCGATTCTTTGAATTGGACGGCTGCACCACTTCTGTTACATATTGGAACCACTTCGCGTCCCAGCTAAGTTTGCCGGTCCCAGCGGAGTCGCTGATTGCGTGCCAGCCAAGATCGCGGCATCGACAATCTCCTGACCCTGTCGTTCTCCACTACGGCCTGAGCCCATGCGATCCGTGTGTCCGGATTTGTGTGTCACGCGGCCCGTTTGCTCGTCAGACTTGCCCTCGCAAGGGGAGGGCAGAATGGAGATTCCATGACCACAATTCGCAAATTCGTGTACGCCGCCCTGGTAGCGGCCGCTACCCTGAACTTCGTACCAAGCCTGTCAGCGGCCGAGGCGCCGGCACACGGCAAGTTCACCCTGACGCATGACGTGCGCTGGGGAAATGCCCATATTCCGGCCGGGGAGTACGAGTTCTCGTACGATCCATACCTGAAATCGCCCATCCTGACGCTAACTAAAGTCAACGGACCGCGCGCCAGCTACATGCTCCTCGTGCTCAGCGCTGAGGACAGTAAGGCAGCGGACTCGAATCGCCTGCTGCTGGAAACTGTTGCCGATAGCAGCTATGTGTCAGCGATGGAACTGGCCGGGTGCGGCATAAAACTCTATTTTTCCGCGCCGTCGCGTTCTGCGAAACAGATGGCCAAGGCCGTGACGACGGCCGCATCGTCGGGCCACTAACCAGAACAGCGAACCAAACAAGCGGCGGATGCTGGAAAGTGTCCGCCGTTTTTCTTTGGAGCTCGCGTTTCTTGTCCGCTTCCGGACACCGAGTTCTATCAGCGCACAAGCCGGCACGCTCGACCGTGCGCCGGGAATGTCGCATCCTCTCCCGAATCAACAACCTGGGAGCCTATGGGGAGATGGCCCGGAGTGTGCAATTCCTGTGGCATGCCAGCCCTGATCCAAGAGACGCATCCTGGGAAGCCATCACAAACCGGTCGCGTTTTGATTGCCGACGATCAGCAGCACATCTTGTTTGCGCTGCAGATGTTGTTGGGCGGCTCCGGATTTTCCACAGAGACCGTGACCCATCCCAGCCGCGTGCTGCGCGCACTGGAAAGTGAGAGCTTCGACGCTGTTCTGATTGACCTCAATTACACGCGCGATACCGTGGGAGGGATTGAAGGATTGGAACTGGTCTCGCAGATCCGGTCGATCGACAGCGTTGTACCCGTGCTGGTGATGACGGCATGGAGCACGGTCGACCTGGCAGTCGAAGCGATGCGGCGCGGGGCTTCCGACTTCGTTCAGAAGCCATGGGAGAACCGAGATCTTCTGCAGAAGTTGGAGCAGCAGGTTGCTCTGGCGCGGGAACAGCGGCAAAGGCTGCGCCAGCGCGAGGAAGAACTGCAGGATGCTCGCGAAATTCAAGCCCGCCTGCTTCCAAAGCGCTTGCCTGAAGTGCGGGGCTTCGAGATTGCTGCTGTGAATCAGCCCCTTCGCTTCGTGGGCGGGGACTACTACAACGTCGTGCGTATGGACGACCGGCACACCGCAGTCTGCATCGCGGACGTTGCAGGAAAGGGCATGCCGGCGGCACTGCTCATGTCGACTCTGCAGGCCGCACTGCAGCCGCTGATCGCGCAGAAATTGGCGCCGAGCGAACTTTGCCATCGCTTGAATCGCATCCTGTGCGATGTGATGCCGGCGGGCAAGTTCATCTCATTCTTTTATGGAGTGCTCGACAACCACGAGAATCGGCTGACCTACTGCAATGCCGGACATAACCCGCCCTTGCTGATCCGGGCGGATGGCGCGTCCACGGAACTCGATGCACAGGGCGCGGTGCTGGGACAGTTTCCGGAGTGGCAGTACCGGCAGAGCGAATTAGAGATGCGCGGTGGGGATCGACTGCTGCTGTTCACCGATGGGCTGGTGGAAGCATGCGACACGAACGATGAACAGTTCGGCGAACAACACCTCATCGGCGTCGCGAGAGAAAATTCGGGATCGAGTGCTCATCAGTTGATGGAACTGTTGTTGCGCGCAGCCTCGCAGCATTGCGGCGCCCACTTCCAAGACGACGCCAGCCTCATCGTGCTTAAAGCATCGGAATAGGGAGCCGGGAGTTGGATCATGAATTGGTT
>Ga0126379_10001405_pt1 | contig 14634 bp, 11 predicted proteins | sample PanSoiMetPlot_24_FD_92640 | JGI IMG/M metagenome (GOLD analysis project Ga0126379, IMG submission 92640) | Tropical forest soil microbial communities from Panama - MetaG Plot_24 | ecosystem: Environmental > Terrestrial > Soil > Tropical forest > Bulk soil | place: Panama | collected 2016-02-17 | reverse complement strand
CTGAGACAAAAGAAGCTGTTACTACTGAAGTTGCCGAGCATGAAGCCCAGGCTGCAGGCCAGTCTGAGGCTGATGCCGGAAGCACTTCGGTGGAAGCGTCACAAGAGCCGGAGACGCCAGGCGAAGAGCCGGGCGAGACTTCGTCCTAGCGTCAGAAAGTTGTAGAGCAGCAATGCGTTCAAAGAACCAGCTGTGAGGTCGATATGGTCGCGTAAAAGAGTTTTGGAGGACTTGAGAAAGCGTGAAAATCCGAATCAATGATCTGGCCAGAGAGCTTGAAGTGAAGAGCAAAGCAATTCTGGACGTGTTGGAAGAAGTAGGGGTCACCGAGAAGAAGACCCACTCAAGCTCAGTGGAAGCCGACGAAGCGGAAAAAATCCGGAAGCATTTTTCCGCCAAGTCCGCGCCTGCGGCGAAGGAAAAAGCAGGCCAGGGCGAGATCAAGCCCAAGATCGACCTCTCCAAAATCTCCAAACCCGGCGACGTTATGCGGCTCCTGAGGGAGCGCGAGCAACAGCAACATCCGGCCCCCGTTCCACCCAAGCCGGCGCCGCCCGCGCAGCCGGTGGCGGTCAAGAAGCCCGTGTTGGTGCCCGTGCCGGAAAAGCCTGCCGTAGCGGTCAAACCGGCAGCGCCGGAAAAGACCGTTGTTGTGACGCCGCCTGCGAAGCCTCCTGTGGTCGCGGCAGCCCCGCCTGTAGAAAAACCAGCGGCTCCGCCCGCGGTGGTGGTAACGCCACCCGCGCCAGTGGCCAAGGCCCCAGCGCCCGCTCCACCCGAAACGGTTGCCCCGCCGCCGCCTCCGCCGCCCAAGCCACCTTCGCAACAGCCGATTGTTCCACAGCGCCGAATGATCACGCCGCAAACCGGACCGCGTCCGGTTTATCAGGCGCCAGTTGAGCGTAAGGCGCCTCCGCCGCCCTCCGGCCAGGTTAGCGCAGGGACCCATGCAGGAGCAGCCACTCGTCCCCAGGGCGTGGTGCGCGGCCAGCCAATTTTCCAGCGTCCACGGCCGTCAGGCCCAAGCGCACCCGGCGGTCGCCCGCCGTTTGCGCGCCCAGGCGAACAACGCCGAGGCCCGCATCCGACGAGCGCGCCGCGCACAGGTTTCCCGCCGCGTCCAGGAATGGGCGGAGTAGGTCCTGGGGTTCCGCCGCCAGGCACGGGCCGGCCCCCGGGTCGCGCCGGAGCGCCGCCGCGCCGTCCCGGACAGCGGTACCAACAAGGTCCCAAAGAAGGACCGATGAAGGGTTTTGTTCCGCCCCCGCGGATGGCCATTTCGAGCGAGCCGTTGCCGATCACGCGCTCCATCACCATCACGGAAGGCATCAGCGTGAAGGATTTGGCGGAGAAACTGGAAGTTCGCGCCAAAGACCTGATTGCGCGCTTGCTCATGAAGGGCGTGCCGGTCACCGTAAACCAGTCGCTGGATGCAGAACTGGCCAAAGACCTGGCGCACCACTTCGGCGCGGAGACTTCCGTCATCAGCTTTGAAGAACAGGCCGAGAAAGAAGTGGCGGAGCTCACCGGCGTCTCAGAAGAAGCAGCAGCCACGGCGGCTGTGACACGGCCTCCGGTGGTCACCATCATGGGCCACGTAGACCACGGCAAGACCTCGCTGCTCGACGCCATTCGCGAGACCAACGTTGCCGGCGGCGAAGCCGGAGGCATTACCCAGCACATCGGCGCATACAAGGTGAAGATCACCAAGGAAGACTCGCCGGCCTTCGGCCGCCAGATCGTTTTTCTGGACACGCCGGGTCATGAAGCCTTTACCCGCATGCGTGCCCGCGGCGCCAAAGTTACCGACATCGTTGTCCTCGTCGTGGCGGCGGATGACGGCGTGATGCCACAGACCTTGGAAGCCATGGATCACGCCCAGGCCGCGAAAGTGCCGATCATCGTGGCGGTCAACAAGATTGATAAACCCGACGCCATGCCCGATCGCGTGAAGAAGCAGCTCGGCGACCGCGGCCTGCTGCCGGAAGATTGGGGTGGCAACACCGTTTTCGTGGATGTTTCCGCCAAGAAACGCACCAACCTGAACCTGCTGATGGAGATGATCTGCCTGGTGGCCGATCTTCAGGACCTGAAGGCCAATCCGGAACGCCCAGGTAGCGGTACGGTAGTGGAAGCCAAGGTCGATCGCGGCCGCGGCGTCGTGGCCACAGTCCTGGCACAGAACGGTACGATGCGGATTGGCGACAATTTCATCGTCGGCAACACGTTCGGAAAAGTCCGCGCCATGTTTGACGATCGTGGCAACGTGGTCGAAGAAGCGCCGCCGTCGACCCCGGTGGAGGTGCTCGGCCTGGAGGGCTTGCCGCAGGCCGGCGATCAGCTGCTGGTCGTGGCTGAACGCGAAAAAGCGCGCCAGGTCTCCGAGTACCGCGAGCAGAAAGCCCGCGAAGCCGCGCTGGCGAAGAGCTCCAAGCTGTCTCTGGAAGGCTTCGCCGAGCAGATGAAGACTGCGGGCGTGAAAGAGCTTCCCATCATCTTGAAGACTGACGTGCAGGGATCGGCGGAAGTCCTGGCCGATACGCTGACCAAGCTTTCAACTGACAAGGTGAAGATCAAGATCCTGCACACCGGCGTGGGCGCGATCACCGAGAACGACGTGCTGCTGGCTTCTGCGTCGAACGCCGTGATCATCGGCTTCAATGTCCGGCCGGAGCGCAAAGCGCAGGAACTGGCGGAGATGGAGAAAGTCGATATCCGCCTGCACTCGATCATCTACGAGCTTCAGGATGAGATCAAGAAAGCCATGGCCGGCTTGCTTGAACCCATCATCAAGGAGCGCCATTTGGGCCGCGCCGAAGTACGCGAGACCTTCCGCGTACCAAAGGTCGGCACTGTGGCAGGATGCTACGTGCTCGAGGGCGTGATCAAGCGCGATGCCGAAGTCCGGCTGGTGCGTGACGGCGTCCAGGTGTACAAAGGCAAGATCGGGTCGCTCAAGCGCTTCAAGGACGATGCCAGCGAAGTGCGCAACGGCATGGAGTGCGGCATCAACATCGCGAACTTCAACGACGTGAAGAAAGGCGACGTGATTGAAGCGTTTGTGACCGAGAGGATTGCTGCAGAGATCGGCGTAGCGTAAGCAGTTAACCGTACTTACCTCGCCGCAGTAATCTAAATCTAGAGAAATCAAGCGCCCGACGGCTTTTGCCGCCGGGCGTTTTATTTTTTGGGCGTGCAGGAAGTAACACAGGTTCCGGGCTTGCTTAAATCGGTTCGGGCAACCTGTACGACTTTTCACCGCGACGTAACGAGCTTCCCAAATCCTTGATGCTGTTGCCTAGTCTTCGGGCAAGCGTCCAAAGCCGGGTTCCTTCTCCGGTACGCAGGCCTTCTTGATCGCGTCACAACGTTGATCCTGGTTGCACCCGCCGCTTGTTGCGTAGCAAGCGCAGACAGCGGTCTTGCCGTCTTCAGCCAAGAAGCCAAGGCCCCGGCACGGCTTATTGTTGATGCAAGTTCCGCTGAGGCCGTTGGCGTATTTCGGGGCGCAGTCGCCGCTGCTGGCGACTTGCCGGCGCGCAGGGATCACAGGGACGGTGGGTCGCATCGGCTCAAACTTCGGCGCAGTTTGGGAAACCGGCTCCACTTTCTTTTGGTCATCGCTCGCAGACTGCCGGCGGGATGGGCAGCCAACCGCGAACATGCATGCTGCGACCAGCACAAGAGGCAGCGCTCTTTTGAAGAACCGCACCTTCTCGTATCTCATGGCTTCCTCCAAGTATTGTATGCCTCAATAGGAGTAGTTGGATTGCTGTACGTGTTGCGCATCCGCCGTGTACTCCCATCGTTTCGTGCATCCTGCGGACGAATCCGTCACGAAGCGCATCCACAGCGAGCTGGTGTTTTGAAAGCCGGTTAGCACCATGGCGTCATAATCGCCCCAGTAGCCGCGCGTATCCGAGCAGACGGGAGTGTTCTGCAGGATGTCAACCGGGAAGATAAAGGCGTTGCCGTTCACATAGCCGAGAGTGGCCCGGGAAACGTTGACAAAGTTTGCGTTCCCGTAGTGATAGGCCCAAGACGCTTGCCAGGTGGGCGGCAGTCCGATGAAACCCCGCCACGCTACGACGTCGGGGTTGTAGGTATCCACAGCGCTGTTGTTGGGACCTCCACCCTGGAATTTCCAGCCAGAGACGCTCCAGCAGTTGCTGAGGTCCGCTGCACAGGCGGAGGCATCTAGATAGAGATGGCCGGTGTCGTCTCTGCGGGTATACAGCATGCGTACAGCGTCATTGCCGCCTTCCGAAGCCGCGCCCACGTCAAATCCGAACTGAGGTCCAGTGCGCAAGGTCAGCTCTGACCCTTGAACGGTTGTTCCAAAATCAATCCCCGGATATAGCTCAGAAGGGTTGCTCACCAGAACCGGCTTCCCCCATGCCCCATTCACCCAGCGGTTCATGTAGATCAAGTAAGCGTTATTGCCAAGGACCTGCGCTGCTACATAAATCGAATCGTCGTACGGGCTGACGCGCAGCTTGGCGTGTGAGACCGCGACCATATTGGGAAAGGGCGTGGGCATGATGCTAAAACTTCCGGAAGCGCTGGGACTGCGGTAGACATCAATCAGCCCGGTGGCCACGTCCACCCAAGCGGCAAAGATTTCGCCCTTGCTCGTTGAAGCCATGCTTCCGCCATCATAGAAATGACCTTGTGGCGTATCGGGGATTCCCTGCACGGGCTGAGTGTTGCTTACGCACTGGTAGTTGGCGAAGGTCTTCCCGCCGTCGGTGGACTTGGCAATGCACGCGCCGCCGATGTAGGAGCTCTGTCCGGTACCGTAATAAAAATAGCCGTGGATGCCTCCCGCGGGCATCTTCGAGTCGGGCACAGCCAGATTGGCCAGGAACACGGTTTGGTAGGATGCTCCAGACGTGGTGATCGCCGGATCTCCCCACAAAACAGCCCATCCCTTCGGCGGGGAAACTTTGCCACCGTAGGTCCAATTGGCGCCTCCATCATCGGAGTAAGACCATCCCATGAGCGAAGCGCCGGTTGTGACGACCCGGTCATTCTGGGTGAAGGTGATGAACTGCTGAACGTCAGTCTCATCGTTATAGGAAACCACGATGCGGTTGTTGGGTCCTCCAACCCAGGACGTGGTCGCGGCTGTCTCGGACTGAGTGCCGGCAGCCGTCTGCTTATCCTTGCCGGTAACGGAGGTGGAGTTGGAACAAGCGGACAGGAATAACACGCATGTCAGCAACAAACAGGCTGTAACCTTCACGCGCAGCCTCCTTATCAAGTGGAGTGTGGGTCCCCATGGCCGCAGATTCCAGTGTGCATTCCCCGCTTCATCCCGGAAGCGTGCGGCTCATTTGGTGTGGGGCTCGGATGATTAGTGACGGCCCAGGCGATTTCGTTTCACTGTGTCCAGCCAGTCATCGCAAAACATCCGTCGCCCAGGACACACGCTGTTGATCCAGCTGCCAAGAAACACTGAGGCAGCTGGGTCCTATTCCAGCAGGGGAACCCGCTTCCATCCCTGCGTTACGATGGGGATTGGCGCGGACATTGGCGTAAAGGCGCGCGCGTTAGCTGAGGTTGCGGCTCACGCGGTGCCAAGTTAAAATAAAGAGAACCGAACGCCCGACGGCTTTTGCCGCCGGGCGTTTTTCTTTTGGAGAATGTACCGATGAATGACACCCAGATTCTAACCCTGGTGGAACGGTTCGAGCGCTGTCTGCTGGCGAAAGATGAATTTCACCACCGCGATCACCTTGCCGTTGCGGTGGTGTACCTCTACGCCAGTGACTTTCCTTCGGCCATGGACCGCATGCGTGCTTCGCTCCAGCGGTTTGCTGCCCACCACGGCGTCCGCGGGCTTTACCACGAAACGATCACGCGCTTCTGGCTGCAACAGGCCGAGCAGCGGTTGGACCGCAGCTTGTGTCTTAGTGAATCTGTACAAAAAGTCCAACACGAATTGGCTGATAAGGGGTTGCTTTCACGGTACTACAGCAAGCAGGTCCTGGATTCACGCGAAGCTAGAGAGCGGTGGATGGAACCAGAACTAAACCCGTGAACCACAAAGGACACAAAGGAGCACAAAGGTAGATCTGAATTCCTCTGTGTTCCTTCGTGCCCTCTGTGGTTGATCCTCTTTAGATCGAGTTCTTCTTTAGTTCGGCGCTTCCGTTTACGGAACGCAATTCGAGACTGCGGCCCCCATTGCCGATGCGTCCTTCCATGCGGCCGCGGTTCACGCTCTGGGTGGTGACGGGAAGCTCTGAGCTAAAGTGCCCGTTGACCGAACTGAAGCTTACGTCCACGTTGGCGTCTGCGGGTAGGGCGACGGTGACCGAGCCGTTGACGCTGGAGATGCGCAGGCTACCGGTCCAGTCCGCGCTCCCCATGGCGGCCGTCACGCTGCCATTGACGGAAGACGCTTCCGCCCACGATTTGGTCGAGACTTTTACGGAACCGTTCACGCTCTTGGCGATGACGCGGCGATCCAGGTTTTCCGCGGTCACGCCTCCGTTCACGGTTCGCCCGTCAAAGCGGACAGTTGAAGGAACCAGAATATGGTAGTGGATTCTTACGCGATCGTAGTCGGAGTCGTGGTTAGAGGAACTACCGCCTTCGCAACTGTTGTGACCCCGGTAGATTTCGCAAACGGTAATGCCGTCCGCATTCGGGACAACCTCGATGCGTACTTCGTCCGCATGAGTGCCAGATATCTCGGCTGTCACTTCCGCTTCGTCACCCGGGGCGCGCCGGGCGTCAATCGTGGAGTTGATGCCTTTCACCTGAATTGTATTATCCACGGCGAGTTTGCCGTTCCAATGAAATTGCTTGGCGTCATCCTGCGCCCAGAGCGCGGGAGTGGCCAGTACGAGTACCACCGGAATGAGCAGCAGGGACCTGAAATTCTTGGCGGGCATAACCCTATTCCTCCTTAAGCGCTTCAAGCTGCTTTACTTGGACGGGTGAATGCCTTTTTGGTAAGCATGAGAAACCCGTCTCCGCATCCGTGGATTCTAACCTCGCAAGGCCAGGCATGAAAGGCTTGAAATCCCCAAACCGCTCGTTTGATTGATTTCTTCGACCATGAAAGACGCCCCAGGAGCACCACGAACTCGCCCTTTGAGCATCCAGGAGATCCGCGATCACTACGATCAGTTTGCCTGGGCTTACCGTCGCTATTGGGGCGATCACATTCACCACGGACTCTTTCGAACCGGGTTAGAAAATCCTCAGCAGGCGCAGGAACAGATGTTGCGCCATTGCGCCGCCCGCGTCGGCCTCCAACCAGGAATGCATGTGGTGGACGTGGGTTGCGGCCATGGCGGTACGGCCAATTTCTTAGCCAGGGAATATTCCTGTCGGGTGCTCGGCCTCACCATCAGCCCAACGCAGCTCGAGCTCGCCCGGACGCTCTGCGGGAGCATGGATGGCGCAACGAAATTCGAACTTGCCGATGCGGAAACGTATGAGTTCCGAGCCGGCAGGTTTGATGTGGTCTGGAATATGGAATCGTCGGACCATTTCTTCGATAAAGCAGCTTATTTCCGGAAAGTGGCCGTGGGACTCAAGCCGGGAAGCAAGCTAATGGTGGCCGCGTGGACCGGGTCAATGCAGGATCAGCTCATCGACAACATCGCCCGGGTTTTTCTTTTCCCAGAACTCTGGACCATGGCCGAGTACGTGCAACAGATCGAATCAGCGGGGATGAAGGTGGTTTCCTGCGAGCAGCTTGCGTCAGATGTAGCGCGTACCTGGGACCTCGCTGCGGAACAAATCAGCGAGTCGCGGTGGCTGCTGTCGATTCTGCCGGACCAGTTCCGCGAGTTTGTCGACGGCATCGAACTGATGCGCGAAGGATATCGCAGTGGGCAACTGACTTATTCGGTCATCGTTGCTACGAAGGTGTAGAAGGTCTTGGCTGTTGGTAAATCTATCTCGCGGCCACGGCGGAAGCTCCCGCGCTGTTCCCGCGATCTTGCAGCTTGGAGGCTGTTTTCACGCCGCTCAGGCCGCTGACGTATTTGTTGACGCCCTTATAGAGCGACTCGGCGATGCGCTGGCGGTATTCGCTGGTCTTGAGTTTCCTTTCGTCCCCTGGATTACTGACGAAGGAAATCTCAGCCAGGATCGAAGGCATGTTGGCGCCGATGAGCACGATAAACGGTGCTTTCTTCACGCCGCGATTGCGTATGCCGGGATTCCTGGCGTTCAGCCCGACGTAGAGCGAGCGCTGCACGTCGGCGGCGAACTCGCGCGACTCCTCGATCTTTTCTTTAAGCGCGATCTTCTTCACCAGATCTTGCAACTCGTGGATGGATTTCTCGGAGACCGCATTTTCGCGCGCCGCCACTTCCAGCGCGTCGCGCGATGAGGTGAAGTTCAGATAGTAGGTTTCCACGCCGCGGGCAGAGGCATCGTCGCTGGAGTTGGCATGGATGGAGATGAACATGTCCGCCTGCTCCTTGTTGGCGATGGCGGTGCGTGTCTCCAGCGGAACGAAGGTATCGTCGTCGCGGGTGTAAACGACCTCCGCGCCGAGCCTGTCTTCCAGGAGCTTGCCCAGCTTCAAGGCAACGTCAAGAACCAGATCTTTTTCCATCAGGCCATTGGGACCGATGGTGCCGGTGTCGTGCCCGCCGTGCCCGGCATCGACCACGATCTTGCCGATCTTCAGGCCGAGCGCGCGAATCAGCGAGCGATCGCCGTTCGCGGTAGGCGCGGCGGCGTGGGCTGAATTTGCAGGCTTGGCCGGCTCCGCGGCCTTTCTCTTGCTCTTATTGCGGCTTGATTCCTGCGGCGCAATCGCCTGGAACGTGGGGCCGGTCGTGGGCTTGCTGCTCAGCTTGGATGGGTTGTCGATCGTTGTGTCATCAACGATAGTCTTGGGGGGATCAGCCTTGGCGACTTCGACTGTCTTCTCGGTTGCCGGCTTGCTGGCGGCCTGCGACTCCGCGGGCCTGGCTGGTTGCGTGGCGACGTTCGACGCCTTGGCCGCTATCTTGTCCGGTTGCTGTGCGACAGCGGCGCTCTCGGCCGGCTTGGAATTCGCAGGTGGCTTGACCTGCGTGACCGTAACGTCAGAGGCTGGCTCCGGATCTTTCGACTTTGCGGGTGTGACCTTCATCTCCGGCTGAACGGCCGCCATCTTCTGCGGCGGCAGTTTGCCGTGAATATCAATGATCAGCCGGTAAGGATTGGGCAGCAGGAACGCGGAATACTCCGCCACGTCATCCACGTCGAGCACCACACGCGCTACGCCATTCTTGTACTGGGCCACGCGAATGCGATGCAGGAACCCGGCTTCCACGTCGAAGGACTTGCCTACCAGATCTGACGCCAGCCGTGTGTCGTAGAGATCGAAGAAAATGCGGTCGGGGTGGGGCACGCGCCCGGCCTGATACTGAACTTCCTGCTCCAGATCAATGGCCACGCGCGTGTAATCAGGCGTGGACCAGTGGCGAACGCTGGTGAGCCGGGCCATGCGATGCGTCGCCTGCGTATCAGCTTTGCCGCCCATGGCAGCATTGACCGGCTCCTGTGACGTGGCCGCAGCCGTATCTTTGACGGCAACATCGGCGGCGTCCTGCGTGTCAGCAGGCTGCGGCTTTTCTTGCGCCGGCTTGGATGCGGCGGCATTCTTCGCCGGTTCAGCGGCAGGCTCGTCAGGGGACTTGGCTGTCGTGATCCCCGCCCAGGCAGCTTTGGTCTTCTGCGCGCCGGCCTTCGCGCTGGAATGTTTCCTCTTAAAGGGGTTTCCGCCAACTTCCGTGTCGCCAATCTCTGTCACTGCTTGTTTGGCTTTAGGCGCCAGACTGCTGTGTGGATAGTGCTTCAGATAATCTTCAAAAGCCGCCTTGGCCTGCGCGTTGTCATTCAGGTCATCGCGATAGATCTCGGCGATGGTGAACAGCGCTTCCACGCGGTACTTGCTGCCCGGATACTCGCGGCGCAGGAACGCCAATTGTCCGATCGCGTCTTTGTAGCTCTTGGGATCATTGAGCACGCGGCCCTGGTCGTCCAGCAATTCGGCCACTGCCAGGACCGCCGCGTCCGATTTGTCGGAGTTAGGCGCGGTGTAATAGACCTTGCGATAGGCGTCCATCACTTTCTGGTAGTCGCTGCGGGTGCGCTTCGATTCCGGTTTGCCGTCCAGGGCCTCACGCATGCGTTCGGCAGTCTCAAACTGGGTACGGGCGGCCTGCTTCTTTTGCTTTACCGTTCGGGCGCCTGCCGAAGACACAAGTGCGCTCCCCAGCATGGCTGCGAGCGCCACTCTGATCAGTATCCTGGTCCCGGTTTTCATGTTGCGACTGCCAAAAAGCACCTTCAAAAAAATAAACCCGAGAAGCGTCTATTCGTTGTTGGTAAAGACGCGATGTCCCTCGGAGTCCCGTGTTTCCTGCACGTGGGCCTTGAATCCGCTGTTCAAGTATAGGTCGGTGATCTTCTTCACGTAGTCGCGAGTCTCGCGATACGGAGGAATACCACCATTCCGGCTCACAGCGCCGCTGCCGGCATTGTAAGCCGCCAACGACAGTTCCACGTTGCCGTTGTAGTTCTCCAGCAGCATTTTCAGGTGGCGCACGCCGGCGTCAACGTTTTGGTTGGGATCAAACGCGTTGCCCACGTTCAGAGACTTCGCGGTGTAGGGCATGAGCTGCATCAATCCCATGGCCCCTTTGCGCGAAACTGCACGCGGGTTGTAGTTTGATTCCACCTTGACCACGGCGCGGACCAGGTTGGGGTCCACTCCGTGACGTCGCGCGGCCGCGTCAATGGCCTTGTCCACCTCTTCCGGACTCAATTGGCGCTCCTGGCTGATGGCGCTGAGCACAACCGGCTGCGAGCCCACCTTTACCCGCGGAGTCTGGCGGTCGACGGGCAAGGCCATCAGGCGGTCAACTTCCTGCGCCGCCTGCCGGGCTGCTTTCATAGTGGATGTATTCGTAGTAGGCACGGGTTTCCAGCGGTGTTCCTTGTTACTCCAATAAACCAGACCGCTGTAGCGCGATGATTTGTTGGCTTCTCCCGAGATGGAGGTCGTGGAAGGCTGGCGCTGCGGCTTCACGTCATCGTTTTCCGTGAAGACGAGATGGCCATAGGCATCGCGGTTGGCCACGATGTTCTGGGCGCTGGCTGGGAAACTTACTGCCATAGCCGTGGCGCTCGCCACAAGGGTAAGAAGGTGCTTTTTCATCGCGTTACGCACTAAATACCAGTTCCCGCAGGCCCCCGCTACCTCACGGAAGGCCTAACACCTTTTCCCCTCTGCCTGACTTCGGAGAATTGGCCAGAAAAAATGGATTATATGCCGGTTGTAATAGTGCGGCAATCCAGCAATTCCCGATGAATCTAGGTAGAAAACCCCAATTAACCATGCGGATTGCCTGTACTGGCCGTGATTGTCAGATAGTGACGATTGAGAGGAACGCTGGCGCAAGCCCTGATTCACCAGTGCCGGTGTTTTTTGGCAATTTTTGGCAGTTTTGGCATTTCTGGCAATTGTCTCAATCTCCTTGGAGCTCCTTGCATCGATTCGGTGTCTACCTCCATAGAGCCAATCCGGGAGGCTGAGCCATGGCCATCGCTGTTCGCAACGAAGGCGCCAAAGTCAATTCCCATATCAACGTCACGCCCATGGTCGACGTGATGTTGGTGCTACTGATCATCTTCATGGTCGTCACGCCCCTGATCCGCCCGGGCTCCGAGATTGAGCTGGCGAGGGCCAACCATCCGCTACAGATGCCCGACGCCGAGAAGGACGATGCTCTCCTGGTAGCCGTCAACAAGGAAGGCATAGTCTTCTTTGACAACGCTAAGGTCACTCCCGCGGAGTTGGTACCGAAAATCAGGGCACGGATGACCGCCGGCCGGGACCAGCGGGTCTTTGTGAAAGCCGACGCTCGCGCCCATTACAGGGCCGTTGTGGACGTTGTGGACAACGTTCGTTCCGCCGGCGTGAATGAACTAGGTCTGTTGACCGAACCGAGAAGGAATTCACCTTAAGATTCAAGAAGATTCAAGAGGAACATCAACCTGCCAGGCATTGTCCCTTAGTACCACAACTCCTTTAGGAATCGTGTGTTAACGTTCACGAGAACCTTTCTGGAAGTTATCAACAGGCATCGCCTATGTGCGGTTTGACGCGCACTGGCGCCGGCCGTTCGTGCTCCAAAGGCTGCAACGGGCACGCATCGCGGAAGAAAAGGAAGCTCCGCGGATAAAAACAGGAGAGATAGAACTTATATGGAAAGACATTCGTTCAAGCTAGCAAGCCTGTTTGGTCTATTGTTGGTCATAGCTCTCTTTGCTGCGCCACAGCGTGCGCTGGCCGATGACGACGATCCGCCCAGTCGCGTGGCCCGTCTTAGCTATACCCACGGCGCGGTTTCGTTTGAGCCCGCCGGAACCGACGATTGGGTTTCCGCCGTCGTGAACCGCCCGATCACCACCGGCGACAAGCTTTGGACCGACGACGATTCCCGCGCTGAACTACACATCGGTTCGGCTTCCATTCGTATGGCCAGCCATACCGGCTTTTCTTTCCTCAATCTCAACGACAACATGACGCAAATCCGGCTCAGCGCTGGGACGCTGCGCGTGCGCGTGATGCGCCTGGAGCAAAACGAAACCTTTGAAATCGATACACCCAACCTGGCGTTTTCCGTGCTTCGGCCGGGCGTTTACCGGGTCAACGTGAGTGAGTCCGGAGACAACACCGTGATCCGGGTGCAGGGCGGGGAAGGCGAGGTAACCGGCGGAGGGTCGGCTTATACCGTGCACGCGCACGAGGCTGCGGCTTTCAACGGCACGGACTCGCTGGTCGCCGACTTCAATAATCCCCCGAACGGGGACGACGACTTTGATCACTGGTGCGCTGATCGCGACCACCACGAAGACGTGTCGGCTTCGCGGCGCTACGTCTCTCCTGACGTGATCGGCTACGAAGACCTTGACGAATACGGTGGCTGGCGTCCAGTGGCGGGATACGGCAACGTCTGGTTCCCGCATACCACGGTCGTGGGCTGGGCCCCTTACCACTACGGACACTGGGCTTATGTCTACCCTTGGGGCTACACCTGGATTGACGACGCGCCCTGGGGCTTTGCACCTTTCCACTACGGACGCTGGGTGTATTACGGTGGTGCATGGGGTTGGGTCCCGGCTCCGCCTCCGGCGCCAGGCGTGGTTTATGTGCGTCCGGTTTACGCTCCGGCCCTGGTGGCCTGGGTGGGCGGACCGCATTTTGCCGTCGGCATCGGCGTGGGCGGGGGTGGCGGCGGCTTTGCCGCGGGCGTCAACGTGGGCTGGTTCCCGCTGGGGCCTCGTGAAGTTTATGTCCCGTCGTACCCTGTGAGCCGCACCTACATCAACAACGTCAACGTCTCGAACACCACGGTAAATCAGACGGTCATCAACAACTACTACAACACTACGGTGGTCAACCGGAACACTACGGTTGTCAACAACACCAGCCTGAACTATACGAAGATTAATCAGACCTACGTCAACCAGGGTGTGCCTGGAGCGGTCACTGCTACCACGCCGCAGGCTTTCACTTCGGCGCAATCGGTTTCCAGAAATGCCGTCCAGGTGAACCAGCGTGAAGTGGCCAGCGCTCCTGTGAATTCTTTCACGCCTTCGGTCGCCCCATCGAGGCAGGCAGTGTTGGGCGCGGGCGCAGCAGCTTCCGTCAAGCCGCCTGTTGCCGTGCAGGATCGCGAAGTAGTGGCCAAGGTTACGCCTCCGCCGCCTCCGGTGCCTTTCGCGAGGCAACAACAGGCCATCCAGGCCAATGGCGGCAGGCCTATAGCTATCTCGCAGGCACGCCAAATCCAGACGAACACGCCGGCGCCTCATTACGTCAAAGTCGCGCAACCGGTCACGGCTCCAAATGCGCCGGGCAATAATGCGCCAGTCAATGTCAATAAGGGTGGACAAGGGCAGAACACGGGCGGCTACAGACCGTTCGGAAACGCCAATCCCACTTCTGGCCAGCAGCAGGCCGGCGGAGGCAACAAGACGGCCGTGTCCGGCAACGCCGGTCCGCAGACCGCCTCAAGCAATACCAGCACGCCGAAGACCTTCAACGATCGTCCGCCGTCTGCGCGGCCCGGGGGCGCCTCCAATGCGAGCGTTTCCACTGACGCAACAGTGAACCAGAAACACCAACAGCAGCTCGATCAGCTTCACACGAAGCAGGATCAGGAGCGTCAGAAGCTCGAACAGCAGCAACAGCAAGAAAGCGTCAAACTGGCTCATAAGAATGCCAGTGACGACCGGGTGCAGCAGCTGGACCAGAAACACCAGCAGCAAATGCAGAATCTGGAGCAGAAGCACAACCAGCAGAAGGACAAGCTGCGCCAGAAGCAGCAGGACGACAAAAATAAGAACAAAAAGGACTCCGGAAAGTCGAAGAACGATAACTCTAACCGCAATTGAATGTTGGAGTTGTAGTACCTGATTGGGCGGGGTGGCAGCCATGGCGCCCCGCCCGTTGCTTTTTTGAGAAATACCGCAAGAAACCTCCCGTAGCGCGTTCCTTTCCCATGATGCCAATCATGAAAAAAGTCAGGCTGGTTTTCTACATGCTGGCGACCGTCGAGCTGGTACTGGCGTCGATCGTCTGGGGCACGCTGGCGCTGCACT
>Ga0126379_10001402_pt1 | contig 14644 bp, 9 predicted proteins | sample PanSoiMetPlot_24_FD_92640 | JGI IMG/M metagenome (GOLD analysis project Ga0126379, IMG submission 92640) | Tropical forest soil microbial communities from Panama - MetaG Plot_24 | ecosystem: Environmental > Terrestrial > Soil > Tropical forest > Bulk soil | place: Panama | collected 2016-02-17 | reverse complement strand
TGCGCTGCTCCGAAGCAATTTTTACGCCGCCTCCCAATCCGTCAACCGCGGGAAATCCATAAACGAAGTTGTCGTGATCTCGACCGAATGCCCAAATAAACACCGGAAACTTTCCAGGCAGATAATTTTCAATCGGCGCATCCAAGTCGAACCAGAAAAGTACCTGGCGATATACCTTAAAAAGGGAAGCAAATTCCGGGATCACTGATGCAATCCACGGCCCGACAGACAACACGAGGTGATCGACATCATATTGGTCCGCCGATGTGCGGAGCCGGATTCCATTTGGTCTCGTTGCGAACTCCAGCAATGTTTCGTGCGTGTGAATTTCAGCGCCAAGAGTTTTCGCCAGAGCGATCTGGCTCTCGATACACAGTTCAGGCCGCAGGAAACCCATCGTCGGTTCGTAGTACCCCCGCTCATCACCAACCAAATTGAATTGGGGAAAACGAGTGCGGATTTGGTCCGTATCCAGCACAGAGTGCGCAATTCCGAATTTGACAGCCGATTTGATTGTCTGATCGAGGAACTTGGAAGTTCCCGGCGACTCGTCGGATCTCTCACTGGCCATGATGAGTCCGCCGGTGATCGATAGAAGCTGCTTCCCGGCGGCGGCTCCGATTTGAGGCCATATTTCGTAGGATCGAAGCACGAGTGGAACAAATTGCTCACCCTCGCCAATGGCTTGCCGCGTCACCCGTGTTGCGCCATGCGAAGATCCAAACACATGGGGAGGATCGAACTGATCGATTCCTAATACTCGCTTACCCTTTCTTGCAAGTTGGTAAACCGAGGCACTCCCCATCGCGCCCAGACCAACGACAGCGACATCGAAAACAGCCGACATATACGCAGCCGGATTTACTTCGTGGCCGGAGCCGGTGGATTGATGCGAGCCTCGTCCCAGTGCTCCTTGATCAAGTTGTTTTCAATGCGGACGACATCAAAGTGGTTCCACTTGTATTCACGGCTCGGATCGTCTGGATCCTTCGCTGTGCGGTCCCACATCATGAAGGAGTATGGGCCATTGATCAGGGTCAGCACCGGAGCATTTACCCATTCGGTCTTGATTTCTCGCGGCGTGCGGCCGGGGACGCGGCTCATGAACTGCTTGAAGCCGTCGCGGCCTTGCGGGACGTTGGGGTTGTGCTGAATGTAGCCGGGGTCCATGGTCTTGTCCGCCAGCTCCAGATGGCCATATTGCAGCATGTCCTTCAGTTCTTCAGTAGCCATCGCGAGCGTTTTCTCTTCTTCTTTGGACGGCTTGCCGGTGTTCCACTGCATAGGAGGCTTCGGTGAGATTCCGGTTTTCACGGCACCTGTGCCCGGCATTTTTTGAGCACTATCCCAATGCTCCGCAACCTTGCCGTTCTCGATACGGAGGACGTCGAAGGAGTTGTAATGATACGTGTTGGCTGGATTGCGTGGATCCTTGTCCTCGTGTTCGAAGATCAGCCACACGAAGTCTCCCTTCGCTCCCGAGACCACCGGCGTCTGGTCCGCCGGCATGGTTTTCGGAATCGGGTTCATCGGCTTGCGGCCGAGCTTAGTGAAGAATTCGATGAATCCGGCGCGGCCCGTGTTCACGTTGGGATTGTGCTGGATATAGCTCTCGGCCTGATATTTGGGCGCAAGCTCGAAATGACCGGCATAAAGCACTTCCCGCCAGCACGTCATAACCATCTCCAAATTTTGTTTCTCTTGCGCGGTCATGGGCGCAGTCTGCGGCTTCGTCGGCGGATTGATGGATTCAGCTGAGAGTGGAAGAGTTATCGCGAGCAGCATCATACCAAGGAACCCATGATTCCTTGTCATTGTTTGGTCTCCTTTCAAAGGTGAGTCTCGGTCGTCTATTATCCTCGATCAATGATGTTCGGCAATGCCGAAGCTTATGACCGATTCATGGGCCGTTGGAGCCGAGTCCTAGCCCCACTGCTGGTGGATTTCGCAGGCGTGCCGGATGCCGGACGAGTACTCGAGATCGGGTCGGGCATCGGGACCTTGGCTTTTGAGATTGCCAAGCGCGAGACCGGCAGGCAAGTGACAGGCATCGATCCATCCAATGAATTCGTTGCTTACGCAATAAGTCAGAATGCCTTTCCTGATCGGACTAGTTTTCATGTTGGTGATGCTCAGGACCTTCACTTTGCGGATGCAACCTTTGTTGCCGCGCTTTCGTTGCTGGTGTTCAACTTCATTCCTGATCCAGAGAAAGCCCTACGAGAGACGTGTCGTGTCACAAAACGCGGGGGCCGAATTACAGCTGCCGTTTGGGATTACGGCGACGAAATGCGTATGCTCCGCGCATTTTGGGATGCTGCGGCGGAAGTGGATCCACGGGCCGAGAAAGTTGACGAAAAGCACATGCCGTTGTGCCGTGCAAGCGAACTTTCCCAACTATGGAACCAAGCTGGCCTGGAGGAGGTCCACGAGCAGCCGCTGGACATCACCATGTCTTTCGATTCTTTCTCCGATTATTGGGAACCATTCCTTCTGGGGCAGGGCCCGGCAGGCGCGTACGTCCGCTCTGTTGATACCGACCGCTTGGCGATGCTGCGCAATACGGTGAAACGACGACTGTCTTTATCTTCAGAGAACGATGCTTTCGCACTTCATGCACGCGTGTGGGCTGTGCGAGGGACCGTTCCAGGTGGTGGAGCATGACGAAATCAGATGACTGGTGAACAAACGGGAAGGCATCGCGTCAAGCATGCGGCAGCGGACTCGGCATTCGGTGCCGACAGCATCGTCGAGTGTGTGCCTGCTGTCTCGATGATCGAGAGAGCGCTAGCGTGTTTCCTCCAGATCGCCTGGAGAGATGGGAGGCCGGGTTCCCGCCCCGCCGGACTGAACAGCGTTAGTTTCCCAGGATAAAATCCGGGCCGATACCGTGCAGATGCTCTCAGCGAGCTAGCCGTGACCTTGAAAACACTGGCGGGCGCGAACTTCAAAAATCCAGGAATCGCCGGCTGCTCCAGTTGAATCGGTGTTGCGTAATCTCGGAGTCTTTTCCAGACGCGAACGCCTACTTTCCAGACCGCACCCGGCCAGGTATGGATGGGAGTGGTGCTCACATTCGCGGCGAACTGAATGATTCGCCGGCTGACGATGGAGAACCACGCATGCAATGGCCATCGAAGCGGGCTCATCATCGTGTCGAAAAGACCCACCAGGCCGACTTCGTCTCCAGACTCCCAAAGCCGTCGTGCCATTTCGAAGGCGACGAGTCCTCCGAACGAATAGCCGCACAAATAATAGGGACCCCGCGGTTGCACGGCCTTGACCTCTCTCAAATATTCCGCCGCCATCGCTTCCACAGTCGCATGAGGCGACTCGTGTCCGACTAGCCCACGTGCCCGGATACCGATAACCGGACCGGAGTAGGTTAGTCGTCGCGCCATCGAAATGAGTCCCGCGACACTCCCGCCGACGCCATGGATGAAAAAAACCGGCGGTAAACGGTCACCCGGCTTCAGGGGAACGAGGGGGATGTAACGCGTGGTGCGTTGTTCTCTCAAGTTCTCGCAAAATCCGCCGAACTTCGTCGTCTCCGTGATCAGAGTCAATGGAAGCTCCAGGTCCAGGGCTCGTTCAAGCTCCATCATGAACGTGATCGCCTTTAGCGAGTCGCCACCGGCCGCAAAAAAGTCGTCTTCCGGATTGCGAACTGGCGTGCGCAATACTTCCTGCCAGACTTGCGCCACCACCTGCGTGATGCGGTCGCCAGTTGCCAGAGGAGATCCCGCGACATTGGCGCGTTCGTTTTGAACGGCGACCTCATCCATCGCCATGAGCGCAAACACGTCCAGCTTGGAACTGGGAAGCCGAGGAATATTGTGCGTCAGGTAGAGGCGTCCTGGCCGCATGGGCGGCGGCACCGAGTGCATCAGTTCCTTCAGGTCATCGAGCAGCCCGGCAGGCGCACCATCGCGAGCGCTGATATAAGCGACAAGTGTCACGTTTCCATCGCCGCTTCTTTTTCGAGCTAATGCGCCGACGTCGCGGACGAGAGGGTGCTTGCGAAGGGCGGCCTCCACTCCGTCAAGGTCGACGCGGGAACCGCGAATCTTGACCTGCCTGTCTTTGCGGCCGATCCGCTCCAGCAATCCGTCTGGCCTTTGGCGTACGAGATCTCCAGTCCTGAATAGTCGAGAAGAGAGCGCGCCGGTGTTATGAGCGCTATCGCCGGTGAACTGTCCATCGACCCAAAGTCCCAACGCCACGTACGGGCTTGAGACGATCAGCTCCCCAACCTCGCCCGGCGGCGTGTTGCGTCCATTTTCGTCGATCACCGCCAGGCGGTTGCCCGGCAGCGGATAGCCTATGGGGATTCGCGCGTCATCGGTGCGGCAGGAATCATCGACGAACCACTGCATCATCGGTGCTTCGGTGGCGGCATAAATCAACTGGATTGCCGAGTCCGGCGCTAGCCAACCGCGCAGCAGATCAATGTCGCTCCACAGTGTAGTATCTCCGCCAATCCGAACCAGTCTAAGGGCATCACCCGCCGGCTTCCCGGCGTACGCAATCACGGAGCGCAACAGAGTTGGAAACGCAAATAAGATTGTGATCGTCTCCTCGCTGATCATGTTCAAGGTCTCGCGTGCGCCGACGCGTTGTGGATCGATGAGGTGAATGCTGGCGCCCGCGACCAACGCGGTTAGCGTGTCTCGCACGCCGACTATAGTGCAAAGCGACGCCAGAGTCAGAAACCTGTCCGAGGCATTGATATGCGCGGCGTTTATGGATTGCGCCACTCGCTGCAGGAGGCCGCGCTGACTATTGACGATGCCCTTGGGCCGGCCGGTGCTTCCGGATGTAAACAACACGCACGCGGGTTCGTCGACGTCTAGTTTCGCGGGTCGCCAAACGTGCCGATCTTTGCGGGCTCCGGTCTCGATGCCTCTCAGAACAAGCTCTGGTCCGATGATCAAGGCTGGCCGCGCATCGTCCAACACCTGGCCCAGCCAGTCGGCTGGATAGTGTGCATCCAGAGCGACAAACGGGCGTCCCGCTGCCAGGCAGGCCAGTATGGCTATAGGAAACAACGAACATGTCGGCAGGCTTATGCCGATCAGATCGCCGGGCTTGGTTTCGGCCGCGATGATACCGGCCAGTCCGGAAAGTCCATCCCACACTTCGCCAAAAGAGAGAGATGTGTCTGAATCCGTGATGGCGATACGGTTCCGATGCCGGCGTGTCACGCACTCAAAGTGATCGATGATCGGCCGTTCCAGATCTTTGTGGTGAAACTTGTGGAAGATCCGTTTGGTCGGGCCGTTCCAGTCGATCGGGCGCTTACCCTCCTCAAGCCACTTCAGGCTCTCGAAGATTGAGACATTAGGTATGACCATCTGGTACGTCTACCTCAACCGTGCCGACACTCGTTGCTTGAACCTCCTACGTTCCCAGCCCGTCAATTGTTCCCGAGTTATTCTTCCCGAAGCAGGACGAGAGGATCAATCGACAGGGCGCGTCGCGCAGGAATCCATGTTGCCAAGAGGCCAAGTAACAACATTGCCAACACAACGCCGGCCAATACGAGCGGATCGCGGGGGCTTGCCTGATACACAATCAGGGCAAGCACACGGCTCGCGAGAATTCCGAGGACTAATCCTGCCACGGAGCCGATAACCAGTAATTTCAACGGGCGTCCAAGTGCCGCCCGCAAGAGTTCTTTCCGTTTCGCGCCAAGTGCCATGCGAATTCCGAGTTCTTTCATGCGCTTGCTGACCGAGTAAGCTGCCAATCCAAAGATGCCGGTGATCGACAGCATCGCGGCCATCACGCCAAGAACACCGAGCGCGACTGCGGCCGTGCGTGAAGGAAACATGTTGGGCTCAAGTTCTTTGGTCCAGGTTTGGATTCGGAAGGGAATTGCCCCGTCCACGTCTCTCCTTATGCTTTCGAGAGCGGCCGCCAACTGCTGCGGATCTCTGTCGGAGCGCAGCACGAGCCAAAAACCGACATCCGTTGGCGATTGCGTGATCGGCAAAAACATCGCCGGACGAGGGGCCTCGGCGATGTTGAAATACTTGCCATCTTCGGCGATGCCCACGACTTCGATCCGTGTTCCATCAGGCAGTTTGAAATGTCTGCCCAAGGCATCGCCGATCGACTCGCGAGCCTTGAAAATCCTGCGGGCAAATTCCTGATTAACCACAGCAACGGGCGGCGCGTCTTTATCGTCGTGCAGCGTGAATGATCGGCCGGAAAGCAACACAGTGCCCGCCGCGCGGAAGTAATCGGGAGATATCTGGTAGAGCCACACTGTGGCAGCCGCATTCGCAGCTTTCAGATCTGTATCTTCCTCGGTGAACACTGGTGACACGTTCGTGCCCATCGCCAACGGCGGATACGAGATCAATGCGGCCGACGTCATGCCGGGAATCGACTGGGCCCTTTCAAGGATGCGCTTTTGTATTTCAGGAACCGTGTCCTTCCGATAACCGGCCATGCTCAGATCCGTTTCGACCAGCATCGCATTCTGCGGTTCAAAACCGAAGTCGCCGTGCAATGAACGTATGAGTCCTCGGACCGCAACGAGCGATGAAGTAACCAGCACCGCGCAGATCGCCACCTGCGCGACAAGCAAAATGTCGCGGACAGTCATACGACGCCCAACCCTCGTCAGCGAACCCGACTTGATGATCTGGTAAGGATCCGTCCGAAGGACCTGTCTAATGGGTACGGCGCCGAAAAGGAATCCGCTCACCAAGGCCATCAGCAGTGCGACGAGATAGACATTGGCATCGGGTGTCACAGGCACATCGAATGCAAATCGAGAAAATGGCTGCCACGAACTGAGTGCACGCAACAGCTGGATGCTGAGAAATAAGCCAATGACACCGCCCGTGATCGAAATCAGCACGGCCTCGGTAAAAAGTTGCTGCAGAATTCGGCCGCGACTCGCTCCGAGCGCCAGCCGCAAGGCAACTTCGCGCGACCGGTCCGCTGCGCGCGCCGCGAACAGGCTGCCGAGGTTGGCGCATGCAGCAAGAAGAACCAACGCCGCGAGCAGCATCAGTCCTGCAAGGAAGAATCCGATCTGGCCGCCGAAACTGTACAGCGCGGGACGTGCCACCGAAAACTGCATCGCCCTCTCTTCCTTCGGATACGTCTCGGCGAGCCAGGAGCCGATCGACTTCAGGTCGGTAGTCGCTTGTTCCGGAGTAACGCCAGGCTTCAGATGTCCAATCGCCTCAAACACAACAAACGCGTTTGCCCGGTCCTGCAGGACATTCTGCCCAGTCCATTGATCGTGGTTAACAATCGGTAGAAAGAAGGACGGCGAGAAAAACAACAGGGTCCCGCGGAATTCCGGCGGAGTGACACCCACAACGGTGAAGGGATGCTTGTTCACCCGAATTACACGGCCTATGACGCTCCGATCACTCTGAAAATGACTCTGCCAGTACGCATGACTCAGCACCATGTACGGAGCGCTGTTGGGGCCCTGTTCATCCGCAGGGTGGAACAGACGTCCGAGGTGCGGCTGAATACCCAACGCATCAAAGTAATTGCCGGTGACCTCGTAACACCATGTCGGCGTCGGGTTTCCATCACCAGTGTCCACTGCTCCTTCATTGACTGTTAAGGCAGCTAGATCCTCGAAGCTGCGGTTGCGATCGCGCAGATCGATGTAGTCGGGATAGGACAGAAATCCCCAGCCGTTGCGCTCGATTCCGTAAAGGCTCTCCGCGCGAGGCACATTCAGCGGCCGCAGGATCATCGCATTCAAAATGCCGAAGACCACCGCATTCGCGCCGATGCTCAATGCGAGCGTGATGACGGCAACAGCAGTAAAGCCGGGAGACTTGCGCAACATACGAAGCGCGAAGCGGACATCCTTTGCAAGGATCTCGATCGTGGATATGCCTCTCGCATCGCGGCATTCTTCAGCCGCCCGATCGATGCTGCCGAATTTCACCCGCGCCTGCCGCGCGGCTTCCGCGGAGTCGCCATCTTTCCGCCTCTGCATCTCGAGATGAAACTGCAGTTCGTCCTGCAGGTCTTGCTCGGCCTGCCGACGAAAAAACAAACCACGCAATCGGAAGACAATGTCTTTCCAGAGCATCTCAAGCCGTCCTGATTAGTGTCGAATACCGACATCAAGTTAGAATTCTTGATGTCGGATGTCAACAACAATCGATCCGATGAAGGGCGCCGATTCACTCAAGGGCAAAGTTGCCAGGGCAACGACGGACGCGGGGTGGTAAACTTCATCGAGTTGTATTTATGAAGGAAAGTTACTTTCGCCCATCGATTACTGCCGCTGTTTGTACGTTTGTTCTGACAATCGCGATTGCCAGAACCGTCAGCCTGTACTGGCCGAGATTCCATCTGGACATCTATCCCGGCGTGCGGGTGCATCACTACGTGTATGGAATTTTCTTTCTCACGATCTCCGGTTATTTGGCGCTGCTGTTCAAAGGTCCGAAGGCGACGGCATGGATTGCCTGTCTGTATGGACTCGGCGTTGGACTGACGTTCGACGAATTCGGGTTCTGGATCAATCTTAACGGCGGCCGGGGTGTCCGGTGGCATACGGGCGGACTCGCACTGATCATGATTCTGTTTTTCGTCTCTGTGGCCGTGCCCGTCATTTACAAGAAGCTGCGGCGCGGAACCGTTGTCGCCTTAAGCAGGCCACCGGCTAAAGCCGGCGCCTACCCGCTCAACGCTACAAACCTCGACCGTAGTAACAACTGAGAAATTTTGGAACCTTCTCTACGTTTCTTACGTCTATAGAACGCGACATTCTGGATTAGCTTTGAAATTGCAGACGTCAACGTTCGTATACGCTGATAGGTATTTTGTGTATATCTCGTGGAGAGGTGCATGCGACAGGGTTTCATCACCGCATTGACTCTGCTGTCTTTCATCCAAGCCGCAATCCTTGGACAGACGCCGGCAGCCAAATCTGTTGTCGGCGCGGTTGCTTCCTTCGATAAAGATGCAAAAGCCATTGAAGTCAAACCGGACAGCGCGGCGCCAGTCGTTATGAAGATCCAGCCGAACACAGTCGTTCAGAGAATTGCGCCGGGCGAAACGAACTTAGCAAACGCCACGACGATCGCCGCCTCTGAAATAGCAACAGGTGATCGCGTCCTGGTCACCCCTGCCTCCAATGGTGTGGACGCGCTGCGGATCGTCATCATTCCTGCCGCCGATCTCGCAAAGAGGGATGAGGCGGATCGCCAGGACTGGGCGAAGCGCGGTATCAGCGGCATTGTTTCCGGGAAGAATGGAAATCAAATCCTGCTCAAACTGAAGACGCCTCGAGGCGACGTTCAACAAACTATCGCCTTGTCCGATAAGACGAAATTTCGCAGGTACTCTCCGGACTCTGTGAAGTTTGCCGATGCCCGCCCCAGCAAGTTGGATGAAGTCAGCACCGGCGATCAAATCCGCGCCCGCGGAGAGAAGAGCCCAGACGGGTTAAAAGTGGACGCGGAAGAGGTCGTCTTCGGAACGTTCTTGACGAGAGCCGGTTCGGTTGTTTCCGTGGATGGCGCTGCGAAGGAAATGATTGTGAAAGAGCCGGGCAACGGAAGATCTTTCACGATTAAGGTCACTCCAGACTCGTCTGTGAAGCAGATGTCAGGCGCAGCTGAAGGCGCCGGGGCTCCGCCGGCCGGCGGCAACATTGCGCAAGTCATCGAACGGCTGCCTGCCGGCAAATTCGAAGACATCAAGCCGGGTACGTCCGTCGTGGTGTCTAGTACAAAAGGGTCGGAATCCGATAAGGTGACGGCAATTTTGCTGGTCACCAACGCCGACCAGTTGATCCGAATGGCGACTACGACATCCGGCAGGGGCGGCACGCTTGTATTTGGCTCCGGTGATGGCGGTGGTTTGAGCGTGCTGGGACTTCAATAATCTTTCTGCATCATCGTTAATATCGTTCACAACAGAAAGGCCTGCCCATGAGGATTCTCCGCAACACTGTCGCAGCCATTCTTCTTCTTGCCATCCTATCCATAGGGTTCGCTTGTCCGGCACTGGCGCAAAACGCGCCCCAGGCGTCGCTCCGCGGCGCCATCACAGATCCTTCCGGTGCGCGCATCCCACGGGCGACGATTCAATTGCGCGGTCCCGCAGGAGAACAAACAGAAACGACCGACTCAAACGGCCAGTATGCATTCCGTGCGATCGCCCCTGGTAGATATGACGTTGAGATCACGTCGGCGGATTTCAAAACGGAGCAACGGCACGATTTCAACATTAACGGCGCCACAACACTAAACGTTCAACTCGCGCTGGAACAACAAACGCAGGTCGTGACCGTGCAAGGAGACGAGAATGAGGTGAGCACCGATCCGGCCGCGAACGCGTCCGCGACGGTTTTGGGGAAAAACGAATTGGAGGCTTTGTCGGACGATCCGGATGAACTCGCTCGTCAACTGGAGGCGTTAGCCGGGCCCGGTGTCGGTCCGCAGGGCGGACAAATCTATACTGATGGCTTCACCGATGGTCGAGTGCCGCCGAAGTCTTCAATTCGCGAAATCCGCATCAACTCGAATCCATACTCCGCAGAGTACGATTCGCCAGGTAACAACCGCGTCGAGATTCTCACGAAACCAAGCGCCGACGCTATTCACGGCCAGTTGTCGACGCAGTTCAATAATGAGAAGCTCAACACACGAAGCCCGTTGTTCGCGCCGTCATCGTTGCCGCCATACAAGAACCTGTTCTGGAACGGCAACATCGGCGGCCCGATCAAGAAAAACAAGGCAGCCTATACGTTCGACTTCATCCGGCGGAACATCACCGAGAACGCTTTTATCCTTGCGACCAATCTCGGAAACAACCTGACGCGACAGAATGTAAACGAAGCTCTTATCATGCCCCAGACGTTTACGAGCGTTGTTCCACGCATCGACTGGTCCATCAATCACAAACACACATTGACCGTACGCTATGAGAACACGCGGCAAGAACTCGATAACATCGGCGCGTCGGGTTTTCGTTTGCCTGAAACGGCGTACAACCAGAAGACAAGGAACGATACAGTCAGCATTACCGAGACCGCGTTGTTGAGTCCAACGCTGGTGAACGAAACACGGTTTCAGTTCTATCGCCTCGCGCGGCGGAACATTAATCAGGGTTCATCTCCAGCGATTGTGGTTCAAGACGCGTTCACCTCAGGCAGCGCCGCGGTAGGCAATTCGAGGAACACGACGAATCGTTGGGAACTGGCGAATCTTTCGGTCCTGAATCACGGCACTCATACCTTAAAGTGGGGCGCTCGCGTTCGCCGATCGCTAAACAACGATGTTTCGTTAAACAACTTCAATGGCACATTCACGTTTTTTGGAGGTTCCGGGCCCGCTCTCGATGACAACAACCAGCCCATTCCTGGCACATCCGTACAGCTCACGGGTCTCGACGTGTATGAAAGAACGTTGGTACTCCAGAAGGCCGGCTTTACTCCGGCCGACATCCGCGCGGCCGGGGGCGGCGCTTCGCTCTTTAGTCTAAATAGGGGCAATCCGCTAACGCGCGTGACGCAATTCGATCTTGGCGCGTTCTTCAACGACGATTGGAAACTTCGTCCGAACGTGACGTTCAGCTACGGCGTCCGATACGAAATGCAGACGAACATTCCAGACGCAAGGGACTGGTCGCCGCGTTTGGGTATTGCATGGGGTATCGATGGAAAAGGAACGACTCCGGCGAAAACCGTATTGCGATTCGGCGCAGGGCAGTTCTATCAACGCGTCGGCGACTTTACAACTTTGAACTCGATCCGTTTTAACGGCATCACGCAACAATCGTTTTTGCTGACGAATCCGGATTTCTTTCCGAATATTCCGACATTAAGCTCGCTGGCCAGCAGCGTCCAATCGCAAACGATACAGCTCGTGTCCAAAGGCATGCAGGCTCCGCAGCTTATCTTCGGCAGCGCGGGCCTTGATCGGCAGATCAACAAGTATCTGCGCGTGAGTGTGAATTTCAATGAACTGCGCGCCGTGCATTTCCTGCGCACACGCGACGTGAATGCGCGTTTGCTGGATTCGGGGCTGTTTCCTTATGGAGATAGCACAGTACGGATGCTGACGGAGACAACCGGTCTGGCTCGTCAACGACAATTCGTGATCAATCCTACGTTTAATTACAAGAAGGTCAGCTTATTCGGAAATTATGTGCTGACCGTTACGAAAGCGGATTTTGAGGGCCTGCCTGCCGATCACTACAACCTGCGCGCGGAATATGCGCGAGCATTTGGTGATGTCCGGCATCGTCTGAATATCGGTCCGACGTTTCCACTGCCGGTGAAGTTGATGGTGAACACGGTGTTTATCTACAACAGTGGCGCCGTATATAACATTACGACTGGATTGCCGGATCCATCGGGCGACGGCGCCGCCGTTCAGCGCCCCGCTTTGCTGAATGTGCCCGCTGCCTCGTGTACAGGCGCCACACTAAGGTACGTCGCTCAATTCGGATGCTTCGATTTACTGCCCGCTCCAGGGACACCGGTGATTTCGAAAAATTTCGGTCGCGGGCCGAGCAATACGAACATGTCGGTCCGTCTCTCGCGCACCTGGGATTTCGTCAAGAAAGAATCACCACCGTCGGGCTCGAATGTAGCGGCGCCTGCTCAGGGTGGCGCCCCGCTGATGAAATATCATCTGACATTGAGCGTGTACGCGATCAATCCTCTCAATCATCCGAACTTCGCTGCGCCCAACGGAAATCTCACATCACCGTTTTTTGGAAAGCCGCTAAACCTGCAGGGCACATTCACTCCAGTTAATGCGACCTACAATCGCAAAGTTACCCTGCAGGTTCAAATGAGTTTCTGACCAATTCATGCCCGCGTTTTCACCGGGGAGAGGTTTTTGGGATGAGGAAAGATCTGACCAATACTTAATTCTGAATTCCCCAATTCTCATCCGACGGGACAGACGGCGCCGCTAAACACGTTGTGTTACAGTCAGCCATACTCAACGGAGGCGATATGAATTCTCAGCAGACGATCAGCAATGTATGGCGCGCAAGTGCGATCACAGCGATCGCCATCGTTTTTACAGCAGCTGCGCAGGCGCAAGTGCCGCCGGACATCGCAGCGCAATTGAGGGCGATTGGGACCGGCGTTTGCGTTCCGGAAACTGCGAAGATCTATCGGCCGTTACAGCCGAAGGCGCCATACCCGGGAGTCACAGTCGCACGTGACATTTCCTACGGCCCGGATCCGAGAACCATCATGGATGTCTTCGCTCCTGAAAAAGGAGGCGGCGATCGTCCGGTGTTGATCTTCGTGTCCGGAGGCGCCGGCGACAAGATCGTATCTGGACCGGACGGCGATGCGTTCTATGACAACATCATGCTCTGGGCCGTGAAGAACGGCATGACTGGCGTGAACATGCAGCGGCGCGGCGGTTTCGGAGGCGGAGGATTGGCATGGGATGAGCCGGCAAAAGATGTTGGGCTGGTCGTGGATTGGGTCCGCAAAAACATCACGAAGTACGAAGGCAATCCAAACTGTATCTTCCTGTGGGCGGATTCGGCCGGCAATGGTCCAGTCAGTACGTACGCTGCTCATCCGGAAATCGCCGGCGCGAACGGTGCGGCTGTGAAAGGCATCGTTTTGATGTCGTCGCCGAATTTCAATATCCTGCCGGAGACCGTGCCTGCCACACCACGTGGTGTGGCTGCACCTGCCGCTGGAGGAGGCCTCGGGACAAACTGCGGCCGACCCGCAGGTGAAGCGAGAGGCGGTAGGCAAGGCGGAGTCGGCGCAGGGCGTGGTACTGCTGGTGGTGCGGCGCCGGCACCTGTCGATCCCGCGACGCAATTAGCGCGGTCGAACCTGCAGGGGCTTGCGAACGGAAAAATTGCAGTATTTCTCGGATGGGGAGAACTCGATTCGCCGAACATCATCACGTTTGATGAAACATTGAAGAATGCGCTCTGCAAAGCAGGACGCTGCCCAACAACAGAGTTTTTCAAGGATCACAGCCACGTATCATTGGTATTTTCGCCGAACACGGCCGACGACTCGGTGACAGGACCGATACTGAAGTGGATGAAGAGCGTTAAATAAATTTTGGGATCGAACGATTCCTGCGCCTCAAATCCGAAATCCGAAATGTCAGGTCGGACCCCATCCCACGACAGTCCAATTTACGATCCCGGATTTCGGATTTGCGATGCAGGAATCGTCCAATTTCGAAAGTTTCCCTACTCATCCCGCAAGACCTCCATTGGCTCGACGCGTGCTGCCCGAACTGCGGGAAGCAACGAGGCCAATGCTGCGACTGCGAGCATGATCGCAATCACACTCGACAACGTTGCGGGATCCGACGCCGATACGCCGAACAGCATTCCGGCAAGCGCATGCGTGAACGCGAGTGCTAAACCGAGACCGGCAGCGCATCCGATTACCGAAACCAGCAGGCCCTGTCCGACAAATTGCCGAACGATCCGGCTCCGCACAGCTCCTAATGCGAGGCGCAACCCGACTTCACGCCGCCGCAGATTTGCGAAGTAGGTAAGCGTCCCGTACAGGCCGACGGAAGCCAACGCCAGGGCGGTAACGGCAAAAAACGTGAGCAAAACAGTACGAAGGCGGTTTTGCGCAAATGCATCTGTCAAGCGTTCTTCCAGTGGACTGATGTCGTAAACCGAACGCGTC
>Ga0126379_10001401_pt1 | contig 14646 bp, 11 predicted proteins | sample PanSoiMetPlot_24_FD_92640 | JGI IMG/M metagenome (GOLD analysis project Ga0126379, IMG submission 92640) | Tropical forest soil microbial communities from Panama - MetaG Plot_24 | ecosystem: Environmental > Terrestrial > Soil > Tropical forest > Bulk soil | place: Panama | collected 2016-02-17 | reverse complement strand
TGTGGGTAACCTTCGGGCGAGTCTTCCCACGTCTCCTGACGGCCGAGAGGTGTGATGTCGAGATAGCTCCATACGGTCCCCATCGCCTCGTCGCCGCGGTTGTTGATGAAGTATGTGCGAAACACACGCTCGCCATCGCGGAAGAACACGTTGTGACCGTGCCATTCATTTACTCCGAAGTCCTTGTCGAAGCCGTCAGTAAAGGTGTACCACGGCATCTTCCAGTCCATCCGCTCCTTCAGACGCTGGATGTCCGCCTGGGGAGCGGGTGAGACGTAGACGAGGTTGGTGTCACGAGCGTTCAAGTGGGCCAGGTGGGACACCTGATCGGCGCCCAAAGAGCAGCCGCGGCAAGCGTGCTCGGGCCAACCGAATACTCCGGGTTCGAAGAAGGCACGATACACGATCAACTGCCTACGGCCCTCGAACAGATCCACCAGACTAACCTTGCCTTTGGGCCCCTCGAAGACATACTTCTTATCCACCGCCATCCACGGCATTCGCCGACGCTCGGCAGCCAGCGCATCACGCGTGCGGGTGAAAGCCTTTTCCTTCACGAGCATCTGCTGGCGCGCAGCCTCCCACTCCTGAGGCGACACGATCGGGGGTGTCTTCATCGCGAGGTGTGCTTTCGGTTGCTCCCTATCTTGTTCTTTGCTCGTTGCGATCTCATTGCGGCTAGTCATCGGAAACGCTCCTTTCGTTCGGATCTGTAATGACTTATCTAGTATCGTTTCTTCTTTTTGGAAATCTTCGCGGCCAACGCCGCGAGTCCTCCGGTGGAAATTGTGCCGGCTACGACTAATCCCACGGTTGATAAGCAAAATGGGCACATTGGTCACCTCTCAGGCGCCGAAGCTTCAACGCTAAGCCGCCTCTATACTGATGACGTCTCAAGTAGCGCAATTTCTACAGCCAAATCCCCCCAAAATCGTGACTGATGCAGATTGACGGCGGGGATGGCTAGTTCGTTATCGAGATGGTCGCGGGTGAAAATGGTTAGTCCCGTCTTTTGAGCAGGAACTCTCTTACCGCTGGATCCTCCGCTAGACCGATGGCTCGGTCGTAAGCCTCTGAAGCCTCAGCGGTTCTTCCTTGGCGCTGGAGCAAATGCGCGCGAACCGCCCAATAGGGTTGATAAGCAGAGACTGCGTCCCGATCGAGTGCAGCCAGAGCTCTGAGGCCCTGTTCCGCTCCAATTGCTTCAGCAAGAGCGGCGGCATATCCCACTTGCCGGCCGATGCTCGGCGACATGTGGATCAGCTGTGCGTAGAACTGAACAATCGCTCTCCACTCAACAGGGCGGCCACGAACCCGTTCCGCATGTACCGATTGAATTGCCGCTTCCAATTGAAAACGTCCTGGGCTCCCACATTTGGCCGCCTCTGCGATATGGCGCTCCGCCTCTTCTATTAAAGGGAGCGACCACCGTTCCGGATCCTGCTCGGAAAGTGGGACGTAACGGCCATCGCGATCTCGCCGGGCGGCACGCCGCGCTTGACAGTGGAGCATGAGCGCCAACAATCCTTGAACCTCCGCTTCGCCAGGCATTTGCTCAAGAAGAACTCGCGCGATCCAGATGGCTTCTTCGGCCAGACCGCGGCCGTGCTGATCCGCCCCGGCCATGTCGTCCCAGCCGATTCCAAACGCAGCGTAAATCGCCTCAAGCACCGCATCCAGCCTTTCGGGCAGCTGACTTCGCTCCGGTACTTCGAACCTGATACCGCCGTTGCGGATCTTGGTCTTGGCACGCACCAAACGCTGTCCCATAGTCTTGGGTGACTCCAGGAAAGCACTGGAGCTACGGACAACATCGAGGCCGAGAACGGCCTGCAACATAAGAGCTGTATGCATTGCCAGGTCGATCGCAGGGTGTGCGCAGACGAAAAGTAATTTCAGTCGCTCGTCGGGATAGTGTGTTTCCAAAGGGTCCTCCGCCAAGTTTTGGCTAAGGAGCAGGAGGTTGGGTTCGCTATCTGCCATGACTCGTTGATGCCGGAAGAAATCGATGATCGAATTGCGCGCTGTCGTAAGCAACCAAGCTTCAGGATTTTGGGGCACGCCGTCTCGTGGCCAAACGGTCAGCGCCTTGAGCAAGGCCTCGCTCAGTGCATCCTCGGCGCCCGCCAAATCCTGGGTGTGCACAGAGAGATAGGCGACAAGGCGCCCGTATGACTCGCGTGCCACGCGCTCCACCGTCCGTTGAACCTTCTCTCCATCACTTCCGTTCATTCCACGATCCTGCGCCTGGTCTCAGAAGCCAGCGGACGCACTTCGACAGCGCCATATGAGGCAGCCGGGCAGCGCGCTGCCCACTCAAGCGCTGCGTCAAGGGATGGCACCTCGATGATCGTGAATCCTCCTAACTGTTCCTTGGTGTCTGCATACGGACCGTCCTGCACGCCGCGCTTTCCGTCCTTAATCTTTATCGTGGTTCCCGTTTCTGGAACCTCCAGCGGATCACCTCCGACGAACACGCCTGACTCGACCAAGGCCTTGTGATAGGCACGCCATGCGCCGGTGTAGTCGTTACTTTCATCGCCTTTTCGTGACGCGAAGGCACCCGCCGACTCATAGATTAACAATGCAAACTTCATCATCTTTCTCCTTCTGGAAAGAGTTTTTCATATACCTGATGGTATGACGTACAGGAAGCCGGGATTTCGACAGGCGGAAAGTGAATAATCTGATGGCCGGGTCCGCGATCCCAGTTCCGCTTGTCAGCCGCAACTGCGGACAGAGTTCTTGAAGCAGGAGTCGTCTAAGTAATCCAACAGCCAAAATATCGAGCAACCCAATCGCCTGGGGAGCTTCTGTATGCGGAAGACTGGCTGCCGTCCGTGGCATGAGATTGCTCTTGAGCTTTGCCTCCAGGCAACACCAAAGAAAATTAGTGCACTATGTGAAGAGTTGAACGAAGCTCTAAAAGGGCAGCATTTTGGCGAATTACATTCACGGGCTGTATCTACTCCGATGGGTTTAACAAACCGGGAAAAACGAAAATCTAGGCTGAGTCCAATTAACACGAATGAGTCGGATCGAAAGAGGCCGGAAGACCTGATGTTGGCTCGTGAAATGCACTTCTTGTGCAATCGGCTTCTAGACAATGCTAGTCACCAGAAACACAAGAAGTACGATTGAGCAGATCGCGATGTCTTAACAATCAAAAATGAACCCTCCCGCAATTGTGCGGAAAGGCATGTTGTAAGTGGATCCTGCGCGTTTGCTGGTTGTCATAGGCCGCCTTGCTCTTGATTTTCATTTCGGCAGGATTGGTTCTGCTAAAGGATACCCAGCAAAAGTCACCCCATCGCGCTAATAGCAACCAGATCGCGCCCTTTACAAGGCACGCTCGACGACAACAACTCATCTAGCAGCGCTCGAGCTTCGCTCAAGTCTGCTGTGTCGAATCCGTTGGTGAACTTTTTCACGGTCTTGACTAGCAAATTCACTGCCTCATGTTGTCTGGCCTGCTCATGGTAAAGGCGAGCAAGGCTCAATACTGCCCGAAGTTCGAGAGATTTCGCTTTTTGTCGTTGCGCAATTTTGATGGCCCGATGAAAACACCGCTCTGCATTGGCAACGTCGGGTATCTCAACTCCAGCGCCAGGATTTCCAATCGTCGAGGTGCTTCGGTTTGCTGATTGAGCATATAACGCTTGACCCTTCAGGCGATACAGCTCAGCCTCGTAGTATCGCTCGCCTTTGCTGTGAACTGTCGCCAATGCCTCCTCTAAAAGAGGGAGTCCCTCTTCGACCTGCCGTGCCTTATCAAAAGACTCAAACAGCAAAGCCAAGAAATGTGGGCGGACTAATTCAGTGTCGTGCTCGTGAAGAATAGCGAGCGCTTGGCGCATTTGTTCTACCACCTTCTCACCGCTCTGTTGTGCTAAGGCCCAACCTCGCACAATCGTGGCCATTGCCTCGTACATTGTCAGCCCATGCTGCTTAGAAATGGCGATTGTGGCCTCGGCATGTTTTTGCGCCACCTGTGGTTCTCGTCGAAGCTGATAAAGTACCGCCGCAAACAAGAGAGCGTGCGACAAGCCCAGAGGTTCAGCTAACGCTCGGGCCAACGTCAGGGCTTCATGAATCCGACGGAGAGCCTGATCAACGTCTCCGAGAAACCACAGTGCCCAGGCGGCAAAACAGGGCATCGCAACTCCAGGGTTGAGCGCATAAACAAATCCATCATCGAGATGGCGGTTGGGGTCAAAGAGTGAAATCGCGGTCTCATAGTGTTCCAAAGCCTGGGCAAACTCGCCCAGATGCGCGAAGGTAATCTCCATGGCCCAATGACCTCGCATCGCGAGAGTTGTTTCGGGAAATTGCTCTCCCAGATGGAGTAGTTCCTCGGCTATCTCACGGGCTGTTCCTAGCTCGGCTCTTAATATGTGGAACGTCCACAGTCCCCAGAGAACCTCGGAGGCGTCGGGCCTTTCCCCTAGTTGCTGACACAGCTGTCGAGCTCTCATGTATGTGCTGCCTACATTCGAAGCTGCGTAGCCCTGGGTGGCGATCAAGGGCACGCCTAGAGTGAGCTGCATGCGGATCTCGCGCTCGGCGCGCTCCTTTGTGTCGGGAAGAGTTTGTAATAACTCCAGGCCCCGGCGGGCAAGCGGGACTGCTTCTTGATAAGCAAACCGGCGAATGGCGTTGTCCGCAGCTTTCTGAAGGTACTTCGCCGCGCGCTGGTAATCCCGGCCTCGTTCAAAGTGCATCGCGAGCTCCGCCGCGACTTCACCGGCGCGGTCGCCACAGACCTCCTCTCCACGCGCTCCGATTCGTCGATGCAGTTCCATGCGTCGCGATGCTGACAGCCGCTTGTAAAACACGTTGTGATATAAAGCATGTATGAAGCCGTATCGTGGGGCCACTTCGCCATTTGGCAATTCTTCAATGCCGCAATCTTTAACAAAGCAGCGATGACGGGCCAGATCATCACAACTTGTCTCTACAACGGCTCGGGTTTCCGTCAATCCTGCCGCCACCGCGTGTGCTGAAAACTCCTTTCCCGCTACGCTCGCCGCCTCAAGTATTCTCTGCTCACTCGCATCAAGATGATCAATTTGCTTCTCGATCATCTGCTGAATGCTGTCGGGAACGCCGATTTCCACGCTCTCGATTTCTGATCGTAATTCCCATCCCGCTTCCGACCCATCTATTGACCGCTCGGAAACGAGGTAATTAACCGCACTCACCATGAACAGTGGATTGCCATCAGTTCGTTCGTGTATCAGCCCGGAAAGCTCCGGAGGAAATCGATTTCCAGGAAATCGAACCGACAGGTAACCAGTCACGGCTTCTTGATTGAGGCATTCAAGCGGCAATTCCACGCACTGCTGCTTGGCTAGCAATTCCCGCTTGACGGATCTGAGTGGATGTCCGCTGACGATTAACTCCACCGGTCGATACGTTCCGATCAACATGAGCTGCGCCGCTTGGCGCTGGCCAGCGACATAAGAGATCAGGTCTAATGTCGAGGGATCGCTCCAGTGAAGGTCTTCCAATATGAGCACAAGCGGCTGATCTGCCGTCAACACTTCCAGGGCCTCACTCATCTCTCGCAGCATGCGTTCACGCGTTGCTCCAGATACTTCTCGGCTTAACGACTCGCGTTCCGAAACGCTCACCAGCGACGGCATTTGCAGCAGCCACATCGGCGCACGCTCACGCAGCACGTCGACAACCTGCCTATCCGCACGGCACAACTGACCAATAGCGTGAAGAACAGGTAAATAAGCCTCACCTGTTCCGTAGTGTTGGAGACACTGTCCCCGACAGATCCGGGTACCCTGGTCAAGAATCATGCTCCGCGCGAAGGTATCCACAAGAGCGCTCTTGCCGATACCTGCTTCGCCGGTGACGAATACGATCTGGCGTCCGCCCTTAAGTGCCTTCTCGAGCAACTTTCGCATTTCGGTTAATTCCGCGTCGCGACCCAGCACATCGACGGTGGAACTACGAGCAGTGGCAGGAGATTCGGATGTGAGCTTAGAAACGCCTGCCTGCAACGAGCTGCGTGTTGCATCTCCCGGCGGCACGGGATCGGAGAGCTTCCCGATAAATCGATACCCACGGCGATGTGCTGTCTCTATATACCGGGGTGCCCCGGCGTCATCCTCGAGTGCTTCACGGAGCTGACGGATGTTGTCCTTTAGAACAGCGTCGCCTACGAACGTGTCTGGCCAGATGGTGTCCAGCAGTTGCTGCTTGGTGACCAGCGCACCCTGATGTTCGAGCAGAAGTTTCAGGACGGCGAATGCTTTTGGTCGCAACGATATCGTTTGCGTTCCAAGCCTCAGGCATTCGTTCTTGAGATCAAGCTTGTATTGCCCGAACGCGATGTATTCCGCGTGCATTTCAGTAACCCTTGCGCGTTGGGATTCTCAACTGGTGACGACCCGGTCAGTACTTCAACTACTGGCAATGGTCCTGCACCAATACATCCCAACCAACTCCGAACTCGCCCTGTTCTCGCCAGCATTTGCCTCCATATGACGCAACATGCCACGACGAGTCAATACACCGTGCCTTTTTATCCCATAGTCAGCGGATTGCCAGCTAATCCATTGATCTCTCTATACTTAACGTTAAGGATATACTCTGGATTCGCCTATTCAAATCATGCTAGACTCCGTCCCGCGCGCGAGTGTCGAATGGAGGCACTGCGGTACACCTCGATCTTTCGATTCGGGACCTTCGAAGTCGATCCCAACGCGGGAGAACTTCGCAAGGGTGGCATACGAATTAGGGTTCAGCACCAACCGCTTAAGCTCCTGGAAATATTGTTAGAGCATCCTGGTGAGGTAGTCACCAGGGAGGAACTGCGGTCGCGCATATGGCCCGAGCAGAGCTTTGGAGACTTCGACCAGGCTGTCAACATTGCAATCGCGAAGCTCAGGGGTGTATTAGGTGACTCTGCCGACAGCCCCCGCTTCATTGAGACTATCCCTCGTCGCGGCTATCGTTTCATCGCCGAAGTTGCTGTAATCCCACGAGATTCAGGAAAGCAAAAGTCTGCGCTGGGAGATCCCGCTACTCCGGGAAATCGAGCTGACGTCGGCACCGTTTCCAAGAAAGCATGGGCTAGCAGCCTGTTGGAACCACCTTACTGGATTCTTGGCGTCATCGTAGTTCTGCTGGTTGTCGTCGGAGGAGCCATCATTCGATGGCGAAGCTCAGCTTTGCTCAGTCCTCCTATTCGATCGCTCGCCGTACTTCCGCTGGAAAACCTTTCTGGTGATGCGCAAGACTACTTTGCCGATGGCATGACTGACGAACTGATCACCAATCTCGCTCAGATCAGTGCTCTCCGTGTCATTTCCCGAACTTCGGTGATGCCCTACAAGGGTGCACGCAAGCCCTTACCCTTGGTCGCGCACGAGTTGAAGGTTGATGCCATTGTGGAAGGCACAGTGATGCGATCGGGCAACCAGGTCCGCATTACTGCACAACTGATACAAGCGTCGGCCGACAAGCATCTCTGGGCCGAGAGCTATCAAGGGGACTTGCGCGATACTCTGTCGCTGCAAAAACAGGTTGCGAGTGACATCGCTGAAAAGATCCGGATCGAGTTAACCCCCCACGAACAGGCGATTCTGAAGAGCGCAAAAACGGTTGATCCGGAAGCCTACGAAGATTATCTGAGAGGCCGCTTTTTGTTTAACAAGCGAAACAGCAACGAAAAAGCGCAGTGGTATTTCCAGCAAGCAATCAAAAAGGATCCTAGCTATGGCCCTCCCTACACCGGTCTCGCGGACATCTACCAGCTATCTGACAATCCGCGTTTGGCACGGGAATCGGTTCAAAAGGCGCTTGAACTGGATAATCAGCTGGCGGAAGCACACAACTCCTTGGCGGAGCTGTTGTACCGATTTGATCGTGACTGGGTCGGTGCAGAGAGAGAGTTCAAGGTAGCCTTGGAGCTTGACCGAAATTATGCACCCGCACACCACTGGTATTCCATGTACCTCCTTCTGGTCGGCCGTAAGGAGCAGGCTCTTGCGGAAGCCCAGAAGGCATATGAACTCGATCCTTTATCGCCAGTTGTAGGCGCAAATCTGGCGAAGATTCTGCAGGAGAATGGCCAGTACGATAAGGCAATCGAGCAAGCCAAAAGAACCCTGGAGTTCGAACCGGACTCTCCGGTTAACCACGCAGTACTGGGCGTGGTCTACGAGAATAAGAAGATGTATCCGGAAGCAATTACGGAATACAAGACCGCCTGGCAGTTGGGAGGAGACCCGGTGGAAATGCGCGGGCTTCTCGGCTATGCCTACGCAACTACGGGGGATCTGGCAGATGCAGAGAAAATGATTGGTGAACTGAAGCAGCTTTGGCCGGAGCAGGCACGTGCCGCTATGTACCTAGCCGTAGTCAATTGCGGCATGGGCCGTAACGACCAGGCATTGTACTGGTTGGAACGAGCCAACGAGAAAGAAGTGGGTGATCTTATCGTCGTCGGCCAGGATCCTCATTTTGCACCCCTCCGCAGTGATCAGCGCTTTCAATCATTCGTGAAACAAGTGGGTGCCCCGCAGTAAAGCGAATCGTGCGAATGACAGCAACACTTCTCACGGTGATCTAGACTGCGCTCAGTTGCCTAGGCATGTGATCCCAACGACTTGTAGACCTTTCACAACATTCGCCACTACAGCGCCCACCCAGCCCCATTAAGTAATCAGGCATCTCTTCTGCTTCGAAAGCCGTAAGCATGATTTGCCCCTCACTCATCGTAAGAAGACTCGCTTCAAGACACACATTACGGAAACATGACAAGAAAGCTACCAAAAGGACACACATTATCCTCAAACATTTCGTATGTTCGACCCGTCATGAAGAACACTTTCGTACTTCGACTGGGGTCTAGAACGAACCCCCTCAAGCGACACTTCGAAGGTTGCATAGAGGAAGTCGACTCCGAGATGGAAACGCGATTCCATTCGGCGGAGGAGTTGCTCAAATTCCTCGGCGACCGTTTTCAAGTAGTTTTTGTGTCGAAACTGGAAATCCGAGAGACGAACACAAGAGATGAAGGCGATGAGATGGAAAGGAAATCTTTTAGTAAAGAACATAGCGCCTCACGCAAAAGGAGGCGGGAGTCATGATCACCGCTTTGAGGGTAATAACAATGACATTGGCAGTGGGAGCGAGCTGTCTGGCTCAGGACGGCTTGGCAATCCACGGAAACAACAAACAGGTCTGGGCTGCGGACGCTAACAAAATTTACGTGTCGGCATGTTCGGCAATCGAACGTGAGTTTCGAGTCAATCGACCGGTAAGACCGCGGGTGACTCTAATCGTCGGGGCACGGGCAAATGAAGCGTACTGGAAGGCCAGAGAAATTCGGCTTACCAAGTGGGACCCATATCTGTTCGCGCAAGGTGTCGTTATTTTTGCCTTCGAAGAGCTCCTACCTGAAAGAGAGCGTATTGCTGTAGCAAGTCGTGCCGTAGGCTGGCCTGAATCGACGGTAAGCATAGAAAGCCTTGCAAAGCAGCAGCCCGAATAGTCTCACGGCTTCGTGGAAGATGAGAGGAAACATGGTGCTCCAAATTGTTTGGCGAAATCCACGGTTGCACTCTGTGGTCAAGCCATGGGTCCAAAGAATCGCGCGGGATGCCTACGGAGCCATTTATGCAGTTTGTAGTGCGGGTGATACTCACGTTTTCGAACTGATCCTGCCTCGTGCAGCTTGAAGACCCGTGACAGGTTCGATTAGTTAGTTTCAACATGACTCTCATTGAATTGCGCAATTTCTGGAGGTGATGCGATGGCGACGAAGAACTTACTCGAGTTTGACGCTGAAAATAGCGGGCGAAGCGGCGACCTCACGACGGGCATACTCGCGTTCGAGGAAGCGGAGTTTGTCCGTGAGGTTCACTTTCCGCCTGCCAGAATACCGATTACCCCGCTCCATCTGGACACCTACCAGATAGCCCTCGTCTCCCCGGAAGATCGCGAAGATCGTGTCGGTAACAATCCACATGGGGAAATGGGAATAGGGAGATTCCTAGTGTTGCCTTTGACCTGGAAACAACTCATAGCCAGCATCCGGAAGGAATTCTCTGATTCGACTTCCTTGCACGGGAGCAGTGTTGTGCAGTTTGGCCAAATCCGGGTTGACCTTCTTTCAATGGAAGTAATGCGCGCTAACTGTCCGGTGGACTTAACGCCAATGGAGTTCAAATGCCTCAGTTTCTTTGTATCGCATCCGAATCGAGTGGTCTCGCGCGACGCACTTTTGAACGAGGTATGGGGCTACGAAAACTATCCTTGCACGCGAACCGTTGACAACCACGTTCTGAAGCTGCGCCAGAAGCTCGAGCTGGACCCGTCAAATCCCGTCTACTTCCGAACGGTACGCGGGGTCGGGTACAAGTTTGTTCCCTAGCAAGTCCAAAGGACTTGCGAGGTGTCCAAGTGACCGCATGGGATTTGACGAGATGACATCCACAACACAGTTCTCAAGCGACGAAGACCTGCCATTGGTTGTTGCAAGCAAGTCTGGAGATCCGGCTATTTTTGCTGAACTCATGACAAGGTACGATCGCAAGCTGTTCCGCATCGCCCGTACTGTTACCGATTGTGATAGGGACGCTGAAGAAGTTGTGCAGGCTGCATTCCTCAAGGTTTGTCGAAACTTGGCTCGCTTTCAAGGAGACATGAAGCTCTCAACATGGTTAATTCGTATCGTCTTGAATGAGTCATTCATGAGTTTGCGGAAACAACGCTCTGTCCGCGAAGATGCGACGAGCAAAGTTACTTATCCGAGACGTGCAGAAAGGTCGCAAGGATCACGGGCTCGAGCCCGTATTGATGCAAGCGATTGGGTCACCAGCCTGGAATTGCTTTACAGTACTGTAGAGCTTCGAAAGATATTGGACAGAAGCTTGCGTAGGTTGCGACTAGCCCTGAGGGTGGTGTTCGTGCTGCGAGACATCGAGGGCTACTCAATCAGTGAAACGTCAGCAATCCTGAACGTGACCACGAACACCATACAGACTCGCCTTTCATTAGCGCGGCTGCAACTGCGCCAAGAGCTGACTCAATACTTCAAGAAGACGGGCTAAGCAAATGCGACGGGAGCCTCGCATCGCTTCATGCTTGCGCCTTCCATTCGCATTGTTTGGGGAGTCGATGACTGCTATCGCGAATTCTCGCCAAAGGAAGAAACTGCTGCTCTAAGCCGCTTGTGGCCTAGTGGAGACCATCTACCGCCTGAATTTAACACAGAGTTTACATGTTGATGAAGCAATCCAAATTCCGGCATTGATAGATTCGCGATAGTTGTCCGCAAAGGTTCGTAGCCTTGGGATAACAATCCTCGCAACAAACAAGGAATCATCATGAAGGAACGCCAACCCCGCCGCGCTTCGCGCTATCTGGAGAGCCTTGCACTGTTACTGATAGTGACTGGACTCACGCTGGCCGCCAACGCCGAAAGGCCGGCAGCCAAAACCTTGAACCCGTTCAGTAGATTTCGGACACAGCCAGTGGCGTCTTCCAACCCTGACGCTTCTACCAAGCCTCCAAAATTCCTCGCCCATCGCGACTTTCTCGCCGCAGACGGCCCCCATGGCATGGCCACGGCTGACTTGAATGGCGATGGCATTCTCGATCTCGCGTTGAATGATGGTAATTCCACCGGCGTCAGCGTGCTGCTCGGCAATCGCGATGGCAGCTTTCAGACCTTCGCACTGTTTGGTTGCGGCTGCCAATTTCCTTTTGACGTGGTCGTCGCCGATTTCAATAGCGATGGCAAAAACGATGTTGCAGTGACCAGCCCGAACGGCGTCTCCATCCTGCTCGGCGACGGCGCAGGCAAGCTCGGCACTCCGCAGGTCCTTACCGCCGGCATCTCGCCGGAACGCCTTGTCGCCGCGGACCTGAACGGCGATCACAAGATGGACCTCGCAGCGACCAACCTTGGCTCGAACACGGTCTCGATCTTCCTCGGACATGGCGATGGTACTTTTGCCGCCGCGACCAATATTATTGTCGGCATGGGCCCATCCGGAATAGCGGCAGGCGATTTCAACGGTGACGGCAAACTCGACCTCGCTGTGGCTGATTCCGGCGTTCTGCTCGGACAAAACAGGGGCCCAAATGCGAATACCGTGGCCATCCTGCTGGGAGACGGTAAAGGCGGGGTGAGTTCCACAACCTTCATCCCGGTCGAAAAAACTCCGCAGCAGGTCCTTCTGCAGGACCTCAATAAGGACAAGAAACTCGATGTTCTCGTAAGCACCTTCGCGAAAGGTGATATCTCGGAACTGGGAGGAAACGGAGATGGCACCTTCCAATCCCCCCGCATATTCCACGTAGGTACGCGGGCGGACGCCATGCGTCTGGCCGACTTCAACTCCGATGGAAAAGACGACTTGCTGGTGACCAACGGCAGCTTGAGCACGGTCAGCATTCTGTTTGGCGATGGCACCGGCAACTTCACACCGCCCACCAGCGCACCCTCGGGACGGACAGTAAGTGCGCTTGCTACCGGTGATTTCAATCACGACGGCAAGACCGACTACATCACTGCTAATTTCGATTCCAACACGGTTTCCGTCGTGCTTGGAAAAGGGAATGGAAAATTCCTGGACCTCGTTCCTGCTCTGCCGATCGGCACGGACTTTCCCAACCAGACCATCACGGCTGACTTCAATGGAGACGGGTTGCCCGATCTGGCTCTGGTTGATACGGGATCAAATAGAATCGGCCAAGCTATCGAAGTTCTCCTTGGGAACAGCAAGGGCGGGTTTGGTCGTGCAACGGCATTTCCCGCCGGAACTCAGCCTGAAGGCCTCGTCGCAACCGACTTCAATCACGATGGACACCTCGATCTCATCGTTACTGACTTCGGGACCGTCCCGAGCGATCACGGCGGGGTTTCGCTACTGCTTGGCAACGGAGATGGCTCCTTCCAGCGCCCGGTCAGCTTCGCTGCGGGTGATTTCCCCGTCGGCATTGCAGGAGGCGATTTCAACGGCGACGGGAATCCCGACGTGGTGGTCGCTGATTTCGGAACCTCGGCGGGTGTGGCCGCCGTAACCTTGATGCTCGGCGACGGCAACCATGGATTCCGCCCGGCGCAAAACGTGGTCACCTTCCCCACTTTTACCGTGTTCGACCAAATCCTGAGCGGCGACTTCAACCGTGACGGCAAGGACGACATCGCTTATATCTCTTCGCTGAACGACAACCGCGTTTCGGTGCAGTTCGGCAATGGCGACGGGACCTTCCAGCCCGCCATCCCCGTCGTAGTGCGCAACGTCTTTACGACGATCTTCTTTAGCTTTGCCGCCGGTGACCTCAACAACGACGGTATTCCCGACTTCGTAGTCGAAGAAGGCGGGATCATCGAGGTCCTTCTGAATGACGGCAACGGACACTTCACCTCTGCAGGGGTGTTCGACGAACAGAGTGGCGCCTCCTTTGGCTTCGTTCCCGCGCTGGTGCTGGCGGATTTCAACGGAGACGGAGTGCTGGATGTTGCCGCTCCCGACGGCTTTGCCGAGACGATGGCTGTGTTGCTTGGCAATGGCGACGGAACGCTCGGTCCAGCCACGCTGTTTGGTGGCGGCCTGGCCGACTCGGCGACAGCCGTCACCTTCGCAGGGTTCCAACCGAGTGTAGTGCTGGGAACACCAAAACAGGTGCTCGTGGTGAAAAACATGACCGCTTCAAAGTAAAAGTCGAGCATGACGAAGAGGACTGCCCCATTCAGGCCTCGTCATTTTGGCCTGAGTGGGGTTTTCTTGGAGGCCGACAGTGCCCCATGAATCGCGTTCCCTGCGAGTGAGCCGGGTTGGATCAAGTGGCACGGCTTTCGTCGCGGACTGGCAACGAATCTAAACTGATTCGGGGTCGATGACTCGGTGATTCAACGAATCATGCGACACAGCAGCTTGGCCGTGACTCAACGGTATTACATCAAAACGGATGATGCGGACGCAAAAAGCGCGATGACGCGCCTTTCGGGCAAGCGTTCCGAGACTTGTTCTCAACTTGTTCTCAAAAACGGCGTTTCTGAAGCGTTAGGGACAGTGCAGTAGGAGCAGGAGGGAACTACCAAGTGACTCATTCCAAAAAGGCTGGCGGAGAGGGGAGGAATTCGAACCCTCGGTACAGGTTTTAGCCTGTACAGCGGTTTAGCAATTGTCATCGTTAACATAATGTCCCGCAACGTCTACAGCTTACAGTAGTCCTGAGTCGCACAAGGTTACCTAATGTGACCTCAGTCGGCAGTTTCTGGACACCTTTCCGGACACTGAAGATCGCCTTAGCGCCGGCATCACGGGCTCACGACGCAGGCCGCTTGGCGGTCATGAATCAACGAACCTATCCTAGTTACACTAGCGGAAACCCTCGCCAATCGCGGCCTCTCTTTGCAGCGACATCACGGCTCGTCCGCCCGCGAAAGTTCACCAGGGAGGCGATGTTGGCAATAATGATACTAATTATGGCAATCTTGCCTTTACTAAAATTTGAGTCACGACCTCTAATCCTGCAGACCGACACTTCGGTTTAAAGGGGAAATTGAAATGGTTTCACTTGGATTGTTTGTACGACTGGAAGCAAAACCAGGGAAAGAGAAGGAAGTTGTCACTTTCCTGAAGCAAGGCCTTCAAATGGCAAATCAGG
>Ga0126379_10001400_pt1 | contig 14651 bp, 19 predicted proteins | sample PanSoiMetPlot_24_FD_92640 | JGI IMG/M metagenome (GOLD analysis project Ga0126379, IMG submission 92640) | Tropical forest soil microbial communities from Panama - MetaG Plot_24 | ecosystem: Environmental > Terrestrial > Soil > Tropical forest > Bulk soil | place: Panama | collected 2016-02-17 | reverse complement strand
TTGCGATATCGGTAAGCTCGGCGACCAAATGGAGCAGGCCAACAGGGAAAGAGACTCCAAGAAAGTTGAGGAGTTGGCTCTAAAAGCGGACGAATTGGGAAGAAAGCTGGGGCCCGAGTATGCTGCATTGATGAATGGGATTCAGGACGTGGACCCGGACTCCGAGGACGGTCAGCAGATCAGTTCGACGATACAAGCGCTCGACAAGTTATGTGCACAAGAGTAACCGGCCGCTTTTGAGCTAAAGTGGAGCGCGACGAAAGGTGGGTGTGATCGCGGCGACAACCACACCGCAAAATGACCGACGACGGACCCCAGTCGCAGAGGGTCGGCAACCAGGGCCGTCGAGGGAAGCGGGCCAAGGCCGGGCACTAGCGCGAGGGCCCACGGTCGGTGATTGAAATCTGAATCTGTGAAGCCCCGGTGACAGACAGATTGCAGGGGGCTCGGCCAGGGGAGGGGCTGATTAATGAATTTTTGCGGTTATAATTCGCTGATTCAGGGGAGCTGTGCCATGCGCTTTGCGGTTTTCGCTCTAGTTGTATTGCTTGGCGGGTGCGCTGCCTATGCGGGGCAGGCCCAATTCGTATCATTCAGCCCGCGCGGCGTTGAGATCGCCGCCTGGTGCGGCGCGGGTGGCTGGAATTGTCGGCAAGCGGCCTCGGATCTTGCGTCAGCCTATTGCCACGGCAGATTCGAAGATAACCCGCGACGCGCGATATATGTTGAATCAGGGCCAGTTGAGCGCAGTTTTTTCCAAGGCGAGCGAGTGGTTTTCGTCTATCGCTGCGATCGTCGGCCCATAGTAAATTGATATCAGAATAGGAAGGCCGCGCATTTGCGCGCGGCCTACGGCCCCGTCCCCATAGGTGGGAGTCTACGTGTGGCGCAGCCCCGGACAGCGACCGGAGACTCAGTCTCAACTACCAATCTTAAGACTCCGTAACGTGGTGCGCCAGAAAAGAATTCCGAACTTGCCATCCGTGCCGCCTCTGCGTGGCTGCGTAGCTTAGGTGACAGGTCGAAAAACGCACCTTCCGCGGTTTGATTCGATCGCGTGGGCCACTGCAAGGGGCTGATGGCGCGGGCGCGGTAGTGACCCAAAGCCGACATCAATGACGTCAATCATCATCCGACCAGTCGGGGTTCTGCCAAAAGCGCCAATGGCCATCCGGCTCACGACGCCAAGCGCCGCCACGAACCTGCGCCACACCCGTGGAAACCAAATCGGCGAAGCTGTCGACATCCTCGTCGTCCAGCATCGCCCGCAGTTCGGCCTCGGTGATGATCTGTTCAGTACGCTGAAATTTTTCGGACATGCTGTTCATCCTTGTCGCTCGCAAATTCAACGAAACATCAGAAGGCCTCACCGCAGCCGTCTCATCCGGCGCCGATTTTTGATGTGTCCAACCGGATGTCAAAACACCAATGCTTGATTGGTGTGTTCGCTATTGGCATCCCCGATGGACCTTCCAGCGCATTCACAAGATTAGTGGGGTGTCTAGCGCCGATCACCTGGGCGGTGCATGTCTGGCCGGTTTTGCATCCAACAATGCAATGGAGGCGGCGGTCCCAAGACGGCTTTACGGTCGCGCACCCTGACGCGCCCACGCCGCAACGAACAGACAAAGCGCCATGATAGCCCCGAGCTCAGCCCAGAAAAAAACGAGTATGTCGGCTCGGACCCCGATGGGAGGTGCGCCAGGCAACGCATTTCGCAACGCGGGCAGGGCAAAAATTACGGCACCGAGGGCGCCAATCAGCGTAACCTCAATTCGCCTGAAGCCGACAAAGACAAGGCTGCCGATAATCAAGGCGCAGAACATCATCACGAGCATTGCGCCATAGATTGCAAGGCCAAAGAACGAGACCGCTCCTGTACGGCTGACCGCAAACTGAAGCTGAAGTTCATCAGGCCGCCGGGTGCGGATCGACGTGGCCTTCACATCAAAGCCAAGGACGCCCTCCCAAACCGTGACATGAATCGGCAGGGGAATTTCAGTGCCGTTTTGGGTGCGTTCGCTCGCAAATGTCGTCACTGATATATATCGGTCCAACGGATAGTCGCGCACGTCTCCTTCCTGCAGATCGAAGTCAAAAGTGACTTCGGGAAGTTGTTGGCCTGCCCGAATTTGCACGTGCTCCACCTGCCTGCCCCGCTGAATCTTGAGGAGAAAATCTCGATCGGCGATCGTTGATTTTGCTTCCACCAGAGGCACCACGCTGATCCGCACCTGCATCGAATGGTTAACGACATCAATGTGAATGGGCTGCAGATAAAGCATGACTTGGGCCACGCCGGACGCGGCGCCCAACTCGCTTTCGCCCGGGCCCTTCGACAAATCGAAGCGGGCCAGGATGAAACCATAGAGCAGGGCACACGCGATCAGCAGCACCGCTGCTGTTACGACACGGCGAGTTAGCGGAGAAAGCCGGGCCGGTGAGCTTTTTTTGCCGACCGGATCAGCGGCTATTTTGTCCGAAATTTCATCCACGGCTCCAAATTAGCAGCGGAGGCGATCATCGAACAAGACAGTGCTGCGCACACCGGAGAGCGTTGACCTTCAGATTGTTCCGCGCACGGCCTGATGAAGGGTACGGCAGTGCCGCACGATATTCTGATGTGCAGCAACAAAGCGCTTTAGTGGTGTGTCGATGTCATAGAAATAAATGTTGGCGATGAACCCGTAAATGCCAGCATCGATGCTGGTTGGTGTCTCCCCATGAAAATAGCCTTGCAAGGGGATGAGATCGGCAAGCACCTCGAGATCGGTCAGCCCTCGCGCCATTACCGAATCGGGATCGTAACGACCAATACCCTGGTAGTAGTAGCGCTGCGAATTATACGTCTTCGCTTTGGCCAAGCCTTCTTCCGTCAGCTTTGGATGCTCCCGCAGGAGCGCATCGTGAAACGCCTGCCAGTACCGATCATCCTTCCAGCGCGAATACGACATCACCCAGTACAGGTCGTCGAGCATCCGCGTAATAAGAAGATTGGTTATTCGCTGTGCCGGTGTCAGCGCCGCATCGATCGTCACGCGATATTTCTGCGTGACGTAGGCAAGGATGGTTTCGCTGTCGCCGATCGTGTCGTGGCCATCGACGATGTACGGCAACTGGTTGCGCGGAGCCGCCGAGGCGTCAAAAATATGTACGTGTTGGAAGGGCACGCCGGCGAGCTTGAGGAATGCGAAAACCTTCAGGCCATAGCCGTTGTTGTCTGCGACACCGAATAGCGTGGGATAGGAGTAAAGCGTGAGCATCGTGGCAGCTATGCTATCGTTGACGGCATCCAGCCTGGCCCGGTCTTTGCGGCCGGGCGTCAGTCAAGGGCTTTTTGCAAGGATACGGTAATAGCTTTTGGCGGTGACGATGTCTGCGGGTAAAGCGGACATCGCAATTGACGGTAAAACCTTTCGCTTTCTGACCTAAAGCGGAAATCCGCCTGGAGACCGACCTCTTGATCAACCGCGACCCCTTTTTCCAGGGTTGGTGAAGATTGAAACAGCTTAATCGGAAAAATCCAACGCTCCTTGCCTTAGGGCTGCCTCGAAACTCTTGCGCTCAAGACTATTTCGTGGACTGGCATTAATCTCATCGAGCCACCGTGTCACGGTTCTCCATGACACATTTTCATTTTTCTCAAAAAGCGGGCTGTCACGGGGGATTTCCCGAAAAACTTTTCTCGCCGCCTCTTCCCGGCTTAGGCCGCGGCGCATCAATTGCTCCATATGCGCTGCGGCTTGTGCCCGGTGGCGCCTGATATTTATCGTGGTGGGCGGACGATGTGGTGGTTTGTTTGAAAGCCAGGAGGTGGTGTGCCCCCTCTCAAAGTCGGCGAGGGCTTCCCCTAACTTTACGAGCAACGCGGAATCTGCAGCGCGCCAATCGGGCTGCGCCATTAAAAAATCGACGACAGCGCCAAGCGACTGGCGCAGGGCGCGCCGCTTAACGCTATCTGATTTTTGACCGGCCTCATACGAAGCGTGGAAGACGCGTAATCGTTTCTGAAGTCCCTCTAGGCCGCTATCGCTACCCATTTTGCGTTCGCTTTTTACCGGTGCTTAAGGGCCGTCACTGCGTCTTGGCAGTCTTGGCTTGCAGGGTAGCCCACAGGGTAACTGCGGCACAATTTTTCCGCTCCCTGGGGCGCCGCCAAGCCACAGATTTAACCTCCTCAATATGATCCAAATCAGCTTGGCTCGATAGCCGGACGATCCGGTGAATGCCCGCTTTCAGGGATGTAACGGATATTGATCGGCGCCAGGCAGCGCAGTTCAACTTAATTGAGCCGCAAGGACCGCCGCGCGGCGCGGAAAACAAAGTACGCAACGACGCGAAGGACGAGCAGGCTCGCTACCGCTCGCACAATCAGGCTGTCGGAAGGCCTTACTCCCGCTAAATCCGCCGCGCGGTCAGATTCTGGAATTGTCGAGCTCGCGAGCAACATCATCAACCTTGACGCCGACTTTTCTCACGGCGCTTTCAAGTTCATCGCGGGATACGTTGAATTTTTCAGACCAATATCGCGCTTCATAATCCGGGCGCGTATTCACGCAGTTGCGGTCGGCTGGGACGTGCAAATTATTGCCTGGCATTCGAAATGCTTTCCGAAGAGCTTCTCAAATATCAACATTAATCAGGCCATTAAGTTCCGGCGGCACGTTTGCGGTTCGGATCCAAAACAAAACATCCGTTTTGGCTAGTAGCGGACAACCGATCGGTACGTCAAATGTCCGCTGGTAAACGGACATGCCGATTGGCGGCGTTCGCTTGGCTGGTGGAGGGGGCAAATAAAACGCGTAACACAATAGAACCGATCGCGCCCCCAACGCCGAAGGCCGCACACAACGGATGTCGCGCGCGGCCCCCGGCCCGTCCCCGGTAGAGTGCCACAAGCCTCCCCGGACAGACCAGCTTTATGATCTACGGATAGTTTTAAGATTTTGTGAGGTCAGTCACAGAGGTAATAGGAGGGCTGGGACCGCTTGAAGCGGATCTGGAATAAGCTCCGACGAGCTGGCAAATGAGAGAAAACGGGTGGCTCCAACTGATACGTTGTGGCGTCGCACCGCTGGAGCCACTCGAAGCGGAGAGCACCCTCAGCCCTCGCTCGACGAATACGCATAAGCGCGTTTTTGCGCTGCGGCTATGACCCGTGCGCAACAGTCGGATTGATTTGATGCCGCCCGTGTCAAGTCGCCTATAACCCGAGCGGACGCTGCGTGCCATCCGGCGCGAACATACAGCCGGCCCTTTCCCAATGCTGGTTTGAGCCGATACGATGTCCTGAGCTTCGGGGGACCGATGAGACGACGCGACTTCATATGGATTTTGGGCGATGCGGCGGCCGTATGGCCACTGGCCGGACGCGCGCAGCAGCCGGCGCAATAATGCGACTGACGAGGGCAACGTCGAATGCGGCAAGGGTCCGGCGGGATCGTCGACACCCTGCAGTACAAATACCAATCCCTACGCAAAAGGCAGTTCAACAACGAAGTCAGAGCCTGCTAATGGAAATGGATATGAGAGGACGACTGACGGGTATGATAAAGCCCCTGCCGGCGACAAGGCGAAAGGTGTGCCAAGAGGAGTGGCAGATTGCGGGCATGGCTCCGTCTGGAGACGATGCTAGCAAGCGGCGAACGGCTTCGAGGCTGGCGACACACCCGAGGCCGACCCAGCAACCGGATAATCGGTAGGAAGAGCGAAGGACGCAATGCGGCTGCGACTCAGCGCTGCGCGCGTTGGCGACCGTGTACGTTCGCTGCGGCCACGCAGGGAATACCGAGTGATCTGAATTGATCCCTCGTCAGGGCGGCAGAGCCATCCACGTCGATGCTGCGGCAAGCGTCTTCGATGACGACGACGTCGAAACCTTCACGTCGCGCATCTTCGCTTGTGTAGCGCACGCAAAAATCGAAGGCGAGGCCGGCGACGAAAATTCTGGTAAAGCCGCGCTCACGTAAGTACCCGGCGAGTCCAGTCGCCGTTTTTCGATCATTTTCATAGAATGCCGAATAGGAATCGATCTCGCGATGATGACCCTTGCGCAACACCAGCTGGGCGTGGGGAATGTGCAGGTCGTCGCGAAGAGCGGCGCCAACCGTACCCTGCACGCAATGGTCCGGCCACAAGATCTGGGCGCCGTAATGGACGCCGATGGTCTCAAATTGCTGCTTTCCTGGATGTGACGATGCAAACGACAGATGACCGCGCGGGTGCCAGTCCTGCGTCAACACCACGTGAGCAAATTGTGCCGCCAATGTATTGATCAACGACACGACCTCGTCGCCGCGCGGCACTCCCAGGTTGCCGCCCGGGCAGAAGTCATTTTGAACGTCGACGACGAGAAACACATCGTGATCACCGATTGTCAAAATATCGGTCAATGAGTCGCTCCTTCGCTTTAACGCTCGACATAAGTCGGGTTGAGCGGCAAACCCTGCCGGACCCAAAGACTAAATAGGTATCTGTTTTGCGGGGTAAAGCGGACACTTTTCAGCGGCGTGTTCCGCTATGGGCCCAAAGCGGGCATTGGATCCCGCTTGACCCTTGCGCATCACTGGGCGCAGCATTTCGCGCAGGGGGCGAGAAATATTAGAGAGCGCGGAGGCTTTTGGATGCCTTTGAACGCGAGCTCTGAGAGGGGGAGAATACCATGCTGAAAACACCACTCTGTGACATCTTTGGCATCGAGGTGCCGATCATTCTGGCGCCGATGGGGACCTGTACATCGGCTGAGCTTGCGGCCGCTGTATCCAATGAGGGTGGCCTCGGCGGGATCGGGACTCTGTTCCGAAGCCTCGCTGCGATCAAGCGAGACATCGATGTAGTCAGAACGCTGACCGACCGCCCTTTTGCGATCAATCATATCCCACAGGCGCTGGATGCCGAGGCATTTCGGTACACGCTGGAGGCAAAGCCCGCAGTGATCTCGTTCGCCCTGGACGACCCGGGCGATATGGTGCGGCAGGCGCATGATGTCGGGTCGCGTGTCATGTTACAGGTGACGACGGTCGCGCAGGCAGTCCGGGCGGCGGAGAGCGGCGTGGACGTAATTATTGCGCAGGGCGGCGAGTCGGGCGGCTATTGTGGTGAGGTCAGCACAATGGCGCTTGTGCCCCAGGTCGTTGACGCGGTTTCGCCGATCCCAGTCGTTGCAGCAGGCGGCATCTTCGATGGGCGCGGCATGGCAGCTGCGCTGATGCTCGGTGCGGCCGGGGTCAATCTGGGAACGCGATTTATCGCTTCGAAGGAAGCGCCCGTGGGGGAAGAATGGCAGCGCGCGATTGTGGCGGCCAACTCCGAAAACTCGATCAAGATCGATGTCCTAAACGACATCAGCCCGATCCCGGGGACAAGGGGCTTCCCCACGGTCCCACGATCACTCCCCACCGCCTTTTTGACCGAATGGAGTGGAAAACGTGAAGAGGCGCGGCGCGAGCGCGATCGATTGCGCGGGCAGATTGTCTCGACAACGCAAGCTGGCCGCCAACATGAGTGCGTCCTTTGGGCGGGCCAGACCGCGGGGGGCATCAAGGACGTCCTGCCGGTCGCGACGATTATGCGCCAGCTCATCGAAGACGCCGAGTTCGCGCTGTCCCAGGCGGCGGCGCGCATCAAGGTGACCAGCGTGGAGGCGGCCGCGGAGTGACCTGGAAAGACGCGTTGACCGGAAAATTGGTTGTCGTGCGTCACATTTTGTAAGCGGCTTGGCACTAAGGCACGCGTCGTGCTCCTCGGCGATGCCGCACATGCGCCACTGCAATCTCCGGCGCAGGGTGCCTGTATGACAATCGAGGATGGTTTCTGCCTCGCCGAACTGATCGATGGAGTGGACGGAGATTTTGCCGCCGCCTTCCGCCGACTCGAGGCGCTTCGGCTGACGCGCGCTGCGCGTGTCCACCTTGAATCCTGCGCCATCTGGCATCGATTGCTTCACGCCGAAGGTGTTGGCCGTGACGTACGCAGTGCAACGCTGGCTGACTGGGACGAGGCGCACATGTTCGATTGCCTTTCTCTGTGCCGGCGCCCCGATACCGCCAAATGTACATTGAGACTGTCAACGCGCAGCGCCAATGAATGAGCGCTTTCGGCCTATGGCGGACATTTGCAATCGCGCCGGCATCCCCGATGCCATCACAGAAACGTGAAACAGCATTCTACCGGGTCTGGTGTTCCTAAAAATACGACTGGTCGCGGGCGGTGAATCACCGCCGATGGAGGGGACACACAATGGAAAGCAACCTGAGCAAATTCCAACCGCAGTTTCTTAGCATTTTGCGGATCATGGCTGGCTTGCTGTTTTTGAGTGCCGGCCTGCAGAAGTGGTTCGGTTTTCCAGTGGCCAATCCGGCATTCGCCAAGATCACATTGATCTCGATGGCCGGCATCGCCGGTCTCATCGAGACAATCGGCGGCGCGCTCGTGACGGTCGGGCTGTACACGCGAGTCGCGGCGTTCATCATGTCAGGCGAGATGGCGGTGGCATACTGGTATTTTGCCAACCGTCCGGCGAAGGGCTTCATGCCGATCCAGAACGGCGGCACGCTGGAAGTGCTGTATTGTTTCGTTTTCTTGTTCTTTGTATTTGCTGGCGCCGGCCCATGGAGCCTCGACGCCCTGTGGCGAAAGAAGACGTAGCCGGTATGCTTAAGTCCACTTTTGACCGTGGCCGACATTTCAGTCACATTGGCTGAGCCGACGTGCGTTTGATGTCGACAAATGTTCACCGTGGATGCCGGTGATGTAACCGAATAAGGAGTTACTTGCTGCGGTCCCTGGATCCGGTATCGGCTCCTTGTCTGCGTTACTTGCTTTGCACCGCCCCAAATCAACGCGATCGACCCATCTGCAATACCGGCAGTTGAAGATTGCTACCGGTCCTCTTGAACCCTAACCTCGTTGGGCCGCTGCGCCGATCCTGAAATCCTTTACCGACGGCAAGAAAATTCGTGTCGTCGGCGGTATCTACCAGCTGAAATCCGGAAGGGTGGAGTGGTTAACGTGAATTTGTGGGCGCGCATCGGTCACAGCAGCCGCGCAGGTAAGTCGCGTGCCTGGAATGGTCGAAGCCATCGCCGTCATATGAAAGGAGCAATGCGATGACCGATATTATCAATGAGCACACCGAGGACCAGGACGATATTTTGGGGCCTGTGATATCTGACGAGGCGCTGGAAGCGGCAGCACTGGCGGAGAGATTAGGGGCCTACACAGAATTTGCCTGGTGCACCCAATTTACCTGCCCGGGCTAGCCAATCGCGGCGGCAACGTTTGACCGCGTTTTGCGTGTGGTGAATGTCTGCTGTTGGTTGCTCGCCATTTCAGTCACGCTGCCGAATGTCCGCGTGGCGAGGGTAAGGCGGACAAGGCGTCCTGGCCGGCGAGCGCTTTCCGCAAGTTTAGAACTTCCTCGTCGCGCTCGCGCAACGCGCTTTCAAGCCGCTTGATGTTGTCGAACAGCCGCGCCGTCGACAGCCGCAGAAAAAAGAAACCAAACTTCGGGTTCTGGTAATAAAGCTGTTCGATCTTCTCGTATGAGATTTCCAGGACCGCCCCGCTCTCGGTGCAGTTCAGCGTCTGCGTGCGCCTGCGCTCGGGGGCGAGCATGCCAAGCTCGCCGACGACCGCACCCGGCGTAATGTCGACATTGATCTCCTGCAGGTGCAGTTGGCCGTGAACCAGGAAATACAACCTGTTGGCCTGATCGCCTTTGCGGAACAGCGTTTCCCCAACTCTGACAGGGCGCTGTGACATGAACGGCTTGAGCCAGTCGAGCGACATGTCGCCTTTGCTTGCTGCCTCGACCTGCTTGATCAGCCTTAGCATTTCGTACAGTCGGTAGATATTGAGAGGAAACAGGATGGAGTGCAGCATCACTGTGGGAATGCTGCCAAAAAGAGCGCCATAGGTCACGAAGGCGACATTGCTGGCGATCCCGATGAGACGCAACGGAATCATCGTGCGCATTGAAAGGGTCGCTATGACGAGCCCGGCCGCGACAAAGCCAATCATGGTGACGTAAGTCATGTACCCCCCGTACGTCTGGCGCGAACAGTCAATCATTAGCAGGGAAAATGCGGTGGGCAACGACGTTACGTTTGATCCGCAGCGAGGCGAGACGTCTTAAAAGGGTATCAAGGCACTCCGCCTGCGGCAGCCCGTAACGATATGACTTTGGCGGGGTAGGGGCATGGGATAGCCCTACTCTTGGACCGGTGTATTGCACCTGCGTATAGTTTTACGTCAATTTCCTATACTTGGGGGCTACCTCCGTATGCTGGCGCGACCGCGCAGTCGCGCTCTAGCTTTCCCGCTGAAAATAAAAACCGAAATGCAGGGATCAACGTCATGACAAACACTGCTGAGCGGGCGACAGCACGGGTCTTTGGTCTCTCGCTGACGGGCCTTTTTATCGGCCTGTTGATTTTGAACAGCATTTCTTTCTGAATCGAGCCGGGTACTATGCGAGTTCTTGCCTTTCTTGCCATTTCAGGTTCGGTACTGGTTGCATTGCTGTTTCTCGCGGATGCGGCCCTCGACAAAAACGGTTCTCCTGCGATCGTCACCAGCCAACGCACCGGTCTGCCGGAGCCGACCCGGCATTCCGATCCGGTGCATATTTTCGTCAGCGCGCCAGCGCCGGAGCCTGATATGACATCGCGGGCCGTTCTTGATGCCCAACCAAAGCCGGGACTGGCGAAGATAGAGTCCGCGGTGAGTGCGGCGGGGGCCGAAGCGCCATCTGTGGATACACGCGCCGCCCCGATCGATGACCAACAAGGATACCGACACAACACCTTGGTCGACAGACTTTCCATTAGCGGTCAATAGGGTCAAGGCGGTCGGAAATTCATGTCAGATACAAGCTGATGCCGCTTTCGTAACGAGCCGGGCCAGATTTATTCCCGGCCACCTTTCAAACTATTTTCATAGAAACGTTATCTGAAATGCGGCATTTTCCGCCAACCCGCTGGAATAGCCCGGCGCGTTTTGCAATCTCCTGCGTGAAGCCTCAATCACAGGAGAAGCAAAATGAAAAAGGTTTTGACCATCCTGGGTGCATTGACCGTCATTGCGACGCCGGCCTTCGCCCAGTCTTTCTGCACTTGTGACGGCACCGGCAACGTGCTGAAGTTCACAAACAGTCCGATTACTTATCAGAACCAGGCGCCGGCAATACCAGCAATCGGTGAGGGCGGGCTAAACGCTTTCGCCATGGCTCCAGCACACCCGGGCGCGCCCTTCAACGCGAATGATCCGGCAGCCGCGGGCGGTGGCAGCCGCGGTTATAATGAAATGCTGCGCAACTACTAAGACGACGAAGCAAGCAGGGCGGGCTTTGGCTCGCCCCCTTGTCTTCTTGTTCTTCACGAATGATCGCGGACGGGCAGAGACATAGCATGCGCGGTTTCTGGCGGAGGACGATAGCTGTTAGCCTCATGACGCTGGCGCTTTCGTGTTCAGGCTATGCCGCTTGCGACAATGAGCAAGGAAGCTGCGAACCTTCAGTCGATGATGCGCGGACGAAAATAGAGCAATTACTTGATTCGGCTTTTTTGGCCCCTTTCTCACTCAGCACGTTTGAAAAGCTCGAGGGCCGGGGCTTTGAGACACAGGGTCAAAAAGTCTATGAAATGCGATTTTTAGCTGTGATCAATTATTCAGGGAACAGGCTGCAGTGTCGAAACAAGCTTTGTCCCGAGTTGCACAACTATCTGGTGGAAGTCGACGAGGCCGCGAAGAAAGCAAAAATTGCCGGTTGGCTCTTGTTTGAACAAAAGGGGTCAGGGTGGCGTTGATGGCGAGCTGAATGTCCGTTATTGACCCTTGGGACATTTGTTTTTCGCCGTGGAATGTCGCCTTTCGGGATAGCGGGCGTGGCTGCGAAGTCAGAAATCTCCACCTAATGACCAAAGCGGACGTAATCGCTTTCTCTCCCTTCAAGTCAGGCTTATGGCTTAAAGACCATGATGTACAAGTTCGTCAACGGAACGACTGTAGCGATTACTCCCCAGATCACCCAGCGCCGGTTGTGGCGCCAGTAACTGTCTGGGATTAAACCGCCCTCGGCAAAGACGCGTGCTTGGCGAGCCTGCGCGATTTGTGTCGGAACAAGTATGCAAACCCAAATCAGGCCGGAAATCACAAGGAGTGCCTGTCCCCAAACAAGCCAGGTCGTACTCCGCAGGTCGAGACCGGCGACAAAAGCCATGCCGTAGGCGCCGACGACCACGAACGCCACTCCACCGGCAGTGAATATCCAATCGGTGAGTGTGACGAGGCGCTGCGCATACCCGATAATCCGGGGGTCGCCGGTGCGGTCAGCCATCGCCTTCCAAAGAGCTGTAACGATGATATTGCCAAGAAAGATTACGACACCAAAGAGATGAACAACTTTGAATGCGTCGTATGACATCTGTTCAACCTTTCGATCTTCGGCCAAGCGGTGGCGCCGGCAATTGGCATTGCCGTTCGGCGAAATATGAAACTGGTGTTCGATCTGAAAACCGCCAAGGCTTTGGGCCGTGCAATTCGGCAAGCCGTTCTTGTCCGCGCTGACCAGATTATCGAATAGTCACGAACGGCGGCTTTTGGGGCGAACCGGACATGCCGTCCGCTGGTTGCCCCGTACCGTTAGTGTGGCCTTGGCGACACAGCCCAAGAAGAATTTGCGGCTCGGTCGCCATTCGCCCGCCGCTGGCCACAATTCATTATTGCAATGGCCCCGATCTCATCGAACAGGGGACGGGGTGTGTGAGATCGGGGCCGCGCTCTCATTGGGGGATGGGACGAGAGCGGCCCCGATTTTACACCTGGCTTCGCCCCGGCAATGTGAAATCTTGTTCACTCTTTTGCGACTGAGATCAGGCTGGCGCGCTTTTTTTTCTGGATTTCTGAGCGTGCGGCCCGCCTTCAGACTGACAGTCGTCACAGCAAATAGTCTGTGTTTAGTCTGCGTTCAGACGTTGTTGTTCAACCCAACAATCAAGCATGTGCATCCAGAACTCGCCTGCAGCGTGGCGCGTTAAATAAATCGGGTGGCAGTCACAGACGAGAGGCAACGAAATCCTGTGATTACCGCCCGGGAAGGGCGCTGGTCCTCTAGCGCCCTTCCCACTGTCACGAATGAAGCAGTGGGCCGCCCCGCCGAGAAACAGCCGCCCGTTGTCACCCGAGATTGGCGCGTTGCCGGAGTTTTGGTTTCGCGGGGCGCGGGGTATCGGCCTTGTGGCGGTTCACCTCAGCGCTACACTCGATGGAATGTGGGGACGGGTTGGCGTCGGGGTTTTTATCTTGGCGGCTTTGATCGTCTGGGTCCTCGCCCTGCTTATCATGCTCGGCTATCAGATGCCCGGTCTGCCACCGACCAGCTCGCCGAAGCTTTATTGAAGATGCGAGTGTTTGACATTTCGCAATGGAAATTGCCGCGTAATATTCAACGCCGATGCCATCGTCAAAAACATGCTGCTGCACTCACGGAAGGGCTAGGGCGAACACAGGATTGTCGATATTAATGCCGTCGTCGACGATAGCCTCAATCTCGCCTGGCACGGGGCAAGGCCGAGCAACAAGGCTTTGAAGTCACGCTCACCCTATCCCTGGACCGCAGAGCATCACGCGTGCGCTTCTCGACCTGATTTCAAATGGCTTTTACGCAGCAAGGAAGCGCAGAGCCGCAACAAATGGCGACTACGAGCCAACCGTCGCCGCTTCGACGAAGAACCTTGGCGACCGTGTGGAAATCAGAATCTGCGACAACGGCACCGGCATATCGCCTGACGTGAAAGAAAAGATGTTTCATCTCGCATCGCAAAATGTCCGCTAATAACCCAAAGCGGACATTTTGGTCAGGGTTTCTGACCCGTCTTTTCCCTCACAGCATTGTTTGTTGCGGTTGGCAGCTGATGTCACCACGATCGAAAAGGGTCTCATCAGGCAGAACTAATAGGATTAGAATTCCTGTGAGCTTGGCCTTTGGCCGCTGAGCGTTTTCAGCAACAGGGCTCAAGCCAACTCGGAGCACCCCAGGGGGCCGCTATGTTGTCGTCGCTCGAAATCGCCGCCACAGAATCTGCCACAGAATCCTGTGAGTCGAAGAAGCCGACAGGGCCAGACGGGAGTATCGTGACTCACTTTCGCGAAATCCTGCTGTGGCCTGTGCAACTGATGCCGCTCAAGGAGGGGCAGCAGATCCATAACCACTGGGAACTACTCGAATGCCCGGGCGGTGGACCGTGGGAGCGATTACTGGACGAATTTCTGATTGATCCCTGTGAATTTCAGGAGCGGCACTATCGTGAATTCGTGACATTTCTGCCGCATGTGCAGCGAGTGCTCTACGGAGAAGGGACGGCTGGCGGTCGAGCGGAGCAGCGAGAATCGCCGATTCGGGTGTATCGGCGCAAAGACATTACGCAGGTGGAGATCACTCTTGAAAAATCACCCGAACCGATTCTTCTTCATGTTGCGCACGTGGACCTCTACTTTTTTTACGACGCGGACCTTGTCATTCTTGCACTCGAGGTCTTTGGGCATGACCTGCCACTGGAGATTGTGCAGGATTTGATGTTCCTGTTTGGACGCGCCTACCCGCCCGGATGGACGGAGAGCAGTTTGCCATTTCACTGCGCTAAAGTGACGTG
>Ga0126379_10001399_pt1 | contig 14658 bp, 11 predicted proteins | sample PanSoiMetPlot_24_FD_92640 | JGI IMG/M metagenome (GOLD analysis project Ga0126379, IMG submission 92640) | Tropical forest soil microbial communities from Panama - MetaG Plot_24 | ecosystem: Environmental > Terrestrial > Soil > Tropical forest > Bulk soil | place: Panama | collected 2016-02-17 | reverse complement strand
GTCAGCGAGATTCGGCACGCCTTTACTAAGGGCGGCGGCAACCTGGGCGAGGCCGGATCGGTAGCCTGGATGTTCCATAAGAAAGGCCAGATCGTAATTCCTAAGACTGCCATCAAAGAAGACGATCTGATGAACATCGTGCTGGAGAATGGCGGGGAGGACATGAACGACGACGGCGACAACTGGGAAGTCCTGACCACGCCGCAGGCATACGAAGCTGTGCTCGAAGCCGTTAAGAAGACCAACATTCAGGTGGTGCATTCGGAGATCGGCATGGTGCCGCAGAATTACATCAAGCTGGAAGGCCCGGCCGCCAGCCAGATGATCCGGCTGCTCGAAGCCATTGAAGACCACGACGACGTGCAGAACGTGTACTCGAATTTCGACGTCGACCAGAAACAGCTGGAAGAAGTGGCAAGCTAATCAACATGGTTCTGCAGAGGCGGCCAGATTGGCCGCCTTTTTTGTTTAGCGGGTGCAGTTGTCTTCATCCTTGCATAGAACCGCAAGCCGGACGAGACGACGCATTCCAAGTCAGCGAAAACAAATAACAACGAGACCCCATTCCGAGGCCGGCCTCGGACAACGCTAAAACTTCTTTCGTCTCTTTACTGAGGCCGAGGAACCTGCTCCGCCTCAGCGTCCGGAAGCATCGAGGACTGCGTGTCACGGCTTACGCGATGCCGCAGCGGAGCATGTCCCTCACCCCACTCGCGGCGCGAGGTGGGGATTCGGGGCGAAAATCAGGAATCGATTCCTCGACGGCGTCGCGAAACAGCGGATGTCTGCAACATAGGCCCATAGCCGGGTTTGCAATGACTCTGGTATCCTTCTCGCGCATTTTTCGTGCCAAAAACGGATTACACCGGAGAAGACTACCCTATGAGGTTTCTGGCCGCCTTATTGTTGGTTTGCTCGTGTGGAGCACTAGCCCAAACATCCAAGCCGCTCGACAACCAGCCATGGGAGCTTGGGGTGTGGGCGGGCGGCGGGTTCAGCGTTCCCGGCGGTACGGCGGACACGCACACGTTCAACGGTGGCGTGCGTCTCGGCAAGGTGCTCACCGCGGAGCATGGCGGTGGTTTTTTCCGTGGCAACTTTGAGTGGGCGGCAGACGTGATGCCGGTGTACTACATATGGCAGCCGGCCCCGGCCAAAAATGCCTACGCTGCAGGCTTCAATCCCGTCAACCTGAAGTGGAACTTTACCAATTCGGCGAAAACTGTCCCCTATTTCGAATTGGGAGGAGGCGTGCTGTTCAGCAACAACGAAGTTCCTGCGGGCACGTCGAACACCAACTTCCTTACCCACGCCGCACTGGGTTTTCAGTTCGTTGTGAAAGAGAAGCAGGCGCTCACACTGAGCACCCGCTACGAACACATCTCCAACGCTGGGCTGGCCACGCCAAATCCGGGGATCAACAGCGTCCAGTTCACGGTGGGGTGGAGCTGGTACAAGTAGCACGACCGCGCGCTTCGTCCTCAGGGCAGATGATCCTTATAACAGGCCAAATTCACATTTTGCGCCGGAGGATTGGGTGGATTCATCCACGGCGGGTTGTCAAAGTCAAAGAATTCCGTCATGTCCATCTGGAAGGCGTCCCGGGCGGTCAGGCTGGGCAGGCTGAATCTGTGTTCCAGCAGCCGGAGAATAGCGGTGTAGTCCGCCGGGTTATGGGACACAAAGTTTCTTTTCGCAAACGGAGAGATCACGATCAGCGGGACGCGGAACCCGGTCAGCGTGAAATCGCAGTTGGAACCGCCGGTGCCGAAGCAGACGTCTCCCGGCTTCAGGTCCGAGGGCGGTATGCCATCGGGGTTCACAGTACTCATGGGCGCCACGTGGTCGAAGAGCCCACCGGCCTCGTCAAAAGTGAGGATAAATGCCGAGTCTTTCCAGGACGAGCTGTGCATCAGCGCGTTGATCAGCGAGGAGGCATACTGGGCGCCGACTTGCATGTTGGTAGTGCTCTTCAGCGCCGAAGGGTGCTCATCGAGCCCGACCGCGGATGCCGGATCGATGTAAGCCACCTGCGGCAGCGTGCCGTTCTTGACGTCAGCAAAGTACTGCGAGATCGGAACTATGTTCTGCGGCCTGCTCAGAAGGTCGCCCTGAAAGGCAAACATGTTGATGTAGCTGTTTTTCACCAGGCAGGAAGTGCTCGTGCATCCGCTGGAATCGGGATGAACGTAGATCTTCCACGAGACCCCATGTTCGTCGAGCAGCTGGAAGATGGTCTTGTCGGAAAGCGGCCCGCTGCCGCTGAGAAACAAAGGAAAAACGTGACCATGAGAAGTGGCCGCGAAGAAATACATACGATTCGGCTGGGTTACCGCCATCACCGGCGAAAAGAAGGCGTCTGACGTGCCAAAGTTGGAAGCCATGAAGTAGTAGTAGTTGAGGTCGTTGCCGTCGTAGAAGCCCATGGCTCGCCTTCCGTCCGTATCGTGCATGATTCCCGGAAATGCGCGCGCGAATCCTCCGGCGCTCTCGACAAACCCGTCCATCGTGGCGCCCCCGCTCGCGGGCGAGGCGTGGTTCAAATCCACATGGCTTTCGTTCCAGTCTGGATTGACAAGTTCCATACACGCCGTTTGCAGATGAAACGCAGAGACCGGTTGGCTGTTGGCGCCTATCACGCAAAAGCCGGGCGCGGGCGACGTCGGGTCGCATCCCTGATTGGAAGCTCCACCCGGCATCCCGTCAAAGGCCTGCGACGGGAAGCCGTTGGCTGCCCAGAACGAACTCAGCTGGCCAAAGTATGTATCGAAGGACCGGTTTTCCTGAATCAGTATGACGAAATGGTTGAGTTTCCTGGATTCATTGTTGGGATCCGCGGTAAGCGGGCCACGTCCTTTCGGGTCCGACTTCTTAGGGTCGACGATACCCTGGCAGCCATGCAAAACCAGCACGAAAGCCCCGGCAAGAATGAAGACAAAGAACAGGTAATAGAGCCGTGATACACGCCTCATGGTTAACTCGCAGACTTGAATTTAGTGTTGATAATGTGAAGAGGTAGAAAGAGGCGGCGTTGCGCTTGAGCCCCAAGCAAGTTTCATCCGACTCAAAGTCTTCCGTGAACTTATGTTCACTGCGGGCGAAAAATTCGAGAGGCTCTGTCGCGCTTTTCTGCTTTCACGTTTTTTCGGCCGGCGCCGGCCATTCTGCAGAAGCGCCTTCCACAGGATCGAGTGGATCGAGTTGTGGATCGGTGAATGGTTGCATCACGTCGCTCGGCATCGATATCCTCTTGTGGTATGTCCACACTAGTTGAGTGCGTTCCCAATTTTTCTGAAGGCCGCGATCGCGGCAAGGTAGACGCCATCGTCGAAGCGATGAAGCTACCCGGCGTCTATCTGTTGGACCGCGAAATGGACTCTGACCACAACCGATGCGTGATCACTCTGGTTGGCGAGGGCGAAGCCGTAGCCGAAGCCGCCATCCGCGGAGTGGGGAAGGCCAGTGAGCTGATTGATCTTACCCGGCATCAGGGCGCCCATCCGCGCCTGGGAGCGGCCGATGTGGTTCCGTTCATTCCCATTGACGGCGTGACCCTGGAAGACTGCGTGGCCCTCTCCCGCAAAGTCGGTGAAGAGATATGGAGGCGCCACCAGATTCCGGTCTATCTGTACGAATCTGCGGCCACACATCCTGACCGGCAGAACCTTGAGAATATCCGCCGCGGGCAGTTCGAGGGGCTGCGCGAAGAAGTAGTCACCAATCCCGCGCGGCGTCCCGATTTCGGTGAAGCCCGGCTGCATCCCACAGCCGGGGCGACGGTGGTAGGCGCGCGTAAAGCCCTCATCGCTTATAACGTTTTTCTCAACACTAGCGATGTCGAGGTCGCGAAGAAGATCGCCAAGGCCATCCGCTTTTCATCCGGCGGCCTGCGTTACGTTAAAGCCGCGGGGTTTGAAGTCCGTGGCCTTGCCCAGGTCTCCATGAACCTGACCGACTTCGAGCAGACGCCGATCGCGCGCGCGTTCGAGTTCGTGAAAAGAGAAGCCGCGCGCTACGGCATATTGCCGTTGAGCAGCGAGATCGTTGGCCTGGTCCCGAAGAAGGCGTTGGAGCAGGCGGCGGAGTGGTTTTTGCAGATCGAAAACTTTGACTCTTCATTAATCCTGGAGAACCGGCTAGCGGCCGTCATGAGCGGCAAGGTGGCCGTCGGCGGTCTGCGCGCCGGGGCTGAACCCTTCATCGAGCAACTGGCGGCGCCGACCGCCACTCCCGGCGGCGGCAGCGCTTCCGCGGCGGCGGGGGCCATGGCCGCGGCGCTGGGCACGATGGTGGCCGGAATGTCGCGGGGCAAGAAAGCCTATCTCGAGCACGAGAAGCCTTTGAGCGCGGCGCTGGCGCGGCTGGCCCAGTTGCGCGAAGAGCTGAAAGCCGCGATTGACGCCGATGCGGAAAGTTACAGCCAGGTTATGGCCGCCTATAAGCAGGCCAAGAGTTCCTCCAACGGCGATGCTCTGATCCAAGCTGCCATGAAGGGCGCAACCAATGTCCCCCTGGACACAGCCCAAAAAGCGCGCGAGGTCGCTGACATCGTTGCCACCCTGCGGCCCATTACCAATCCCAACATGGCCTCAGATCTCACCGTGGCCGCAGCCCTGGCCCAGGCTGCGGTCCAGGGCGCGCTGGCCAATGTAGAGACCAATTTAGCGTCATTAAAGGATGCAGGATTTACCGCCGACATTCGTTCCAGGATAGCGGGGCTCCGGTAGTGGCACAGTTTGGGTCGAAACTCGTGTGGCACCGGCGCCCTCGCCGATGGGTTTTTTTGTCAAAAACAGCCACAGCCGAGGCGGCTGTGCCACAAAGGGGATCAGTCCAATTCAAACTGAGCCACTAGCGGGGCTTCACAAGTGATGGCCCCAGAGTAACGGCTTAGCATCCGGGTTAAGGTCACACGGCATCCGAATCTTTATCGAGCGGGGTTAAAATACAAAGAAATGAAAAGAATTGCACTTGTTTTAGTGATTTTGGTTTCCGGATTGCCGGCGCTGGCCAGCTCTCTGGGTACAGCTGCGCGCTCCGTGATTCCAAGCGAAGTCCAGCAGATTATCAACGTTGACTACCGGCGGATGAAGAACTCTGACACCGCTATGCAAATGAAAGCCAAGCTGCTGCCACCCAACATGAAACAATTTGAGGATGCGCTGAAGGGCATCGGCATAGACCCCGACCGCGACCTGGATCAGATTACTCTGGCCTCGTTTCGCACCAAGGACAAGGGCCTGGGGATCATCGGCGTGGCTCAGGGGCAGTTTCCGCGCAAGCAGCTGATTCCAAAGCTGACCAAGCAGAAAATCACCCCCAAGAAGGTGAACGGCTCGAACGTCTACCCCATGTCCGGTGGCATGCAGATGGTGTTTCTGGATGATTGGACCATGCTGTTCGGCGAAGCCACTGCCGTGCAGGCCGCGCTGGACGCGCGTGATGACAGCAGTAAGAGCCTGAACTCCAACCGTGAGGTCACGGACATGATCGCCTCCGTTGATCAAGGCACGGTGTGGAGCGTGCTGGATGGGGCCGGCACCCAGACCATGCTCAAGTCCGCTCTCGGGACTGCTGCCGATCTGGCCGAGTATGACACCGTGAAGAAGCACGTTCTTGGTTCGCGCTACACCATGGACTTCGACCACGGCGTGGACTTCAACCTCAATATCGTTACTTCGGACAACATCACCGCGGCTACGCTATCTTCGGTATTGAAGGCGGGCATAATGTTGAAGAAGATGAACGCCTCGGCGATTGAGAAGACGGCGATCGAGGGCACCACGGTGGACTCCGATGCCAGCAGGCTCGTGGTTCGTTTCAAGGCCGACGACAAGAGCTTTCAGTCGCTACTGGATGCTCCGATGTTTGCAGCAGTTACTCATTAGCAAAATGTGGCACAGACACTCTTGTCTGTGCCTTCTTTCTTCAAAAGGATGCGAGCACAGTCAAGAGTGCCTGTGCCACATAATCTTGGGCACGTTTCTTTCTTAGCCTCTGGAGAGTTTCGCCGAGTTCTCCGGGGGCGGAACGTGTCTACCGCCAATTCCTTTCCGCCCCGGTAAGAATGCCGGCGAAGATCTCAATTCCGTCCCAGAGATTCTGCAGGCGCAGGTTCTCGTTCGCGCCGTGCTGATTATTGTCGTGATTGACGATGGGTATGCCTACCACCGGAGTTTTCAGCAGTTGGGGAAACAGGTACATAGGAATGCTGCCGCCAAGCATCGGCATTTTCACCAAGGGCGTGCCAAGAGTTTGCTCGATCGACGCAATAACGGGACGGACCGCGGGATCATCTATCGCAATGCGTTCTGCCGGGTAGCCCCCTGTGCCCCAAGTCAGCTTGATCGTCATCGGGTGCGCCCGTCGGGTTTCCAGGTCCGGCGTCTGGTGCACGATGGTGAAGCCCTGTTTCTGGATGAACTGCTCTACCAGTTCGCGGATTTTCTCCGGCTTCTGGTCCGGCACCAGCCGGAAATCAAGCGATGCCTTGGCCTCGGTGGCGATGGCGTTCTGCGCTTTGCTCTCCACGTGTCCCGCCTCGAGACCGCGGATGTTGAGAGATGGCTCGGCGATAGCGGCGGCCAGGGGCTGTCCCTTACTCTCGGTCCAGGCCAGGCCGAGTTCCTGCTTGAGTTGGGCGTCAACGTCAGGCATCTGTGCGAGAGCCCCCCGTTCAGCCGTGGTCAAAGGCCGCACGTCGTCGTAATAGCCGGGGATCAGAATGTGAGAGTTGGCGTCGCGCATGCTCGCCAGCAGATTGACCAGCAGCGACGCCGGGTTTGGCGCCCAGTTTCCGTAGTGGCCGTCGTGCAGCACGCGGGCCGGACCGTAGACGGTCATCTCCAGGTCGGTGACGCCGCGTGCGCCGAAGTAGACTTGCATGCGCCGACTCTGGTGGACAGGACCGTCGCTCAGCAGCCATACGTCGCCCTTCAGCAGAGCGGCGTTCTGGCGCAAGATGGCCTCCAGATGCGGTGAGCCGGCTTCCTCTTCGCCTTCAAAGAACACTTTCAAGTTGACGGCAAGCGGAATCTGGTTCGCACGGAGAGCGTCGAGCGCAGTGAGTAACGCGCAGATCGGGGCTTTATCATCGCTGGCAGCGCGCGCATAGAGACGCCATTCGGGATTCAGCGGAGCATGCACGGAATCGAGCGCGATCGCCTTCGCCGGATCAATGGTCAGGCCGTCGCGCAGGGTAGGAGCCCACGGGCCGCTCGCCCACTGCGACGGATCCACGGGTTGGCCGTCATAATGCGCGTACCACAGGATCGTGTGTTTTGCGCCGGGTGCGGAAAGTTCTCCAAAGACCACCGGTGGGCTGCCTGGGACTTCTAGCAACCGGGTCCGCAACCCCCGCGTTTGAAGAAGGGCACTGATTCGGTCAGCGTTGGCATGGATATTCACCGTGTCGCTGGCGACGTTGGGCAGGGATAGCAGCTCGGCATAGCCACGGACGATTTCCAATTCGTGTTGCTGTCGGTATTCACGCACCGCGTTGCGGACAGCTTGCGGTGAGGGCGAAGACGGACCTTCCACCCAGTCACGCGAAGTGCGCGACCCCGGCGCTTCCGCCCCATCACGCGAGGCGGTTGCCGGGGAGCCAGATGGCTGCGCCCACGCAGACGCCACGAACAGGAGCGTCGCGGACAGAACTTTGCAACTCATGAGTCGTTTGTTCATGGCGGACATGATAACCTTTGGCCGCCCTCGGTACGTCCTGGTTTCGTGGGTTGAGCGTCATCCCATCGCCAGAATCGGCGCCGGGAAGGTATCATAGAGAGCAGCCTTCGTCTTTCAGGTTACTGTCAGGATCCAAACCATTGAATCTCAAGAGCAAGAAGGTACTGGTCATTCTCCTGCTGATTGTAGGAGTAGGTATTTTTGCGGCCTTTGAAATGCGCGGCAAAGGTCCCGTGCAGTATTACACGGCCAAGGTAGAGAGCGGCGAGATCAAACAAGTGGTGGAAGCCACCGGCACCATCAACGCCGTGATCACAGTGCAGGTCGGCTCGCAAGTCTCAGGCGCCATCTCCAAGCTGCACGTTGACTTCAACTCGCACGTGAAGAAGGGCCAGGTGATCGCGCAGATCGATCCCGCGCTCTTTGAAGGCGCGATTTCGCAGGCCAAGGCCGATCTGGCCAACGCCAAGGCCAACTTGGCAGTCGCCGTGGCCAACACGGCCAAAGCCAAGGCGAACGAGGTTCAAACGAAGGCCGACTATGACCGCAATCTCGGATTGGCGCAGCAGGGCGTAGTCAGCCCGCAAGCGCTGGACCTGGCTAAAGCCAATGCGGATAGCGGTGCGGCGCAGGTTGCCGGAGCCCTGGCAGCGGAGGAGCAGGCCCGCGCGCAGGTTTTGCAGAAGCAAGCTGCGGTGCAGGTGGCGCAGACCAACCTCGACTACACCACCATCCACGCCCCCATCGATGGCACGGTCGTGGCGCGAAACGTCGACGTCGGCCAGACCGTCGCCGCATCGCTGCAGGCTCCCACGCTGTTTACCATCGCTCAGGACCTGACCAAGATGCAGGTGTATGCCAAGACGGACGAATCGGATGTCGGCCAGATACGTCGCGGACAAAAAGTTACTTTCAAGGTTGACGCCTATCCTCGCGATACTTTTTCCGGCATTGTCTCGCAGGTCCGTATGAACTCCACCGTGGTCCAGAACGTTGTAACCTACGACACCATCATCGACTTCGATAACCCGGAGATGAAGCTGTTTCCCGGTATGACTGCATACGTAACGATTCCTGTGGCCGCTGTGACCAACGCCGTCAAGGTGCCCAACGGCGCGCTGCGCTATAAGCCTGATCTGGCGCCGGAAGAGGTCCGCGCGCTCTACCAGCAGTACGGAATCCCAGAGGGCGCCGGTTCGCCGGCGCAGAAGTCCGGCGCACCTGAAGCCTCGCGCAAGACGGGCGCGCCCGGGCCTCCGGGGACGAGGACCACATCCCCAGTCGCCGGTGGCGATGTCCAGGGTCCCCGCTACGAGACGCAAGTGGTGTGGAAGCAGCGTGCGGACAAATCGCTGGAACCGGTTAGGATTAAGACGGGGATCACCGATCACACCTTCACCGAGCTCGTGCAGCAACTGAACGGCGAGTTGCAGCCGGGTGATGAACTGGTTACAGGCGTGGCTCAGGGCCGCGCGTCAACGGGAGCCCCGCGCATGGGCGGTCCGGGCGCAACGCGCGGGAAATAACCGGCTGCATGAGCACCCAAGAACCCATTTCGGTTTCCCTTCCTGACGCCCGCGAAACGTCGCCGCAAAGCGACGAGACCGTCATTCATGTAGAGGACATCCACAAGATTTACTCGTTAGGAGAAACCCAGGTACACGCACTGCGCGGCGTGAGCCTGGAGATTAAACGCGGTGAGTTCGTGGCTATCATGGGCGCCAGCGGCAGCGGCAAGTCCACATTCATGAACATTCTGGGATGCCTGGACAAACCGACCTCGGGGCGCTACTTGCTGGATGGAACCGATGTCGCCGGGCTCGACAAGCAGCAACTGGCAGCAATCCGCAACCGCAAGATCGGGTTCGTGTTCCAGGGATTCAATCTTCTGGCGCGCACCACGGCTCTCGAAAACACCGAACTGCCCACGCTGTATGCCCGCATCGATAAAGCGGAGCGCCAGCGCCGTGCCCTGGAAGCCCTAAAGATGGTCGGCTTGGGCGAACGCACCGGCCATTTTCCTTCGCAGCTTTCCGGAGGCCAACAGCAGCGCGTAGCTATTGCCCGCGCCCTGGTCAACCGGCCGTCGATCCTGCTTGCCGACGAGCCCACCGGCAACCTGGACAGCCGCACTTCCGTGGAGCTGATGGAAATCTTCCAGTCGCTGAACGACGGCGGGCTGACCATTATTCTGGTTACACACGAACACGACATCGCGGAGTTCGCAAAACGAAGCATTGTCTTTCGCGACGGCAAGATCCGCCGCGACGAAGCCGTCGCAGGCCGTGCTGTCGCTGGCGACGTGTTGAAGACCTTGCCGGTATTGGAGGACTGAAACGAGCTTGGTAAGTGGGTAAGTTGATAATTTGGTAATTGGAAAATCAAACCGTCGAGCGCCGTGGCAATTACCCAATTACCAACTTACAAAATTACCAACTTCGCTCTGAGTATATGGATTTAATCTCCACACTCCGGGTAGCCATGCGGGCGCTGGCCCGCAACCGCATGCGCACTGTTCTCACCATGCTCGGCATCATCATCGGCATAGGCGCGGTGATCGCCATGGTGGGAATCGGGCAGGGCGCGGACCAGACTATCCAGAAACAGTTGGCGAACCTGGGCTCGAACATGGTGTTTGTCAGCTCGGGCTCAAGGAACTTCGGCGGGCTGCACATCGGCTGGGGCGCCACCAAGACACTGGTGACAGAGGATGCTGCGGCCATGGTGAAGGAGTGTCCCGCCGTCGAATTGGCGGCGCCGGGCACCCAGACCACCGCCCAGGTGGTCTATGAAAACGATAACTGGGGCACGCGTATCACGGGCAGCACGCCTGAGTATTTTGAAATCCGCGCTTGGCCTTTCCAGAGCGGCGCCAGCTTCACCCAGGACGACGTGACCACTGCGGCCAATGTTGCCGTGATCGGCGAGACAGTGCGCAAGAACCTTTTTGCCGCTACCGAACCGGTGGGCAAGACCATCCGTATCGGCAACCTGCCCTTCCTGGTGGTGGGTGTGCTCGAAGCCAAAGGGCAGTCCCCGGCGATGAACGAAGACCAGGACGATAACATTATTGTGCCGCTGACCACGTTGCAGAAAAAGATCACCGGGCAGCCTTGGCTGCGCTTCATCATGCTCTCCGCCAAATCGCGCTCGGCCAGCTATGCGGCCAAGGAGCAGATTGAGGCGCTGCTGCGCGACCGACACCGCATTCGTCCCGGCCAGGACGACGACTTTAGCGTACGCAATCTCGCCGACATCGCCGACTTGGCCAAGGAAAGCAGCCAGGTGATGACCGCGCTTTTGGGCACCATTGCCGGAATCTCACTGCTGGTCGGGGGCGTGATCATTATGAATGTCATGCTGGTATCGGTGACCGAGCGGACGCGCGAGATCGGCATTCGCATGGCTATCGGCGCCACCGAAAGCGACGTGCAACGGCAATTCCTGGTTGAAGCCCTGGTCATGAGCCTGATCGGCGGAGCCATTGGCATCGTGTTCGGCGTTGGACTAGCCTATGCCACCTATCTGATTGCAGGTTGGCCGATCCTGATTTCGCCCGCGGCGGTCGTGGGAGCTGCGGCGATGGCCATGGCCGTGGGGATTTTTTTTGGATACTATCCAGCGCAGAAAGCAGCGCAGTTGGATCCGATCGAGGCTTTGCGGTATGAGTGAGAAGAAATCGGGGTGATCCCGCAGAGCGGGATCGGGTCATCGGGTGATCGTAAAATCAGGTCTGACGGAAGAATAGCTCACTGCAGATCGCAAGGAAGATGCGTCAGGACTGAGCGCTGACGGCCGGATTTCCGCCTGCTGACGGCCAGTTCTCTTCGGGACGGTACTGATCAACAAATGTCTTGGGAAACCATTCTTCGTGAGGTATTCAAAGCGCTAGTCCGCAACCGGATGCGCAGTCTGCTGACCATGGTGGGGATCATCATGGGCGTAGGCTCGTTTATTTGCGTTGTCGGGGTGGGCCAGGCCGGGTCCAGCCGCGTGGAAACCCAACTCAGCAACGTGGGTGACAACCTGATCTGGGTGGAGGCCGGCAGCCGCGCGCGCAGCGGAGTCCGCATCGGCAGCCGCGGCATCAAGACGTTGACTACGGGCGATGCTCAGGCTGTCCTGGACCAGGTTCCCGGCATCAAGAGCGCTTCGCCGAACGTGGATGGTCACATCCAGGTGGTTTACGGGAACATGAACTGGGGCACGCAGTACCGGGGCGTGAGTCCGGACTACTTTGAGATTCGCAAATGGCCGATCGGGAGCGGCGCTGCCTTTACCCAGGATGACATGGACCACAATGCGGCCGTCTGCGTCCTCGGCCAGACCCCGGCCAGCAACTTGTTTGGCGACGAAGATCCCATCGGCAAGACCATCAATGTCAACGCCGTCCCCTTTAAAGTGATCGGGGTTATGCAGGCCAAGGGGTTCTCGTCTACGGGTTGGGATCAGGACGACTTCGTCGTAGTCCCCATCACCACGGCGCAAAAGAGGATCACGGGGCAGGAATGGCTCGACGATATTTACTTCTCAGCCGCGTCTCGCGACGCCATCCCGGAAGCCACGCGGCAAATCATCGGCGTGATGCGCGAACGCCACCACCTGCGCGCGGGCGAAGACGATGATTTCAACATCCGCACTCCTGAAGAACTCATTCGTACCCAGCTAGCCGCGGCCAACGTGTTTATGTGGTTTCTGGGCATCGTGGCCTCGCTGTCGCTGTTGGTGGGCGGAATCGGCATCATGAACATCATGCTGATCTCGGTCACCGAGCGCACCCGCGAAATTGGCATCCGCATGGCCATTGGCGCCACGGAGCAGGATATTCAGTTGCAGTTTCTCAGTGAAGCCATGGTGATGAGCCTGCTGGGCGGCGCTTTGGGCGTCCTGGCCGGAGCACTGGGCGCTTTCGTACTGCACAGCACATTGCAGTGGGACATACTGCTCTCGGCCCGGATCATGGTCATCTCCGGCCTGTTTTCGGCGGGCGTAGGAATTTTCTTCGGGTACTATCCGGCGCGTAAGGCTTCGCAGCTCGATCCTATTGAGGGTCTGCGCTACGAGTAGCAGTCAGCCTGCTTCTGAAATCCCGAGCAGCAGCGAGGGATCCATATAATCTTCAATACTCCGAACGTTGTGACCACTGGGCTTTACAACGGTGTTTCCACTCAGGAAAGGCCTCGGGCTTCAGAACCCCATGATCTTCGCGGTGTTAGGGATCCCTCGCTTCGCTTCGGGATTGCAGAAAAACGCTGAATGCTGAGTGCCAATTGCGCTCTTGCTACAATCGCCCCATGGAGGACTTCAACATCTTCTCCGGCAACGAGCGCAAAGAGAAAGAAAGAGAGATGTTGCGCGAGGGACGCTTGCCGCCAGGCCAATCGCTCACTCTGAAGTGGCCGGTGCTACATTATGGCTCCGTGCCGCGCTTCGATCCTGCCCGATGGGACTTCCGCGTCTGGGGCCTGGTCAACGCTCCTCTCAAACTGAGCTGGGAAGTGTTCGGCAAGCTGCCGCGGGTGGCGACCCACAGTGACTTTCACTGCGTCACCCGCTGGAGCCGTTTCGACAATGATTGGCAAGGCGTCGCATTCAAAGAGATCCTCAAGCGCGTGCAACCGAAGCCAGAAGCGGCTTACGTGCTGGTGCACGCCGAGCAAGGCTTCACCGCGAATGTGCCTCTGGCGGATCTCGATCGTGACGATGTTCTGCTGGCCACGCATCATGACGGCCAGCCCCTGGAGCCGGACCACGGCTATCCCTTGCGTTTGATCGTGCCGCATCTCTACGCGTGGAAGTCAGTGAAGTGGCTGCGCGGGCTTGAGTTTCTGGAGCGCGATGTCCCAGGCTTCTGGGAACAGAACGGATATCACATGTATGGGGATCCGTTCAGGGAGCAAAGGTTTGATACGGATTAGCTTTTTTCTGTATCCCGAGCGAGGGATCCATATGATCTTCTACGAACTCAGAGGGCCGCGACCGATGCTCGAGCCGGTGGAAATACTATTCTCTGCGAAGAAGCCAGAATATGTCGTGGGTTCTCCAAACATTTTCTAAGATGGTATGGATCCCTCGCCACAGCTCGGGATTACAGAAAAAAGCTACTTCTTCACAATCGCGTCGTACCCTTCGCCAGCCAGCTTCACCCGCATGGTTTCCGCTTCCTTAGGATCGTTGAACGGACCGACCTGAACGTGAAAAAGACTGTCGCCTGCAATCGTGGTCATGAATACCGGATATTGCTTTTTGCTCAGCGCCGTAACCAGATTGTCTGCGTCTTCCTTCTTTGAGACCGCGGCGACCTGTACGGTATACGTGCCGCCGGGGGAAGCCTTGATATCAGCCGTTGGCGCTGGGGAACTCGCCGGCACAACGGAAGCAGGAGCCTGAGCCACTGTCGCCTCGCTGCTCGATACGGGGCCGGCGCTGGCAGGTTGTGGCTCCTGATTCTTATTGACCGCGGAAGGTTTGCCGGCAGAGCCGCCGCTGGCGGGCGTGGTGCTTACGATCTCTGTTTTATCCCCGGTTGCGGTGCTGTGTCCCAGCAGATAGCCCAGGGTGAAAAAGATCGCGCAGACGAACACCAGACCGAAGAAGATGCCCAGCAATTTGCCGGTGCCTAGCGTTATTTCCGTGTCATCCGAATCAGCTAGTTCAGCTAGAATTCTATCGCGTTCCTCGTCGTTGATCCGGCCAGTTCCCAGTTCAAGCATGTTTTCTCCCCCGAGTGGTTAGACCAGTGTACCCCTATTTTCCTGCCGGGCTACTGCCCATTCGTTTCAGGGCTTCCGTAAGGGCGGAAAGGATGTCCACGGGCAGGGGGAAGACGATGGTAGTGTTCTTTTCTACGCCGATCTCAGTCAAGGTCTGGAGGTAGCGCAGTTGCAGGGTCAGCGGCTCCGCAGCCAGCGTCCTAGCGGCGTCCGTGAGTCGCTGCGAGGCGGCAAACTCGCCCTCCGCGTGGATGATCTTGGC
>Ga0126379_10001397_pt1 | contig 14662 bp, 14 predicted proteins | sample PanSoiMetPlot_24_FD_92640 | JGI IMG/M metagenome (GOLD analysis project Ga0126379, IMG submission 92640) | Tropical forest soil microbial communities from Panama - MetaG Plot_24 | ecosystem: Environmental > Terrestrial > Soil > Tropical forest > Bulk soil | place: Panama | collected 2016-02-17 | reverse complement strand
TGAAAACGGTCACCGACAAGCCGGTCACCCACATCATCAACACCCACACGCACGGCGATCACACGGGCAGCAACGACTTCTTCCCGGCGTCAGTCGACATCGTCACGCAGGAAAACACCGCGGCCAACATGAAGAAGATGCCCGCCTTCCAGGAGGAGTCGAAGAAGCACGGCCTTCCGGATCGCACGTTCAAGGACAAGATGACGCTGCTGACGGGAAAAGACGCGATCGATCTCTATTACTTCGGCGCCGCTCACACCAACGGCGACGCGTTCGTGGTGTTCCGCAACATTCGCGTGATGCACGCGGGCGACGTGTTCGCCACAAAGGGACAGCCGCTCATCGACAGGAACAACGGCGGAAGCGGCGTCGCGTATCCCGAGACGATCCGGAAAGCCACCGCCGCCATCAAGAACGTGAACACCGTGATCACGGGACACAGCACCGTGATGAAGTGGCAGGACTTCGTCGACTACGGCGAGTTCAACAAGCTGTTCCTGGACCACGCCAAGGCGTCCCTCGCCGCAGGCAAGACGGCCGAACAGGCGATGGCCGACTTCAAGCTGCCCGAGAAGTTCAAGGACTACAACATCGCGGGCGGCCGCGGCGGACCCGGCGGCAACTTCAACGTGATCTTCGAGGAGCTCAAAGCGCAGAAGTAGTGCAGGCCTTCAGGCCTGCTCGACAGCAGACCTAAAGGTCTGCACTACATCCGACTCATGGACCGGAGACGCCGTATGCCAATCAGCGATCTGTTATTAACGGAATTCGACGAAGAGGTGAAGAAGACCCGCGCGACGCTCGAGCGGGTTCCAGCCGGCAAAGCGGACTTCGTGCCGCACGCCAAGTCCATGCCGCTCGGACGACTCGCGCCACATGTCGCCGAACTCGGCGGCTTCGGGCTCTCGGTCCTGACGGGTCCCGGCCTGGACTTCTCCCAGCAAAGCTACACGCCGCTGCCGTTCGAATCGGCGGCACAACTCGTTCACGCCTTCGACGATGGTGCGGCGAAGGTCCGGAGTGCGCTCCAGAGTGTGCCGGATGCTGCGTGGTCAGACCAGTGGACGCTCTCGTTTCAAGGCAAACCGATCTTCCAGGGGACGCGGTTCCTGGCGTATCGCCAGATGTTCCTCAACCACATCGTGCATCATCGCGCACAGCTCGGCGTCTACTTGCGGTTGACCGGCGAACCGGTGCCTGCGACCTACGGTCCGTCGGCTGACGACAGGCTGGGCTTCTGATCGATCGCGCGGCCGGCCCGCTTCCCGGGGCGACACGGACCGGCTTTGAGCATGGTCAGGCAGCGGCCGTTTTTGCAGCACCCCCGAGGAAGGACAAGAGATCCGCATTCACTCGATCCTGAAGAGTCGACGTGAGGCCGTGTGGCGCCCCCGGGTAGTAAATTTCCTTTGCGCCTCTGATCAGCCGGGCTGATTTCTTCGCGGAGTCCTTCACCGGCACGATCTGATCGTCCTCTCCATGCATCACCAACGTCGGGATATCGAACTTCTTGAGGTCCTCGGTGAAATCCGTTTCCGAAAACGCTTTGACGCTGTCGTACGCCCCTCTGGCTCCAGCCTGCATGCTCCAGAGCCAGAACTGATCCAGGATGCCCTGCGAGACCTTCGCCCCCGGCCTGTTGGCGCCATAGAACTGGATGGCGAGATCCTTGTAGTACTGCGACCGGTCGCCGGCCACACCCGCGCGAATCTGGTCGAACACCTCCATCGGCAATCCTTCCGGATTCGTCGCGGACTTCAGCATGATCGGAGGTACGGCGGAGATTAGAACAGCCCTCGCGGCGCGTTTTGTTCCGTGGCGTCCAATATATCGCGCCACTTCACCGCCACCGGTGGAGTGACCGACGAGCGTGGCGTCCCTCAGATCCAGCGCGGCGATGAGGGCCGCCAGATCGTCAGCGTAGCCGTCCATATCGTTCCCCGTCGCGGGCTGGCTCGACCGGCCGTGTCCACGGCGATCATGGGCGACCACGCGAAAGCCGTTCTGAGCCAGAAACAGCATTTGGCCATCCCACGCGTCCGCATTGAGCGGCCACCCGTGCGAGAACGTGACGACCGGTCCCGTCCCCCAGTCTTTGTAGTAGATCGTTGTGCCGTCTTTGGTCGTAATCGTACTCATGGCGTGTCTCCTCGAAATGGCGTGCTGGCGCTGGTGCTGGTGATTACCGTCAGCGGCAAAGCAACGCACACGCCAACCGATGGATCCGCACGCGATGAGCAAGAGACGCAAATTCGAGGCGCCTGCGACGACACGTCGTGATGCCGACAGCGGGTTGTGAGTATTTAAACCCGGCAGCGACGATTTCCTGAGCCAACGCAACAGGACGATGAAAGCCCTTCTCGCTTCGCCACGGCGAGGCTCGCCGAGCGCGTCGCGCGAAGGGCAGGCGGATCGGGCGACGTCCGGCTAAAGCCGGGCGACGTCCGGCTAAAGCCGGACACTACGTACCAGGCCGACGTGAAATCCGCTCTAACGTAAGATAACGAACCCTGGGCACACGGAGGCTGATACATGAGCGTCGGCGTCGCGCGATCAAGAGAACTCGTTTCACGGGCTGCGGCTTTTGTTCCGATGCTGCGCGCCCAGGCCGAGACGACCGAGCGGGACCGGCGAGTATCCGATGCCGTGCTCGACACGCTCAGCGAGGCCGGCGTTTTCCGCATGACCGCTCCGGTGCGGTACGGGGGCGACGAGGCAAGCTTTCAGACCCAATGTGATGTCCTGGCCGAGCTGGCTCGGGGATGTCCCTCGACATCCTGGGTGGCCACGATTTACAGCGCGATGACGTGGCTTGTCGGCGCGTTTTCCGACGAGGCGCAACAGGAGATCTTCGCAGATCGCGATCCGCGCGTCAGCGGTGTTTTCTCCCCGACCGGAACTGCGACTCCGAAGAACGGCGGGTATGTTGTCAGCGGTCGGTGGCCGTTCAACACGGGGGGGTTCGGATCGAAATGGACAGTTCTTGTCGCCGTTGAGCCAGGCCACAACGGGGACGCGATGCCGGTTTGCGTGATCGTCCCCAGCACGGCGCTGACCCGGCTCGACGACTGGTACGCCAGCGGGATGTCCGGCACGGGCAGCAGTACAGTTGTGGCGGACCAGGTGTTCGTGCCAGCGCACCGCGCTCTGCCCTTGCCGGCACTGGTAGAAGCGAAACATCCTCCGCGACACAACGCGGCCAATCCTTATTTCGGCTACCCATTGGCGCCGGTCCTCGTCGTCAATGCGGGCGGCACCCCGCTGGGCATCGCCCAAGGCGCGTACGAAAACTTCCTGGAGCGTTTGCCGAATCGGCCGATCGCCTACACCACCTACGCGCTGAAATCAGAAGCGCCGGTGACCCATCTGGTCGTCGGCGAGGCGGCATTGAAGCTAGAGTCGGCGCAGGCACACGTGCGTGCGGCATGCACGTTATTGGATAAGTTGGCGGACAGGTCGCTGACGAAGGAACAGCGTGTCAAAGCGCGTGTGCAGATCGCATACGCAACAGGCCTGGCCCGCGAAGTCGTCGACAACCTGTTCTATGCGGCGGGTGCCTCTTCGATTCAGTCCGCCATTCTGATTCAGCGATTCCAGCGCGACATGCAGGCACTCGCCAATCACGCAATCATGCATGGCCCGACGGCCATCGAACTGTACGGTCGGGTGCTATGCGGACTCGAGCCGAACACCCCGCTGTACTAAAGCGTCTCTCCCGAATGACGTAGCGTCCGGCTTTAGCCGGACGTTCCTCCGTCCGCCTAAACGCGGGACGCTACAGACAAACGGAGCCGGACCTAAAGGTCCGCACTACGTACAAACCGGACGCATACAAATGACATCCTACTTGCAGCGGTTGTCTGGCGATCTGCGATCGCGCCACTTGCGGTGGCAGCCGGCACACGACGCGCTCAGCCTCTCGCTGAGCTCGATTATCTTGTCCTGATCTTTGGCCTGCGCCGCTTTGTAGGCCTCCATGCTGACGTCACGAACCTGTTGCACGAAGGTCGCCCACGCGGGGTCCTTCGTCGGAACGGGCACGCCGTTGGCGCAGCTTCGCCCTGAAATCGCCAACAGGTTAGCGGACTCGGCAAGCGCCAGTGCCGCGTTCTCAACCGCCAGCCAGCCCCCAAAAGTGCTGGTCAGGGGATCGGTTGACATCCCCGGGTCATGGCCGGGAATAAATTTCACCTCTGCGGGATTGTCGGCTTGCGCGAAGAAGACCACGTTGGCGGCGGGATATAGGACGCCGCGCATCAATTGGTTCAAATTCGCGTAAACGCGCGGAGCCGCATCGGTCGAAGGCGTTTGCGCCCTCAGCGACAGCCCACACGTCGCCAGCATCAGGGAAAGAGCGAGCGCCGTCCTATGCATCCGCTTAGATTAGATTGGGAGCCGCGCCGGCGCAATGACATGGCGACCGGGATCGACTTGCGGTGTGCACTACCAGACATACGGGATCAGGCGATAGCGCACACGCTGCCTATATTCGATGTAGCCGGCTAAATCGCGATCCAGGATTCGCTCCTCATCGAGCAGCCGCCACAGGAGCACGGGGAGAACGAGCACAATCAGGCCGATCGGCCACCAGCTGCCGAGCGCGAGCGGCATGCCGACGAAGAGCCAGGCCGCGGCGGCGTACATCGGATGGCGCACGTAAGCATAGGGGCCTGTGTCGATCACCTTTTGATTGGCTTCCACACGGATGTTGGACGCGGCAAAGCTGTTGACCTTGACGACCCACCAGATGAAGAGGAACGAAAGCACAACGATCAGATTGCCGAGCACGCTCACCCACGGCGCGACCGGCGAGAGGCCATAGCGGTGGTCGAGAACCGGCACGACGATGAACGCGGCAAACGCGACAAACACAAGCGAGACGATAATCTTCTGCGACCGTTCCTGTTCGTACTGCGGGCCCGCTTTGAGCCGGCGTTCCAGAAGCGGCCGATCATAACGCGCGAGATAGATCGTGAAGCTTGTCGCCGACGCCCCGAAGACCGCAAAGAATAGCCAACCCTGCCAATAGTTCCAGCTCCAGGCGGGCAAAAAGATGAGGACAAGGAAGAGGACGGTTCCCCAGAGGCTCTGCACCAGGACCTGTCGGTAGAGCGGATCGATGGTCACGAAAGAATCGGTTCGACAAGACCACGGAAGCGTGCATCGACGTCGGCGGGCGTGAGCGAATAACCGCTCTCGACCCACCAATCCAACACCAGCACGAACGTCGACGAGAGATACCGCGCGAGGAGATCAGCGGGAATCTTCAAAGGCGCGCGACGCCGACGCATCGGCATCGCGAGGTCGTCAGCGATGATGGTCGTGAGCACGTCCTGCAGATGCTCGTGCATGACGACCCGACTGTCGGGCGTCATCGGCGGACCGTTCCCGCGACGATGCGCATCGATGTGTTCGAGAATCGGAAGGCTGAACGCGATCAGCTGGTCGACGCCGCGAGGTGGGTCGGGCAGGGACCGGAGGATGTCGTGAATGCCGCTCTCGAGAAGGTCGTTCTTGTCGCGGTAATGGGTGTAGAACGTCGACCGGCCGACGTTCGCACGATCGAGGATCTCCTTGACGGCGATCGCGGGATACGGTTTCTCGCGGGCCAGAGTGATCAGCGCGTCGTGCAGCGAGGCTCTGGTCTTCTGAACCCGCCGGTCCGGCGTTCCTGAACGATTCGAGGAAGTTGTCCGGTTGCGGACACCTCGGCGGTGCGTGTTCTTCACAACTCGTGCGATCCCAGTCTACGCTGGCGGATAGGAATGACGACAGCCAGTAGCGCAACCACCACGACCGGACGGGTCCTGCATTGGGCGGCGCTCTACGATCTGGTGGTCTGGTTCCTGACACACGGACGGGCTCGTGCGTTTCACGAGAAGCTGGCCAACCTGGCGCATCTGGTTCTCGGCGAGTCGGTACTCGATGTCGGTTGCGGAACCGGCAGCCTGGCGATGGTCGCCAAACGCCAGGTTGGCCCGACTGGCAAAGTCTTCGGCATCGATGCGTCGCCGGAGATGATCGCCCGGGCGACCTCGAAGGCGGCGAGAGCCGGAATCGACGTGCGGTTCCAGCAGGCGCTCGCCGAGGCGCTGCCCTTCCCAGACGCGCACGTTGACGTGGTCTCGAGCACGCTGATGCTTCACCATCTGCCGCGCAAAGTCCGGCAGCAGTGCGTGCGCGACATCCGTCGCGTGCTCAAGCCCACCGGTCGCGTGCTCGTCGTCGATTTCGCCCACGCGCAGGACATGACGAGCGTCCTCCGGCACTTTCACCGCCATGGCCACGTCGACCCGCATGAGATCGTGTCCGTGCTCGAAGAAGCGGGCTTGCGCCCGCTCGTCAGCGGAGTCGTCGGCGTCAGCAGCCTTCAGTACGTCCTGGCCGCGCCCGCCTGATCCATGAGCAGCCGTGTCAGACGCGCAGCGGTTGCGATAGCCGTCGCTGTGGCGCTGATCGCGGCCCACGCGGCTCTCGTTGGCGTGGTGAGCCTCGTGTGGTCGCACTTCCGGCGATAGATTGCAGTTGAGCTCGCCCCGGCTGAAACTCGACAACTTTCTGTCGTACCGATGTGACGCGTCCGTGGCACATTAGCAGTTTGCTAACCGTTGTTCACTCGAGCAGTTGGGGTCGGCAGCGTTGATCGGAGGTGTGTGATGACTGTTGCCACGGAAACCTTACTCGGGCGCCCGCTGTGGTACGAGCTGATGACCACCGACATGAAGGCGGCAGAGGCTTTTTATCGAACGGTGCTGGGCTGGACGGCGACTCCATTCGAGGGAGCGGGGCAACCCTACACTATGTTCAATCGCGGCGGTGATGTGTCGGTCGGTGGTGTGATGACCCGGCCGAACGAGGTGAAGGCGCCGCCGTTCTGGGCGATGTACGTCGGCGTGCCGAACATCGAAGAGGCCGCAACCAAGATCAAGCAGCTCGGCGGCAAGGCACATACCGAAGTGATCGAGATTCCGAACGTCGGCCGCATGCAGCTGATGCTGGACCCGCAGGGCGCGGCGTTCTACATATTCCAACCGGCTCGCACCGACCAGCCGCCTGAGGCTGCGCCGGAAGTCGGCGACGGCTCCTGGCATGAGCTGATGACGACCGACGCGCCGGCTGCGATGATTTTCTACCAGCAGGTGTTCGGCTGGGAGCCGAGCGAGGCGATGGACATGGGCCCGGCCGGCAAATACCAGATGTTCAACCGCCCGCACGGAATGATCGGCGGCATGATGAACAAGCCGCCCGAGATGGCCAACGTGCCGCCGAACTGGCTGATCTACTTCCGCGTACCGGATGTCGACGCCGCCGTCGAGCGCGTCAAGGCAAACGGCGGCCGGATCCTGAGCGGTCCGATGGAAGTGCCGGGCGGCGACAAAGTTGCAACAGCAACGGATCCGCAGGGCGCGACGTTCGGACTCCACGCACGGAAGGTTTAGGAGGGCTTAGGGCACAGAGCTGAGGGCTCAAATGCTCTCAGCTCTCCAAGCCGCGCTGGTTTTGAGGGCAGACGCCACAGCCAGTAGGACATCGTCGCGAGCACCATGAGCGTCGGCAGCGCATAGATGACCGGATGGCGCAGCGCAGCGGGAAGGATCCTTGGCAGCCGCACGCTGAACGACAGCGACGCGATTGCGAGCGCTGCGCCACAAATGCCGCGCAAGACGCGGCCCACCAGTCAGCGGACCGGAGCGCAATACCCGAAGATCGCCGGCGGTTCCCAGCGCGCCGATGGTCGTGAAAATGAAAGCCGGGACCGCCATCCAGCCGCCCGTGCCGCCTTTCGCGATCGCGCCGGCGCCGATTGAAAGCATCGACAGGCTTACGCCCAGCGCGACGAGCATCAACGCGATCTCGAACCAACGCCAACCGGAACGCGGCCGGGCGACCGTGTTCATCCCCGTGATCACCAGATACGTCGTGAGCAATCCTGCCGGGACATTGGTCGAGGCCGCGGGGCCCCAGATGGCCGCCATGGCGGCGCCGAGCACCGCCATGGTCACCATCGAGTACACGAAGAGGCTTCCGCTGGCGCGATGCGCGTTCGCACCCTTCGACGCATACAACGCGACGAATCCGGCCAGCAGCCCGAGCGCGCCCGCAACGATGTGTACCGTCATGACCGTAGCATGGATGGGCGTCATAGTAGTAGACACTCTACATCCTTGGAATGTAGAGTGTCTACTGCTTGTTCCAGCACGGCGATCTCAGCTGAGGCGCGTCGGCATGTCGCTCGCACGTTGACTGGCGCGGAACTGAATGATCCGAAAGTCGGCGAGGCCGCGTGTGTAGAACGGATCATCCTGGATGATGGCTTCGACATCCTCCAGGCTGGGCGCCGTCGCCAGGATGATTCCGCCATCACGTGGAATCTTTCGACCTGAGACCAGGAAATGGCCGGCCGCATAGTGTTTCTTCAGAAACTTCACGTGCGCCGCCATGTTTGCGTCGATTTCGGCGAGAGGCGCCTTGTAGGTCAGCTCGATGACGAACATGGACGATATTCTCCGTCCAAGCGCGTCGCTGTTTTACTAGTCAGCATGAACACCCTGAAAGCGTCCCGCTGCCGTTGATATCGCGAATGCGCGCCTCGACACGATCGATGACGTCGTCGGGTGTCGAGGTTCCGGCCGTCAGTCCCACCACCCCGGCGGCCCCAAACCACTCCGGGCGGACATCGGCGTCACTCTCCACGTGATACACGCGGGCGCAATGACACGCGCAAGTCCTGACCAGCTCGCGGGTGTTGTTACTCGAGTGGCCGCCAACGACGATGACGACGTCGACCTGGCGCGCCATCTCGACCGCCGCGGACTGCCGTTCCTTGGTAGGCCTACACACCGTGTCGACGAACCGCACCTCCGACCGCGGGAATCGCCGCCGAATGAGATCGACCAGTTGCCGTACCTTCCCTACCGCCTGCGTCGTCTGTGCCGCCACACCGAAACGTGAATGCTCCTGCATGGCGAGGACGTCGTGTTCGTCCAGCACGACGTCGAAGTGCTCGAGATCGCCCGTGAGGCCGCGCACCTCCACGTGCTCGCGTTGTCCGACAATGACGACGTGGTAGCCCTCGCGGGCAAGTGCGGCGACCGCGTTGTGTGCGACACGGACGAGCGGGCACGTGGCTTCGACGACGGTCAGACCAAGGGCGCGGGTCCGCGCCAGGGCCCGCTGCGACGTGCCATGAGCCGTCACCATCACGACGGGCGTGTCGACGTGTGCGGTGTCGTGCGCGATTGAGATGCCCCTGGCCTCGAGGACGCTCAGGACAGCGGGATTGTGAACGAGTTCACCGAGGATCGTGAGGGGGCCGGCATCCGCCTGCGCCAAAGCCAGCTCGACGGCGTCTCGCACGCCGAAACACATGCCGAGATGAGCGGCTCGAAGAATGCGCATACGCGAAACACTCTACACAGAGAACTCTGTATTGTAACGTCACTCAGCCCGACCGCCGCACACGAGCGGACTGTGACCGTCCCAGGCCTCCTCCCCTCCCGCGCGGACCGCAGGGCTGGTTGCGACCGTGCTTCCGGCGTTGATATCAGCCAGGCCCGACCGTGACCAGCTTCTTCCGGCGTCGATCCGCTGCATGGAGGCGGACGGCCGCGTCCTCCGGGACGCGATCCACAAGACTTTGGCACAGATCCGATCGGCCCCAGGACCGATCCGCGTTCATCTCGTACCGATGCAACGCATGGCGGAGGGCGTCCGCGTCCTAGGGGAGGCGATCCGCGAGACTTTGGCACGGATCAGATCGCGCTGGCCGTCGATCCGCGAGCCTCGGGGTCACGTTCAGTGGATCCGCCGGACACGAAGTGACCTTTCCGTGCAACATTCGACTTTCCGAACATCGGGAGATTCGTGGCTCAGCAGACCGCCGTTCAATCAGTGACTAGTCCTTATTGAAGACTATTCCTCTTTTCACACTAGTTACTTATCTGTGCAAAATGCCTCCCGGTATGTTCTACGATGGAGGTGCGTCAATCACGACGCCACGGCCCATCAGTGGCCGCTCTTGAAGGAGGTCGTTATGAAGTCGCTCGATGTCAAGAAGTACAACATGCTGATCCGAGTCAGGGACTTCGGGGCCGCACGCGCGGACCTCTTCCCTCCTGGCTCCCTCGGCGCACGCACGTTTGTCGAAATCGGCGCGATCGTCGATCGGCTGAACGCCAGCGTGACGTCCGAGTCGTCCGGCCGCCGCGTCGCCCGCCAGGGCGTCGTCTCCAAAGCCGTGGCACGCGCGGGCCTGCGGCGGGCGCTCGAGGCCATCAGCCGCACCGCACGCGGCATCGCGCTCGACACCCCGGACATCCTGACGAAGTTTCAGATGCCCGACGGTGAGAGCGACCATGACCTGGCGACCGCGGGGCGCCAGGTCGCGGAGGACGCGGGGCCGCTCGCAAGGGACTTCGTCGCCCACGGCCTTCCCGAGTCGTTCGTCGCCGACCTGCGGGCGGCGCTTGCGACATTCGAGCGCGCCATCAGCGGACGCGCGCTGGGGCAGGAAACACACGTCGGCGCCCGCGCCGATATCACCGCCGCCCTCGATCTGGCGTTCGCCACGCTCCCGCGGCTCGACGCCATCGTCGAAAACACGGTCGGCGGTGATCCCAATGCGCTCGCGGCCTGGCGCCTCGCTCGAAACGTCGGCCGGACACCGACGAGGAGCGGGGGGCCGGCACCCGCAGCGCAGACGCCGGCGCTGGCCGGGGCTTCACCATCCGCCGTGCCGGCACCCGCAACCATCCCGGATCGGCTGACTCCCCCGGCGCTGCCTCCGGCCACGCCGGCCGTGTAGCGACTGGGGCAAAACCTCGGTCGTTGCACGGTCTGTGGTTCGTAATGAAGACTAGTTGTTGACACCACGCATGCTTCTGTCGACACTGGTCGTGACGGGAACACGCACAACGAGGGCTGAGGGCTACGCGCTGAGGGCTGATCCGGACCGCCTTCGGCGACTCCCTTAGCCCTCACTCAGCCCTGAGCCTTGAGCCCTCAGCCCTTGGCGGAGGCACATATGGACGACCTAGATCGGATTCATTACGTGACCGGGCACTACGCCCATCTGCAGGGTCTGCGGCTGTTGCCGTTGAGCGTGCCGTTCCTGCTCGCGGCCGTCGAGCGCATGGCTGGCGGCCCCGTCGTCCCCGCAGGCATCTGGGTGCTGATCCTCCTGGCCGTTTTCGTCGCGCCGTTTCGAATTGGCCGATACTACCGACGCCGCTTCGGCCAGGCGCCGGCTCCGCACTGGCGTAGCGGCATGCTCACGCTCATCGCCTCATGCGCGGCCTTTCTCTGGTTCGAGTGGCTGCAGGAGACGCTGGCGCCGTCGGTCTCGTTGCCGCTCCTGTTTGTCGCCGTCATGCTCGCGCGCCTCGGTCTGGCTGCGGGCCGGCTGCGGGCGCACTATCTCTGGATTGCCGCGGCCGTCGCGCTGTTTGCGATGCTGCCGCGCGTGGGTCTCGAGACCGGCGTCCGGCCCGTCATCGGCGAGCTATTGATCGGCGGAGGGCTGGCGATCGCGGCCATCGGCGACGATCGCGTGCTTCGGCGCGTTCTGACGACGGGAGGTCAGGATTCCATGAGGTCAATCGCATGACACGGCCACCATTCGAAGAAATGAGCGGGCTCGATCGCCTCGTACACGAGCCGTCGCGCCTGGCGATTCTGACGGCTTTGGCCGCATGCCGGAACGCCGACTTTCTGTACCTGCAATCGCTGACGGGACTGACGAAGGGCAACCTGTCAGGTCACCTCGGCAAGCTGGAGGCCGGCGGGCTGGTGACAATCAACAAGTCGTTCAAGGGCAAGGTGCCCAATACCAACATCGTCATCACGCCGCAGGGACGCGACACGATTCGACGCCACTGGAAACGGCTCGAACAACTGCGGCGCGCCGCGGGTCGGTGGGTCTTCAGCACGTAACGCTACTCGCAGCTCGCGACTCGCTTCTCGGTACTCGGAACTCGCCGCGCGGGGTACTCGGTTCTGCTGCCCGGGCGAGATCAACCTTCCGATAGCGAACCACGAGCAGCGAGCGGCAAGATGCGAGAAGCTGTTGATTACCAACACCTGCAGGTGTAGGCTATCAACACATGTGGGCAGTCGTCCGTCGAACGCTCGCTCGATGGCGGTCGCGTCGCGAGAGTAGCGAGCTCGCTGACGAGCTGTCCTCGCACCTCGAGTTGGCGGAGGCCGAGTACTCGGCCCGCGGGCTCGCGCCCGACGACGCCCGGCGGGCGGCGCGCCTGGCGCTCGGGAGCCCCGCGCAGATCCAGGAGGCCGTCAGGGACGTCGACGCCCTCTGGCGGGACGTCCTGTGGCGTGATATCCGGTACGGCGCGCGCCAGCTGCGGCGCGCCCCGGGCATCACCGCGGTCGCGTTGATATCGCTCGGCATTGGGACCGGCGGCACGATCTCGGTTTTCGCCTTTGCCAGCGCGCTGATGTTCAGGCCGCTGGACGCCGCGGACCCCAGCGCGCTCGTTCGGGTCATGGGCTTCGGAGGCGACACCACACGCGCGCTGTACACGCAGTCCGAGGCGCACATCCCCGCCCAGGACTTCTTCCACTATCGCGAGGAGAATCAGACGTTTTCAGCGCTCGCCGCGCACTTCATCGGCGGACCGCAGCGGGTCCGCGTCGATGGCCCGGCACGCGCCATCCCCGTCATGTTCGTGAGCGGGAACTACTTCGACACGCTTGGCGTCAAGGCGAGGCTCGGGCGCGCGCTGACTCCGGCCGACGGGCGCGCTCCAGCGATTCACGCGATCGTGTTGAGCGATGTGGGATGGCATCGATTCTTCGACGCCAATCCCGCCATCGTGGGCAGAACCGCATTCCTGGAAGGCAGGCCGACGACGATTGTCGGCGTGCTGCCGCCGTCGTTCAAGGGGACGAACGCGCCGATGGTCCCGCAAATCTACGCGCCCATGCTGGAGTCGCCGGCCACTACCTATCATGCGGACCTGATCGGACGGCTGCGAACCGGCGTTACTCCCGCACAGGCGGCCGCCGATCTCACGCGCATTGCCCGGCAGCTCACCGCCAGGGATCGCGAACTGCGCTCGATTGAAGTATTCCCCGGCTCCGTCCTCCAGCCGCTGCTCGGCCGGGCCATCGGTCTCGTGTCGTCGATCTTCTTCGTGGTCGTCGGCGTCGTGCTCCTGATCGCCTGTGACAACATCGCGATTCTGCTGATCACGCGATCGTTGAAACGGCGGAACGAGATCGCCGTCCGTCTGGCGTTGGGAGCGAGCCGCGCCCGGCTGTTTGCGCAGATGATGGTGGACAGCCTGCTGCTGTGCGCGGCTGGCGGCGCGGCCGGCGTCGTCATCGCGCACTTCAGCGCGCGATACCTCACGCAGTTCTACGCTCCCGTGATCATGCCGTTTGCGCTGACCTACGAGCTCGACTGGCGCGTGGTGGCTTTCACGGTCGCACTCTCCTGCGTCGCCACCATGTTGTGCGGCGTCGCACCGGCACGACAGGCTCTCAAGACGGATGTCGTCTCGGGACTCCATGCGTCAGGGCTGGCCGCGGGATCGCGCGTCCGGTCCGGCCTGATCGTCACGCAGGTCACGCTGTCGGCGCCCCTCCTCATTGTCGCCGTGGTCCTAGCACGCAGTCTGTCGGCGCCGATTGCACCCGACAGCGGGTTTGTCTCGCGCGGCGTGTTGATGACCACGATCGGCCTGGAAAGCGGCTACACCCCGGCGCAGCGTGCGACGTTCCTCGACGCGATCGTCAGACGGCTGGAGGGCGCGCCGGGCGTAGCGGCCGTGACCGCCGTCGACGCGGTTCCGCTGACCAACAACCGGGTCAGCGCGCCGATCGAGATGCGCGCCGGCAATCACGTCGCTCAGGTTTCCGCGAACCGAGTGCGTCCAGGGCTCTTCAAGACGCTCGGCATCACGCTCGTTGCCGGACGCGATTTCACGGCGGCGGATAACACGGCGTCCTCTTCGGTGGGCATCGCCAACGAAACTCTGGCGCGCCAATACTGGCCGGGGGACAACGTCGAGCGTGCCGTCGGAAAACGGCTGCAGATGCCTGGCGGAGGGTCGATTGATATTATCGGCGTCGCGCGCGATGCGAAGTACGAGTCGGTCACCGAGCCACCGCGCCCATTTCTGTATCAGCCGATGGCACAAGACGACGTCTGGTCGCCGACGCTGCTGATCAAAACAGCCGGCGGCGACTCTTCGGGGATGTTTGCCTTGATTCGGGCACGAATCGCGGAACTCGACCCCGATCTCGCGCCGTTCAATCTCATCACGCTCGACGATCGCCTCAGCCTGGGGATGATGCTCAATCGCACGGTGGCTACACTGTCTGGCAGCTTGGGTATCCTCGCGCTGCTGCTGTGCTCCATCGGCATTTACGGCACGATGTCGTTTCTCGGACACCAGCGCCGACGGGAAATCGGCGTGCGCCTGGCGCTGGGCGCGTCCCGCCGCGACGTCATCTCGCAGATGACGCGGGACGGCATGGCATGGGCCGCGGTCGGGCTCGCAATCGGAACGGCGATTGGGCTAGCAGCGGCGCTGCTGCTGCGTTCGCGGCTGTACGGCATCACCCTCGGCGATCCGATCGCGTTTGCCGTTACTCCGTCTGTGCTTGCGGGCGCTGCTTACGCGGCCTCCTACCTGCCCGC
>Ga0126379_10001396_pt1 | contig 14665 bp, 11 predicted proteins | sample PanSoiMetPlot_24_FD_92640 | JGI IMG/M metagenome (GOLD analysis project Ga0126379, IMG submission 92640) | Tropical forest soil microbial communities from Panama - MetaG Plot_24 | ecosystem: Environmental > Terrestrial > Soil > Tropical forest > Bulk soil | place: Panama | collected 2016-02-17 | reverse complement strand
CATCCCCTTGATCGATCCGTACAACGTCCCCGGACCCAGGCGGACCTTTTTCCTGGTGCGCGCCTCGACTTCCTGCATGATGCCGTAGCCGTGCCGTTCCCCGTCGGCCAGCGCTAGCAGGATGTGAAACACCGCCGGTGTCAGTGGCAACAGGTCTGCCGGCTCAATCGCGCTTCTGCCCATGATCTCCTCGCAGTTGTTTAACTCCTCCCCTTGAATGCTCCATCCGTCTACGATATATCGAGCACGGATATAGTATCTGAAGCCTTTCCGGTTTGCAAGCAGGGTTTGGGGAATGACCGACGGCCGGTCGGCCTGGGAAACAAGAGAAACACGAATTATCACAGACGGTTTCGGCGACACTATCGGGCAGCTGCATTTCTCACAAGCGCGGCCCTGGCATAGATCGTTACTGGGCTTGTTCGAATTGGATTGGTGACTGCCGGTTATTTGTTCGGGATTGAGCAGTTAGGGATGGGTTGTTCTGCTGGTACGCCGGTCAAAAGACCCGGCTAAAGCCGGTACTCCAAACCGCTGCTAGTAGACGCGGACGACGAGAGTGTACCTAGAATCTCGGGTCTCAAACGTTGAGACGTTGATCTTGTAGTCTCCGGTCTTTGGCAGGGTGGCGGTGAGCCTGGTGTTGAAGTCGTTCTCTTCTTCGGGCAGTCCGTCACCGCTTGGATCAGTGACATCGAAGCCGGTGTTGCCGTCCTTTTGTGTTATTCGGCCTGTGAACTTCTGTCCGCCTTTAGCGCTAAATACGTATACCACTTCTTTGGACTTGCTGACCGTACCACTGAGAGTGACGGCGGGGCCGCCGGCTTTGATCTCGATTCGTTTTGGACTGGCAATTTGCTGTCCGGCGCGCACGTGGAAGGCTGATACTGTCAGAAGAATCGACGCTGCCGCGAGGAGCAAAAGATAGAACCGATTAAGCACCAGGTTAGCCTCCAGGGCGATCTTCACTGCTCGGGCCATTTATGCGCGCTTTCGAAGGTTAAGTCAACAAGAGGACTGCTTCTCTGAGAGAATAACGGACCGTTTACGTCAGGGCGGACGTCAGGTAAGATTGTGATGGATTTTTTCATCCAGGGCCGTGCCCCCTGCGATGGTGTAGTTCCAACTACGCCGCTTTGATCAGCCTTCGGCACAGAGCCAAGCAAGTGTTATGGCTGGCGGGTTCAGCAGCGATCTCGATCTGCAGCCGTCGAATTGTATAACGGCTAACAGAATTCGTAAGCCGAAACCAGGCGGCAAGTAATTTGACTGGACAAGTTTCGAGGTGCCAAATCATGAGAATCTTCCTCAGGTCGATGCTGGTTCTACTCATGACGTGCACGCCGTCACTTCAGGGATTGGCTGGCGTTTCCGGGCGGCCATCACTCATTCCGGCCAGCGTGTCCTTGAACTTCGAGAAATTGGTCGAGCCCTGCCGGGTTGTCTCGGATAAGGCGGCTCCTTACACGAGGGCGTCCTCCGCTAACAGGTTATTCAAGACAAGGGTGGCAGGCTTTCGTTTATGGGCCAGCGCCGCGCAGTGGGCGCCCGTCAGAACCGAGGCGACAGGGAAGTTCGATGTGGTGTTGGATCATGCGACCGATAACGTGCAAGCCGTCGTCATGACTCAGAGTGGTTCGGCACCAATGTCCAGCCTTGCGGACCTGGCAATCCAAAGCGCTAAAAGGAGCGATCCGAATTCGGTGCTGACGGCCGTCGAGAATCGGGTTGTCAATGGGCACGAATTGGTCTGTATTACCTATGAGTCGACTGTGAAAGCAGAGGTAATGACGTTTTACTGTTACCTCTATTCAGAGGATCAAGGAACGATTGAAGTAATCGGGATGACTCCGCAAAAGCTCTTTCCTAATCATCGGGCGGAGCTGACTGAGCTATTGAACGGTCTGGAAATTCTGCCCGCTGGAACACCGATGACCGAAGCCTTACGCGGTCCGCAATCCGCCAGCCCTGACGACATGGTCGAGATCGATCCTGTTCTGCTGCGCCAGGAGAAGAAGCGAGCGCCGGCAGAATTTCCTGAGGGTGTTCGGTCTCCTACCATGCCAACCGGCTTTCCGGTAGAAACTACTGTTGATAGCAGACCCATCCCTGTCAATTCGCCGCGGCCCAACTATACTGAGGACGCTCGTGCTAACGGAGTCGAAGGATTCGTCAAACTGCGGGCGCTGGTTGGGGCCGGTGGCTCGGTCACCGATGTAAGGTTGCTTCTTCACCTGCCCGACGGGTTGGATGAGGAGGCGATTCTTGCGGTCAAGCAAATGCGGTTCAAGTCCGCAATGAAGGACAATCAGCCGGTTGCGTACTGGGTTACGTTGGAAGTGGACTTCAATCTGTGCAACCGTTGCGTGCCTGTCACACCGAAATGAGAGGCCGCGGCCTTATTTCAGTTTCTCGTATTCCCCCTTCGCCTCCTTTAGGAGCGGAAGATCGGGATCAGCGTCTTTCCAGATCGAAAAAAGGTCCTGATAAGCTTTCCGGCTTCTAGCGGTATCTCCAGTCAATGCGGCGGCGCGCGCCAGACCAAGGCGCGACAAGGGATAAAGGCAGGAAGTAAGATCGATGCCGCGGTGGTCAAGGATCTTTTGAAATTCAGCTGCCGCCTCCTGGGCCTGGCCGGTGCGGAGATATGCCAGTGCCCTGAGGTAATTGGGCCAATACCCGCACATCTCGCCGAATTCGAACTGCCGGGTTACCTGCAACAATTCGATTGCCCTGGCAGGGTTAGACTGAGCGAGTTCGACCGCGGCCTTTACCGTTGGCAGCAGAACGCTGGTGACAGAAGTGTCTTTTGGATATCGTTTAGCCAGCTCATCCATCAAGGGTCGTGCCCGGTCCTGATGGCCTGCCAGACACAGTGCCAGCGCACCCAGCGAAAGGGCGTCGCGACTTCCGCCGGCCATCGGGAGGATGGCTGACACCCGGTCTTCAACGCGGTCGAACTTGCCGAAAAGCTCTTCGGTAAGAAGCTCGTCTATCGCGCTGTTCGCAGCAATGGACGGGTCAGTAGCGCGCAATGCCTCTATTGCGTCGCGATAGTGTTGAGCGGATGCATTCAGCCGTCCCTCAAAGGCCGCGGCCGCGGCCTGTTCTTTCAGGAACCAGGGTTCGATTTGCTTTCCGGCGGCCCAGGCGATTTCTTGCTGCATGCCCGACTTGTCTTGCTCCAGAAAGGCGATTGCATATCGGGCGGTGTGACACATCGGGTCATCAGGATTGCGGGCAAGAGACTGCTGGAGTACCTCCTTCTGCTCGTCAAATCGGCCGAGCATCTGCAGAGCTTGCGAGAGGTTTTCGTGCGGCAAGTATGCGGCCGGGTTGATTCGAATGGCCTCGCTGGCCTGCTCGACCGCTTTCTCGGGCTGACCGATTGCGATGTATTTGGTCGCCAGGTTGTTGAAGGGCGTGAAATCTCGTGGATAGGTCTGCTCCCACAGTCTGAGAATCTCTAACTGCTTGTCGAGCTCTCCGGTTACCAGGCTGTAGAAGTGAGAAGAGATGTAAAGCCTTTCGTGTTCGGTGACGCGATCGCGCAGATCAAAGGCTTTTTGCGAAGACTCGACGGCCAGGTCCAGTTTGTGGGAATTCCCGTACATTGCGGCCAGTCGCGCATAGGCGAGGGCAAAATTCGGATCGAGCTCAGTAGCGTGCTTATAGAACGGGATGGCACCTGCAACGTCGCCGCTGTCGCGCCTGACGTCCCCGGCGGCAAAAGCTCTGAGCGCCTCGAGCGACGGAGTGGTAGCCTGTTCGATTGGCGCATCGAATTTTTGAATGGAGCTAAGCGATTCTCCCAGCTTTTCCCTGAGGCCTGATGCGGCAGTCCCGAGCGCGGTCAGGACCTTTTCACGGCTGGCGGCTTCGACCTGATTGCGGGCGATAACGTCTCCGGAACCGGCGTTGATGGCCTGGAGCGAAATGACGTAGTGGCTACCGAGGCTCGAGATCGAGCCTGCCAGCAGCGCTTTGATCCCCTGGCGCTGGCAGATCTGACGGGCTATGTCTTCGGTCACTCGCTCATCGGTGGGCAGTCCCATGAATTTAAGGGTCTCTCGAATTCGGGCATCAGGATAGATGTTGAGGAATGGCGATTGTTCGAGTTGAGTTTCCAGGGCTTGTTTCAGAGTCTGATCGAAAACCTGTTCGCCGGTGGCATTTGCGAAATCGGCTACCAGAACTGTATCTCGTTCCGTCAGTGCGCCGGGTTTAGCGAAGCTCGATCGGAAGAAAACGCCGGCGACAGCGACGAGGATTGCAAGCAAGACGGCGCCCGCCCCCGTCTTATGGCGTTTGATCCCGTTTATAACGTACTCAGCCGAGGTCAGTGGACCGGTATGGTCCGCAGTAGCGATACGCCGAGTCGGGATCGTCTCGTCAACTGTGCGATCGCTGCTCGAGACTCGGCCGACGCCTGCAGGGGTGGCGGCGCCTGCGGCAGTGCTGGCGCCTGAAGGAGTGAGGCCTGCGTCCGTAAGGGTGCCTGTGGCAGTAGTGGCGCCTGCAGCCGTATTTTGGATATCCACTTCGCGACGTAAGCGTTTGAGGTCGGCAACCAGATCCTGAGCCGACTGGTATCTATCTTCGCGGCTTTTAGCGAGGGCTTTGGCTATGATTCGCTGGAGCTCGTGAGGTGCGTCCGGCAGATATCGGTCTAGCGAGGGCGGCTCATGGGTGAGGATCGCGGCAATTACGTCGCTGAAGGTAGGGCCCTCGAAAGGCTGGCGGCCAGCAACCATTTCATAGATGACCACACCAAGGCTGAATAAGTCAGAGCGAGTGTCCACAGGGTACCCGCGCACCTGTTTAGGAGACATATAGTTAGGAGTTCCCAGGATGACGCCTGGCTCGGTGGTCAGCAGCGTCGATCTGGCTTCAGCAGGCTGGTTATCGATTGGTTGTTCGGTTAGTTTTGCGACGCCAAAATCGAGTACTTTGACATACCCATCGGGCCGCAACATTATGTTTTCGGGTTTGACGTCCCGGTGAACTATGCCGGCCTGGTGAGCTGCGCCAAGAGCGGCTCCAACCTGTATTGCAATGTCCAGAGTCTCGGCGAGCCCGAGCCTGGCGATCGCCAGCCGCTGGCGCAGAGTCTGCCCCTCGACGAATTCAGTGGCTATATATTGTACGCCGTCGTGACGGCCGAATTCATGAATGGTGAGAATATTGGGGTGATTGAGGGCCGAGGCCGCCTGAGCTTCGTGAACAAATCGCCGCAGCGCGTCTTTGTTTCTGGTGTACTCGCCTGAGAGCAGCTTGAGGGCGACCTTGCGGCGCAGGGTCGTGTCCTCGGCAAGATATACCTCTCCCATCCCGCCCGCGCCAAGCTTTCTGATGACTCGATAGTGGGAAACGAACTCAGCTACCAATGTGATCTACCTCACATTTTGAAAAGACTGGCCTACCTGTCACGGGTTGAAGCGGGCCGCGCCACTTCTGCTTCAAGTGTAGATCGCGCTCAAATCCCAAACTTGCTAAGGGCGATCCATTCAGAATTATACAGGACTGTGGCTTGGGAGGGTACTCGGCCGGACTTGGCGGCGGCCGCGGCGGCGTAGCCGCCCGAGAGTTGTTGCACGGGGCGCCGCCGGTGAGTCAGAGACTCATCCCACTGCGGGCGCAGAGCCGCGCGAGACGGAGGTGATGTGATGAATTGGATTCGGGCGTCCAGACCCGACTACCGACTGATAGTGAGTCTGACGCCCGAATCCAGGATGTGACGAGCGTGGGAGGCAGCTCTTCGGTCGAGTATAGGTTGGTCGCCGCCCGCTAGGAAATCGTCAGGAGGAGACTACGAGGGTGAGGGTCACGTCGCGCTCTCGACCTGAACTATCCACTCCTTTGAATACGAGTTGGTATGTGCCTGCGGGGGTACTTCCACCGATTTTGAGCTTGAATCTTACGCTCGTGTCAGTCGTGCTTATCGGGTCGGCGGGTTTGGGCTTGATGCCGGCCTGGGGGGCCGGAGGTGTTACGGTGACGCTGCCGGTGAATCCTCCACTCCTGTTGATCGTGATAGGCACGACGACTTTTGCTCCGGCTTGGCCTGTCAGAGTGGACTGGTCCAGGCTCAGAGAGAAGTCGGGGCCTGGCGCAGTGATGGTGAAAGTGATGGAAGGAGAAGTACCGCCCCCCGGCGCCAGGTCAAAGATGGAGACCTGTACCGTGCCCTGGGTTGTGAGATCAGAGGCCGGGATGTCCGCGTCGATTTCGGTCGCGCTGACAAAGGTTGTGGGCCTCTCTTCACCGTCCCACGCGATGGTTGTAGTGGGAGTGAATCCGGCGGCCCTGGGAGTGAGCCCGGAGGAGTTGCTACGGCCTGGCGGGGTGATTTTTACCTTAACACCGGATCCGCCGGCGGGCGCCGAGTTGGGCGTTGCGTTAATCGGCGCCAGCGTGTTGTTGCCGGCCTGAAGCACTGTGAAGACTTCTCCATTTACTTTAATCTCCCCGATTCGCGGGTCTCTAGACGTATTTGGTAGTACATGATAGAGCACGTTGAATTCCATAGTGTCAGGGAGGAATCCCATGTCGTCGAAGACAACCCAGTCGACATCGGAAATGGCGGTCGGTTTGCAGTTGGCCTTACCGTGGGCAATACAAACCTTTTTACCATCAGCGCTAAACGCTCTCTCGGTCTTGTCGAGTTTAGAAGTGCAGGGGGGAGGTGTTTTGTTGACGCGAACCATGAAATTGACAGGATCAGCGCTGAAAGCGGTGAGACCATTAGGGGAAGAGTATGATGTCCAAAAGATCGGTACGTTGGTGTCGACGCCTAAACAATATTGGCCGCCGGGTCCGCTGACGCCGGCGTAAAAACTTTGGCCCGCGGGCACCTGGATCGGCTGAGGGAAAGTGAAGGTTTGGAATTGATTTTGTTGTCCGACGGTGATTGGCTGCATTGTCAATGGAGCACCGTTAAGCGTCGATGGAACCAGGCCGTAGTACAGGTAGACTTGCTGGCCTTGCTGAATAGAGCCGCTAATAGATGGAACGAAGAATTGCATTCCCGATAGCGTTGAACCCCCGACGAGGCTCGAGGGGAACATGTTTCCGAAGATGAACTGACCCAGGGGACTCCCTTGGGGAGGGCCTACGAATCCGGCCGCGGCCCCGTTGTCTGCGCTGATGGTCCCCGAAAGGCCGAAGCGCGGGTCGGCATAAGCAAGTTGAACCGCACGGATCAATGGTCCGGCTGACCCCTCAACGAGAGTGTGGTGAAAAATGAACTGGTCGATGGGGTTGTCGGACATACGGGGAATTCGAGAAGCCGCCGAAGTTGTGGGCCCGACGTTTATACCGTTCTTGAGGGCCACGCTTGGCCCCGTCCCCGCTACTATGGGTGTATATGGAAGGAAATCTTGCTGGCCTTCATAGCGAAACAGGAATCCCGAACTGGGAAACGAACTCGGCGAACACGAATTGAACGCTATAAGTAAACCGCCTGTCGGAGTGACTGCAAGGCTTGGTTTGAAGTAGGAGGTAGAGCCGCCGCCCTGAAAGAAACCATCCTGGGTGGCTCCTGTTACGAGGTTTTCGGTGAGCCAATGAATTGCCTGGTGGTCTGGGCTGGTTGCCGGCTGGTACACAGAATGGGTTGCAAATAGCATATTGTTGCGCATTACGGCATTGGCTATCCTGCCATCACCGCCATCTATTCCGGTGGAGGAGCCCTGTTGCGGAAGAAAATTGATCCGCGGCGGAAAGATGGCCCAGGTTGACCCGAATGTGAGCGATTCAGCGCTCGGTGCATACTGCACCTGGCCTGCGTTCGTCCCAATCAAACCGTGCCGGATAACACCATGTCCGCTCGAATTGCCGTTAAGATCGGTAAGGATGTCCACAAAAGGGAATTGTGTGTCGTAGACCTGCGCCGGGCAGGGCAGATAGGCCGAGTCGGTGAACTTATTGCCGGACAGTGTGTTGTTGTTGATCAAAGCGTTCTTGTCAAATTCGAAAACGAAGCTCTGCTGGAATGGATTAGGCTGAGCGTTTTGAAACTGCGCAGTCGATAGCACGAGGAAGCTGCTGTTGCCTCCAATGCTGCTCAGCGCGCCGGCCGACGTTTGCCCTGTCGAATCAGTGGCCAACTTATACAAGGACCAGGTCGTCGTGGGATCTGACGTGTGCGATACGCCGAGCAAGAGTGACGATTGGGATGTTCCAAAGTTGTCGAGCGCCGCGATGATCCACCGGTTTGTCAGATCGTCATAGGTAACCATTGGTCCAAACGGATTGTTGACTCCAACATTCGAGAAGAACGCGGCGAGAGTAGAAGTGCCCAATACATTGCTGGCGTTGTCTTGAAAATAGATGGTAAGAGAATTCGCGTTTAGGATGAACTGGTCACTGGCCCCCAATGAGAAATCGGGGATATCGCTCGAGGACTGCAGCCCTATCGGAGTAGGCAGAAGTACAACCGTGGGATCGGGCAGCGTGGTGTCGGCGGGCGCAAGGGCCTTCCGGCCATCTTCAGATATAAGGACGTCATTGCTGATTGCACGAGTGTTGGTTGCACCGACGCTGATTGCATCGATGTTCTGTGGTACCTCTTGGTACAAGGTCTTTGCGTCAACTGTCGCCTGCCCTTGGACCGTGAAGGAAGTACCCGGGACGGTTGGCGCGGTCATTAGATTCCGTCCAAAGGCTACGCCATTCTGGGTGTTTACTGACTGGAAACTGATTTGTTTCGCAGGTTCCTGGCGGGCACGAACGGATGGTCCAACGGCCATGGTTCCGGCCAAAAGGGTGAACGCCAACAGAGACAGTGTAAGGCGCCGGAGCTGCTCGGCTTTGAGCCGGCCCGAGATTCCAGGTCTGGCGGTTATAAAACCCAGCGTCGTAGTAGTTGCAGGCCTGGCAAGGCAGCAGCGTAATTGGCGAGGTTTGCGCACGGGATAGCCGTTCAGTTTCATTTAGTTCTCCTAAGTCTCCTTGGCATACACTCAGCTCCTAGGAACTGGTGGGAAAAGGGGCGTTCGCGTTGCGTCAATATCAGGTTCCTGTGACGCCAGATATAAGGCACGGGTTTTGACGAAGATAAAAGACCCTTATCGAACCACCTCATGGCAGTTTTTATTGGTCAGGGCCGCGCAGGGCTCCGAACCGGTAGGGGAAAGATCCGCTACTTGCGAGAGCTCTGCGGCAGCCAGAAATCCTCATCAAAGCTTAATGACGGATTTTGAGAAGTATTTCATGCACGGAGGCGCTCGCAATGCTAAGGGCCGAAACGGTTCGGTTTAACGTGGGTTGGAAACTGGCGCCGCGGGTTGGCAGCCGTTGCTGGAAGAGATACACCGTTTCCCAAGGACATTTGAGTCGGTGTGCTCTTATCAGAATCGCTGGCAAAGTAGTGCGTGGAAAAATGAGACTCGGGTCGGCAAAGCTGCGAATCTTGTCCTGAGAAAGAGTCTCTAAGGGACGGGATCTCGGGCGGCCAGGGAACAGCCGCCCCTACAGGTCCTTTCATTTTTCCCTTGCTGCGACTGCCGGCATGAACGACTGTAACGGACAGTCGGGCAGCGACTGGGGACAGCGGGGACAAGTCCCCCTTCCCTACCACTATTGTAAATTAATCTTCGCGGAGAAATTCGTGGTGCAATTGCCCATCAATGCCCACGGGACCTGTCGGCACGTGGTCCGATGGCGGCGGCCATCAGGGTTTAGCGCCTGATTCTATAAAGGTGGCGACGTTGGCTTTGAGCCGGGACTGGTCCTCGTCGTGAGAGTACATCATGTGTCCGGCCTCGTAGTATTCAAGTTGAATATGATTTCTGAGATTGGCGGGGAGAGCCAGGTGATCCATTGTATGTTCGACTTCCAGGAAGGGTGTCACCATATCGTAGATCCCGATGTTGATCTGCAATCTAAGGTGCGGGTTGGAAATCATAGCCTGGGCAAGATCGGCTTCGACGTTAGGGGAGCCTGGAAAGCCGAAGCCGCCCCCGCCGCTCCGTTTGTAGTCCCAGCTCCCGGATATCTGGAGTCCCAGGATGACATAGTCCCGGTCGGATTCGTACTTGAGATCATCGCGGACGTACTTGTTGAAGGCAGTAGTAAATGCTCCACCCAGCCCCGTGAACGACGGATCATACTCGGCGAACTCGCTCAATAATGAATTGCTGGCGCCGGTGAACCTGGCGTCGTAGCCGCCGATGATAAGGCCCTTACCGCGCAGAAGCTCTTTCTCGAACTGATAAGGCATGATGCGCAGGTTGGCGCGCAGAATGTAGTCCTCGCTCAATCCTGTGAGGCGGGCCATCTTCTTGGCAATGTCAGCCTTTTCCGCGGCATCGAGATCCGCTCCCTTGAGCAAGGCGGTCGCGTATTCGTTCAACGCAAATCGCCGCGCTTCATCCATAAGGGTCTTGAGGTCGGCCGGCCGGTCCTTTACTGCTTTGTGATACCAGGCGGCAGCGGCCATGCTGGGAAAATGGAGGATATATGGCAGGTCCTCGCCGGGTCGAAAGCTGAGCTTACCCAGGTTGAGCACTGACGACAGCATAACGATTCCGTTCAAATCGATGCCGTCGCCGCTGCTTTGTAGATAATTCGACAGCGCCGCCGACCTGAAGGTGCCGTAGCTTTCGCCGATCAGGTACTTGGGGGAGTTCCATCGCTTGTTGCGATTGACATAGATGCGAATTGCCTGGGCGAGCGAGCGCACGTCCTGATCGACGCCCCAAAAGTCTCGGTCACTGGCTTTCCCGATTGCGTGGCTAAATCCGGTGCCTATCGGGTCTAGAAAGACCAGATCGGCCGCGTCAAGCAAGCAGTTCGGATTGTCGACCAGCTTGTAGGGAGAAGGCGGTGTCGCTGCAGCGTCAGTAGTCAACACCCGTTTGGGACCAAAAGCCCCCATATGCAACCAGACCGAGGAAGAACCTGGCCCGCCATTGTAGATAAAGGCGATCGGACGCCTGCTCGGATCGTCCACATCGCTCCGGGTATAAGCGACGTAAAACAGGCTCGCGTTTGCATCCCCTTTGTCGTCTTTCAGGTTCAAGGTGGCGGCGGTCGCCTTGTAAGGAATAGTCTGCCCGCCGATGCGAATCGAGTGCTCGGTAACAGATGACTGCTCCTTCGGGTTCGGTTCGGTCGCGGTCTTAGGTGCTTGCGCATCTTTGTCTTGTCTGCGAGCGAGCCCGGTGGTGCTTGAGCTAAATATCAAAGCCGAGCACAAACTGAGCATGGCGAGCACGTTCTTCATAGCGTGACTCCTTTCCCCGGTTGCATAATACTCACTTGTGACGAGTGGCCCGATGCGGGATCTCCATCAACTGTGGCTCAGATATATATACTAACACAGGAAAGCCGCACGTTGGGGATTCGTCATCGCGGCGTTGAGAACGCTTCAAGGAAATGTATTATTAATCACGTTCGCCACCCGGACGCTATTATCTACTGAAATAGGACAGCGTTTGTGGGAGACAGCCCTGACGGCTAGCGAGGTTATTAAAGACATTCGCTCGCCATAGTGGCTTCAGGAATCACCGAGCTGGAGTTACCGCACCATTACTCTCGTGATTACTAAAGGATTAAATCGCTAATGATGAAGGTGTAGGATTGAGAGATGATAAGGATCCTGCAGGGTCAGATTACTGCGTTCTTTTCTTTTGACGTCGGCTATGGGATTTCGCTGGAGACGGTCGCGCCTCTGCTCGCTTCTACACGAGTACAGCCGCTTTCTCACAAGAAACGAACCCCTCCCTATTTGCAATACACCCGGCCTCCGCATCGGGTGAACCTGGAACCGGCCACCGGGGTGTTCGATACCGACGGCTCAGTTCAATTGACCCTGTACGACTTTGGCGCCGCGAGCCTGGCTTATTCCTGGCCACTGGGGCAGGGTGAGATTTGCACGCCGCTGGACGAGGCGCCACTGCTGGTTCAACGACTCTATTCGCGAAATCTGGAGGCTGACGCCAGAGAGCGCGTTCGGAGTCTCGCAACGAAAATCCAACCAGCTATCGACCGGCCAGTGATGTCTGATCTCACGGAAGACTACTATTTGTTGACGATCGAACGGTTGAGCGAGCCTCTCAGCGCTGACGACCTGATGCGGGAATACCGCGATGTGCTCGCTCAATTTCTGCGGCTGGAATCCCTTCCGCTCAGCTCCCAGCAACAGGCTGAAGCACTCGAAACCAGAATGTCCTACTATCCGGACGATCTGGTTATAGTCGACTGGAACGCAGCGATCATTTATGACCGCGATTACGAGGATACCGCTAATGTTCTGGAGTTTTTGAATGTCGAGTTACTCGAGACGCGGTACATCGATTCGATATTGGATCAGAGGATAGAGGAGTACGGGGCTTTGGTACACCGAAAGACTGAATGGCCAGTTCCGCTAAGAACCCCATATAAAAGGACGCTCCAGGAGCTCGCCGAGATGCGAACCGAGTCACTTTTATTGGCCGAGCGTGTCGAGAACTCATTGAAACTTGTCGGGGATCCCTATTTGGCTAGAGTCCACTCAGCAGCAGCCGAGAGGTTTCACCTCAGAGAGTGGGGACATATAATTTCCGATAAGCTCGACATCATCGGCACTTTTTACCAGATCCTTTCCGACCGGGTTAGGACGAGTCAGAGCCAAACGCTAGAATTGACGGTCATAGCAGTCATAATCATTGAACTAATGGTTGCTATTTTGTACCGTCGCTAGGAATGCAGCTCGGTCAGGCATGCTGGCTCAACGAGAGAACATTATCGGAAGGATCCTTGAACCACGCTACCTTGTCGCCTCCCGGGGTAGTCCAAATGCCGCGCTCGTCCTGTCCGGAAAAGCCGTACTGCTGAAACTCTATGCCCCTTGACGTAAGGCTGGCTACCGCCTGTTCTATGTCTGGGACCTCCCATCCCAGAACCGTGAATTGGGCTGGTTGAATCTTGGGCATTTCTCCTATTCTGATTCTATTTCCATTCGAGTCGACGACGAGGGCAAACTGATCTTCACTGACGAACCGCAGCCCAAGAACATCAACATAAAACTCTCTCGCCGCCTTTCGGTCCGTGACCTGGACAAAGCCGACTAACTTAGCGGACGGTAGCATTGCCGTTCTCCTTTCTGATACTGGGTCGGACACCTTGAAACTGTGAATCGAGCGTGCATTATACATCGGTCAAATAAGCCGGGCACGTCTCGGACATACGAGAACAGGGTAGGAAAGGGAGCTCGAAACAGCAGCCAAGGACGGACTCTACGAAAAGGCGAGCGGAAAGGCTTAGGGCGACCCACGAACAAAAGCAAAATATGCCCTGTATTGTAATTCTTACACCCCCGATCGGAGGATGTAGCGTTCTCGGACGCTCGTTTTCTACAATAATTGCCGTTAGCCACGAACTGGTTCGGGCACGCCCCGTGCAGAACGTATGGCCAGTAGGAAACGTATAACAATAAGAATCCCGCAAGAAGGGTCCCTAAGGTGGTGTTTTATGAGTACTAATTTTCGAGTCCCGAATACCGTGGTCGACTATCAGCAGATCGAAGCCAGGGCCGAAGCAGTGATTGAGAGATTCGAGGCTAATCGCGACGTGATTTGGAAGCAGGATGCCACGGCTCTTGCCGAATTGCTTCAGGCTAAGATCTTGGCCCGGGCTGTCCTTGAGAAACTTCGCACAATGAAGTCATTATAGGCAATTACGATTCATTGTTATTGGGTTGGATCGCTTGAGTGTGCTGTTTTTCGCTTGTCCCTATAGAGAGGAATCTTACTTTTGAGCTCCATTTGAGGGCGCCATTTACTTGTCCAAGCTCACTTGCTCAACCTTAGGTGTGCTGATCCGCCAACAGGAAATGAGTCCCGGAAAGACACCATTTGGTCGAGGGTGGGATAATCCGTTGCTGCGATCCCAAAGTCCTATGCTCTGTCGGAATACCTAAAGGTACCGCTCCTGGAGGATTCCCATGTGATGGGTGACGTGACCGGCGATTATATATGCCAGAGCGCGTACGGTAAACGGGTTGCCGCTGGCGACACCTGTTCGCATCCAGGCATCCTCAGGGAGATTGCGGAAGAATGCAATCGTCGCCAGCCGAACTGCCCGAAATTCATCGAGATGGCTTGACCACGATACCTCATCGGCCCTGGCTGCAGGAACACAGATGTTCTGATCGTATTCGGGCAGTGGAGTCACAAAACCTCGAGCAAACCATAGCGCCCGCGACAGGAAGATGCGCTCGCTGTCGCTTACATGATTGAGCACCTCACGAATGCTCCACTTATCCGGAGCATATCGATAAAGGGATTTGTCCTCGGAAATGCTCCCCAGTGGAGCGAGGGTTTCTTCCGATTGCGTTTTCAATACGTCGATTATATCGCTGCTTTCAATCCGATCAATATACGTAAAATAGTAAGGCTTCGCTTCTGATGCCTCGGGACGTCCTATCATGCTTGAGATCTCCTTTAACTAAGATCACAGATACTAAACCAGGATCTGGTCGTTTGACAATGGCGGTTTTAGGCGACATCGGCAAGCCGCTCCCAAGGATTCTCCAATCGCACGGGTCGACTGCGGGCCAATCCTTGGATCGGCGCCCAGTGCGTCGACTGCGGGCCGATCCTTGGATCAGCGCCAGTGCTGGTTGACGGTTTCGCGTTTGTGTAGCTTCTCGTGGCCCATGTTAGGCATCCTTGGCGGCGTT
>Ga0126379_10001395_pt1 | contig 14669 bp, 16 predicted proteins | sample PanSoiMetPlot_24_FD_92640 | JGI IMG/M metagenome (GOLD analysis project Ga0126379, IMG submission 92640) | Tropical forest soil microbial communities from Panama - MetaG Plot_24 | ecosystem: Environmental > Terrestrial > Soil > Tropical forest > Bulk soil | place: Panama | collected 2016-02-17 | reverse complement strand
TTTCACCTGACGCGACCGGCACGCCTGGCGAGACAACCGCCGGCGATACCAACGCAGCCAGCGATCTAGCTCCCAGCCTGGCTGGAGCGAGTGACCATGGAGACCAATAGCAGACCCGTCGTGGTGAAAAGAATGCCGGAGCGCGTGAACGGCCGTACCGCTCGCGAATTTTGGAACGACGTTCAGCCGTTTGTTACGGCCGACCGTCCGCAACTTGTTTTCGATCTCTCGCCGGTCGTGCAGTTGGACGCTGCCGGCGTGGACATGCTGCTGCGCTGCATGGCGGAAGCCCACAAGCGCGATGGCGACCTGAAGCTGGCGGCGCCTTCCGAGCCCGCGTGGGTGGTGTTAGAGCTCACGCGCACGGAGCGGCTTTTTGAGATCTATGAGACCGCGGTGGATGCAGTGCGCAGCTTTAGCGGCTTTTTGCCCAATGCCATGCGGCAGCAGCTCCTCCACAAACGGCCTCCAACCTCTACGGCAGCATAGGCCCTTACTTTCTTTATGGCGCAAAGCGACAGCGTTGTTACCCTTCCCGCGGAGCGGGAGGCAGTCCAAGCAGTCATAGGTCTCCCGCAGCGAAAAAGTTTGCAAGCATTGGTACTGGGCGGCAGCATCGTGATGCTGATGAACACCACGGTCGTCAGCGCAATTAACTTTGTCTACAACGTGGTGATGGCGCGCATGCTCGGGCCTTCCCGCTTCGGACACGTGACCGCTTTGGTGACGCTCCTGATGCTCTGTTCGGCCGTCACCCTGGCCTTCCAGATGGTGTGCGCCAAATTCGTGGCCCGCAACCCGACCGTCGGCGCCAAGGCCGGGGTCTACCGGTCTTTGCTCGGTAAGGCCTGGATCATCGGGCTCGGGTTGGGCGGGGCGCTTTTTGCTGCGCAGAAACCCATGGCCGCTTTTCTGCACCTGCCTGATCCCCGGATGCTTGGTGTGCTGGCCGTGGGCATCGCGGCCTATGTGCCTCTCGGGGTCCGTCGCGGCGCCATGCAGGGACTGTGTTCTTTCCGTCGGCTGAGCGCCAGTTTCATCACCGAGGCGTTGGTCCGTCTTGCAGCTGCCAGCCTGCTGGTAGTTCTCGGCTACGCGGAATTCGGGGTTGTGGGAGCCATCTGCCTGTCGGTCCTGGCCAGCTATTGGGTTTCCGGTCTGGGCCCGGAGCTTCGCGTCAGGTCGGAGCACAGCCATCCGGCATCATTCGGCGAGGGCATCCAGGCCATTGTCTTTTTCGTCGGCCAGGTCATCATCTGCAACACCGACGTATTGGTGGTCAAGCACTTCTTCGCTCCCGAGGTCGCCGGGCTCTACGCCGCTGTGGCCCTGGTGGGACGCCTGCTGTACTTCTCTTCCTGGTCGGTGGTCAGCGTCATGTTTCCCGTGAGCGCCGCAGCCGTGCAATCTAAAAAGGAGGATCCCAAAGTGGTATTGTTGCCGTTCCTGTTTGTGTTGGGACTGGCAGCGGCCTTCATTCTGACGCTGAGTTTATTTCCGCATTTTGTCATCCACACGATCTTCGGCCGGGAGTTCCATCAAAGCGAATCATTACTTGCCTTCTATGCCGTGGCAACCGGTTTGTACTCTCTTAGCGTCGTACTGATGGCTTATGAGATGTCCCGGCGCATCGCCAACACCGGCTGGCTGCAACTGATATTCAGCGGGGGGCTGGTGGCGGCCATTGGAGTGTTTCACTCCACACTTCGCGAGGTCATCGTCGTGCAAATCGTCTTGATGGCGGCTTTGCTGGCTCTTGTTTCCTTCCCATTTTTGCGCCGCCACAGGCGGACAACGGCTTCGGAGGCGGCGTGAAAAGACTCAGCCGCATTACCGAGGCCGAAGTCATCGCAGAGTTCCTCAAAGGCGAGTTTTATCACCCCGAATACGAGCACGACCGTCACCGGTTTGAAGCGTTGGTCCAAGAACCCGACCTCAATGACGACGTGGAGAATGCGTTGCGTCGCGTCCTTCTCTTCCGCCGGCGCGCCAGCATGTGGCGGGAGTTGCCCCCGAGCATTCAGTGGTGGGAGGTTGGCCTGGAACTGGGAGACCTGGAGCGCCTCAACGTGTTTCCGCGTGCCCAATGGCGCACCATTGCCCAGGGAAACTTCCGGGCGTTGCACGTAGCGGAACTGATTCGCCGCGGTTTCAACCCACAGGAGAAACCAAGCGATCTCTCCGCCAAAATCCACGCCTTGCGCACGCTGATGGGGCTGGAAGGCCCGCGGTCCACCATATTGCTGATCGGCCTGGATGAAAACCACCCCGTGACAGTTTTGGAAGGCAACCATCGCTTTGTGGCCGCGCTTCTGCTGCCCCGGGAACTGATGTTACGGAGACTGCGTGTGGTCTGCGGCTTTTCGCCGGATATGGAAAAGTGCTGCTGGTACAAAACCACACTACCCAACCTCACCCGCTATGTGAAAAACCGCATCCAACATCTCTGGACCCGGAAGATCGACCCCGGGCAGTTACTGGAGCAGATGGGACGGCGCCAGGGGTTAGAGAAGTACGCGCGTTCCGTCGGGCTGCCTTTCGTTGAACCCGAGTAAAGTTCATCAGCATGAATAACGTTCCCCGAGGTCGTATGAAAAACCAGAGCTGCACAAGAATTCTCATTGTTGCGTTGGTGGCAAGTTTCTGGCTCACGCAGCAGGCATGGCCACAGGCCGCAGCGCAGAAACCCGCGCAATCCCAGGCGGGCAGCGCGCCAGCCAGCGCTGTCCCTTCTGCGCAGAAGAAGGATGAACCGGCCAGTCAGGCGCAGGCAACGCCGGCGGGCGGAACCGCAGATGGAGGTTCGGCACAGCCGGTGACCTCGTACCCGGACGCTTCAGGCGCTGACCAGCAGAACCAACCGGCGCAGGCCGGTTCTCTGCCTGCCGCGCCCCAGCCCAAGACCCAGCCCGCGGAGCCGCAGGGCGCGGCCACCGCGGAGAAAGTGCCCACCAGCGGAGGCGCTGCCGCCAAGCCGGCGGGCGTCGCCATTGCTCCGGCCAGACAACACCGTACACGGTCCCTCTTGATCAAAGTGGGCGCGTTGGCTGCCGCCGGCGTCGCTGCGGGAACCGTTTATGCGCTTAGCCGCGGCACTCCTTCCGTGCCGCCGGGATCAAACAGTTCGGTCGCGGTGCCTAAGTAAGGAAGAAGCACCGCATGGCGCCAACGGCATTCCTGCCTCCGCTGCTGATCAGCTTTTCCGGAATCGATGGCTCCGGGAAGACGACCCAGATCACCAACCTCCTGGGCGCCTTGCATGCCGCTGGGTTCAAAACCCGTCTTCTAACGTTCTGGGACAACGTGGTGGTTGGAGCCAGGTACCGGGAAGGATTCGTCCACCAGGTGTTCAAGAGCGAGCGCGGTATTGGCGCTCCCGGTAAGCCTGTGAACCGCCGCGACAAGAACGTGCGCGGCTGGCATCTCTCGCTGGCGCGACACTTCCTCTACCTGCTGGATGCCATTCATCTTTCCCGTGTGATTGCCCGGGAACGTCAGGAAAGCGGCGCGCAGGTCATCGTGTTGGATCGCTACATTTACGATGAGTTGGTGAACCTTAACTTGCGCAATCCTTTCAGCCGCGCCTTTGTGCGATTCGTCCACCGCATGGTTCCGCGTCCCAGCGTCGCCTTCCTCCTTGACGCCGATCCAGAGGCAGCTTGGGCCCGTAAACCCGAGTATCCCGTCGATTTCACGCGGCAATGCCGTCAGGCTTATTTCGATCTTGCCGCCCAACTGGGCAACATGACCGTGATCCCCCCTGCGGGCCTTAACGATGCCAGCCTGGCAGTGCTCAAGGCCGCCGAAGAGCACCTAAGCTCCGAAGACAGACCGGTAACGCTGGTGTGCTCAGACTCCCTTGGCTGACCCCCTTTTCGGGCTTTTCATGGCGGTCCCAACGCCTCGGGTTTTCCCGGCAGCATTTACAATGATCGTGCACGCACAAGGGGAACAATGTACGAGGTCACGGTCGAGGATTCGTTCGCAGCGGGACACTACCTTCGCGACTATAAGGGGAAGTGCGAAAATCCCCACGGACACAACTATAAAGTCCGAGTCACGCTGCGCGGGACAGAGCTCGACAGAGCCGGTCTGCTGCTCGATTTCAAAGACTTGAAAGAAGTCATGAGACGCGTGATCGACCGCCTTGACCACCAGATGCTGAATGACATTGAGCCGTTCAAGTCGCTGAACCCCTCCGCGGAAAATCTGGCTCGATATTTCTACGAGCAAGCCGGCGCGCGCTTGAAGGCGCTGACGCATGGCCGGGTTTCGATTGGCGACGTCACGATCTGGGAGACGGACACAACCACGGCGCGATATTCGGAGTGAAGGGCAGCCTTTAGCAATTAGCCTTTAGCCCTTGGCAAACCGTGGTGCGTCGATCCGGCTCGGCTAAAGGCTAAGAGCTAAGAGCTAAGAGCTAATGGCTGGTTTCCCATGCAAATCATCGAGATTTACCGGTCCCTTCAGGGCGAATCGTCGTTTGCCGGTGTTCCCTGTACCTTCGTGCGCCTGGCCGCCTGCAACCTGCGTTGCGTGTGGTGTGACAGCGAATACACCTTTACCGGCGGCAAGAAGATGACTGCCGAGGAAGTGGAGCATGAAGTTGCCCGCCTGGCGGCCTCGGGGTTGGTCGAGATCACCGGCGGCGAACCCATGTTGCAGGAACGCGAGCTGGTGCCGATGATGGATCACCTGCTGGCGCAGGGGTACACGCTGCTCCTCGAAACCAGCGGTGAACGCGATCTGGCCCGGGTACCCAAGCGAGTGCATAAGATCGTGGACGTAAAGTGCCCGGGTTCGGGCGAAGGCGGCACCTTCCGCATGGCTAACCTTGACGCGCTCACCCCGCAGGACGAAATCAAGTTTGTCCTGGCGGATCGCGCAGACTACGAATTCGCCCGCGATTTCACCCGCCAACATCAACTGGAGAGCAAGGTCAACAGCGTGATTTTCTCCCCAGTCTTCCGGAAGACCCCCAGCACGGAGCGCGACACGTCAAACTGCCAGCTTGACCCGCGCGCGCTCGCGGAATGGATCCTGGAAGACAAACTGAACGTGCGCCTGGGACTGCAGATCCACAAATTCATCTGGGAGCCGGCGGCAAAAGGCGTGTGATAACGAGAGCAATTAGCAGTTAGCAATTAGCGACTGGCACAGCTAAAGCTGCCCTCCACTCACTCGGAATCAGCCGCTGCTCTTCCGGTCTGGTTTTAGCTGGGCTAACTGCTAATTGCTACGTGCTAACTGCTCGACGGATCTGGGTTGATCCGCGTCGTCCGCGTGAATCCGCGGTAAGGGGTTCTTCCCAATGCGCCGAACCCAAAGCAACCCTGTTTTCCGTGGCAAGTTTTGCGATAATAGATAAACGACGGGGCAGCTATTCTGGACGCTGTCGCCATCACAAGTACAAGAAATCCATTGGCAAAAAGGAAGCTCAAGTGACCGCGGAAAAGCCACGGTCTGTAGTGCTGTTGAGCGGAGGGATGGACTCCGGCGTGTGCGCCGCCCTGGCTGCCCGTGACACGGAAGCCGCGGCTCTACACGTAAGCTACGGCCAGCGCACGGAAGCGCGGGAACGGCGGGCGTTCGACCAGATTTGTGATCGCCTGGGCATCCGCCGCCGGCTCGTAGTGCGGAATGAGGTCCTGCATCAGATCGGCGGCTCGGCGCTCACGGACGAAAAGATCGCCGTGCCGGAAGCGCATGGCGTGGAGGCGGAAAGCAGGATTGGGAAAGGGCCGGTGCCAATCACGTATGTGCCCTTCCGCAACGCGCACTTCCTTGCGGCCGCGATTAGCTGGGCGGAAGTGCTGGGCGCTCCGCGGGTCTATATTGGCGCAGTGGAGCAAGACAGCTCCGGGTATCCGGACTGTCGGCCCGCTTATTACCAGGCGTTCCAGGAAGCGGTGAAGGCCGGAACCCGAGAAGGGACAATCCAGATCGTCACGCCGCTGATTGCGCTGCGCAAGACGGAGATCGTGAAGCTGGGGTTGGAACTAAAGGCCCCATTTGAGTTGACTTGGTCCTGCTACAGCCGGGAAGATACGGCGTGCGGGGCTTGTGAAAGCTGCGTGCTGCGCCTGCGTGCCTTTGCCGAGGCCGGTATCGAAGACCCGATCCCTTACGCGTCGCAGCCGGCGGTCTTAGAATGTAGAAAGTAAGTTGTAGCCGGAGGCTGACTATGAAAACGAAAACAATGCGGTTTGTGATGACGGCCATTCTCTTTGCCCTTGCTACCAGGGGCGCGTGGGGACAGACGGTGCAACTGGAAGGCAAGGTGCGGGACGGCAACAAGCCTCTGGCCGATGTGTGGGTGCTTTTGACTCTCCAGGACACCGGCAAGGCCTCGAAGATAAAAACCGACAAGAGCGGTAATTTTGTTTCGATCGGCCTGGCTCGCGGCGTTTACACCGTGGAGGTGATCGACGCCGCGGGGAACACAATCTGCCGGGAACAAAATCAGCAAATCGGAGGTGAGGGTGGAGCGCCCGTAAAAGTGGACCTGGATGTCTCCGGCCCGTGCAAAGCCAAGGCGGTGACCAAGGAGGACGTTGAGCGCATCAAGGCCGAGAACGCGAAAGCCACCAGCATCAATGCTCTGATCAGCCAGTACAACACGTTGCAACAGGCCGGCAACTGGAAAGACGCGGAACCAATCCTGAAACAGATGGTCGCGGCCGAGCCGAACAACTGGCGGTTCTACCAGGCCTTGGGCGCCGCCCAGTTCAACCAGGGTGAGTATGAAGACTCGGTGGCCAGTTATGACAAGGGTATTCAGGCGGCCCAGGGAGTGGTGAGCTCCGGCAGCACCGGCAAAGATGCGAACAAGCCGGAGGCCGATCCGGTCAAAGCCAAGCAGGGTGTCGGCCAAATGCTGGCTTCGCAGGGGAACGCATATCTGAAGCTCAAGAAGAATCCAGAGGCGATCGCGGCGTTCACCAAGGCCGCGGAGATGGATCCCAATCCCGGCATTGCTTATTTCAACCTCTGCGCCACCCAGTACAACACCGGCAACACGGAAGGCGCGCTGGCGGCCTGCGATAAGGCTATCGCCGCCGATCCCAACAAGGCCGAAGCGTATTTCATCAAAGGGTCACTGCTGATGGGTGCGGGCAAATTGGATGCTCAAGGGAAATACGTACCGCCGGCTGGCACCGCGGAAGCTCTGAACAAATATCTGGAACTGGCCCCGAACGGCCAGCACGTCGGTGATGTAAAGCAGATGCTGGAAGCCATCGGCGCCAAGATCGAAACTTCGTACGGAAAGAAGAAGAAATAACTCCAGGAACAACAAAAAAGCGGAAAGAAATCAGGCCGGGCTTTGAAACCCCGGCCTGATCTGTTTGAAGACAGCTGGGCTATTTCGCCTGTTTGCTGAGTTCGGTCACCAGTTCGTCGTAGTCCGGCTCCTGGCCCAGTTCGTAAACTTTCGCAAAAACCACCTTGCCCTGTTTATCCACAATAAAAACGGCGCGCTCGTTGATCCCTGGGAGAGGCTCGCCCAGGCGCAGGATGCCATATTGCTGGGCTACGCCGGCGTGCGGCCAGTAGTCGCTCGCCAGAGGATAATCCTGCCAGCCAATGGATTTTTCCTGCCACGCCAGGTGGCTGTAGATGGAATCCGGGCTGATGCCCACGACCTGGGCATCGTAGCCGGCGAACTTCGGCAGATAGCTCGAGTACGCCGACATTTCCTTGGTTCAGGTCGGGCTCCAATCCAACGGGTAAAATGCCACCACCACGTTCTTCTTGCCCCGGAAATCGCTAAGTTTGAACTTATGCTTCTGTTTGCCGGTTACCGCCGGCAGCTCAAAGTCCGGAGCCTCTGCTCCTGCTTTCAAAGCCGTCATCAAAACCTCCATGCAAGTTGCTGCTGAAAAACAACCCTACGTGCACACCGGGCATGGCCTTGCGAGTGCGAATCTATGATTTTATCGTGGCCAAAAAATTTAAGACAGGGTAACTTTAGAAAACGGTAACATACGGGTCCGCATCGAACCCGAGTGGGAATCCATGCTGGGATTCAGGAACTACAATTACGAGCGCTTCTCCCGCGAACGGCTGGATGAGTTCGTGGACGCGCGCTTCTCCGGACCGGAAGCCGGAGAGCAGGCGGCCGACTTCGCAGCGGAATCGCTGGATGGCGAAACCGTGCGCCTGAGCGATTATCAGGACCGCAAAAATGTCTTACTGGTGTTTGGATCCGCCACCTGCCCCATGACCGCGGCCACCATCGGCGAGATCAACGCTCTCTACGATGAATTCCGCGACGAGGTCGAGTTCCTGTTTGTGTATGTCCGTGAAGCCCATCCCGGCGAACGTATTTCGGCGCACGGCTCGATGGAAGAAAAGATCGCCGCCGCCCGCCTGCTCCGTGATGCAGAGGACTTGGAGATGCCGGTGCTGGTGGATGACCTGCGCGGATCCATTCATCGCCAGTATTCCGGACTTCCTAACTCCGCATTTCTCATTGACAAGTCAGGCCACGTGGCCTTTCGCTCCATGTGGGCGAATCCGGAAGCTCTGGCTTCGGCTATCGACGAACTATTGGAAGTCGAAGAGGACCGTCGCACCGACCAGGCCGTTGTCCGTGGCGGCGAAGACCTGTCCATGCCTCTTACTTACTCCATGCTGCGCTCGCACCGCGCGCTGCATCGCGGAGGGAGGCAGGCGATCTACGATTTTCATGCCGCGGTCGGCCGCGGCACCCGCGGCATCAAACGGGAGAGCCAGCCGCTGCTTAAGAATCCCGGGCGCATCCTCTCGATCGCCGCTCTGACCACCGCTGTTTTGGCCGGCGGCATGTACGCGGGATTCGAACTCCGCAGACGCCGTCTGGGCCTGCGCCGCAATCCTTACCGCGCTTACGAGAAGGAAAAAGTCCGCGACACCGAGACCGGTGAGGACTACGGCGCGGTGGGGATCTAGTTCCTTTCTGAAATCCCGATCCCGCGGAGCGGGGAGGGATTCATATTTCCCAGGTGACTAAGCCGTAAGAGCACTCAGCAATCGCTTTGGCAGTTGTGGCACAGGCACTCCTGCCTGTGCTGAAGCATCCTTGCCCGAGAAACAAGCACCGGCAAGAGTGCCGGTGCCACACATGCGGATTGCCACTATGCTGCGGAACGCAACGGCATTACCGCAATCAGCCCGATCGCGTTAGCCAATCACAATTGGCCCAGGAATTGCAGCATAGGTACCGATGTCATCTGCTCGAGTCTTCGTTGGAATAGTTTTGCTTCTGAGTGGCGCCGTCGCTTGTCTTGGGCAGCCGTCATCTTGCCTTTCCTACGAACCGGCTGCCGTCACGCTGACGGGAACGCTGACCCGCAAAACCTTCCCGGGGCCTCCGAACTATGAGAGCGTACGAAAGGGAGACAGGCCAGAAACCTATTGGCTTCTTGACCTCTCGCAGCCACATTGTGTTGATGCGGACGCGGTTCAGCCAGATCTAAATCCTGCGCAGAAGAACATCCGCACGATCCAGCTCGTCTTCCTCGACCACAGTATCTATAAGACACAAGCAAACCTAGTGGGGAAGCGTGTTGTTGTAACCGGGACTCTCTTTGGTGAGCATACGGGACATCACCACACACCCGTTTTGCTGACAGTCAAGACCCTAGCGGCAGCGGAGTAAGGCTCCGCTACACGTGCGCGACCGGCTGCACCAAGGGCGCCAACGCGGGCTGGTCGCGATGCAAAAACCATCGCTCCATAACCGTGTGGCGACAGAAAGATTCGCTCTTCAACAGAAGACGGGCGGCAAAGTTGCGGAGGCTTGCCGGCAGCCGCCAGGTTAACGCCGGTGGCTGTCCGGCCCCGGGCTTGGTGCGAAAGCGGTTCTCCAGGAGAGCGGAATAAGCCTGCAAGGGCTCGCGACGGTACGTGCCGCTGGCTTGCACGATCGCCTGTGCGGCAAGAATTCCTGATTCCACGGCGGTGCGTATGCCTTCGCCGCTCGGCGCGTAGGCCAGGCCGCCGGCGTCGCCGATCAACAGAGCGTTATCGGCGACCAGCGGTCGAGGGGAGTAACCGAGCAAAAGATACGCGTGCCCACACAGACGTCCCGGCAAGTCAAACGGCACCTTGCCTGCGGCCCGCAGCCACTGAACGAACCGGCCGACGTGTTCCGGCAGGGAACGCTGGTCGAGCCGTCCCAATCCGATATTGAGCATGTTGGCTTTGCGGAAACACCACCCGTAACCTTTGAGGTCGCTCGAGAAAAACAGTTCCGGAACCTCGCCCGTAACGCAGCATTGCGCCGCCTGATCGGGCGTCATGGCGAATTCAATTTCCTGGGCCACGACCGGTTCTTCCTTGTGGCCGTTGGCCAGCGCGCGCGCCACCGGGCAAAAATGCCCTCCCGCGCCCACCAGCAGACGCGTCTTGATTTCCCCATTCACCAGCCAGCCATCGCCCAAGCGGTCGATCCGGGTGACAGCCACGCCCTCGCGAACCTGAGCGCCGCAGCGCCGCAGCAGGTATTCGTCAAACTCGCAGCGCCGCACGCCATAGCTGACAATCTCCCGATATGAAACCTCGACCTCGCGCCCGCCCATGCTGCTGATACGAAATGCACTGATCGGTTGGAGAGTGCGTCCGCAGGCGTAGTCGTCAGGGTCGATGGCCAGCGTCTGCATCACCTGGGGAGTGATCCAGCCGCCGCATACTTTGTTGCGCGGAAATCGGGCTTTGTCCAGCACGACCACCTTCAGTCCACTGGATGTGAGAGCCCAGGCGCATGACGATCCTGCCGGTCCGCCGCCGGCAATCAGGATATCGCATGAATCCATTTCTTCTCCTGAACCGGCTCTTCTGCGCCAGTATAGAGGTTGGACCATGTCAACGGCCGCGAGGTGCACTTGTTCCCGGCAAAGACGACTTGAAACAATTGCAGACCGCCAACACGAAAAGCGGCAATGGAGCCGGCCAGGTACAGGCGCCACATGCGCGCAAACCGCGGTCCAAACGTCTCCACCACGGCTTGATACGATTGCTCAAACCTGCTGAGCCAATGCTCCAGCGTTTTCGCGTAATGGGCGCGCAAATTCTCCACATGAAGCACGCTAAAATTCTGCGGTTCAAGCACGTTCATGGCTTCTTGCAGGCTCGGCGCATAGGCCCCGGGGAAAATGCGTTTCCGTATCCATACGCTGAATGCCCGTGGGTAATTCCTGCCTATGAAATGCAGCAAGCCGCGGCCGCAATCACCGATGGTCCGATGAATCACGCGTCCGAACTCAAGGTAGTTCTTGGATCCCAGGTGCTCGAGCATGCCGACGGAGACAAATGCGTCAAAGCGGCCGCTGATGTTGCGGCAGTCGTCTTCGATAAACTCCACGCGTGAGGAGAGGCCTTCCCGCTTAGCGCGCTCGCGCGCAAACATGATCTGTTCGTGCGAGATGTTGAAGGCTTTTACCCGGACGCCGTAATGCCGGGCCATGTGCAGCGCCAACGCGCCCCAACCACAGCCCGCTTCAACCACGGTCTCCTCGGGCCGCAGCCACACTTTGCGGCAGACCAGGTCCATCTTCGCCGTCTGAGCGTCTTCGAGAGTGGCATCGGCTTTCGGGAAATAAGCGCACGTATAAACCATTTGGCGGTCCAGCCAGAGCCGGTAGAAATCGCTGGAGAGGTCGTAGTGGTGGTGAATGTTGCGGCGTGACCCACGTAGCGTGTTTGCCTGGATCCAATCCAGCCAACGACTAATCACCAGCGAACTGAATCGCGCGGGCTGGCGATAGGCGTTCTCCAGGAAACTGACCAGGTCGCCTTCCACATCAATTTGACCGTCGCTGTAACCGTCGCCAAAGCCTACCTCGGGATTCAGCAGGAGCGCGCGAAGGACGCGTGGGTCGTGTACAACGATGGCCGGCCGCTCTGGCTCTTCCGCCGCTCCGTCCCCGGCAAGGCGGACGGGAACATCCCCCGCGAGCTTCTGGGCAAAACGTAGCAGGGACTGACTCAACCTTCCAGAAGTGCCCATATCCAACCCTCCTTAAATTATTAGACGCAGAGGACCCCTGGGTCGCTGGGCCGACCTGCTCACCAGACAACGGCAGGTCTTGGCAGGAGGGCGTAGCCCGGAGATTTTAAAACGCCAGCGCTTGCTCCGCCACAGCAATCGTTTTTTCGATATCGCTCTTTGTGTGCGCCACGCTGACGAATATGGCTTCAAACTGTGAGGGGGGCAGGTAGATGCCTTTCTCCAACATGGCGCCGTGGAAACGGGCGAAAGCCTGAGTGTCGGATTTGGCTGCGCCGTCCCAATTCGCGACGGGGCCGGCCTGAAAGAACCAGGTGAACATTGAGCCAACACGGTTGGCGCACAGCGGAATGTTCTTCCTCTTGGCACTGGCTAGAACGCCCTCCACCAGAGCTTTGGTTGTTTGTTCGAGCCGGCGGTAGATCGATGGGTTTTTCTTCAACTCGCGCAGCATGGCCAGTCCGGCGGCCATGGCCAGGGGATTTCCTGAGAGCGTCCCAGCCTGATAGACGGGACCGAGGGGCGCAATCATGTCCATGATCTCGGCACGCCCGCCGTACGCGCCCACCGGCAGGCCGCCGCCGATGATCTTGCCCAGCGTAGTCATATCCGGCTTGATTCCGTAGAGCTCCTGCGCGCCACCCCGAGCCACGCGGAAGCCGGTCATGACCTCGTCAAAGATCAACACGACGCTGTGTTGCGTCGTGATCTGCCGCAAAAAGTCGAGATAGCCTTCGCACGGCGGCACGCAGCCCATGTTGCCGACCACCGGCTCTACGATCACGCATGCGATCTGGTCTTTGAACTTTGCAAAGGCTTCTTCTACCGCTCGCCGCTGGTTAAACGGCAATGCCAGCGTGAAGTGGGCCTGCTCTTCGAGCACACCCGCCGAGCCCGGAATACCCAGCGTGGCCACGCCCGAACCGGCCTTCACCAGAAGTGAATCGGCATGGCCGTGATAGCAGCCTTCGAACTTGACGATGTACTTTCGCCGGGTAAACGCCCGCGCCACGCGAATGGCGGACATGGTGGCCTCCGTCCCTGAGCTGACAAAGCGGACTTTGTCGATCGACGGAAACGCGTCGATCACGGCTTCCGCCAGTTCCGCTTCGCGAGGCGTGCAGGCGCCAAAGCTCGATCCATCGCGGTTGGCCTTCTGGATCGCCTCGACCACAGCCGGGTGCGCGTGACCGAGAATCAGCGGACCCCACGAGCCGACGTAGTCGATGTATTTGTTGCCGTCGGCATCCCAGGTATGCGCGCCTTTTCCTCGGACGATGTAGGGCGGCTCTCCGCCAACGGACTTGAAGGCTCGCACCGGCGAGTCCACGCCTCCCGGAATGACCCGCGAAGCCCGCGCATGCAGCTTGCGGCTGATTGCTCGTTTGGCCATGACCTACAAATAATAAACGCTGCGCCAGAACCTGAGGACTGCCGAGCGTGGGTACTCGGCATCTCATGACAGTCGTGATTCATGAAGGAGGCGGGATGGCTGTTCGAAAAACGAGGGTGGCCCCGCGCAAGGGTGCCCTTGCTCCCCAGAGAGTGCAGAAAGCTGCCCAGAAAGTGCAGAAACCGTCACCCAAGCCGATCGAAGAAAGGCTGCAAAAACAGCTTGATCGGGCGTTATATGCGGGTGGACGACCGCAGGCACAAGAGCTCAGGAACTTCCTGAACGGCACTTGGCTGGGTGAGCCGCTGCACGCCGCCCTGACGGATCTACCGATCGGCGCCTGGACGACCGCCATGATATTCGATGCTTTAAGCCTGATTCGCTCTGGTCGTGACTTTGAACGAGCCGCCGACGCATCTATCGCAGTCGGGCTGGGCGGCGCCGTATGCGCTGCTGCGGCGGGTGTTACCGATTGGTCGGACGTTGATCCTCCAGCTCGCCGCACCGGATTGATTCATGGACTGCTGAATATCAGCGCGACCGCAATGTTTGCGATTTCCCTCATCCTACGCAAGAAGAGATCGCGTGCTGCCGGTCGTTTCAGCGCCGCCCTTGGTTATGGGATCATGACGTTCGCGGCACACTTGGGCGGAAAGATGGTTTACGAAAACAGGGTAGGCGTCGATCGCACCGCTGGACAGCCGCTCCCTCAAAATTTCGTGGCCGTGCTGGCTGAATCAGACCTGGCGGACGACAAGCCAACCCGAGCTGTACACAATGGCGTGCCCATTCTGCTGGTTCGTCGCAGAGACCGTCTGTTTGCAATGGCGGAGACCTGCTCCCACTTTAGTGGACCGCTTTCGGAAGGCAAACTGGTTGGTGAGAGCATTGTGTGTCCATACCACAGCTCTAGATTCGCGTTAGAGGATGGCCGAGTGCTTGATGGCCCGGCGGTACATCCCCAGCCCTGCCTCGAGACGAGGGTACGCGGCGGACAAATCGAAGTGCGTATCCGGCCCCGATTGGATCGGATGGGCGCGTAATGGCTGTGGCAGGCGAGGCGGATAAGCCTGCCATCGCCTGACGGAGCGTCGTCAACCCGCTCGACGCTTGCTCCTGCTCCCGCGTAAAGGTCTGCTGAATCTGGCACGCGATCGCCGCTGCCGTCCCCCGCCGTACTCTGACGCACTTTGCCGCTTTCGGCTTCTTGCCCACCATGCCATGATCGGCTCCGCAGTACGAAACTGAGGTGAAAAATGTTGAAGAAAGCATTCTTGTTCGCAT
>Ga0126379_10001394_pt1 | contig 14670 bp, 6 predicted proteins | sample PanSoiMetPlot_24_FD_92640 | JGI IMG/M metagenome (GOLD analysis project Ga0126379, IMG submission 92640) | Tropical forest soil microbial communities from Panama - MetaG Plot_24 | ecosystem: Environmental > Terrestrial > Soil > Tropical forest > Bulk soil | place: Panama | collected 2016-02-17 | reverse complement strand
GCGCGCCAGCGCCTCGTTGATGACCACAACGTGCCGGTCCTCCATCGCCTCCTGCGGTGTAAATGTGCGACCGGAAACCAAAGGGATGTTCATGGTGCGAAAGTAATTCTCGTCGGTCGCCCGCACGTCAGTCAGCATAACGTCTTTCGTTTCAGGCGCGGGCTGGCCTACGATCGTGAAGCCGGTCGCCGCTCCCAGCCCTGCAAATGGAGGCGCGCTGGCCACCGAGGCGGAGCGCACGCCGGAAAGCTTGCCAATCCCCTCGACAGCCTTTCTGAAGAACGCGATTCTCGCGGCGTCGTTCGGATACTTCGAGCGTGGCAACAACACACGCATCGTGAACAGGTTCTGTGCGTCAAATCCAGGGTTGATCGACCGCATCAGGACAAAACTCTGAATCATCAAGCCGGCCCCGACCAGCAGAACGAAGGCGAGCGCGACTTCGGCGACCACCAGTGCCCGGCGAACCCGATGGCTCCCGCTGCTCGGGCTGTTGCTGCGACCTGCCTCCTGCAACGCCTGATGGAGATTGGACCTGCCAGCCTCGAGCCCAGGCAAGGTTCCAAAAACTAACCCGGTCAGAATCGCAATCCCGAAAGTGAAGCACAGCACGGGCACGCTCACGCCAACGTCTTCCCGCCTGATCAAATCTTGTGGGGTCAGCGCGACCAGCGCATCGACCGCAAACGTGGCTAGGAGTAATCCGCTGAATCCGCCTGCAAGAGCGAGAATCAGGCTTTCAGCAAGGAACTGGCGGAGGACTCGCCATCGCCCCGCTCCCAGCGCCAGGCGAACCGCGATCTCTTTCTGGCGTGAAGTAGCGCGCGACAGCATCAGGTTCGCGACGTTAGCGCAGGCTATCAAGAGCACGAAGGCGACCGCAAGAAGCAACACCATCAATGCAGGCTTGATCTCGCCGGCAAGCTGCTCGCGGAGAGGGACAACGCTTACCCCCCAGTTGGAATTGAAAGCGGGGTACTGTTGCTCCAGGACACTGGCGACTCTGTCCATATCCTGCTGGGCGCGGGCGACCGTCAGGCCGGGTTTCAAGCGACCTACGACCTGGAGGTAACGGCTGCCCCTAGTTCTGTTGGTGACCTTCGCCGGAGTCCACAGCTCGGGAGGCTTGCCCACGAACGAATTCTCTTTGATGAACCACCTGAAGCCGGCCGGCATCACTCCAATCACCGTCAATGGGTGGCCATTCAACGTCAGGCTCTTGCCGATGAGGTCCGAGGCGCCGCCAAACTGCCGCATCCACAATTCGTGGCTCATGACGACTACTTCGTCGCGTCCTTGCCCTTCCTCCTCGGCAGTGTATACCCGGCCAAGTTCGGCATCGGCGCCCAACACGTCGAACAAGTTCCCGGTCGAGACCTGGCTCGGAATCTCAACGGGCTCGCCACTGCCGGTAAGGTTCATCGGCGTGTCGTAAGACGCGGCCAGGCCATCGAAGCACTCGGCTTGATCAATCCAATCAAGGAAGTTAGCGGGGCCTACAACGTTGTGTTTTTCGGCCTGAGTTCGGTTCTGTTCCCACACGACGACCAACCGGCTGGCGTTTTTGTAAGGCAGCCGCTGCAACAAGACTGCGTTAACGACTGAGAAGATAGCAGTGTTGGCCCCGATTCCGAGCGCGAGCACTAACACCGAGACTACAAAGAAGCCGGGGCTCTTTGTCAGCGCCCGCAGTCCATATCTTAAGTCCTGACTGAGTCCACGCATCACTTTCCTCCGGTTCCCTGTCCCTAGCCCTGAGCCATCTCTTCCTGATCTCTCTCCACGATTCCGGCAAGTAGAATCCCGCGGGCGAACAGCTAGTCGAGATCGTGGTTGGGAAGCGGTCTATCCCGACCGTCGTCCGTTAGGACCTCTTTTTATCGGGCTGAAACAAGATCAACTTTTGTGCCGACGATTACAACTCACGAGGGCGAAGATTCAAGCTATGGCACGCCCAGGTGGGCCTTCCGCCCCCCTCGTAAACGTGCGTTTCCGGGATCGACCAGTCCCAAAATCGGACGCCGGACCTCTGCTTGAAATCATCAGGTGTGTTCTCAAAAAAAACGTTCGATCAGGTGGACTTTTCTTGGTCACAGAACTAGTCTTGAACCTCTGGACGCGCCAAAAGCCGTGCTCTCAGGGAGAAAGTAGCTATTTGAGGCTTTGCAGAGGTGAAGCTGAACATGGGCTGCAGCAACTCGTGCGACCAGAACCCAAAGCCTTTCCTAATATGCCGGCGAGGTGTTGTGAGATACTCGCTGTTAACCCTTATTGTCATGCTGGCACTACCGTGCGCCTCCTCGGCGATGTGGGCTTACATACGATTGGAGGAGCTAGTTCAAGACTCAGATCTAATCGTGGTCGGAACACTCGCCGACATCCGCGAGTACTCCGACGGCGGGACCGATTTCGGGCAGGGCTTGATTGTCGTGGACCGCGTGATTTGGGGCGATGCGCAACCGGGCGATTCGCTTCACCTGAAGTGGCAAAACGGAACCTCGATAGTGCTGGTGGCCCTAAGGAAGGGGAAATGGACTGAGGGGAGTGTGAGGACTGCTGGGAAAGCAAGTCCGGGCCCTCCCTTGGAATAGCGGCGGGCCAAGACGAACAGGATGGTGAAGACAGTATCCACATGCAACTCGCAAGATAGCCGGTCCGATTTCGGTAGGCTGTCGGCCAGGAGGATATATGAAGGCGATTGTGGTCAGCAGTACGGGCGGACCGGAAGTACTCGAATATACCGATGTGCAGACGCCGAAGCCCAAAGCGGGCGAGGTGCTCGTCAAGATCATGGCTGTCGGAATCAATTACATTGATGTTTATCATCGAACGGGTCTTTACAAGCTGCAGACTCCATTCATCCCGGGTTCGGAAGCCGCGGGAGTGGTCGAAGCGCTTGGCGAGGGCGTCACAGATGTAGCCAAAGGAGACCGGGTGGCGTACGCGATGGTTCCCGGTGCTTATGCCGAGTATTCGGCGGTGCCGGCTGCGAAGCTTGTGAAGATGCCGGATGACGTCGATGTCACGACGGCGGCTGCTGCCATGCTCCAGGGCATGACCGCTCATTACCTGGTTAAATCGACCTATCAGCTCAAGGCAGGGGATGGCGCGCTGGTCCATGCTGCCGCGGGCGGCGTTGGGCTTTTGCTGATCCAGATGGCCCGGCGAATCGGCGCGCGCGTCTTTGGCACGGTCTCAACCGATGACAAAGCCAGGCTGGCAACCGAGGCGGGAACCGACCACGTGATCCTGTATACCAAAGAAGACTTCGAATCAGAGGTCAAACGTTTGACCGATGGCCGCGGCCTCCAGGTGGTTTATGACTCGGTCGGAAAGGACACATTCCTCAAGAGCTTGAGGGTGCTGGCACCTCGAGGAATGCTTGCGCTATTCGGACAGTCGTCCGGTCCCGTTCCGGCATTCGACCCTGGGTTGCTTGCCCAGGGCGGATCGCTGTTTCTGACACGTCCCAGTCTGGCCCACTACACGCTGACACGAGAAGAACTGATGTGGCGCTCCAGCGACGTGTTCAACTGGATCAGAGCTGGTGAGCTCAAGATCAGGATTCACAGGACATTTCCTCTAAGTGAGGCCGCCGAGGCACATAGCCAACTCGAAGGCCGCAAGACCACCGGCAAGGTGCTGTTGATACCCTGAGTGGGCTGCGTCTGTGACAAGCGAGGTCCCATATAAGGTCCCGTTGCCAGAGAGATGAGAAGGCTATCCAGAAAAGGGCAAGCTGGAAGCGCCCTACGTCGAAAGCTCGCGAATCCAGATATTGCGATAGTGAACCGGGTGATTGTGGTCTTGCAGCTCCAGGGGAAGCTTCTCGGGTCCGGCCTGGTATGGCGGTCTGACATGATGGCCGGTCGGACCGGTCAGCTCAACGTTATCCTGTACCAGAACTCCGTTGTGCAAGACAGTCATTCGCGCGGGCCTGATCAAATTGCCGTTCTTGGCGAAGCGCGGCCCATGAAAAATGATGTCATAAGTCTGCCACTGTCCGGGAGGCCGGGAAGCGTTTACCAGTGGAGGATACTGACCGTAGATCCCGGCCGCCTGGCCATCAGCATAAGTCTTGTTGATGAATGAATCGAGTACCTGGACCTCATAGAGCCCGTGAAGGAAGACTCCGCTGTTCCCTCGGTCCTGATCCATACCGACCGGCGGGTCAGGCTCGGCGAACTCGACGTGCAACTGGGAGTCACCGAAGCCGTCTCTCGTGCGGATGTTGCCGGTGCCTTTGGCAACTTCAAAGTAACCATTGCCGACTTTCCATGGGGCCGGATCACCGGTCTTGGCGTTTTGCCATTTGGAAAGGTCCTTGCCGTCGAAAAGCACTACTGCATCTGATGGCGGCCGGCCAGCCCGGTCCTGAGTGCTCGCCGTGCCCGGGTCTATCACGGTTGGCAGCGGACGATTCCTATCGTGTTGCTCCCACTGCCAGACGGGGTTGCTATCGGCCTGCTTCGTCTGGCCCACGAGAGCATAACAGGTAAGCGCCAGCCCTCCGATGGTGGCGGTAACAAACACGGCAATCTTGCTCTGCATCACGGAGTTCTCCTTGCATAATGGGCGTTGGAACGCTGACAAGTTAACACGATGGTGCGTTCGGGCACCAGAAGGACGGAACACCTACCGGCCGTCACCCATTAGAATGAAGCCTGCCCAATACACGACCAATTCGAACTCACTGATGGACTGCACCACTTCTCGCGGCCAAAGGCTCTCTAGCGCTGGCCGGTTTAAAGCTTCGCAGCAAGTCGTCGACGAGTTTAGAGTCCGGATTTGTGCTATGCAGACGGCGCAACTCGCCTTCGGCTTTGTGAAGCAGACCGGCTTTCGCGTATAGAAGCGCCATTAGCAATTGAGAACGGGGACAGACCCCTTTAGCGCGCCGAAGATCATTTGCCGAGTTCGCGTCTAAAATCATGAATCTCGCCTCAGGTGCAGGAAAGATGGGTGAAACAGTCTCGGTGTGTCCTGCCCTTCCAGTGACCTGCCAGGAATAGACCGATCCTCGGCGGAGGTCGAATGGTACTCTCCATTCCGTTCCGGTGAGCGGACCGCTCGAGGCAACCGCCTGGTAGGCGGAATCAAACAAGCTGACATCATAGGACACAGCACCACTCAAAGAGCGCCAGGTCAGAACCGGCCTGAGCGACTCGACCACGTCTCCTACCGGACTAATGAGCTCAAATCTGGCCGCCGCTTCGGGTCTGCCCCTTAGATTCCCGGGTTGCCCCTTTAGCGCCAAAGCCCTGGCCGAGGTATTGAATCGCCGGAGTTCCAGTGCAGAAAGGATCGCTTGCTGCCAATCGTTGGGCAGCCCCTCGAAGCCGCCCAGATTCCTGTGATCGTCGATTGTCACGGTCCTGCCGTTATCGACGATGGTTGCGGCGATAACCCCTGCTCCCGGCAAGTCGGTACCGTTGGACGTGCCTGGTCCAGCACCAGCGCCCGTCTCTGGAGTCGATGACCGATTCGGCGTTGGTTCGATTTGGACGGCCTGCGGGTGTAATGGCCGGGGTCTTTCGCGGAGAACGATGATTAAAACAACGGCGATAAACACGGCAAGCCCGGCGGCGATCGCCAGAAACGAGCGAATGGGATTGCGAGCCGCGACCCATTGCTTCAAGTGAACCATAGTCGCTCGGGCCGCGTGCGGCGCTGGGGTGACAGCGGTCAGAGTCCCAATGGAATCATCGTCCAGCCGTGACAATTCCTGCCACATCGAATCAATTGCCTCGCTGGTTCGCTCAAGCCTCGCAAGCAGCCGCCGGCATCGATCACAGTCCCCGATGTGACCGTCAATACGCATAAGTTCAGAGGCATCGAGGACTCGCTCGTGATACCCAACTAGTTGTGCTGTCGATAAATGGTCCATCCCTTTGCCATGAAAATCCGGAGGCGCCCCTGAGCCTGCCGGTCACTGACCCAACGATCGCGCCCGGTTGGCCAGCCGTTGTCTCGCCGACTTTCGAAGATTAATGACCTGTTGGCGCGTAATTCCGAGGCGTTGCGAAATCGCCATGTCCTCCATAGGGAGCTGATTCCAAATGCTGGCTAGTTCACAGGTCGGCATTTCAAGAGCGCTCGCGATCTTTTCCATCGACGCTACGTTCAATAGCGGGAACAGCCCGATCGCACTTCTCCCCCGCGCGTCTTTCAAATTGAACAATAGTGCAATTCGCTGTCGAAGCGGAAGGCGGCAAATCTCATCCCAGAGAGCCGTGACCCGGTTACTTAGTATCAATTCAGAAGTGGCGTCCACGCGCGGATCTGCGATCGCCGTTTCGACAGCCGCCATGTGTTGGCTATCGCCAATGCCGAGCGCCTCGCCGACCATCCCGACAAGATCGTCCAAGCCTATCGGTTTATTGACCTTTTTGAATATGGAATCCAAGACCCGCCGGAGTTCGGCTGTACTGCTGGCGCCGCCACCAGGAATTTGTAGCTCGCCTCGCCTTTTTGAGGAAGCGGCCTCATCCGATATGCCGGTGAGAAACCGAGTGCCGCCAGCTGCTGTGTGCGACGAATCGAGAGAAGGCCTCCACGAGACTTGCCCGCAGATCCATTCGCCGTCGCTCTCTCTCCATAAACTTAGGCCCGCAGAATGCGTCAAGACATAGCGAAGCCGCTTTTTCAGGCGGTGCCTTTGAGGGTATTTCCGGCGAAGGAACTCCTCACAACTGTTTCTTGCGATCGCAGCTAGATAGCTGCTGAAATTGCGTATCGGTAACTCCTCTCGAACCTCTCTCAGGGAATGCAAGCGATGGATCAGGCGAAGCAAGGTATCGGCGTATACGTCATCGTAATCGTCGCTCGCATGACTCTGGCGCGAAGCGTGGCAATGGACACCCAGCTTGCCCGCAATGGTGCCTCTTATGATGTGGTCATTCTGGGCGATGAGTTCTGAAAGTTTCTTGCGAGCCTCGACCTCGTCTCTGGCTCGCATATATGCGAATAGCAGATCATCGCTCTCAGCGGGCTCTTCGACTAGCAGCGGGGCCGGTTTGAGGCTCATGGAACACCCTTTTTACGAAGCAGGCGGGTTCCGACGTACAGCACCTGACAATCAGTGCCGCCGTCCACCGCGTGTTCCCGTGGTCGATAGTGTTTAGCGCAGCTTTCTGTGATCGAGTTAACGCAGACTATGGAACTGCCCAACACAGTGAGGAATATTCCGCATTGCCGCAGCGGTTACGAGTTTTGAAACTTCGCTGGCGCCGCGTCCAGAGGTTCAATTCTGATCCGTTTCGGTGTGTCATTTTGTTTTCCGATTCCATCCCACCCCAGGTACCTTCATACCACCTGAAGCGCAGTTCTTTCAAGCTTTCGTGTCTTTCGAGTTGTTTGCGGGCTCCCTGGTTGGCCTCTTGAATGCCGTCATTGACATTGAGAGGCTTAGGAGTGGTTCTCTGGGTTTCCTTGGGTATGAACGAATATCCGAGCCTCAACTTGTGAAATTCTTCGGGCCCCTTGCAAGCCCTGTCTTCTTCGGGGTCGCTTGCCTTCGGTAGTCAGTGAGCACTACTATACTTTCTCATTGTTCTGCGAAATAAAGGGTTGTCCGATTCACTAAACGGTGGGGCGAAACTATCTTGCACAGAGCGGATTTCCCCGGCGCAATCGCAGCCATTATGGTCCTTGGTTGTCTTCAGGCGGTCTACGCAGGGCGCGCACCGAGCTTTCAGGACGTCTCCGATAGGCCGGCTATAGAATCTGCAGTAACCAAGTTCTTTGATGCCTATCGGGCAAGAGATGTCGACGCGCTTATGTCCCTGTTTTGGTCCGCGTCCTACACTGACCGGATTGCGCGCAAAGAGGCTCTCTGGGAAGAGTTCCGATCTTCGGCCATTTCCAAAACAACGGATTTAGTCTTCAAGAGTGCGGAACCAGGCGGCGACGGGGCCATTGCCTATCTAACCGTCAAGGAAGCCCAACCGGCAACCGCGAATGTGACGGGCGCCCAACCCGAAGCCATACAGGTCAACTACAAACTCACCCTCGAGCGACAAGGAACGGGATGGAAGATTCGCAGCATCGACACGGACGAAGATAAACTGGCGGCCACGATTGTTGCAACCCCCGGCGAGAAGGGGCAGCAAGATCTGGTCGAATCCAATAAGGACCAGGTGAACTTCAGGCTCGTTCGTGCTCTTATTCGCCAGGGTGCCTTGTTTGAACGACACCGGAAATTCGACAAGGCCATGGAGGCCTTTCGCCTGGCCGGTGACGTAGCTCGTCGACTTCAAGACAAGCCAGGACTGGCTACGTCGCTCCTCGACCAGGGCATCACGTGCGACGAACAGGCCAAATATGCCGAAGCTCTATCATATTACGAGCAGAGCCTGGCCATTTCCGAAGACGCTGGTGACGACCTTCAGGTTGCTCACGCATTTTACGCAATTGGCACCATAAATCTCCGGTTGGGTCGATTTGATCGAGCAAAGTCCTACTACAGTCAGAGCGTAGCCATTACGGAGAATACTGACGACAGGCAGGGCACCGCGCGGGCTCTGTACAGCACAGCCGTCGCCTGCAAATCTCAAAGCGATTACGGCGGAGCACTCGTATATTCGGAAAAGAGCCTGAAGATCTCCGTTGAAATCGGGGACGATCGCACGGTTGCCGAGGTGTACAACAACATCGGCAACATACAACGGCTCCAGGGCAATCGCATGACAGCCCTCCAGTATTTCCAATCGAGCCTCGCCATCAAGGAAAAACTGGAAGATCGGCCCGGTACTGCCACGGCGCTAGTGAATCTCGGGATCGTGTACGACCAGCAGGGGATAGATGATGAGGGTCTGTCTTATTTCAAGAAAGCCCTGACGATAGATCAGGAGATGGGTAACGAGCCACAGCTGGCCAACACTCTATACAACATTGGCATGCACTACAAGATTCTGCACGACGCTCCGCAAGCGCTGGACTACATCGAAAAGGCGCTATCAATTCAGGAGCATCTGAGCCAGAAACGCGCGGTCGCCACCAGTCTTCACGCAATTGGAAGTCTTCAGGCCGCAATGGGGAATACCGCCCGGGCCCTGGACTTCTTCAATCGAGCGCGCGCCATGTTCGAGGAAATAGGAGACCAGGTCGGTGTGGCAACGTCGCTGGGCAGTCTGGGCCGGGCCTATCATCTGCAGGGAAATGACGCGAATGCAGTCGAGTTGGAGGATCGATCCGCCGCCATCGCCAAGGACCGAGGCGCTCTGGATATACTGCAGACAGCCTTGCTCTTCAAGGGCGTGGCTTGCCGGTCGACCGGTAGGGATGATCTGGCTGCCCAGGCTTTTGCGGAATCGATCGCCATAATCGAAGAAATGAGGGATCGTTCGCCCGGGGGCGAGCAACAGCAACAGAATCTCCTCAGGGACAAGCTTCAGTCGTATCACGAAATGGTTTCGCTCCTGGTTTCCAGAGGGGACCTGAATGAAGCCCTTGTCTATTCGGAACGAGTCAAAGCCCGGACACTGCTCGACGTTCTGCATTCAGCCAGGACTGACATAACTCGCGCGATGACAGAACAGGAGAAGACAACCGAGCATGAACTGAATGCGCGGCTGGTCAGTCTCAACTCGCAGATCATCGGCGAAAAGAGCCGCGCCCATCCAAATTCCAAGCTCCTTGATGACCTCGGTGCAAATCTAACCAGGGCCCGGTTAGATTTCGATGCATTCCAGATGACGTTGTATACTGCGCACCCCGAGCTAAGAGGGCAGCGCGGCCGCATTCAGCCGATAACACCGGCTGAATGTTCGGCCCTGGTTCCAGACTCGAAAACAGCCCTTCTGGAGTTCCTGGTCACAGAAAATGGGAGCTTCCTGTTCACCATCACCCGGCAAACCGGCTCAACTCCGAATGCTGTCGATCTGAAGGTCCACCGAATCGGCGTAAAGCCTGCCGAACTTGCGGCGCTCACTGAAACCCTAAGGGCACAGTTTGCCAGACGAGATCTTGGCTATTCCCTTCAAGCAGCCCGCCTGTACGATCTGTTGCTTGGACCGGCCGAGTCAGATCTCCGGGGCAAATCCAAACTGGTGATCGTCCCGGACTGGGTATTGTGGGAATTGCCGTTTCAGGCGCTGCGAACCCCTCAAAACCATTTCCTGCTTGAGGACTGCTCGATTTCTTATGCTCCATCGCTGACAGCCCTCAAGGAAATGTCCAGGCACTCGAGACAACCGTCATCGATCGAGCCGGCAGCAGGGACCCTCTTGGCACTCGGGAACCCCGCCATCGGGAGCGAGAACGTTTCCAAGTTCAAGCAAGTCTACCTGGACGAGCAATTGGCGCCGCTACCAGAAGCTGAGCACGAAGTGAATGAACTAAAACGCCTTTACGGACCCGCTAACAGCAAAGTGTTCACCGGCCGAGATGCGACCGAAGCAAGGCTCAAAGCTCTCGCTGGACAGTGCCGCGTTTTGCACCTGGCAACTCACTCTCTGGTAGACAACTCGGCTCCTATGTATTCTCAGGTCGTGCTCGCCAGAGGCGTAGGCGACGCTGAAGACGGCCTGCTCGAGGCATGGGAGATCGCGCAGCTCGACCTGAAGGCAGACCTGGTCATACTCGCTGGCTGCGAAACAGCTAGAGGGAAGATCAGCGCTGGCGAAGGACTCATAGGCCTGACCTGGGCCGTCTTTGTCGCCGGTTGCCCTTCTACTGTGGTCAGCCAGTGGAAGGTCGAAGCGCAGAGCACTACTGAACTCATGATCGAGTTTCATCGCCGGCTGAAGCAAGGCTCGACAAAGGCTGAAGCGCTAAGAGCCGCGGAACTCAAGCTCCTCCACAACAAGAAGTACGCCCACCCGGCTTATTGGGCACCCTTCGTCCTAATTGGCTTACCTGACTGACGATCACACCGCATTCATTGCACCTCGATCCTTAATACTGGTGTGAAGGTTGGAAACGACGGGAAGTTTGGCGGTCCCAGTACCCCTGGCGACCATGGCAACCCCGGATCGACCGGACCACTGGGCCCTCCGGGGCGCAAACGGCTAGGCAAACCCACCCAATCAACCTAACTGCGGACCGCCTCCCGGATGCCAGCCGGATCCGACATGTGGTCGGGGTACTATGGGGTCCTGCGGTCCAGCGCGCACCACACGCTGATATTGATGAGGGTTTCGACAGTGAACCTAGTCCTCGTAGCCTGACCCGCGGGCGCTCAGGCTTCTACGCAGACACCTTTTGGGGGCGTTTCCAAGTATCACTGAGGAAATTCTGCATCCAATAGCGGGCTTCTAGCGTATAAGGTTGGCTACAGGTACCCTGGCGAGCTATTATCAAGGGCCGTCAGGATCAACTTCTTCAAGACTTACCAACTAAATCGCCCAAAATCGCGGCCCGCGCTCTCGGGTCGTGAGCCTGTTGGGCCCGGAGGAATGGAGCTCCGATGCTTCAAAGCCCAATCCCGATCGCTCGATGGTCGGCGCCTATCCGAGGAGAAACCATGAAGAGATGCTATCTGTTCGCGCTCGCGCTTCTATTCGCCGCTCCTGCGGCCGCCTTCGGCCGGGAAGCCAAACTTGTTCGGTATCCACACTATAACCAGGGCCGCGTGGTCTTCACGTATCTCGGCGACATTTGGACTGCGGACGAAAACGGCCAGAACATTCACAGAATAACCGCCAACAAAGCCCGTGATGTCTATCCGCGGTTCTCACCCGATGGGAAATGGATCGCATTCTCGAGTGACCGGGCCGGCAACATGGACGTTTATGTAATCCCGGCTGAAGGCGGAACGGCTAGACAGCTCACATTCAACTCGGCCGAGGATAACGTCCTGGGCTGGACTCCCGACTCCCGTGCGGTGCTATTCTCGAGCGCGCGCGGGGAGGATTTCATGCCGAATCTTTACGTTGTCAGGATCGACGGCGGAATAGAGCGGCCTGCAGGTTCGGACATGGGCGTGTGGGGCTGCTACTCGCCTGACGGAACCAAACTGGCGATAAATCGAAAATCCCAGGTCTACTGGCGCAAGTACTATCGCGGAGCGTACCAGAGCGACGTGACGGTAATGGATATCGCCGCCAAGAAGTTCACCGAGGTAACTGATTTCGACGGCGAGGATTCGTGGCCGATGTGGAGCACAAACGGCTCCATCTATTTCGTGAGCGACCGGGATGGCGGGGGTCTGACCAACATCTGGCGAGTAGCTGAGTCCGGTGGCAAGGCTGAGCGCATCACGGCGTTCAAATCCGGCGATGTTCGCTGGCCGGCGATCAGCTCTGACGGCAAAGTAATTGTGTTTGAGCACGAATTCGGCATCTGGAAGCTGGACGTTGGGTCCAAGAAGGTCAGTCCCATCAAGCTGGACATTGCCGCCGAGACTGAAGAGAACATGGCCGAGGTGCGGGATTTCAACTCGCAGGCTGACGACTATAGTCTGGAGCCTTCCGGACGACACATTGCGCTGTCGATTCACGGCGAGGTCTTTACGGTACCGGTCGAAGAAGGTGATGTGCGCCAGATAACGGACAGCGCGGCGCGCGACCGGGAGCCGCGGTATTCGCCGGACGGCAAATGGCTCGCCTTTGTTTCAGATCGAAGCGGCCGCGAAGAGATCTATTTGATCGCATCAGACGGCGCGGGCGAGCCCCAAAAAATAACCAATCTGGACGCGCTGAAATTCGGATTTAGCTGGTCTCCCGATTCCAAGCAGATTGCATACACGGCGTCGGACAACAAACTGCGCAAATACGAGGTGGAGAGCAAGCAGACCATCGAGCTCGTTGCGTCATCGCACGGCAACATCAGCAGCCCTGTTTGGTCGCCCGACAGCCATTGGATCGCCTTCTCGCGGCCAGACTACATGCAGACGAGCAACGTCTTTCTCGTTCCGGCGGCTGGCGGGGAGGCCAAGAAAGTCACCTTTGATTCTTACAGCCAGGTGAATCCGCGATTCAGTCCGGATGGGCGCAAACTCTTCTTCATTCGATTGGAAGGCTTTGGCGGCGGCGGTGGCGGCGGACGCGGCGGTTCAGGAGCCTCATCGCAGATCTTTTCGATCGCGCTGGAACACCAGGATCGGGACCCGGAAGATCCGGAAGAGCGGGCTGAGAGCGACCAGCCCGACAATGCAGGCGGGATTCCAGGGAGACGATCCCAAGGTCCGCAGCCCCCTCGGGAAATCAAAATCGATTGGGCCGGTCTTAAGCGCAGGACCGTGCAGGTCACTCGGATGCCATTTTCGATCTTCAACTACGCGGTGGCTCCCGATAGCCACACAATCGTCTTTGCGACGACGGAACCCGGCGGGGCGCGAAACACCCCGGTCATCTATTCGATTCAGGACAATGGCAGGCGGCTTACCCGGCTTTCGACGGGCCAGGGGGCAGGCGAGGGAGAAGGAGAACCAGGCCAGGGGTTCTTTGGAGGTGGCGGTATCTCTGATTTTCAATTCTCGCGTGATGGCCGCAGCATGTTTTTCAAGGAAGGGCCCAGCATTTATTCCCTCTCGATGCCTGTCGCGGCGGGGCGCGGCGGTGAAGCTGCAGGCTCGGTCCTCGGTCGCGGCGATGGTGGTGCGGCAGCGGCTGCCAGGGGCGCCGAAAGCCCGCGGCGCAGAATCTCATTCGACGTCAAGGTCAAGATCGACCAGGCAGCAGAGTGGGCCGAGATGTTTGATGATGCGTGGCGGACAATGAAGTACCGCTTCTACGATCCGGAGATGCACGGCAAGGATTGGGACGCCGCTCGCGGCAAGTACCAACCGTTGGTTGAGCACGTCGGCGACCGCCAGGAGCTGATGAACATAATCAACGAGATGATCGGCGAATTGGACGCCTCGCATACGGGCGCGGCTGCCCCCGCCCGAGGACGGCAGGGCGGCGGTGTATCGACGGGCCATCTTGGGATCGATTTGATCGAAGACAAGCAGGCCGGACGCTACCGCGTAGGCTATATCTATGAGGGCGGACCATCCGACAAAGACTGGGTCAAAGTCAGCGTCGGCGACTACCTGATCGCGATTAACGGCAGACCAGTCAAGGCCGGCGACAACTATTGGGAGTTGCTAAACAGCACCAACCGGTTGAACCGGAAGGTCGAAGTTTCATTCAACAACAAGCCCGATCAGGAAGGCGCGTGGAAGACTCGGATCGAACCAGTCGCATCCCAGGCGCAAAACCAGCTTCGCTACGAGCGGTGGGTCAAAGAGCGGCGCGAGCTTGCTGAAAAGATGTCGGGCGGCCGCGTGGGCTATCTTCACATTCAGGCGATGAACCCGCCGTCACTTCAGAAATTCGAGAAGGAGCTGCGTGAGAATCGCAACAAAGAGGCGCTCATCATCGACGAGCGCTGGAATGGCGGCGGGAATATCGAACAAGAGCTGCTCGAGATCCTTGTGCAGCGTGAGTACCAGATATGGCGGCCGCGAGGAGTGGCAGAGACCGGCAGGCCCTTCTCCGGCTTCTTCGGGCCAAAAGTCGTCCTGCAGAACTGGCGGTCAGCATCAAACGCTGAGATGTTCCCGGCAGGGTTCCGGTCGCTTGGCCTGGGTAAGGTGATCGGAACGCCGACGATGGGGGCGGTCATCGGAACGGGCAGCTATTCGTTAATCGACGGATCTACGGTCCGCACTCCCGGGGTCGGCGTCTATCTGGCCGACGAAAAGCATACGAACATGGAGCGGATGGGGGTTAAGCCGGACATTAT
>Ga0126379_10001392_pt1 | contig 14674 bp, 12 predicted proteins | sample PanSoiMetPlot_24_FD_92640 | JGI IMG/M metagenome (GOLD analysis project Ga0126379, IMG submission 92640) | Tropical forest soil microbial communities from Panama - MetaG Plot_24 | ecosystem: Environmental > Terrestrial > Soil > Tropical forest > Bulk soil | place: Panama | collected 2016-02-17 | reverse complement strand
GTCGGCGCCACCGTCGGCGAGATCGGATTCTTGCGCGGATTTTGGATGGACGGTTCTCGGCGGCTTGCATGGCTCGAGGACTACGCCGCCTCCGTCGCGGCGTCGGGCGATCTGCCAGTTCCCAACGTATTGCACCGCGGCATCCGGCTCGACCGCGTGTCGTTCACGTACCCCGGCACGTCACGCGTTGTGTTGGACGATGTGTCGTTGACACTGCCCGCGGGCGCGGTCGTCGCGATCGTAGGCGAGAACGGCGCCGGCAAGACGACGCTGGTCAAACTGCTCGCGAAGATGTACGAACCGTCATCGGGTTCGATTCTCGTGGACAACACGCCGCTTGCACGCCTGCCAGCCAGCGAGTGGCGCGCGCGGCTCGCGGGCGCCTTCCAGGACTTTTTCCGCTTCGAATTCCTCGCGAAGCACACGGTCGGTCTGGGCGATGTCCCACGACTGGACGACGAGCCTGCCGTGTTCGCGGCTGTGGACCGCGCTGGGGCCGGCGACGTTCTCGCCCGGCTGACGTTAGGACTCGACACGCAGCTCGGTCCGACGTGGCCGAGCGGAGTCGAGCTATCGTTCGGCCAGTGGCAGAAGCTGGCGCTGGCGCGTGGCTTCATGCGCGAGCAGCCGCTTCTGCTGGTGCTCGACGAACCGACCGCTGCGCTGGACGCAGAGACAGAACATGCGCTGTTCGAGCGCTATGCCGCAGCCGCGCGCAGCACCGGCGAAAGCGATGGCGGTCGCATCACCATCATCGTCTCCCACCGCTTCTCGACGGTCCGCATGGCCGATCTCATTATCGTGCTCGATGGAGCCCGGCTCGTGGAGGTCGGCACGCACGAGGAACTGATGGCCAAGAAGGGTCAGTACTCGGAGTTGTACAGCATCCAGGCCGCCGCATACCGCTGACCGAGTTGACCGAAGGCACCGAATTGGAACGCACCCAGGTTCTCTTTTTGGACAATCGCGCCCAGGAATATCGGTCCTGAAGGATCCGGACTAACGAGATAGTGCTGGCCAAACCGATCAACTCCCGGATGGTCGGCGATTCGGAGAGCGCCGGGAGCGGGGTTCGCAGCCTCGCTGGCCGGAGAGTGTGGAAGTTATGGAGAGATCAAAACGGGCGCCAAGGCGAAAGCTGGATGCAGCCAAGACCGACTTAAAGCCACCGCTTACTGTACTTCAGATGGCAGGGTGTCCGTGGCGAGGTGGAACCGAAAGGCACGGGCGGTAATCGATGGGGTAGCTCCCAAGATGAACCGGTCGGCCTAAGGTGGGGCAAGGTCGAGTCTGCACTTCTGAGACGAAGGCGATCTCATCCAAGCGCACCAAGGTGATTGCGGGCGGCACGCGAGCTTGCCAAAGTCGCGCCGATGCAGGCATGTTATTACATTAGTTCCGGCTGCGCCCAGTCAGGCTTTTACTCATGCCATCGCGACGACAATTTCTGACGGCCTCTGCGGGAGCAATTGCGGCAACGCTGGCCACTTCCGAGGTCCGGGCGCATGACACGGAAGCCGAAGGGATTCCCTCTAATCTCGCCAGCCTCTGCGGAGAATGGCTATTTCGCACGGATTCAACGGACTCTGGGACGAGCCAACATTGGTATGACGCCGACGTGTCAAGCACTGGTTGGCGACGAGTAAATGTCCCTCACACGTGGCAGATTGAGGCTCCGGTGGCTGAGTATTACGGCACTGCGTGGTACCGTCGAACCTTTGATGTGCCAGGGGACTGGCGAACTCTTGCAGTGCGTGTTGAGTTCGAGGCGGTCTTTCACACGGCTACCGTTTGGATTAACGGCCAAATGGTCGGGGAACACCGGGGCAAGGGCTACACCGCGTTCACGTTTGAAGTCACACACTTGCTCCACTGGGGAGAAACAAATGCCATTGCTGTTCGTGTGGACAATGCGTTCAATGAACACATGCTGCCTCGCGGGCGCTCCAGTGACTGGGCGCACGACGGAGGTATCTTCCGGCCCGTGCAGCTCCTCATCACTCCGAAAGTATTCGTGGAACGAGTGGACGTCGAAACCACTCCGAATCTCTCCAGCGGAGATGCAACGATCGCAATCACCAGCTACGTGCGAAACACAAGCCGAAAGGACTGGAGCGGTAGGACTTCCTTCCGCATTGTGGATGAAGCATCCGGTCTGACGGTTTTGACGGTGAGCTCGGGGCCTGAGTTCTCGATCAAACCGGGCACAACCGAGACGCAAGCCAGGCAGATTGTGCTGACGAAGGCGAAGCTTTGGCATTTCGATCATCCAAATCTCTATCGTCTGGAGTTCTCGCTCACGGGAGCACGTGAATCCCATTGCTTTCCTACAATCTTTGGCATTCGCAAATTAGAAGCTAAAAACGGCGCATTCCATTTAAACGGCGAACGCGTGCGTCTGATGGGCGTGGAACGCATGGCGGGGAGCAACCCGGAATTCGGAATGGCAGAACCGGCGGATTGGATCCGGCACGACCATGCGGACATGAAGCACCTCAACTGCGTCTTCACGCGTGTCCATTGGCCCCAGGACAAACGCGTACTCGACTACTGCGACCGTCACGGGATTCTTATGCAAAGCGAAGTCCCAGCCTGGGGTTCGGCAACTTTTCAAGGCATGGGGTCGCAACCAGATGCCGAAATCTTGGAAAATGGAGTCGAACAATTGCGTGAGATGATTGCACGGGACCGCAACCATCCCTGCCTTGTAGTTTGGGGTCTCTGCAACGAGATCGGAGGTCAGGACCCGCCTGCCTACCAGTTCGCGAAGCGCATGCTGCAGGAGGCCAAGAAGTTAGACCCCGGCCGGCTATGTTCTTATGCTTCGAATTCCTTGGACACTACGCCGGAGCGCGACGTCGCTGGGCTTATGGACTTTATCGAAGCCAATGAGTATTTCGGAACCTGGGCGCCAGGTTCTGCCGCGGACGCCACACGCTATCTTGACGGGGTTCATACTGCCTTTCCCGCCAAACCCATTGTCATTTCTGAATACGGCTATTGTGCCTGCACCCCAGATCGGCCCGAGGGGGACGAACAGCGAATGGAGATCCTTCGCACGCACGATCTGGCAATCCGCTCAAGGGAATACACCGCCGGGGCGACATTCTTCTGCTACAACGACTACCGCACGCACGTGGGTGACCGCGGCACGGGAGTGCTCAAGCAACGCGTGCATGGAGTCGTCGACGTTTATGGCGCGAAAAAGCAGTCGTATGAGCTTCTGCGCAGGGAATCCAGTCCGATCGAATCGCTTTCTTTGGAGAACCATCTGAATGCTCTACAAGTGATCCTAAGAACGCGAGGCGACGTCCCGATGTATACGCTACGTGGCTACAAATTGTGCAGCACGTTCTATGGGCAGGGTGATATTCCTGTTGAGCTCCAGGAAGTAGAGATTTCTGATTTGCCTCCAGCGAGTTCGGCAACACTCGAGGTGAAGTTCATCCACTCCGACGTACCCACTCGCATCCGGTTTGATGTGATGAGACCCACCGGATTTTCTGCGTATTCACTGGAGTGGAGACCTTAGCCTATGCGACAGTTCCTCAAGAGGATGAGCGATGAAGCGTTTGAAACTTCCCGACACACCGACCGATCAGACGGGCCCAGTGAAGGTGTGGACGGAGGCCGTCGTGATCCCAACATATCATCCGCTGCCTCCCGACAAGAACCCCATGTTTCTCGAAAAACGGGTCTATCAGGGCAGTAGTGGGCGGGTGTATCCCTTGCCGTTCACGGACCGCATCTCGACGGATGCGGTCGAGCACACATGGCAGGCGGTTCATTTGGAGAACGAGTTTCTGCGGGTCATGGTCCTGCCGGAGATTGGCGGACGCATCCACGTCGGCATTGACAAGACGAACGGGTATGACTTCATTTACCGCCAGAACGTTATCAAACCCGCGCTTGTGGGTTTGGCTGGGCCGTGGATTTCCGGCGGCGTAGAGTTCAATTGGCCACAGCATCATAGACCAGCAACGTTCATGCCGATGAGCTTTCAGATAGAAGAGCATGCCGACGGTTCCCGGACGATCTGGTGTAGCGATCATGACCCAATGAACCGGCTAAAGGGCATGCATGGCGTCTGTCTGCACCCTGGAGAGGCTTACATCGAACTAAAGGTGCGCCTTTACAATCGCACTCCTCTCATCCAAACATTCCTTTGGTGGGCCAACATTGGCGTGCACGTCCATGAGCTCTACCAGTCTTTCTTTCCGCCGGATGTCCACTGTGTGGCAGATCATTCCAAGCGGGCAACGAGTAGTTTTCCGCTCTGCGACAGTTACTACTACGGCGTGAATTATGGCGAACGCGGCCGGAGCGGCGTGCCTGCCGAAGAGCAGCCGCTGAAGTTCGTTCCGCCGGGCAGCTACCCACCCAACGACCTTCGTTGGTACGCCAATATCCCCGTCCCGACGAGTTACATGGCGATGGGGTCGAGCGAAGACTTCTTTGGCGGGTACGATCACAAACATAAAGCTGGATTGGTTCTTGTGGCCAATCATCACATTGCCCCAGGGAAGAAACAGTGGACTTGGGGTAACCACCAGTTTGGTTATGCGTGGGAGCGCAATCTCACGGATGGAGACGGCCCGTACATCGAACTGATGGCTGGGGTCTATACGGACAACCAACCGGATTTTTCGTTTCTCGCTCCCGGAGAAACGAAAACGTTCAGTCAGTATTGGTACCCGATCCGAGAGATCGGCCCCGTACACAAAGCCAATCATGATTTGGCCCTCAGTTTCCAAATTTCGACACGGAAGGCTCGCATCGGCGTTTGCGCGACAAAGACATTTCCAGCCGCCAAAGTTCGCTTGGAGTCCGCGACTGGGCAAATTAAGGAGTGGCAGTGCGATCTGAAACCCGGAAGTGCTTTTCTGCAACTCGCCGAGCTGCCTGCTGAAACCAAGGAAAGCGAACTCTGCGCAGTTGTCGAATCCCGAGAGGGGCAGGCAGTGCTTCGCTACACGCCGACCTCTCCCGTAAAACAGGAAGTGCCCCCAGCCGCGACCGAGCCGGGGACTCCGGAAGAAATCCAGAGCAACGACGAACTCTATGTCACGGGTCTGCACCTCGATCAGTATCGTCATGCCACGCGCCATGCTGACGAATATTGGTGCGAGGCGCTCCGCCGCGACCCTGCTGACAGTCGTTGTAACAATGCGATGGGTTCCTGGCATCTGCGCCGGGCTGAATTCGCAAAAGCTGAGAAGTTCTTCCGCCAGGCGATCCAGACACTGACCCTTCGTAACCCCAACCCCTGGGAGGGGGAGGCGTTCTACAACTTGGGACTCACACTTCGTTATTTGAGTCGCGACGAGGAAGCCTACGCCGCTTTCTACAAGGCTGCTTGGAACGCCGCGTGGTGCTCCGCGGCCTTCTTGGCGCTGGCGGAGTTGGATGCCAAAAGGGGTGATTGGAATGCTTCAATCGAGCACCTCGAATCATCACTGCGCATGAACACGGAAAATCTGAACGCAAGGAATTTGTCGGTGATTGTCTTGCGTAAACTTGAGAGAGAGGCGGAAGCAGACAGACTAGTGAAAGAGACGCTGGCGCTGGATCCACTGGATTGCTGGACCCGCTACCTCGCATCCAACTCGTTACCAAGCGGCAACCAGATGCTCTTCGATTTGGCCCTAGACTATATGCACGCGGGTCTCTACCTGGAAGCCGTTGATCTTTTGGGCCGCACGGACCGAAACGCCAGAGACGGTTCAGTGCCAATTCTCTTGTATGCCCTGGGGCACATCTATAAGCAAATGGGTAATACCGCCGCAGCGAAGCGCACGTATTCAGAAGCGTCTATCGCACCGCCCGACTATTGCTTCCCCAACCGGTTGGAAGAATTTGTCGTCCTTCAAGAAGCGGTTTCTGCCCATCCCGAAGACGCCAGGGCAGCATATTACCTGGGCAATCTTCTATACGACCGCCGGAGGCACCGTGAAGCGATCGCCTTGTGGGAACAGGCCGCGTGTCGGGATCCGTCCTTCTCTACAGTCTGGCGCAACCTCGGAATCAGTTATTTTAATGTGCTCGGAGATGCGGAGTTGTCGCGCTCTGCGTTCGACAAGGCGATTCGTGCAAATCCTGGAGATGCGCGCATCCTCTATGAGCAAGATCAACTCTGGAAACGCCTTGGGGAGTCGCCAGAACGGCGGTTGACCGAACTCGAAAAATACTCCGAACTGGTGCGTCTCCGCGACGATCTGTCGGTCGAACTCGCCAGCTTGTATAACCAAACACGCCAACACCAGAGGGCACTCTCGTTGCTTGCATCACGTAAGTTTCAGCCATGGGAGGGTGGAGAGGGTTTAGCTCTCGGCCAGTATGTGCGTGCGAATTTGGCGCTGGGACGGCAGGCACTGGCTCAGGGTGACTCACTCGGCGCCCGGCGTTTGTTTGAGGCCGCCCTCCGCTGCCCCGAGAACCTAGGGGAGGCTACACATCTACTGGCAAACCAAAGCGACGTCTATTATTTTCTGGCAAGTGCTCTCGAGGCCGAAGGTGATCACGCCTCGGCTCAACGGTGGTTTGAACGCGCTGCCCGGCACAAGGGTAACTTCCAGGATATGAGCGTGAAATCATTTTCCGATATGTCTTACTACAATGCACTGGCTCTGAAACAACTCGGTCGGGCGAGAGAGGCCGAGGAGTTGTTGCGCGCCTTGCTTGCGTATGCAAAAGCGTTGGCGGGCCAAGTGGCAAGGATCGATTATTTTGCAACGTCGCTTCCCACAATGCTGTTGTTTGAAGACGATCTACAAAAGCGAAACACTGTGACTGCCACTTTTCTGCTTGCGCAAGCTTGGCTGGGTCTCGGCGATAGCGCCCAGGCGGGGGAATTGCTTCACGAAGTGATGGTTCTCGATCGAAACCACTCGCGTGCGGCAGATATGCTGGCTAGTTTGGAAGGCGCACGCGGCCTGCAATCGGGCTTGCGGAGTTCCGTCGACACCAACACCCGGCCTCGCACATGAAGGCCCAAGGGTGCTACAACACAGGTTATGTGTGGACCATTTCGGCGGTGGCGGCCCTAGGCGGTTTGTTATTCGGCTACGACTGGGTGGTCATCGGTGGCGCAAAGCCCTTTTACGAAAAATTCTTTCGCCTTGGATCCGGAGAATTGATCGGATGGGCGAACAGTTGTGCACTAATCGGATGCCTTGCCGGCTCAGTTGTTTCCGGAGCCATGAGCGACAGCTTCGGACGCAAGAAACTGTTGGTTCTTACCGCTGTGTTGTTTGCAGTGAGTTCCGTCTTCACGGGATGGGCAGGAACCTTTGTATCGTTTGTGATTTGGCGAATCATCGGTGGAGTGGGTATTGGCATTGCTTCGAATGTCTCGCCGACCTATATCGCGGAGATCAGCCCAGCACCATGGCGAGGGCGGATGGTGACGCTGAATCAATTGACCATCGTTGTCGGGATTCTGGCGGCACAAATCGTGAATTGGCTGATTGCCGAGAAGGTCCCTGATGGTGCTACTGCGGAAATGATTCGGCAGTCCTGGAACGGGCAATATGGCTGGCGCTGGATGTTCACGATTGTGGCCATTCCCGCAGTCATCTTTTTCGTCAGCGCACTGTTCATACCCGAGAGCCCGCGCTGGCTGGCGAAGACCGGCAACAAAGAACAAGCTCGCCGCACACTGGCTCGAATCGGCGGCGAACAATATGGCCAAGAAACGCTGGCGGAGATCCAAAACGCGTTTGGCAGCGAGGCCGAAGGTAGGGTTAGTTGGCGAGAATTGCTGGCGCCGGGCATTTTGAGGGTACTGTTGATCGGAGTGGCGCTTGCCGTTCTTCAACAGTGGAGCGGAATCAATATCATCTTCAACTATGCGGAAGAAATCTACCGCAGCGCGGGCTATGGAGTCAGCGACATTCTGTTCAACATCGTAATCACAGGAACGATCAATCTTGCGCTTACGCTGGTCGCGCTGACGTTAGTTGATCGGGTTGGGCGCCGCTCCTTGATGCTTTTTGGGTGTGCAGGAATTGCATTGTCTCACCTGGTGCTTGGACTCACTTATCGCGCCGAAATCAAAGGACTACCCGCGCTTGTGGTTACACAATGCACGATTGCCTGTTACGCACTCTCCCTCGCCCCGGTGACCTGGGTGTTGATCTCGGAGATTTTCCCGAATCGCTTGCGCGGTATCGGCGTCTCGATTGCGGTGTCCGCTTTGTGGAGTGCTTCCTTCCTTTTGACTTTTACCTTTCCTATTCTTAATCGCGAGCTGGGTAACGCCGAGACGTTCTGGACTTACGCCGGGGTCTGCCTCGCGGGGCTTTTCTTTGTGTATCTCCGTGTTCCCGAAACGAAGGGCAAAACTCTAGAGGAGATCGAACGTGAACTCACTAGCGTGCGTGGCAGTATCCGGCGCTCGCCCTTCCATTGAGGTATGCATGCGCTGGTGTCGCTCGCCGTAGAGTCCCGACTGTGGCTACCGAAAACTCCGTCTGATAATCTGGTCTTCACTTGCCCCTGGAAAACCTCCAGACTTGTGGCTAGAAATTGCTGACTCAAGGAGGAGTAATGAAAGTAGCAATTGTCTGGGGGAAGCAACGGAATCGGGAAAAGCACTGCGCTGGAACTTGCCAAAGGTGAAATTTCCGTCATCCCGACATATCGTTCCGACAAAAGGGCGCTGAGGATGTCGTTCGCGAAATCGAACGAAACAGTGCAGCCTGGGCCGTAGGGCTAAAGTTGCACCTGAGCTAAAAATCGACATTCAAGGGCGTCACGCAGCTTGTGAAAAAGAACCTCGAAGAAATTTGGCAAAGAAAGACCTTCGATTACCTAATGAATAGCGGCGGCACTGCTGGCGGGATGATGTTCACGGATGTGACCGAAGACTCCGTCTACAGCAATATCGGAGACGGAGTGTTCCATAAACACCCGGAATTCATTAAACCTCGGGCAGATCAAACTGCCCTGGGGCCAATCGGGTCTACCGCAAGATGTGGCGAAGGTCATCGTCAACCTGCTGTCGGATGACTGTGGCTGGTGACAGGGCTCAGGACATAGATGTATCTGGTGGTTTATTGTAGATTCCGGGCTATTTGATCCAGAGCGCTGGTTATTATCAGGACTCGCCCGCTCGCGAAGGCTTTTTCCTTCCCACAAGCCCTGCCACAAATCCCATAACTCGTCGGTTTACTTGCTCAAGGCATGTTGCATAACTACACTAACGTCAACTCAGGAGGCCTGCCATGAGACTCTCAGTCTTCTGCGGAGTGAGCCTCGACGGCTTTCTGGCTCGCCCGGACGACGCACTCGACTTCTTGCACACAGGTGAGCAGGAGCCCCACGGGTTCATGAAGTTCCTCGCTAGCGTCGATGTAGTCGTGATTGGCCGCAGGACCTTCGATGTCGTGCTGAAACTCGGACACCTGGCACTCTATGGCAAGAAGCCCGTGGTCGTGCTGAGCAGTCGTCCACTCGATTTCTCATCGGTCAAAAACGGCGTGGTCGGGCAGATGGGGGGCGAACCGACCGAAATCGTAAAGCAGCTCAAGTCCCGCGGCTTCAAACACGCTTATATAGACGGCGGCATCACGATTCAGCGATTTCTCGCGGCCGGATGCATCGACCGCATGGTGATCACGCGCGTGCCAGTGCTGATCGGAGTGGGCATCCCGTTATTTGGCCCCCTGCCGCGCGACATCAGCCTTCGCCACGTTGCAACGCGCAGCTACAACGGCGGTTTGGTGCAGAGTGAATATGAAATTGGCGTTGAGGTGCAGAAACAGTGAACCAGCAATCACCGTCGATACCGAAAGAAGTTGAAGCCCATTATCTGGAGACCAAAGAGTCCGAACGTCTGTCGGGCGCCCATGGCGAACTGGAACGGCTTCGAACGCTGGAGATTCTTGCCCGAGCTCTTCCACCTGCGCCCGCAGTGATTTTTGACATCGGCGGTGCGGCCGGAGCCTATGCCTTTCCACTTAGCGGGCAAGGATACGTGGTTCACCTCATCGATCCCGTTGAGATTCATTTAGAGCAGGCAAGAGCCCGCTCCGCAGCGTCCGGCACCACGCTAGGCTCAATCACCAAGGGCGACGCGCGTTGCTTAAGCGCTCAATCCAATAGTGCCGATGCAGTTCTTCTGTTGGGCCCCTTGTATCATCTCGTTGATCGTTCGGATCGTCTGATGGCCCTTCGTGAAGCGCGCCGCATCCTCAAGCCCAAGGGCGTGCTAATCGCAGCCGCGATTTCGCGTTTTGCTTCGCTTATTGACGGGCTGGCGAGAGGATTCTTCCGTGATTCTGACTTTCGCAAGATCGTAGCCAGTGACCTGGCAACGGGTCAGCACCGCAACCCGACGAATCAAACTGCTTATTTCACGACTGCCTACTTCCATCGCCCTGAAGAATTGGCTGCCGAAGTTCGTGAAGCTAGTTTTGCCGGCATCCAAATCTTTGCTGTTGAGGGTCCAGTCTGGAGCACAGCGCATCTTGGGGAGGCTTGGGATGACCCAGTGCAACGAAAGAGCCTGATGGAGTTCTTGGCTCTGATCGAGCGAGAGTCCTCAGCACACGGTGCGAGCGCTCACCTTGTGGCAGTGGGCCACGCAGCCTGATTCGGATCACCGCCAGGCAAGGAGTGGAGGTCTCTTCCTGATTATGGCTCTTGTCGTTTTCATTCGCGGCGTCAACGTTGGCGGGCACAGGACGTTTCGCCCAAGCGTCCTCGCAAGGGGACTGAGCGAGTATGGCGTCGTGAATGTCGGAGCTGCGGGTACGTTTGTCGTTCGTAAGCCTGGCTCTAGAGCAAAATTCCGAGCTGCGTTGCTGCGCAAGCTGCCATTCAAGGCGGAGGTTGTGCTCTGCGACGGTCGCGATCTTATCCGCTTGGAGATGGAGAATCCGTTCGGAGCCGAGCCGGTTCGCCCCGACATCGTTCGATTCGTGAGCCTCCTGTCGGGAGCCGGAGGCCTCCGCGCTACCCTGCCAGTCACATTTCCGCACGATGGGGAGTGGTTCGTGCGAGTAATCGCGTCGAAGGACCAGTTCGTCTTCGGAGTGTACCGTCGTCACATGAGGACCATTGGCTATCTTGGCCAGATCGACAAATTGTTCGGTGTGCCAGCAACAACACGAAACTGGAACACGATCCTTGCCGTCGTGCGGATTCTGAAAGGTCAGGAGAAGGTCGCCAATCAGAGCCCCCGAAATGCCATCTCGAGTTGACGGAGCGATGATCCAGTCTGATGGGTGGAAAATCTCTTACGCTACCAAGAACGAATATGCCGCCTCAGTGCACCAGACCGTCATTTTCGGCGGTCACTCCCGGGTCACGGGCTACTCTTCCACAATCTGATTAGAGAAGACTTGCCGATCATCCGGGGTCGATCAAGAGCGCTACTTCTTTTGGTTCAGTATCACAATCCCGCGGATCAGGCGGCGGACGCCTGGGGCTGCCGCTCCTTCGCACCCATGATGATCAGCCACAGCATCATGGCGAGTTCGCCGAACATCACCGGGAAAACCCCATTGGAGACCCTCTGCTCGTATTGCGGCCATAATATGCCGGTGACGCTCGTAGCCAGATAGGCGAAGCAGTTGAGCATCAGCCAAACCCCGAGGATGCGCGGAAGAAACCGCGACCGGTACACCAGCAGGCCGAAGGGAAACAGCCAGAGCCCCCAAAATACCTCGTTTGCAAGTATCCCTTGGCCGTGCATCCGAAGGAACATCACGACGAGGGCGTCGCGCTGCGGCTTGTCAAAGGCAGAGAGGAAGTCTGCCCCACGGGCGAGCAGCAGCGCAGCGGCGTCATTGATGGTGTTGAGGAAGTAGATGGGCGTCACCATCAGCGCGCCTAGGATTACCACCAACCGAGCCAGGTCCTGGTCCACTCCCTTGAACAGCCGGTAAAGGGCCAGTGTGAGAAAGATGGCCATGGTCGCGGTGAACAGATCGCTGAGGATGCCGAGGCGGAAAAGGCTCTCGTGCGCGGCAATATTGTTGGCTGTTGCGCTCGCATTGCCTGCCACAAACAGCTTGCTGGGAATGTAGATAAGGCGCAGGGGCGCAGTCAGGAGTGTGAGGTAAAGTAGTCCTGCGATTCTGGCGTTTCTACTGAGCGAGGTCATGTGAGCTCCTTGAAGGCGGGATTTTAGCCCCAAGTACGAGGCGCGGCATTGAAAAGTTTCTCAGCCTGCGGAATTCGCCATGCTTTGGGAGGGTCGGAGCAACAGGAAGGAACCGAATACCTTCTTGTGCCGACCATCCGCCCAGCACCTCCTTTGCTCTTTTAAGAACCTCCCTTGTCGGTCTTCCAGAAATGAGGGGAGCCGAGTATGGGCCGATAGCGTTACATTCTCATCCGTAGTAAAGAATCTTTGGTAAAGATCCTTTTTGCCACAGGAGTGCTACCGATGGCTGACAAAAATGAAGTGCTTGTCCGCGGGAGCGCGGCAGGATTTGCGCAGGAGATTCTCGCGGGCAGGCATCATTTGACGGCAGACGAGCCCGTAGCTGCGGGCGGAGCCGACACAGGCCCAACTCCCTACGACTTACTACTTGCTGCCTTGGGTGCTTGAACTTCGATGACGGTTGCGCTGTATGCGCGACGCAAGAGTTGGCCGCTCGAAGCAGTCACCGTTAGGCTGCGCCACAGCAAGATTCACACAGCCGACTGCGCCGATTGCGAAACCAAAGAAGGAATGCTCGATCGCATCGAGAGCGACCTCGAATTCGCGGGGCGGCTAACCCAAGAGCAACGCTCGAAGCTGCTTGAGATTGCCGAGAAATGCCCAGTCCACCGCACGCTCGTCTCCGAAATCGACATTCGCGCCCGCGTGCTGTGAGCAATGGCGCACCTCCGTCGAATTACGCAGCAAGGGAATCGTTGACCGCGATCCCATGAGACTCGCTGGAATTCTGGAGGTTCCCTCTACGCGGTTCCGACAGACGTTTTCGAGCCAGTCTTATGGGACTACATCAATTTGTAGTTTCATCTCTCCGTGGCCTTTGCCGCAGAAATGCGCGCACTGGCCTATAAACTGACCGGTTTGTTGCGGAGTCAACTGAATCTCGGTTTCCTGGTCTTTCTTTATGTCGCCAGACTTGATATTCAACCCATCCACCTTAAGACCGTGCGTCACATCGGTGCTGCGCAGCAGCAAGACAACTGGCTCACCTTTCTTAAGAGTGATTACGTCTGGATCGTAGGTAAATCTCTTGGCGATAATCTCGATTCGCCGGGGTGATTCGGCACGGCTCGCCGTTAGGCTCGCGACAAGAAATATAGTTGCCAAGAACACTGCTGGTTTGACTGCGGTCACTTCTTTTCTCCTGTCATCTACAGGCAACTGCCGCGCGACTTTATCTTGCGAACGGGTCAAGCACCTGTTTCAAACGGTCATCCATAAAACGTATACAAAGGTTGGATGTGCTCGGCGCTGTAACAGTCACGGAGCAGGTTGTAAAGGTTTTGTCACCTGTATGTGAACGGGCGAAGTGGAACGAGCAATCAAGGATAAAGCCACCGTCAAGAAGCACCAAAGACCTTGTGCAGATGTACCCGCCCGCTCAGCCACTGAGGGTGGTTTGTCAACGAAGCTCGAAAAATCATGGCGCTAACTTTCTGTTTTCAATGTGGCGAGCAACGTCGATTTCTGCGCGGTTCTCTTCCCGGCGATGATCTTGGGTAGAGATAACGGGACAGCCCTGAGCAGCTACACAAACGCAGATCTGAATGTTTCTTAGCAGCCTTTATTTTAGCTTCTTTTCGATGGTGTCTCTTTGTAGCGTATGGGATTGAAAAACAAGCCCCAATCAAGAGCCTTCCAAGGTCCCAAAGTGTTGGGCGGCCAAGGTGCGACTAGATGACCAACGTTCTCCCATAGATGTTCGCAGACCCGCGTCTCAGAGACTGCGTGACTCCAGCCGGAGAGCCGGAGATCACCGGTGATCAGTCAGATGTTCCACCGGATGACCTGGCTGTGCTAGTCTCTTTGTCTCTCACGGGCGGACTTCGCCCTTTGAGCGACCCGAATTGGCCGGACTGGTATGCCGAGTACATGGTGCGCGAGCAGGCCGGAATAGAGCTGCCGCAATGATAGTTCTGAGCTGACCCCACGGGAACTAACTGCAAACACCCCCATTTTCGGACTGCCACACGGCAATTAACGGAATTGGAAAGGGCGGTTCAGCACGAGTCTTACGAGCCACATCATCGCGAGCGTCTCTCACGGAAAGAGCTCGTTCCAGGCGCAAAGCTGAAGTTGTCGATCTTACCTCCGTGGTTTCAGACTTTTGCTGTGCGCTCACCATTGAGTTTTGGTGATGTGTTCCCATCGCACCAATCGTGATCGCCACCGCTACTGTCAGGACTGCAATAGATATACTTCTCTTCATTATTTTTCTTCCTTCCCATTAATTTTGCGAATCCAACTGTTTCCTTGAATTGCTTTTCGTTCCTATTACCCCAGGGTCGAGTCCACGACTGCCAGCGCTTGTTGCCCTTGGACGTAATGCACATCCGTAATCCCTAGGACGCTTCGCAGTTGTTCCGCTGGCACCTTCATGGGCCCGGGCGAATCGGCTTTTCCCGGTTGCGGTTGCGGAAATGCCGTTGACGCTGCGGTATGAAATGTCACGTTCCCTTCGATCTTTTGCATCGTCTGGTGGATGTGACCGTTCAAGACGGTTAC
>Ga0126379_10001388_pt1 | contig 14679 bp, 16 predicted proteins | sample PanSoiMetPlot_24_FD_92640 | JGI IMG/M metagenome (GOLD analysis project Ga0126379, IMG submission 92640) | Tropical forest soil microbial communities from Panama - MetaG Plot_24 | ecosystem: Environmental > Terrestrial > Soil > Tropical forest > Bulk soil | place: Panama | collected 2016-02-17 | reverse complement strand
TCACCGACCGATCTCATCGAACCGCGTTGCGCCATCTGCGGAGCGCGACCGATTCGCAAGAAATCAACGCACCTCTTCTTCCGACTTTCGCGACATGCCGACTTTCTGCGCGCTCTGCTGCAAAAGCCGGGTTTCCTAAACCCGGGAATGGCTAATCAGCTTCAGTCCTTCTTCGAAAAAGGACTGGCGGATTGGGACATCAGCCGCGACGGGCCCTACTTCGGCTTTCCCATTCCCGACGAGGAGAACAAGTTCTTCTACGTGTGGCTCGACGCGCCGATCGGATACATCGCCGCCACGGAGCGCTGGGCGCAGGAGACTGGCAAGGCGAAGGACGCGCTGTCCTACTGGGCGGAGGACGCGGACGCGACCATCTTCCACTTCATCGGTAAAGACATCGTCTACTTCCACGCGCTCTTCTGGCCGGCGGTGCTCAAAGTCGCACGGCTGAAGCGCCCTGAGCGCCGGATGGTGCACGGGCACCTCACGGTGAACGGCGAGAAAATGTCGAAGAGCCGCGGGACGCTGATCGCCGCGCGCACCTATTTGGAGCACCTCGACCCAAGCTACTTGCGCTACTTCTACGCCGCGAACCTTGGAGCTGCGCCGGAAGACCTGGACCTCTCCGTCACCGAGTTTCGCCTACGGGTGAACGCGGATCTGGCGAACAACATCGGCAATCTCGCCAACCGAGCGCTTTCGATGGTGGCCAACTCGTTCGAGGGGCGCCTTGCCGACGGCGGGACGAAGGCGGGACGATCGCTGGTGGAAGACGCGCTGCGGAAAAGCGCGGAGGTGCGGGCCGCCTTCGAGCGGCTCGAATACCGCGCTGCGATCAAGTGGATCGTCGAAATCGCCCAGTCGGCGAACCAATTTCTGCAGGCCCAAGCGCCGTGGGCGAAGCTGAAAAGCGAGCCGGAATCCGCGCACGCGGCGCTTTCGGACGCAGCCGAGGTGGCCTACCTGCTGGCAGGCCTGCTTTGGCCGGTCGTGCCGCGGCTGGCCGAAAAACTGTTCCAGCAGCTCAACGCCCCCGTTCTCACCTTCGCGATGATCAGCACCGGCAAGTATCCCTTATTGGATCGCCATCGGCCGATCGGTACGCCGGCACCTCTGGTTGCGCGGCTGGAGGAGGCTCAGGTGACCGCGATCTTGCAGCCGTCCGACGCAGGCTCGAAGCGCGCGCCCGAGCCAGCTCAGAGCAGCACCGCGGCAACGCGGGAGATCGAGCATGCGGAGTTCGCCAAGCTGGCGCTCAAAGTTGGGAAGGTGCTGACTGCCGAGCGGGTGCCGAAGGCGGACAAGCTCCTCAAGCTGTCGGTGGACCTCGGCGAAGGCGCCCCGCGGACGATCGTCGCCGGAATTGCCGAGGCATACGCGCCGGATGCGGTCGTGGGTCGAAACGTGGTGGTGCTCGCAAACCTCAAGCCGCGCGTCCTGCGCGGCATCCCCTCGCAGGGAATGCTTCTCACCGCCGGGCCTGGCGGTGCGCAGCTTACGTTGATTGATCCCGGCAGCTTCCCGCCCGGAACGGCGGTGACCTAGTGAGCGACGCAGTCAGTTGGCGGCGCGTGCGCGACGAGGCTCTCTTGGCGCTCGAGAGAGCAGCCCGGGCAGGCGACCGCACCGCGGCGGCGCGCAGGCTTCGAGACCTGGCCGAAGAGAGGGAGTTTCAGCCTGAGGCGGAGGCGGTTTGGACGAAGCTCTTGGCCGATCGTCAGGAGGAGGTCCGGCGAGCCGGTGTTGAGATGGCCGTGCGGTGCCTCGACGCGGATGCCGCGGGAAGCCTTCTCCGGAAGATGATTGGCGATCCGTCGCCCCTGGTACGCGTACAAGTCGCGGGATCGCTCGCCGACTTGGAGAACCCAGCCTACCGAGAGGAGCTTCGGGCTCTTCTCGCGGACCCATCATCGTCCGTCCGCTTCGAAGCGGCGCGTGGACTCGCGGCTTTGGGTGATGCAACGGGGATCGACGTTCTTATCGCCTCCCTGTCGGAAGCGGAAGTTCGGTTCCGGGTGCTTGGAGCGCTCGCCCAGTTGGGCGACTCGCGGGCGATACCGGCGATCCGGTCCCTCTTCCAGCGCCTCTGGCTGCCGCCATACGAGCGAACGCAGGCCGCCGGCGCCTTGGTGAAGCTCGGCGATGAGGAGCCAGCCGGCTATCTCCTTGAGCGCACACGCAAGCGAGGGGTCGATCGAGCTTTCGCGATCGAGCTATGCGGCGAGGTGAAGGCGCAGGGCGCCCGCGCACGCCTCGAGGAGATACTGACCGACCAAGCTGATCCCTGTCGCGGTGCGGCGGCCCGAGGGCTGGGCCGGCTGGGGGACGTCAGCGCGGTGCCGCTGCTGCTTTCGATCGTGGAGAATCCGAAGGAGGCAGACGATCTCCGGCTCGACGCGGCGGAAGGTTACTGCCAGCTGGTTGGTCGGGAACGCCGAGCCCAGTTCGCCGATCTGCTCCAAACCCTGAAATCGGATTCGGCGAAAGAAGAGGCTCGCCAGCTCCTTGAGTCGTACGAATGATTCTCGTCGACTCTCATTGCCACCTCGAGATGCTCCAGGAGGTCTCGGCCACCGTGGATCGCGCGCGGGCGGCGGGTGTCGTGCACGCGGTGGTGGTGGGACAGTTTCACAAGCCCGGCGACTTCGGCCACGCGCTCGAGGTATCCCAGTCAGCCCCCGATTTCTTCTCGCCAACGATGGGAATTCATCCCCACGATGCCGCGAAGGCAACCGAAGAAGACTTTGGCGCGCTCGAAGAGCTTTGTCGGCGCCCGGAGATCGTCGCGGTGGGAGAGGCCGGTCTCGACTACTTCTACGATCATTCACCGCGCGAGCTACAGCTCGCCGCATTCAGAAGGCAATGCGCCCTCGCTGTTGCACTGGAGAAGCCGCTGGTGGTCCACGTTCGGGATGCTCACCTCAGGTGTCAGGAAATCCTCCGCGCCCAGCGAGTACGGCGCGGCGTCATCCATTGTTTCACCGGCGACGTCAACGAGGCGCGCCGCTATCTGGATCTAGGTTTGTACCTGTCGATCTCGGGAATCGTTTCCTACCGGAACACGGATGCTTTACAGGAAGCGGTGCGATTCGCGCCGCTGGACCGGCTTCTAGTGGAGACCGACAGTCCCTACTTGGCGCCGGTGCCGTATCGAGGGAAGAAGAACCAGCCGGCCTACGTGGCAGAGGTCGCCAAAAAAGTCGCCGAGCTCAGGGCGATGGCGGTCGAGGAGGTCGCCCTTTCCACCTCGCGCAACAGCGCCGCCCTGTTCGGCTTCGAAATCCCAGAGGCCGGCGATAATCCCGTCTAACCCCGGCCGTAATACCGGTCGAGGAAGTCGAACATCAGGTCCTTGGCGATCAGCGCGGGCCTGGTGTCCGCGACGTGATCATCGGGGGGTGTGCCGGCGCGGAAGAAACCGTGCACCGCCTGATTGTAGACCTCCCACTCGAAAGGCTTCGGGCTGCGGACGCCCATCTCGCGCGCCGTTTCCGCTGCCCGTCCAGTGATGCTCGTGGGGGAGTTGTTGTCCAAGGCTCCATAGAGCGCCAAGACGGGAGAGTTGATGTTGTTGAGGTCGTCCAACGGGGGAGTGCTACCGTAGAAGACGACCGCCGCCCAGAGTTTTGGATTCAGGGTGGCAAAGGTGAACGAGCGGGCTCCGCCCCAGCAAAAGCCGACCGAGCCAATATGGTCCGGATCGACATCCTCGCGCTTGCTCAAGAAGGCGTACGCGTCGCGCAGCTTGTCCTGCTCGTCGTCTGGGACGCGCGCGACCCCCGTCTGCAAGGTGTCGAGCATCCACCGCGCGTGTTTACCGTCGGGCAGCCCTCCAGTGCAGTTGCCCTCGCTAAAACAAGGGGCCAAAGCCAGGTAGTTGTTCCTGGCCATCAGGCGGGCGACGTCCTTGATGAAATTGGAGAGGCCAAAAATCTCGTGGATGACGATCATTGTCCGAAATGGTCCTGGTCCGACCGGTTTCGCCAAGTAGGCGGGGATCAGCTCGCCTCCGCTTGGAAACTCTACGTCCATCGTCTCGATATTCGAGCCGAGAGCGTTCGCTTCGCGGATGAGACCGGAATCGAACCCGAGCTGATGGAGCAGAGGGGCGGCGGCTGCAACCCCGCCCGCCAGAACGACGACGCGCTGAATGAACTCGCGGCGGTTGACCTGGCCGTTGCGAAATTTTTCCGATAGCTCGATCAGTGACTTGTCCATCGTCCCCTCCCTTTCAGTTCCAAGTCGACCTACGAAGTTTCAACGCTGGGCGAGGGTGGCGACTGCTCGGCAGGCTCGGCCGATGCGGGCGGCGGCTGCTCTGCAGGCTCGCCCGAAGGCGGCGGCTGCTCGGCAGGCTCCGCCGGCGCGGCTTCGGTTGCCATTTCGCTTAAGGGCTTGAAGACCAACTCCTTGGGGAGCGACTTGTCCTGGCTCTCTTCCTGACTTGAGACTTCTGGTTCGCTCTCCGGGGCCGGCGGCGCAGCGCCGCTCTTTCGTCGCTCGGCGCCATTCGAACGGCGAGGCTTGGTCTCCGGCGGTGCTTTGTTGCGTCGCCAGGAGGACACCTCGGCGTCGATCTGGACGATGCTGGCGAGCAGCAGCGCCTCGAGCGTCATCGGGGCTCTCGGCGCACCGCGATCCGGTGAGCCCAAGTGGGAAAGCACCAGGTGAACGACGTGGTGCTCGAGCGCGCGGGGAAAATTGGGAATCTGGGCCGCCTTGTCATGGATGGCCTGGGCGGCCATTACCGCGTGGCCCACCAAGCGCGCCTCGTCGACCGAGTCGCTGTCTCGCTTATCCCGGGTGAGCTCCCGGAGCTTGGCAATGTCGTGAAGCAGCGCCCCGGTCACCAGCAGATCCCGGTCCACCATCGGATAGTGATCGGCCAGACGCTGAGCAAGCTTTGCCAAAGAAAGCAGATGGTCGGCAACCGTGCCGCGTTGCGCCTGCGGACCGCCTTTGTTGAAGGGCCGCTCAAGGGCTTCGATCACCTCGGGCTCATCGAAGAAAGCTCCGAGGAGTGCTTTGAGGTGCGGATCTCGCAGCCGTCCGGTGACCTCACGCAATTGCGGCCCGCCGCGTTTCCCATCGTGCGGCGACGCCGGAGAAGTGAATTCCTTACGGTCGATGGGCTCTGGATCCAGCCGCTCGATGGTGGAAACGAGAATCTGCGGCTTGCCGTGGAAGCTGATCACCTCCCCCTGGACCAGGACGTAATCACCCGTCCCAAAGGTCGGCTCCGACTGCTCGATCCCGTCGAAGACTCGGCCGTCAACGTCTCCCGTCTTGTCGCTCAGCACCAGGGCGAGGTACGCCTTGCCCGAGCGGCCGACATTTCTCGCCTTGCGCGTCACCAAGAAGACGGTGTGCACGCGTTCGCCAAGCTCGAGATCGCGGACGTAGACCTTTCGGACTTTTTCCAATCGCGCCTCTTGACTGCCGGGCGGCTGGTGCTCGGGCGTGCTTGGGGCCGTGCTCGCTTCGGATGGGGTCGAGGTGCTTTCGTTCATGTCAAAACCAGTGAGCGGTTAACTTTCCCCGCCCTCGGCGGCTGGGGCCGGTGAGCCGCCCGTCTTGGGAGGCGCTGGCGCAGGCCGCTCGTCAGGCGCGAGCTCGAAGTCGTCGATCTTCCCCACTTTTTTGAGATGCTCCAGCGCGAAACTCAGCGCATCTTCGCGAGAGTCGGCCCGCACCTTGATGCACAAGGGCACCGGCCAATTCTTGAAGGGCTCTGACGTCTTCAGCCGTTTTTCGTCGGGGGCAGGGTAGATCTCGAGGGACCAGTTGTCCGCCAGATCCTGCACCACTCGGACGTTGTGCCGCTTGCCTGCAACCGTTGCGTACGCCATCGCCTGTGCGTGTCCTCGAAAGTTAGGGGCGAGTGCGCTTAAACGCCCGGTAAGTGACCCGCGTCAAGAGCAACGCGAGAGCGAAGGCGATCGTCAGCCCGAGCCAGGTCCGCCCTTTCGCAATCAAGTACAGGGCTGCCGATGCGAAAACGATCGAGACGATGATCCACGCCGACTGCGTTCCACCCCACACCGCGTCTCCGCGCCGACGCGCTTGCAGAAGCAATGGCAGCGTGGAGGCTTTCCGCCATTTGGTCGCCCCCTCTTCGCGAATCTCATCGTCCGGTTCGACAAGCCCCTGCAGCCACGCCCGCTCCACCTCCCCGAAGCTATTGAAGGCCAACTCTCCTTCGGGCGTTCGAACGAAGTAGCGCACGTAGGCTCACCTCCTGGATGGACCATCCCATGCGCGGGAACAGTGCGCATCCTACTATGCAGTTGCTGCTCGTTCGCGCCACCGGGGGTGCGTAGGCTCGTTCGCACCGACAAAGGTGGTCGGGGGAGCACACCAGTCGCGTAAGTCCGCGGCGACGAAAGCATTCACTGGCGGACCTGGGCGATGGCACGTCGGTTGTATGAACCACGGCGGCGAGGCGGTCGTAAAGTCACGGTTGGAGGTCGGAGGTTGGAGGTCAGAGAATGAGTACCGATCAAAAAGGCACGAAGATTCTGGCCCGCACCTTTTTTAATCAACTTCGCGCCGGCGGTTACACCCCGAATCAGATCATCGGAATTGCCACTGAGCTTATTGACCTGGTGGCGAGCGAGATTCGGGAATCGGACAAGTCGGTTCCAGCAGTGGAAGAGGACCACAGCGCCCAGGAAGCTTCCGTCTAGGACGGGAAGCGTTCCGACTGGACAGGCGCTCGCAGCTTTCGCCGCAGCCTGGCGCTGTCTCCTGCGACGACAAGCAAGCCAAGAGTCATGCTGGTAAAGACGTAGCTTTGCGACCAGGTGGCCAGCGCGGCGAGCAAGCCGCACCCGACCAGGAACAACCCGATGTCGAGCGCGGCCGGCTTTTGCCGATCCATCATCAATAGAGCTGCCGTGGCCGCGAGGGGCAGGCCGAGCAGCACCTGCCGCCGAATCTCCGGAATGTGACTGGCCACGGCCTCCCAGTTCTGAACGAGGATCGCCGCGAAGATCACCACCGTCCCGATGGCGAGCACCAGCACGCCCGCCGCCGCCGCGTCCTTGGTGTCGCGCGCGTGCTCGTGCACCTCCTGCACCGCCAAGTCGACGAGGTGCTCGAGGGCGCTGTTGAGGATCTCCGCGAAGAAGATGAGCAGCACGCAGAAGATCAGCGTCACCTTTTCGGCGAGCCCGAGCGGGATACCGCTTCCCACCAAGCCAACCAAGATCGCGGAGACGATGTGAATCCGCATGTTGCGCTGGTATGCCACGGTGTGAATCAAGCCGCTCCATGCGTGGACGGCTGACTGCCACAAGCCGGGGCCGCGGAGTCGGGGATAGGGGTGTTGGGGTGAGCCCGCTCTAATCTGTCGCACTGGAAGCAGCGCCATGGACGAGCCGTGTCGGCGAGGAGCTATCACGCTTTGGCCCTGGATGGTAATCGAGCCATGAATGCGGTTCGCCTACGTGGTCGCCAGCTACCTGCTGTTCTGGGTTGCCTTCCCCTTTCTGTGCCTCCACCGAAAGACGCGGGGCGGAATTTTGCAGCGCTTGGGCTTCTATGGCGACGGTGCGCTTCCACCGGCAAACGGTCACCCTCGCGTGTGGCTCCACGGGGCGAGCGCGGGCGATCTGTTGGCCCTCTCGCCGATGATCCGGGAGCTGCGCGCCCGATTCCCGGAGTGCATCATCGTGCTTTCCACCACCACCAATACCGGTTTCATGATGGCGAACGAGCGCCTGCTTTCCCAGGTGGACGCGGTGATTTACGGCCCCTACGATCTCCGAGGGGCGACCCGGCGTGCCGTGCGGGCGGTGTCCCCCGACCTGCTGGTGCTCGAGTATACCGAGATATGGCCTAATCTCATCAGCGCCTGCAAGGAGCGCGGCGCGCGGGTCGCCTTGGTGAACGGCCGATTCTCGCCCGCTCACCTGCGCAAGTATCGATTGCTCTTTTCCATCATCGGCAATCGGCTGCGGGACATCGATCTCTTTCTGATGAGGGAGGACGAGGAGGCGGAGCGCGTGCTCGGCCTGGGAGCGCCGCTCGAGCGCGTCTGGGTGACCGGCAACACCAAGTTCGATGCGCTGGCGCCGGCGAGCCTGCCAGCGCAAGACGATGCCGGGCTCCGAAATGCGCTCGGGCTTCCCCACCGCGCGCCCGTGCTCATCGCCGGCAGCACGCACGAAGGCGAGGAGGAGGAGCTGATTCGCGTTTACCGCCGGCTGCTGGAGCGCCACCCGGAGCTTTGCCTGGTTATCGCGCCAAGGTACGTTGACCGCGCCTCCCGCATCGCCGCTTTCGTCCGCGAGTCAGGCTTGTCGGTGGGCCTCAGATCCGAAGGCAATTCCTCGCGCGGGCAGGTGGTAATCCTCGATACGATCGGCGAGCTGTCGCGGGCCTATCGGTTGGCGACCTTGGTGTTCGTCGGCGGCTCATTCACCAGGCGCGGCGGCCAGAACATCCTCGAGCCGGCGGCTCAGGGCCGACCGGTTCTCTTTGGGCCGCACATGGAAAATTTCCACGACAGCGTGCAGGTGCTGGTCGGACGCGGTGGAATCCAGGTGAATGATTCCGATCACCTGCATCGGATCCTGTCGGACCTGCTCGCGCGTCCGGAAACGGTCGCCTCTTTGGGAGAGCTCGCGCAGGCGGCAGTCCGACAAGTATCCGGCGCGAGCAAGCGCAACGTCGATCACCTGGAGCGTTTGCTAGAACCGAGGCGTAGTGCTTCGCCGACTCGCGCCGAGGACTCCAGGGAGGACGATCTTCGCGCGTGAGCCAAGCCTGGGAAAGCATCTGGTACCCCCGCCGTGCCGAAGGGTGGCTCCGTCGGGCCGCGCTGTCTCCTCTGGGTGCTGCGTCGCTGCTGTTTCGCGCCGCCGTGCAGAGTCGAAACGCCGCATACGCGCGGGGATGGCTCCCCTCCGCCGCGGTGGAAGGCGTCTCGGTGATCTCGATTGGTAACCTGAACGTCGGCGGCACCGGCAAGACGCCAGCGGTGATCTATTTGGCCAACCGCTGCCGCGCGGAGGGTCACCAGGTGGCGGTCCTTTCGCGAGGGTACGGGCGAAGAGGGCGCGGCGTGGCGCGCGTGAGCCCGGGAGGTAGCGCCGACGCTTTTGGGGACGAGCCCGTGCTCATCGCTCGTCGCTGCCCGGCGGCTGTCGTCCTCGTTGGCGATGATCGCCTTAAGCTGGCGGAGCTCGCCCGCCGCGAGCACGGCAGCGATTTGATGATCCTCGACGACGGCATGCAGTACCGGCGCTTGCGCAAGGATCTGGAGGTGGCGGTGGTCGACGAGGCCGCAGGCTTCGGCAACGGTAAGCTGCTGCCGCGAGGCCCTTTGCGCGAGCCGCCTGCCGCCCTGGCGCGGGCGGACCTCGTCTGGATACGAGCTGGCTCGCGGCGCGCCTTCGAGCCGGTCGGTCGCCCGACCGTCCGAGCCGGCTACGTCGCCAGCAGCCTCTTGCCGCCCGCGGGGGAGCCCGAGCCCCTGTCGGCAGCGCATGGGCGATCCGTCTATGCCTTTGCCGGCGTGGCGAGGCCGGAGGGCTTTCTCGAAACGGTGCGGGAGCTCTCGGCGGTGTTGGTAGGTAGCCGATTCTTCCCGGATCACCATTCGTTCACCCAAGCGGAGCTGGATGACTTGTTGCGCGAGGCGAAGCGGCGGCAGGCGGAAATGCTCCTCACCACCGAAAAGGATCTGGTGCGGTTGCCGTCTGGATTTCCAGCCTGGGCTGTCCGCCTGGAGGTCAAAATCTTGCAGGGCGCCGACACTCTGTCCCACAGGCTCGCCGTCCTGTAAGGATCCGGGGGGGAAATGGGCTCGACCGCCAAACTGCATGCGGTGCCGACCTTGGCGCAGCTGGCGCAGCTTTTTCCAAAGCGAACGGTGCTGGTGGTTGGAGATCTGGTGGCCGACCACTACATCTATGGTCAAACCGATCGGGTGAGTCGGGAAGCCCCGGTTCTGATCGTCCGCTACGAGAGCTCGGAGGTGAAGCTGGGCGGCGCGGCCAACGCCGCCGCGAACGCGCGGAGCTTGGGCGGACAGGTGATCGCCTTGGGTGTTCTGGGCTCGGACCCAATGGGCCAAGAGCTTCGGCGGCAGTTCAAAGGCGCTGGGATCAAGCTAACTGCCTTGAGCTCGAAGAGGCTCGAGACGGAGACCAAGACACGCATTCTCGCGGGCGGCGTCAACACCACCCGACAACAGATGCTGCGCCTGGACCGAGGAGGTAACGGGCTGTCTCCACGCGTCCGGACGGAAATCGCTCGCCTCACCTTGCAGCTGGCGCGCAGTGCGGACGCGGTGCTCGTTTCAGACTACGCCGCGCGGGTGGTGGGCGACGAGTGTCGGCAGGTGCTGCGTCAGTTGTCCGCAGAGGGTCTACCCGTTTGCGTCGACTCGCGCTTTCAGTTGCGGCTCTTCACCGGGGTTACGGTCTGCAAGCCGAACGAGCCGGAGCTAGAGAGCCTCGTTCGCCAGCCGGTGAGGTCCGAACGGGACTTGGCCAGAGCAGGTCGATCGGCGGTGAAGATGCTGGGCTGTCAATCGCTGCTCGTCACCCGGGGTAGAAACGGGGTCGCGGTGTTCGACCAGAACGGACGCGTCGAGCTCATCCCGGCTCACGGTCCGGAGGACGCGGTGGATGTCACCGGCGCAGGCGACACGGTGATTGCCGCCTTCACCCTGGCAATGGGCGCTGGAGCGACTTCCCTCGATGCCGCTCGGATAGCCAACATCGCGGCGGGCCTGGTAGTCCAAAAGCAGGGCACCGCCACTGTGCCGCGCGCTGAGCTTCTCGGTGAGTTGTCGAGAGCGAAACAGTGAGTGCGGCGGGAAAGATCGACAGCCTGGACGCGATCGCCGCCCGACTACAAGCCGACCGTTCGCAGGGGAAAAAGGTGGTTTTGGCGAACGGCGTCTTCGATCTGCTGCACGTGGGCCACGTCCGTTACCTGGAGGCGGCAAGCCGGCTGGGCGATGTACTGGTCGTGGCAGTCAACTCCGATCGCTCGACCCGACAGATGAGGGGCGCCGGTCGGCCAGTGGTTCCGCAAGCGGAGCGCGCGGAGGTGATCGGCGCGCTAAGGTGCGTGGATCACGTCCTCATTTTCGACGAGCCGGACGCGGTCGCCGTCATCCGTGTCCTGCGGCCGGAAGTCCACGCCAAGGGCACGGATTACACCCAGCTCACTGTCCCCGAGCGCTCGGAGGTGCAATCCTATGGCGGCAAGGTCGAGATCGTCGGGGATGCAAAGCGGCACAGCACCAGCGAGTTGATTGAGCGATTGGCAAACCGGGATCCGAGGCAGGCATGAATAGCAGCGCGCGTCTAAACCCGGAGCTCAAGGAGATCCTCGTCTGCCCCAAATGCAAAGGGAGTCTTACGTTTCACGAGGCTCAGGCCGAGATTCACTGCACGCGGTGCGCGCTCATTTACGCGATCGATGACGGCATTCCGGTCATGTTGGTGGACGCGGCGCGCCCCCTGGGACAGAAGCGTTAGCTGCTGCGTCCGAGGAAGTACGCAGCTGTTGGACGAAATGCGTGATTTCCGAGCGGAGGCGCGAATCCACCTCTACCGCGTCGATTGTGGAAGTCAGATCCACCATTCGGTGTGGCGAGTAGGGGTGGCCCCAGCGCTCGGGCGGCATTTTTACGAAGAGGGCCAAAGTCGGGGTTCCCAGAGCGACGGAAAGGTGCATCGGCCCGGTGTTGTTGCAAACCGTCAGCGCCGCAGAGTCGAGGAGGGCCGCCAAATCATCTACGTCCGTGGCCGGCGCGAGGATGCTTCCCGGCGCGAGGTTGCTCACGGACCTCGCCAGGCTCCCTTCGCCTGGACCCCAGGTGATGACCGGCCGTAGGCCCATCGCGCTTAAGGCGTTTGCCGCCGCCGCGAACGCACTGGGTGGAAGGCGGCGCCAGTCGAGGCGTCCACCAGGGTTGATCACCCCGTACGGTGCGGCACGCAGCGAGGCCAGCAGCGGCTGAATCGCTTTGCTTGGCCGAGGCGGGCGAAAGGTAAGTCGGGACAGCCGATCGATGCGCGCCAGGGGCGATAGAAGCTGCACTCGCTGCTCAAGCTCGCTGACCGTGTCCTCGCGGGGTGCCACCGCTTTCGAGTAGAGGCGAGCTACCGGAAAGGCAGCCGGCCCGACCACCACGCTCGGTGCCCCAATGAGCCTCGAGACAATCGCCGAGCGCACGGACGGATCCGTCCAGTTGGTGCAGTCGACAACGGCGTCATACCGTTCGCGCCGCAGGGGGCGGATGCCGGGCGCCAGTGGCCCGAGGAAGAGCCACCGATCCTCGAACGGGATGACTCGATCCACGTCCGGGTGACCGCGGAGGATGGACGTCCGATTGCGGTGCAGAAGCACGTCGACGCGAGCGCCGATGATTTGCTCCTTGAGGATCCGCAGCAGGGGGGTGATCAGCAAGACCTCTCCCAGGCGATCGTCGATGCGCACGAGCAAGATTTTCGACGGGCGTGCGGGCGCGCTGCGGCGCCGACGGCCGGGTCGCCACAGCAGCCATCCGGCGAAGATCGCCAGCGACGTTTTCGCCCCCCGCTCGAGCCGCTTGAGGACCGTCATCGGGGCGCAGCTTAGCGAAGCGCGCGGCTCGCCGCCTTCCGTCCTATCGCTTGACCTTGGGGACAAAAGCCCCTAGCAAGCAAGGGTGCTCAAGAGCATGACCGGGTTCGGCGCCGGGCAGGCCAGGATCGAGTCGGAGGAGCTGGCCGTGGAAGTTCGATCCTGGAATCACAAGTTCTGCGAGGTCAAGGTCAGGCTTCCGCGAGAGCTGGGAGCGCTCGAGCCGGGCATCGTCAAGGCCGTGAAAAGCCGCATCGCGCGCGGAAGCGTCGAGGTATTCGTCAAACGACAAGGGGCGGACGAGGCGATGGGCGCTCCGACGGTCGACCTGGGGCTCGCCCGCGAGTACTTCGCCGCTTTGACCTCGCTGGCTACGGAGTTGCGGCTCTCCGGAGAGGTTCGGGTTCAGGACATCGCCGCTCAACCAGGGGTTATCCGGCTCGAGGAGCGGCAGATCGACCTCAACAGGGCCGCCGAAGCCACTCATTCCGCCCTGTCCGAGGCGCTCGGGAAGCTCGCCGAGATGCGCGAGGTGGAGGGTGAAGCAATCGAGGAGGACCTTCGCGGTCGCCTCGGTGCCCTGCAAAGCTTGGCCAACGAGATCAAGGCCATCGCCCCCCAGGTAGTGGCGCAGTACCAACAGCGCCTCTCGGAGCGGTTGGCGGAGCTGGCCCGCGGCGTGTCGATCGATCCCCAGCGACTGGCGCAGGAGGTTGCCTTCTATGCCGAACGGTCCGACATCGCGGAGGAGGTCACCCGCCTGTTTTCCCACCTCGATCAATTCCGCAACTTGGCCAGCTCCGCAGAGCCATCGGGCAGGAGGATGGAGTTTCTCGTTCAGGAGATGAATCGGGAGGTGAACACCACCGGCTCGAAGAGCCAGAACCCGGAGATCTCCTCGCGCGTGGTCGCGATGAAGGCTGAGCTGGAGCGGATTCGCGAGCAGGTTCAGAACGTCGAATGAGCCAACCGCGAGCGAGCTCCGCCCTGCTGCTGGTGCTCTCAGCACCATCGGGGACCGGCAAGACGACGCTTGGGCTTCGGCTAATGCAGCGAATGCCCGATGCGGTGTTCTCGGTGAGCTATACGACGCGGCCTCCCCGCCCGGGGGAGAGGAATGGAGAGCATTACCACTTCGTGGATGCCCTCACTTTTCAGCGGAAAATTGACCTAGGCGAGTTCGTCGAGTGGGCGGAGGTCCATGGACACTTTTACGGAAGTCCCCAAGCGAGCGTCGACCGCGCGCACGCTTCCGGCGGCCTGGCGATCTTCGACATCGACGTTCAGGGTGGCGACGCGATGAAGCGAAAGTACCCGGAGACCGCCCGCGTCTTCATCGTTCCACCCACGCTCGAGGAGCTGGAGCGCCGCTTGCGGCAGAGGAGGACCGAGACGGAGGAGACCTTGCGCGGCCGCCTGCTCGCTGCCCGCTCGGAGATCGAGCGCGGCGTCGCTTCTTATGAGTACGTAATCGTCAACGACGACGTCGAGCGGGCCTTCTTGGATCTGGCTTCCGTGGTTCGCGCCGAACGGTGCCGGCGCGAACGGGTGGACTTAAGCAAGCTCAAGCTGGACGCCTCGCCCTGACGGCGGCTTCGAATCAGCGCGCCAATCGTTGACAGTTCGCGCGGTTGCGCTAACCTGCCCAAACCACGGCGCATGCGGGCCGGCGGCCTTTCGGCGCTCGTGGGAGCCCTGCGGCGGTTTCGCGCTCGCGGATTGACAGCTCTTCGCGAAATGCATATAAAAACTGCCCCCTTTTCGGAGGGGGTTCAGCCTAGAAGGGGCGCCGCGAAGCCCCTGTTCGGTCTTTGAAAACCAAATAGCAAGTCCAAGAATGATTGCGGAAACCGCAGTCAAATTTCTTGAGAGCGTTCACCGCGTCGAAAAAGGGCGCGGCGAATTTTCTCTGAGTATCGCACCGAAGGCTGCAAGGCCTCGGTGCGCGCCAGTTCAAGACTCACAAAGTTCAATTGGAGAGTTTGATCCTGGCTCAGAACGAACGCTGGCGGCGTGCCTAACACATGCAAGTCGAGCGCGAATGGAGCAATCCTAGTAGAGCGGCGCACGGGTGAGTAACACGTGGGTAAT
>Ga0126379_10001387_pt1 | contig 14688 bp, 9 predicted proteins | sample PanSoiMetPlot_24_FD_92640 | JGI IMG/M metagenome (GOLD analysis project Ga0126379, IMG submission 92640) | Tropical forest soil microbial communities from Panama - MetaG Plot_24 | ecosystem: Environmental > Terrestrial > Soil > Tropical forest > Bulk soil | place: Panama | collected 2016-02-17 | reverse complement strand
GTGCGATCTCAGCTACCCTCACCCATCCCGATTACAACTGCCTCATCCTGATGTATGACAACGAATCTTACGCCAACACCGACATCCAGCTTTCCGGCAGCACGCCCTGGGGAGCGAACACCACGTTCAGCTCGCCCGGCAAAGTCAAACGGATCATGCACCATCGCTGGAAGAAAAACATGGCGGGAATGATGGCGGCCGGCCATCCTGAGTGCAAGTACGTAGGCACCATTTCGATGTCCTACGGCCTGCATGCCATGAACTCCATGCGCAAAGCGCTGGCCATCGGTGGGCCAACATTCATTCACTCGCTCGATCCTTGCCCCAAGGGCTGGGACTACGATCCTTATCTGTCGCACGAGATGGGCGAGCTGGCGGTGAACACAGGCGTGTGGCCGTTATATGAAGTCGAGAACGGAGTGCTACGGCTTACCGGTCGCACCGAACAGATTGCGGCTGGGCGCATCCGCCGCCTACCCGTACGCGACTATCTGGTCAAACAGGGAAGGTTCGCGCACTTCACGAAAGATGATACAGATTACTTCCAGAGCAAAGTGGACGAGATGTGGACCAAGTGGCTGATCCCCGGCGTGATTCCGTTCCACAAGGATCTGGAAGCCGAGAAGCCTCCGGCGAGCTAAAGGGTTTTGGGTGGCGGGCGGGCTGTAGCTTAGCTCGCGAGTCACCCTTGTAAGACAAAGAAAACAAGCGTGTTGTTTGTATTGCTTGGGAGACAACTTAGGGTCTATAGTGTGTCTCCCAAACCTAGGAGGTTCCCCCTATGGCGGTGCAACCAGCCGTAACTCCTGGATCCGAAGGATCTGACTCCTCACAGCTCGTTCGGTCCGAATCAATTCTTTCAAACCGCTGGACCATTCTGTTTTTCAGCGTGGTCAGCATGGTGGCGGTAGCGAATTTCCAGTACGGTTGGACTTTATTCGTGCAGCCGCTACAAAGACACCTGAACGCGACTACAGCCGCCGTCTCCGTCACATTTACAGTCTTCGTTCTCTTGGAAACTTGGCTGGTGCCGTTTGAAGGCTGGCTAGTGGACAAGTTCGGCCCTCGTCTGCTGGTCATGGCTGGTGGCGTCTTAGCCGGACTTGGCTGGGTTGGATCCGGCAAGGCTGAAACGCTGACCGCTCTGTACCTTTCCTACGCGGTCGCCGGCATCGGCGCGGGCATTGTTTACGGCACCGCCGTGGGCAGCGCGCTCAAGTGGTTTCCTGAGCATCGCGGTCTGGCTGCTGGACTCACAGCGGCCGGCTTCGGCGCCGGATCTGCAGCCACGGTAATCCCTCTCACCAGAATGATCGCCGGTTCCGGCTACCAGCGCACGTTCATCGTCTGGGGCATCATCCAGGGACTGGTAGTTGTCGTCTCAGCTATGTTTCTCAAAGCGCCGCCGGGCAACTGGATGCCGAAGACTTGGCGCAGCATGGGCAGCGAGCAAGTAAGGACTCGCCAGACCGCAGTCTCGTTTAGCTCCACCCAAATGGCCGCTACTCCGCATTTCTGGTTGATGTATTTCATGATGGCTATGGTGGCCACCGGTGGTCTGATGGCGACGGCGCAACTGGCCCCCATGGCAGCGGCCTTCGGCGTGAACAATGTCAACTTCAACGTCTGGCTTTTTGGGACGATGGCGACGGTTACTTTTGCTCTCTGGCTGGACCGCATCGTGAATGGTCTATGCCGGCCCTTCTGGGGATGGGTCTCCGACCACATCGGGCGTGAGAAAACCATGACTCTGGCGTTTGGGCTGGAGGCGATCGCGATTTTCGCTCTGATCACCTTGGCCCACAATCCGGTCATGTTCATCCTGCTGAGCGCATTCACCTTCTTCGGCTGGGCAGAGATCTTTTCGCTCTTCCCTGCGCTATGCGGAGATTTCTTCGGGCGCCAGCACGCCACCGAGAACTACGGGTTCCTCTATACAGCCAAAGGTACATCCTCGATGTTTGTGCCCGTCGGCGCCGCTCTGGCCGCTACCACGGTCGCGGGCAGGACCTTTGATTTCCGGGGAGACATTCTGCTGCTTCTGGGTGGAGCTTTTGTCTTGTTTACCTTGTTCCTGGCTCCGACCGTTTTCCGGATCAAGCTGAATGCCGCCGTCAGATCGGTGCTGCTTACAGTCGCATTGGTGCTCGTTACCTACGGGATCATCGTGGTCTTGCTGCCCGGCAGAATAAAGACGCCATTCTCGGCCAGCTTCATCATGCCGCAAATTGGATGGAGGGGCGTGTTCTCCGTTGCGATCGCTTTCGACCTGATTGCGGCGGTGCTGGCGTTCTTCGTCCTGCGCAACATGAAAGCTCCGGCCCTGCCCGCGGCAGCCGAAGCCAAACCCGGCGCCAAAGTCGCCGCTTAAACTCAAATTGCGTTGGGGAGTATCGAACGCCCTCCCCCGGACTTCAATTCCCCAACCCACGGCCCCCTTAATAGGGGGCCGTTCTTATTCTGGGGTATGTGGCACTGGCGCCCTCGCCGGTGGATGCATGCACAGCCGAGGGCACCTCCACCCCAACAGGCCAACAGCGGGCCTGCCGGGGACCCCGGGGGCTGTGCCACATGATCCTGGCAGCCCCCAAAATACCTCGCAAGCCTGGGAACTTTTCCCGTACTTCTGACATTACAGCTTAAGAAGGCGATTCAAGGTGACAGTGAAACCATGACCAGCGATGAAGCCCTGATGCTGGAATTCCAACGCGGATCGCGCGCGGCATTCGAGGAGCTGTTTGCCCGCTATAGCGGGCCGCTCTACGGCTTCTTCCGCCGGCGTCTCAACCGCCAGGAACGTGCCGAAGACCTGGTCCAGGAGACATTTCTGGCGTTGATCAGCGCCACCTCGCGCTATGAGCCAAGATCGTTGGTGCGGACCTATCTGTACGGGATCGCGCTGAACCTTCTGGCAGCAGAACGGCGCAAGCGGGCGAGGTATAAAGACGCCGCTGTGCCGGACTCGGCCGCTGAGCCTTCGGCCGAAGATCCATCGGACGCGGTGCTGTGGGTGCGTCAAGCTCTCGACCGGCTCGAGGCAGGCGATCGCGAGGTGCTGATGTTGCGCGAATACGAGCAGCTCAGTTACGCCGAGATCGCGCAATTGCTTCGACTTCCCGTGAATACCGTGCGCTCGCGTCTGTTCCGGGCGCGGATGGCGCTGAAAGAAAGCCTGCAGCCGGAACCTGAAATGAACCCAAAAGGACAAGTTAAAGCACGAAGCGCAGCAGTAGCCATCCGGCCGCAAACCGCCGCCGAGAGTGAGGCATGACCATGATTACCACCACGCAACATCCCGTCGCACCGGAAGAACTCATGGCTTATCTCGATGGCGAACTCTCGCCGGACCGCGCTGCGGAGACGGCTTCGCATCTCGAGAGCTGCAAGGAATGCCAGACGCTGGCTGCCGACCTCGGCGGGGTTTCGCAGAAGTTGATCCAGTGGCAGATTGAAGTGCCTGAACCGAACTTGACTGAAAGCCTGGTTGAAGAACTCAGCAAGCGAAAAGAGGGAAAGCAGGCAAAGTTTGTTGCGCAGCATAGATCGCAGATGAGCTTCTTGAAACCTAAGCTGCTTTGGGCTGGAGGAGTGGCTGCGGTTTTCGTGCTCATCCTCGCGATAGCGACGCCAAATCTGATGTACCGGAAGGCCGCTGACGAAGCTCCTCGGGCGATACGAGAGCGGCAGCAGGCCAGTGCAGGTCAAGGCAAGATCCCCGGCGTGACGGTGGCGGATGGGAATCTATCGGCTAATCTGTCGCCTCCACGGTCTACCACCGCTTATCTCGCTCAAAATTCGCTTGGGAAGTTGGAGAAAGAACAAATCGAAGCAGAAGAAAGCAAGGTTCCGGCCAACAACGGCCCCATGATCGTTCGCACGGCCGAGCTGTCTTTGACCACCAACAAATTCGAACAGTCCCGGGCTGCCGTAGAAGAGATTCTCAAGCGGCACAAGGGCTATGTGGGCGAGCTGCACGTCGATACCGCAACAGGTTCGGCGCGGTCCCTGAGGGGAGAGTTGCGCTTGCCCTCGTCGCAACTCGATGCCGCGCTTACCGACTTCAAAGCCCTGGGCCGCGTGGAAGGGGAAACACAAGGTGGCGAAGAAGTGACCCAGAAATACGTGGACCTCGAAGCCCGGCTGGCGAATTCCAAGCACACCGAGCAGCGGCTGAGCGATATGCTTCTCAACCGCACCGGAAAGCTCTCGGATGTCCTTGCCGTCGAGATGCAGATCAGCCGGGTACGTGGCGAGATCGAGCAGATGGAAGCTGAACGCAAACAGTTGAAGAACCAGGTAGACTACGCCACATTGACCATCACTGTGAACGAAGACTACAAGGCTGAACTGAAAGTCGTTCCTCCCTCCACCAGCACACAGATCCGCAACGCCGCCGTCAACGGCTATCGCAACCTCGTCGATGGATTGCTCGGAGTCTTCCTGTGGCTGCTCTCGGTGCTGCCGGCATTGCTGGTGTGGTGCGGTCTGCTGTTCTTCCCGGCGCGTTTCGCTTGGAAGAAGCTGCGGCCCAGGTTCGCGCGTGAGATCGGACCAGTTTCCGGGATGTAGTATTACCGAAGAAAACAAGCGGTTACGAAATCATGGCGTAGAGACGCGGCATTGCCGCGTCTCACATTTAACCCAGGGACGATTTTGAGTGGAGCATACCGGATTGTGTCCGGAAGTTATCTACTAGAACTACGCAAATCGGCGGAAGGGCCGCCTTGTTTGTAGAGTAAACATTGAGACGTGGCAGTGCCACGTCTCTACGTCAGAACCCGGTTTCCCTGGACCATCTACGAGGGAACCACTAATCCTCCAACGTCGACAAATCCCCCACATCCCGCCCCAGTTCCTGTGCTTTGAGCAGGCGGCGGATGATCTTGCCGCTGCGCGTCTTGGGCAATTTGTCCGGGAACGCGATCTCGGCCGGGACGGCGATCGCGCCCAGCGTGTGCCGCACGTGGTCCTTGAGTTTGGCCTCGAGTTCGAGCGACGCGGTGTGTCCCACGCGCAGAATCACGAACGCCTTGATGTTCTCGCCTTTGATCTCATCAGGACGCCCGATGACCGCGGCCTCAGCTACGGCCGGGTGGCTGACCAGCGCGCCCTCGACGTCGGCGGTGCCGATGCGATGGCCGGCGACATTCAGCACGTCGTCGGCGCGGCCGACCACGGTGAAGTAACCGTCCTGATCGCAGATGGCCACGTCGCCGGTAGTGTACGCATTCGGCACTTTACCCCAGTCCTGCGCGTAGCGCGCGGGATCACCATAGACAGTGCGGAACATGTGCGGGAACGGCCGCCGCAGGACCAGTAACCCGCCTTTGTTGGGCGGCATTTTGTTGCCCCGCTGATCCACGACCTCCGCGACCACGCCGGGCAGAGCTTTGCCGGCCTTCGCCGGACGCTGCGGGAACGTGCACATGGTGCCCAGGCACGGGCCGCCGGTTTCGGTTTGCCACCAGTTGTCGGCTACGAAGCCGGTCTTGCCGCTGTCACAGATCACGCGGCTCGCCCACTGCAGAGCCTCAGGATTCAGCGGCTCGCCGGCGCAGGTGAACAGGCGTATGCTGCGCAGGTCATATTTCTTCGGCAGCTCGTCGCCATGGCGCATAAACATGCGGACAGCGGTGGGCGCGGTAAAGATGACTGACGCGCGATATCTTTCCACCAATTCCCAGGCGACCGCGGGGTGCGGGTAGTCAATGGCGCCTTCGCGGAACAGCGTGGTCGCTCCGGCAAGCAGGGGTGCATACACGATGTAGGAATGGCCGACCACCCAGCCGATATCGGACGTGCAGAAGAACACGTCATCGTCGCGGATGTCCCAGAAGCGCGTCATATGGTAGTAGATCCCCACCATGTAGCCGCCGTGAACGTGGACCACGCCCTTGGGCTTGCCCGTGGTTCCGCTGGTGTACAGGATGTAGAGCGGGTCTTCGGCGTCCATCACTTCCGCCGGGCACTCGGCTTTCTGGCTCTTGACCAACTCGTAGAAGTCGACTTCGTGCGGGCTGAGCTCGATGGCCGGCGTGCCTCGCCGCCAAACCACAACTTTGTCCACGATCTCCAGGCCGTCGATCGCCTCTTTCACAATTGATCGCAGCTCCACGGGCTTGCCGCGGCGGTACGTGAAGTCCGCGGTCAGGATCACGCGCGCCTGAGCGTCTTCAATCCGGCTGCGGAGCGCCTGGACGCTGAAGCCGGCATAGACCACGGAGTGCACCGCGCCGATCCGCGCGCAGGCCAGCATGGACACCACGCCCTCCAGAGCCAGCGGCATATAAATAATGATGCGGTCGCCTTTCTTCACCCCCAGCGACTTCAGCCCGTTGGCGGCGCGGCTGACAAAGTCGAGCAACTGGCTGTAGGTGACCTGCCGCTCCGTGCCGTCTTCTGTGGACCAGGTGTAGGCGACCTTGTTTCTGCGCCCCGATTTCACCTGTCGATCGAGGGCGTTGTACGTGATGTTGCATTTGCCGCCCAGGAACCACTCGAACGTCGGATACTTCCAGTCAAACGTTTTCTTCCACGGCTGGAACCACTCGAGCTCTCTGGCCACGGCGTCCCAAAAAGCGTCCGGACTCTCCACCGAGCGGTTGTATTCGGCGGCGTAATCGCGGAGGCGGGCTTGCTCCGCGAGAAACTTGGGCGGATGCAGTTCGACTTCCGCGCGCAAGAGCTGTTCAATTCCGCTTTCGGGTTGGACGGGGGGCGGCATAAGTCCTCCTGGCGGTCGTGTGGACTTGCGGGCCGGCGCAGAGTGCGCAAGAACAAGGTCCGATGGAGCGTGATGATAGCACTTTCCCTGCACACGCGGGATGTGACTGGGCTCACAGGTGTCCGTGGCACAGGGCGCTACGGACGGCCCTTACTTGGATGGTCGTTGCGGCAGCCGGGATTGAGCTGCCGGAGGCATTGCCGAGGTTCTTCGGCAGTGCCCTTAATGACATATAGTCCAGGGCGCTTCGGAATAGAGAACGTTGTTATGATTCTCCCTTAGGCTCGCAGAACCATATTCAGCATGCGCGTTCTCATTGCCGGTGGCGGCACCGGCGGACATGTGATCCCGGCGCTGGCCATCGCGCGCGAACTCAAGGCGCGTTACGGCGCAGAATTGTTGTTTGTGGGAACGGAGCGCGGCATGGAGAACCGCCTGGTCCCGCAAGCCGGCTTTGGTCTCATGAAAATCAAAGTAGGCGCGCTCAAGAATGTAGGCTTGGTCACCCGCCTGCGTACCATGCTGGGGCTCCCGGGAGCGATTGTTGCTGCCCGTAAGATCACCCGTGTGTTTGCGCCCGACGTTGTGGTCGGCGTGGGTGGATACGCTTCCGGCCCGGCCATGGCTGCCGCGATTATGGCCAGAATCCCCACGCTGGCCTTCGAGCCCAACCTGGTTCCGGGATTTGCCAACAAGGTTGTCGGCCAGAGGGTCTCAGCTGCGGCGGTTCATTTCGAAGAGACGAAAAAATATTTTCGTAACGCACAGGTGGTGGGTGTGCCCGTGCGCCCGGAGTTTTTCAAGGCGACGGCGCCGGAAGGAAGCGGCAGCCGCACGCCGACTCTGCTGGTGTTCGGTGGCAGCCAGGGCGCGCATGCCATCAATGCCGCAGTGACCGGAGCCATCGGGGAATTGCAACAGGAGATACCGGGTCTCCACCTCATTCATCAGACCGGTGAGCGCGACTATAATGAGGTACAAGCCGCATACGTGCAAGCCGGAGCTTCGGCGGAAGTCTCCGCCTTTATCGACAACATGCCGCAGGCGTTCGCGCGGGCAGACTTGCTGGTCTGCCGTTCGGGCGCCAGCACCGTGGCCGAAGCCACGGCGGCGGGAAAGCCGGCGATTTTTGTGCCCTTCCCGCGGGCAGCGGACGATCATCAACGGCGCAATGCGGAGGCCATCGTGGCCGGCGGCGCGGCGCTGCTGATCCCGCAGCCGGAGCTGACGGCGGAGCGTCTGGCGAAAACTGTGGTTGACTTGCTCGGTGATCGCCAGCGCCTGAAGGAAATGTCAGAACGAGCGAAAGCGCTCTCGCACGTAGATGCGGCCGGACGAGTGGCGCGGATGGTTGCGGATTTGGCAAAGACTGGTTTAGCCGCGAATGATCGCGAATAAACACGAATTGACATTTGTTGATTCGTGTTCGTTCGCGTTGATTCGCGGCCAAACAGAGGTTCGGGATCAGCCGGGAGGCCGACTTGCGCGCCGAGCGGCCTGCTAGCAGTTGCAGAAGGATTTCAAAGCGAGAAGTGGCCCCAGCGGTTTGGAGCGAAGCGACATAGATAATGTTTGCCAAGATACAAAGAGTCCATTTTGTCGGCATCGGCGGGATCGGCATGAGCGGCATTGCCGAGGTGCTGCTCACGCTGGGCTTTCGGGTTTCCGGATCGGACCTGAAGCAATCGCCAGTCACCGAGCGTCTCGCCGAGTTGGGCGCCATCATCTTTGAAGGACACCGCGCCGAGAACGTGACCGGAGCGGAAGTGGTGGTGACCAGCTCGGCCATCAGCCGCGACAATCCGGAGGTCGCTGCCGCCCGGGCGCAGCATGTCCCGGTGATCCAGCGCGCGGAGATGCTGTCTGAGCTGATGCGGCTCAAATATGGGATCGCCATCGCCGGCATGCACGGCAAAACGACGACCACCAGCATGGTGGCGTCGGTTTTGGCCGCGGGTGGCCTCGATCCCACGGTGGTCGTCGGTGGCCGCGTCGACACCATGGGCTCGAACGCGCGCCTGGGCAAGTCGCACTACCTGGTAGCGGAAGCCGACGAAAGCGACCGTTCGTTTCTCAAGCTTTCGCCGATCTTGGCCGTGATCACCAACATCGACCGCGAGCACATGGACTGCTACTGCGACATGGCTGACGTGGAGGAAGCTTTCGTCGAATTTGCCGACCGTGTGCCTTTTTACGGCATGGTGGCGTTGTGCAATGACGACGAACGCTTGCGCAAGCTGCTGCCGCGTTTAGCGCGCCGCGCCGTTACCTACGGGACGCGCGAAGGCTCGGACTTCCGCGTGTTGGGCAGCGCCATCGAATGCGACAACCACCAGCACTCGTCGCATTTCATGGTGGACTATCGCGGCAAGCTGCTAGGCGATTTCCATCTGCACGTCCCCGGCGCCCACAATGTGCTCAATGCTACCGCTGCGGTGGCCGTGGGCGTGGGTCTGGATATCCCCGCCGACCTTATCCGCGAGGGGCTGGAGAATTTCCGCGGCGTGGACCGCCGGTTCCAGTTACGCGGGTTCGCTGCCGGAGTGAGCGTGATTGACGACTATGGGCATCATCCCACCGAGATCCGCGCTACGCTGGCGGCGGCTCGCCAGTGCGGTTTCCGGCGCGTGCACGTCGTTTTCCAGCCGCACCGCTACACCCGCACCCGCGATCTGCTCGAGGAGTTCGGCGGCGCTTTTGCCGATGCCGACAGCATTTTCATCCTGGACATTTACCCGGCCAGCGAGGCGCCGATCCCCGGCGTGACCAGCGAAAACGTAGTCGCGGCGATTGCGAAGCTCGGCCGCAAGGCCGCGCGCCACGTGGTTTCCTTCGAAGAAGCTGCGCGGGAAGTTGCTGCGCTGGCCGAAAATGGTGACATGATCCTCACGCTCGGCGCGGGCAACGTCTCCCACCTCGGCCCACAAGTCCTCGAGCGGCTGAAGGCACGGGAAAAATCCCAGAAGATGCGCGCGTGAAAAATCTGGCGTTGTGACACGGCCGCTCTCGCGGTGGCCTTTTCACGGCAACACAGGCGAGGACGCCTATGCCACATGGGTCTTCTCCGGTCCATACCCTAAAAAAATCGTCCTTTCCCATAAAACTTCTCTCAAAATAGGTAAAAAACAGGTATATTGACTTCTGGCGACACTCCGTAAACAGACTCATTCATGGCGCGCGAGCGTATTGAGTTGAAACACGAGGATGAGCCTCGCAATTCGACCCTCAGCCGCGAGGACATTCCCACGCGGGTGATGGACATTGAAAATGACGAAGAGGCGCTGTTTCTGCGTACGGAGAAGCGCGTACCTGTTCGCCGCGGCGCCATCGCCAAAAAGACCGCCAACCGCCTCAAGACGGTCTGTATTTTAGCCATGGTGGCCGCTTTCACGGGCTGCCTGGCCTGGAGCGCGTATCTCTACGCAACTCAAGCGGCGCGTTTCCGCGTCGTTTCGAGCGACAACATTGAAGTCACAGGTGTGGCCAACGCATCGCGCAGCCAGATCATGGACGTGGTTAGGGACGACGTTCGAAATAAGACCAACATCTTCTCTGTTCCCCTCGAACAGCACCAGTGGCACCTAGAGCAGATTCCGTGGGTAGAATCGGCCAGCGTGATGCGCTTACTACCCAATCACATTTCATTGACCATCCGCGAGCGGACTCCGGTTGCGTTCGTGCAAATGGGATCGAAGATCAACCTGATCGATTCCAGCGGCGTCGTGCTGGGCTTGCCCGCGAGCCGGCAGACGAAGTTTTCTTTTCCCGTCATCCACGGCATCGCCGAGTCCGATCCACTGCCCTCGCGCGCCGCGACCATGAAGCTCTACAACCGCATGTTGGGTGAACTCGACTCCGGCAGCGGGGAGAACGAACACTATACCCGCCAGATCAGCGAAGTGGACCTCGCCGATCCGGAGGACGTCAAGGCCACGGTGAACGACGCCGGAGGTACCGTGCTGGTGCACCTGGGGGATGAACACTTTCTCGAGCGTTACAAGATGTTCGTAACCCACATTGGCGAGTGGCGCCAACAGTTCCCAAAAGTAGAGTCGGTGGACCTGCGCTACGAAGGACAGATTGTCGTAAATCCGGATACAGCCCGGACGGCGCAGCCGGAACCGGCGCCAGAGATGAAACCCGCGCCGAAACCTGCGGCGAAGGCGCAAGCCAAGAAACCGCATCGACACAGGAAGCGGAAGTGAATCAATCGGGTGATCCCGCAAAGCGGGATCGCGCGTGATCGGGTGACCGGGAAATCGGCCATCCGATCATTGGAAGATCGGATGTTCGGGCAGGAAAAGAAGCAGAGGGCCAAAGGCCAAGAGCCAAAGGCCGCAGCCAGAAGGCAAAAGCTAATTACTAACTACTAAATACTAATGACTCAGGTAACCATGACGAAGGATCAAACCAGGACGATTACCGTGATCGACGCCGGCAGCGCCAAGACCGCAGCGCTGATCTGCGATGCTGCCGATGCCAGCCTGCGCTACCGCGGGCACGCCGTGGTGGAAAGCCGGGGCTCGCGCAAGGGCGTGATTGTGGAGCTGGACAAAGCGGTGCTGAGTATTCAGCGCGCGGTGGAAGAAGCCGAGAAAATCGCTGAGTGTTCAGTGGACAATGCCGTCATCGCCGTGGCCGGCTCGCATATTAAGGGTTTGATGAGCCGCGGCGGTGTCGCGCTCGGCTCGCGCCCGCGTGAGGTGGCGCGGGACGATATCCGCCTTGCCGTCGAGAAAGCGCGCTCCGTGAGCTTGCCGGACGACCGCGAAGTGCTGCACTTGCTGCCCCAGGAGTTCATTCTTGACGATCAGGCTGGGGTGCGCGACCCCGCGGGCATGATGGCGCGCCGGGTGGAAGTGAATCTGCACATGGTGACGGCTTCCTCAAGCGCCACGCAAAACGTGGTGAGCGCGGTCAATCGCGCCGGCCTGCACGTGGACAACATCGTGTATGAAGCGCTGATGTCGGCCGACTCGACCCTGCGCGCCGAGGAAAAAGAGCTAGGCGTCTGCCTGGCTGATATCGGCGCCGGGTCGACCGATCTGATTGTCTATTGTGACGGCATGGTGGCCCACACCGGCGTGGTCCCCGTGGGCGGCGACCACTTTACCAATGACGTGGCCGTGGGCCTGCGCACACCACTGGCTGCCGCCGAAAAAATCAAGCGCGCGTTTGGTCATACCATCCCCGGCAATGTTCCGGACGGCAATGAAATTGAAGTGCCTGCGGTGGGCGACCGCCCATCGCGACTGATGCCGCAACGCTTCCTGGCGGAAATTCTGGAACCGCGCGGCGCTGAACTCTGCGAATTGCTGCGCGACCATCTGCGCCAGGCGGGCGTGTTGGAGCTTTTGAACGCCGGGCTCGTTCTCACAGGCGGCGGCTCGCGCCTCAACGGGCTGGCCAGAACGTGCGAAGACATTGTCGAACGTCCGGTGCGGCTGGCTTCGCCCGCAGCGATCGCCAAAATGCCGCCGCAACTGACAGAGCCGGAGTTTTCGACTCTGGTTGGGCTGGCCATGTACGCGCATCGCACCACGGCGGCCAAAGTTACCGAGATGCAAGGTTTCGGCTATCGCTTGCGCTCGTTGTTCGCGAAGCTGGGAGCATGAGAAGGAGTTTGCAGAAACGGGTGGAGCAGGGCTTCAGCCCTGCGTTGAAGGGAAGTTGGTCTGGGCTTTAGCCCCTGCGGTGCTGGACCTCAGCGGCTGAAGCCGATGAATTGGAGCAGCTTTAGCGCAGGCCTGAAGGCCTGCTCCACCCTCCGGGTGGACAACGCGATTGAGGAGTCGGTTGACATGAGCGACGACAAAAAGAGAAATCACCACGCAGAGAACGACATTCGCATCCATTTCAACGAAGAGCCGCGCAACAACGCCAAGATCAAAGTGATCGGCGTGGGCGGCGGTGGCGGCAACGCCGTGAACCGCATGATTTGCGCCGGCGTCGAAGGCGTGGAGTTCGTGACGGCGAACACCGACCTGCAGGCGCTGCAGATGTCGCGCGCACCCGTGAAGATCCAGCTCGGCACCAAGCTGACCAACGGCCTGGGCGCGGGCGCCAATCCTGAAGTCGGCCGCCGTGGAGCATTGGAAGACGCCGATAAAATTCTGGAAGCCCTTGAAGGGGCCGACATGGTGTTCGTGACTGCGGGGCTCGGCGGCGGTACGGGTACGGGCGCCGCACCGGTCATCGCGTCGTTGGCCAGCGAAATGGGCGCGCTGACCGTGGCCGTGGTGACCAAGCCCTTCGCGTTCGAAGGCCGGCGACGGCTGGGACAAGCCGAGCGCGGCCTCGCCGAGCTGGTGGAGAGCGTGGATACCATGATCGTCATTCCCAACGAAAAACTGCTGGCGGTGGCGCACAACGCCGGGTTCTTCGAATCGTTCCGCATCGCGGATGACATTCTGCGCCAGGCGGTGCAGGGGATTGCCGACATCATCACCATCCCGGGGATCATCAACCGTGATTTTGCCGACGTGAAGACCATCATGGCCAACATGGGCTATGCGGTCATGGGTACGGCCGTGGCCAGCGGCGAGCGGCGCGCCGTAGACGCCGCGCAGGCGGCGATTTCGTCTCCGCTGCTCGAAGCAGGGGCCATCGACGGCGCGCGCGGCATCCTCATCAACATTACCGGCTCCAGTTCGCTCAAGTTGGCGGAAGTCAACGAAGCTTCTACCATCATCCAGAGCGCCGCGGACCCGGATGCCACCATCATCTTTGGCGCGGTGCAGAGTGACAAGATGCGCGACGATGTGAAGATTACAGTCATCGCTACCGGTTTCCGCGGCCATCCGCAGCGCAAGGATCGCGGCAGCTCCACGGTGCAGGCTGCCATCGCTTCCGCGCGGACGGTTTCTGCGCAGCAACTTGCCGCGACCAGAGGCAGCAACGGAACGCCGGCTGGGCCCATTGTTACAACGCCGGCTGCGACCGCGGTCACGCGGACTCTACCACCGCCGGCTCGCGAGACGCCCAGCCTGGCTACTGTTTCGGAAGCCATGCGTAGCACGGTTGAGCCCGACGATTTGGACGTTCCCGCGTTTATCCGGAAGCGGGCGGAGATCAATTAGGCTGGATGGCTGTTAGCTCAAACAGTCATCAAACCCATCTTTTGCTCCGAGCGCAAAAAGCAAACGCGCGCTCCCGTAAGGGATGGGGCACGCTCGATTTCGTCAACAACAAGAAAAAACACGACAAACAATAGGCTCCATGGGGCGTTCTTTTCCCTGCAACCCCTCCTATACCCTAACCATCTAATGCTTGACAACAACACACTCAACTCTGATAATAGAGTTGCTGTTATGCAGATGTGTTTTTGTTTTCAGGTACTTATAAGCTAGGGAGGCAGTTGCCATGGGGAAAATTATAGGAATCGACCTGGGCACCACCAACTCGGTGGTCGCGGTAATGGAAGGCGGCGAGCCCAAAGTTATCTCGAATGAAGAAGGTGGCCGCACCACGCCTTCGGTGGTCGCATTTACCAAGTCAGGCGAGCGTCTGGTGGGCCAGGTGGCCAAGCGTCAGGCGATCACTAATCCGGAAAACACCGTTTACTCGATCAAGCGCTTCATGGGGCGCCGGTTCGATGAAGTCACAGAAGAAATGAAGATGGTGCCGTACAAAGTCGTCCGGCAGGGCGACCACGTGGCCATTGTGGCGCAGGGCAAGGAATACACTCCGCCCCAGATCTCGGCGATGATTTTGCAGAAGCTGAAGAAAGCCGCCGAAGATTATCTGGGTCAAGGAGTCACGGAAGCCGTGATCACAGTACCGGCATATTTCAATGATGCGCAGCGTCAGGCCACCAAGGACGCGGGTAAAATCGCCGGCCTCGACGTGAAGCGCATCGTGAATGAGCCCACGGCCGCAGCCATGGCTTACGGTTTGGACAAGAACAAGAAGGAAGAGACCATCGCGGTGTACGACTTCGGCGGCGGCACATTCGATATTTCGAT
>Ga0126379_10001386_pt1 | contig 14691 bp, 11 predicted proteins | sample PanSoiMetPlot_24_FD_92640 | JGI IMG/M metagenome (GOLD analysis project Ga0126379, IMG submission 92640) | Tropical forest soil microbial communities from Panama - MetaG Plot_24 | ecosystem: Environmental > Terrestrial > Soil > Tropical forest > Bulk soil | place: Panama | collected 2016-02-17 | reverse complement strand
GCACGCGGCTCGCCGCGTTCCGCGGCCGCATGACTCCACGCGCACACCTCCGCGCGGGAGCACGACGCAAGGCTCGCGGCGAACCGACCACGGTGTCACCAACATGCCGATCTCCGACGGCCCGCGAATTTCAGGGCACGACTCCTCCTGCGTTTCGCTAGGCGATTTGCGGCGCGGCGGGAAGAACAATCTCGGGTGTGGCGGATCGCGGGAATGCCGCGGGCATGGCCGGGACGAGCCCCGGCCATGCCACGCCGTCTGTCGTGTTCTCAACGGCCCTGAAGCTGGAAGTCGCCCTCGGGTGCCGGGATGTGCGCCATCGGCGGCGGCACGACATCGCGCGTGTGTCGCCCGACCGCCGCGAACGCGCCGGCCGGAACGTTGTGCGCGTTCCATTCGGGCAGGCCCGCCTCTGGAACGTAGCGGCCGCTGTCGCGCAACAGGGTTACGAGATCGTGGTCGCCCGCGAGCGCGGGGCCGACAAGGGCGGTGAGCAAAGCAGCAGTGACAATGGCAAGTCTGGTCGACATGATGTTTCTCCTTTCAATGTCGTCGACCGTTGAGACCGGCTGCTGGCGCAGAAATTCCTGCTTGCGATGCGCGTCACCCACACGTGAGCGCATCGCACGCGCCGTTCACGAACGCGTGCGCGCGCGGCGCGCGCGTCGATGCAAGAGAGCGATCAAGAATCCGATCGCCGCGACAGGCGATCGTCCCGCAACGACCCGTGCACGCATCGTCACCACGCCAGATGGCGCGACTGCATTCGGCGCAGGACGTCGGCCGCCTGCTCGGGACCCGGAACGGTGGTGAACATCGGCACCGCGACGGTGTTGCGCACCCACACCGAGGTGCTCATCAACCGCGCCCACGCCGAACCGGCCGGCCGCGCGTCGGCACGCAGCGTGATGCGCAGCCAGCGGAATCTGCCGGGACCGATGTCGGCGACGTCGGACCAGGGCACGAACAGGCGTCCCCACGGATTGGCGATCGCAATGCCGGCCGCCGAGGTCTGCAGCAGCGGACGCCGCGCGATGGCGTGAACCGCAGTCATGACGCCGACGTAGAGGAGAATGGCCGCCACCGCGACGCCGATCAAATCGAACGGAGATGACCGGCGGGCAAGCGCGTTGACCGCGGACAGGCCGATCGAGGCCGCCATCAGGCCAACGACGAGAACGAACGCGGCCGTGCGTCCCGGCGCGTGGGCGAGCACCACGTTTTCGGATGCGTCGGAGCTCATCGGCCTCCCCACGCCTGTTCGTGTCCGAAGCGCGGCTTCGGAACCAGACTGTTGCGGGTCGCCTCCGTGCCGTTGGTCGCGCCGAGGCGCGGCTGCGTTCACGACGCCCCGGCGCGCATGGCTCGCCGGGGTACCTGCTCCCCCTGTCCGAACCGGACATTTCGGGGCGCCGGGACATTTCGGGGTACCGGGACGGGTAATGCCTTGCTCACGAATATTGCCTATGATGTCGCCGTCTCGCCGCGTCGCACATACGGAGGAACGGCGGTGAAATTCGCAGTCGGCTACAAGCTCAACGGCAAGACCGGCCATGCCATCGTGGAAGCCGAGGACGCGCTGATCGCCGCCCTCAAGGTGAAGACGCAGCGCCCGTCCGCCGGCATCACCTATGCGCGGCCGCAGAACAAGCGCGGCGACGCGCGGCATCCGGAGGTCGTGTCCGAGAGCGCAAAGAGCTGAGCGTTCGCTCCAGCGAAGTGCGTCAATGCGCGCGTCGCGCGTTTGTCGGAGGCGGGCGCGCCCGACCCAGCCACCTTCAGGCCGCGTAGGCCGTGGGCACAAGCGGCTCCTTGTCCCATTCGGCGACCGGATCGTAGCCCCAGACCCATTCCGACCTGCCGTGGACGCTGCCGGTGCCGGCGCTGATCGATTCCTTCTGCGCCGCGCTGTCGCGCATGTGCTTGAAGCGGGCATTGGACAGGGAGAGCCGCTGCACCCCGTGCACGCGCGGGACGCGGACGCGGCGGAAACCGGCAAAGGCCTCGACCGGATCGCGGCATGCCTCGAGCCAGCGCCCGAGGATGTAGGCGTCCTCGAACGCCTGGCAGGCGCCCTGCCCGGCATTGGGCAGCATCGCATGCGCCGCGTCGCCGATGAGCTCGATGCGGCCGCGGCCCCAGTTCTGCGTGAGCGGCCGCGTGAACAGGCCCCATTTGGAGCACTCGGTCACCAGGCTCAAGAGCTTCGCGAGGCGCGGCTCGGGATCGGGAAAGCTCAGCCGCATCTCGTCGGGATCGCCGCTGGTCGACCAGCCTTCCTCGACCCATTTGTCGGTGTCTTCCTGGGTCACGATGTTCAGGAGCTTCCTGGCGCGGATGTAATAGGCGAGGAGATGACAGCCCGGCCCGACCCATTGGATATGGCCGGTCGGCTCGAGCACCTCCTCGGGCACGTCGCTGCCGTTGAGCAGCGCACGCCACACCATCTGCCCCGTGTAGGTCGGACTGTCGTCGCCGTAGAGCACGCGACGGACCACCGAGCGCACGCCGTCGGCGCCGATCACGATCTCGGCCTCGACGCGCGCGCCGTTGGCGAAAGCGAGCACGATACGGTCGTCTCGCTCCTCCAGCCCGGTCAAGCGGTGCGCCAGGTGAATGGCGCTGTGATCGAGCCCTCCTGCGAGCGCGTCCAGGAGGTCGGCGCGATGGAAGCTGTAATAGGGGGCGCCGTAGCGCGCCGCGGCCTTGTGCCGGTCGTTGAATTCGAGGAACTCGCCGGTCTGCATGTTGCGCGTGTAGATTCCCGGCGACGCGTAGGCGACCGCCGCGACCTTGTCGCCGACGCCGATCGCGCGCAGCGCCTTGACGGCCTGCGGGCTTGCATTGACGGCGGCGCCGATCTCGCCCAACGCCGGGGCTGCCTCGAAAATCTCCGGCGTCATCCCGAAGGTGCGCAGCGCGTTCGCGGCTGCGAGCCCGGCGAGCCCGCCGCCGACGATCGCGATCCTGCAGCTCGACGACATTCGTCACTCCCCAGTGCCGCGAACCCGAAGTTCGCACAATTTCTCGGCCGGTACGATTGCGAACTTCGGGTTCAAAAGCGGCACTAGATCATAGAGTTGCTAGTGTCCTTTCGATTCCGAAGTTCGCTCAGAGGTCGCTGCGAACGCTTGCGAACTTCGGAATCGGGACACTAGCCAGCGTCATCAATCGACCGAGAGCCGCGTTGCCTCGACGATCCGGGCCCAGCGCTCATGTTGGCGCGCCAGGTATGCGGACAGCTCCTCCGGCGAAGCCGGTCGTGCGTCAGCGCCGATCTTGGAAAAGGACTGCTTCACCTCGTCGCTCGCGAGCGCGTGGGCGACCGCATCACTGATCCGCTGCCTGACCGGCATCGGCGTGCCCGGAGGCGCAACGATGAAATTGATCGACGCAGTCACGAACTGATCGAACCCGCTCTCCACCATGGTCGGAATTTCCGGGGCCAGCGCGCTGCGAGTCGCGCTCGTGACCGCCAGCCCGCGCAGGCGAGCGTCACGAATATACGGGAGCATCTGGGTGAGCGCGGAAAAGAAAATGTGAACCTCGGCGCCCAGCAGGCCGGTCAGCGCCGGACCGCCGCCCCGATACGGAATGTGGCGGATGTCGATCTGAGCGTGCGCCTTCAAGAGCTCGCCTTCAAGATGCGGAAGCGTCCCGATCCCGGCCGAGCCATAGCGCAGCGCGCCGGGCTGCGACTTCGCCAGGTCGACCAGTTCGGCGACGGAGTTGGCGCGGACGGATGGATGCACCGCCAGGACTTCCGTGGTCTCCGAAAGTCCCGCAACGGGAGCGAACGTATCCGCGCCGTAACCGGCATTCTTGTAGATCAGCGGCGCGATGAGCACGGAGCTTGTGCTGCCCATCAGCAGCGTGTGGCCGTCGGGTTCCGCGCCGATGACCGATTTGGCGCCGATCGTGCCGCCGGCTCCGCCCGGTCGGTTCTCGACGACCACCGGCTGGCCGAGATCGGCGGCCATCCTGTCGGACAGGAGCCTCGCCATGATATCCGGCGGCCCGCCGGCCGGCGACGATACGATGAGCTTGATGGGGCGATCCGGGAAGGCTTGCGCGCCTTGAATGACCAGCAGCTGGGCAATCGACAATACCAAGACGCCGAAGAGCTTCCTCATATCGTCTCTCAAGCTGCAGATGTCCGACATCGCAAGGCGAAAGCCGGCGATCACGACGAGCGCCGCCAGAGCCTACCCTTCCGGACCGCCGTCCGCCAAGAGCGGCAGCCATGCTGACCAGGGAATATGCGTCAGGCGTCCGCCAGCTGCCGCGCGGCTGCGGCCGCCGCCTCGCGCTTGCGCGTCGAGTAGAACGAGGCGTTCTGCTCGCCGCGCAGCGCCTCGCGCGAGAACTGGATCAGGTGGTGCGACGTGAAGCCCATGCCGAGCACGGCCTCGACCTGACCGCGCCTGATCGCTGGCCACGCGGCGCCCCAGAACGCGCGCCGGTAATCGGACTTCCAGCCGACGCGGGTTGCGACGTTCCAGGCGAGGGTGGCGCCGAGCCGCAACCCGGACAGACTGATCCGGCCGCGCGCCGGCGGATGGAAGCGATTCGGATAGGTCGCATCGACCTGGTGCAGATAGCGCGCGAACAGGCGCTCGGGCGCGTAGGCGTGGGCAATGCAGCGCCGCCACGACGCGACCACGTCGTCGTGCGGGCGCAGGAAGCGCACGTTCGATTCGAGCTGCGGATCGTTCACCAGCCGACCGGCCGCCTTGAGCCGGTCCCACAGCGGCGTCTTGGGCAGCGCCTGCAGCAGGTTGAGGGTGAGGATCGGAATCTTCGAGTCGTCGATGAACCCGATGATGTGCGAATCCGTCTCGGGCGTGTCGGTGTCGAGCCCGATGATCATGCCGGCCGTCACCTCGAGGCCGTAGCCGTTGAGCGTCGCGATCGAGGAGAGCAGCGGGACCATGAGGTTCTGGTCCTTCTTCATTCCTTTCAGCGCGTCCGCCTCCGGCGTCTCGATGCCGACGAACACCTCGACGAATCCTGCATCGTGCATAAGCCCGAGGATCTCGGTCTGCTTGGCGAGATTGAGCGTCGCTTCGCACGCGAAGGCGAACGGATAGTGATGCCGCTTCTGCCATGCGATCAGATGATGCAGCATGTCGCGCGCGGCTTTCTTGTTGCCGATGAAATTGTCGTCGACGAAATAGACCACCAGCGGCCGCGCCGGCTGGCGCATCATCGCCTCGAGCTCGGCGGTGAGCTGCTCGGGCGACTTGAGGCGCGGCTGGCGGCCGTAGAGACCCGGGATGTCGCAGAACTCGCAGCGATACGGGCAGCCGGAGGAGAACTGCAGGCTGCCGATGAGATACCGGTGGAGCGGCACCATGTCGTAGGCGGGCAGTGGGAACCGGTCGAGGCCGGTGCGCTCGACCGTCTTGAGCGCGACCTGCGCCGACGGCCGCGCCACGCTGGCGTCGATCCGACGGATCAGATCATCGGTCGCGTCCCCCAACTCGCCGATGTGCAGATAGTCGAAGTCCGGATACATCTCGGGCGCCCCCGAGACCGAGGGCCCGCCGAGCGCCGCGACCTTGCCGGCCGCATGCGCGCGGACGCAGATGTCGTGGATCTGTGGCGCCTGGACATGCATGCCGCTGACCAGCACGACGTCGGCCCAGGCGAAGTCGGCATCGGTCGCCTCGGCGATGTTCTCGTCGACGAAGCGCACCGGCCACGACTCGGGCATGTAGGCGGCGATCAGCAGCAGGCCCTGCGGCGGCATGAAGGCGCGCACCCGGCCCATCAGCGGAAAGGCATGCTGGAACGTGCCGAAGGACGGCGTGTAGGCGGGAAAAACGCAGAGCACGCGGCGTTCATGCCGTACAGCAATCGACGAACGCAATTTCAGCCCCAGTTCGATGCCCATCCGAACTATATAGCCCCGTTATCGCTCGGTTGAAATGCGTCTTCGTGCCGACGGCACATCGGGGTAACGAAACCGCCTGCGGCCCGTTCCGGGAGCTCCGGGAGGTGCACGGACGGATAGGAGGCCGAATCAGCGCCGCGGATCGCCGCCGCGATGCGATTGACAGGCCGCGCGAGGGCATATCTGGTTTCTGGTTGCGATGTCCATGAGGTCGCCGCGCGTGAGCCACGAGAACCGAACCGATGTGGCAGGCTACGGGGCTTGGCATCCCGGCCTCGAACCGGAGCTGCCGCGCGACCTGTTGCCCCTCGCAACCGTTTTCCGGCGCGACAATGTCTCGACCAGCGTGGCTGAAGCATTCGAGCTTGCCGACTATTGCGGCCTGCCGCCCCAGGAACTCGTCGCCTTTCGGGCCGAGCGACTCATCGTCCATGAACTGCTGGTTCGTGTGACCGCCAGCATCTCGGTTCCCGACGGGCACGACTACGAAGACCTCGGCCGGAACTTCCGCAAAATCGCCTCGACCATACTCAAGATCCATATCGCGCCACATCTCGATGACGTGAAGGGTGCCTTCGAGAATGTGAGGAACGCCGCTTCGCTCGTCATCGCGCAGGAACTCGCAAGGCTGTTTTCGCTCAGGCTCAAGCCGCCGGCCGACCCCGATCAAGCCAGCGGGTCGCGCTGGCCGCTGGGTTTCGCAAGACGCAAACGTGCGCCGCAATCCACGGAGACCGCCGAACAGCACGAACAGCGGATCATCCTCGAATGGTCGAACAAGGCGCGGACGGCCGACAACCGCCTGGATGCATCGTGCCTGCGCGCATTGAGCAGGGTTGTGACCGCGGTCACGGCGCGGCGCGGCAGACTGTTCGCCGACAAGCGATTGCTCAGCGATCTTGCCGTCATGCTGGTGTGCAACGACTTCGGCAGCGAAAGCATCGGCGACGCCATCGCTCCCTTCGTCCAGGAGGCGATTGAGCGCGAGGGCTACATGCCGTTGTCGCCGCAGGCGCAGCCAGTCATCATGAACGTCAAAGGCGCGTCGGCCTCCGGCAAGAGCACGATGCGGCCGCTCCAGCGGGGACTGGCGAAAAAGCTCGGCCTCCCATGGGAGGATTTTGCGCTGATCAGCCCGGACATCTGGCGGAAGTTTCTGCTCGACTACGGCTCGCTCGGCTCGGCGTACAAATATGCCGGAATGATGACGGGACACGAGGTCGAGATCATCGACCAGAAGCTCGACCGTCACATGGAGAGGAAGGCGGAGAAAGAAGAAGTCTCGCATCTTCTGATCGATCGCTTCCGCTTCGACAGCTTCGTGGAGGGCCGGGTGCCGACGCGGCTGCTCACCCGGTTCGGCGAGCTGGTCTACATGTTCTTCATCATCACGCCGCCCGAAATGACGGTCGAACGCGCGTGGAAGCGGGGGCTGCAAGTGGGCCGCTACAAGGCGGTCGAGGATCTGCTGGCGCACAATGTCGAGGCCTATACGGGGATGCCCGAGCTGTTCTTCACCTGGGCGCTCGATACCCGCCGACGCGTTCACTACGAGTTCCTCGACAACAGCGTGGCGGACGGCAACCGGCCGCTCACCGTGGCGTTCGGGTGGAACGGAGAGATGACGATTCTCGACGTCAAACGCATGCTCGACATCGAGCGTTTCAGGAAGATCAACATCCGCGCGCAACGGCCCGAACAGGTCTACCTCGACAAGGAGCTGGCGCCCGAGCGCAACGTCGCCTTCGTGCGGCGATGCGCGCGCCTGATCCCGATCATCAATTTCGCCGACCGCGAGACAGGCCAAGCCTATGCGCGGCTGGAGCGCGGCAGGTGGACATGGCGCGACGAACGACGAATCGCCCGCCTGCTCGATGATCCGGACGTCAAGGCCGCCCTCACGGCGATCCCGGCGCAAGTCCACAAAGCCGACGATGCCGCCGCACCGCCGGGCGCGCAAGCGGACTTGGCGACCGAGAAGCTGCACACCCTCGGCGCCTGGGCGGAGACGCAAAATGCGCGGCAGGCGGCCTGCTCGCCCGGCAGCTCCTGACGGCTGCATCAACCTCGGTGTGAGCGGGCGACACGGCAGGCATTTTCGGGATCATGCTCTGGTCTTGCTGCGTCACTTGATGGGACACGGGTCATTGCGAGGAGGCCGAAGGCCGACGAAGCAATCTCCTCCGCATGCGCAAGTGATGAGAGATTGCTTCGCTTCCGCCTACGCGCTCCGCGCTTCGGCGGACTCAAACCCGTCCGAAGCTCGCGCAGCGAGCGAAGGCGGGTCGCTCGCAATGACGCGGAATGACGCAGTAGAACTAGGCGGCGGCGGCCCCCGACAGCCCGAACATTCGTTCCGCGTTGCGGTGGCAGATCTTATCCCGGTCGGCTTCGGCCAAATCGAGCGACTCCATCACCTCGATGGTGGCGCGGATGTAGCCGCGGCCCTTCTCGGGATCGAACGGACAGTCGGACGCAAACAGCACGTGGTCGGGCGTGAAGAACGAGATCCCGCAGATGGTCGGCGCGCGTGCCCCCGCAAGCGCGGTGTCGCCGTAGAATCCCTTGAAATAGTCGAACGGCCGCTTCTTGAGGGATTTCAGCAGCGACGCGTAGTCCTCGTCCGAGGTGCGCACCCCGAGCTGGTCCCACGAATGGGCGACCCTCCCTTCGAAATACGGAATGATGCCGCCGAGATGATGGGTGACGATCTTGAGGCCCGGATACCGGTCCATGATACCGGAGAAGACAAGGCGCGCGAGCGCGGCGCCGGTCTCGAACGGCCAGCCGATCACGCTGCAGATCTCGTACTTCGATTTCGTCTCGGTCTGGTAGTCGGCCATCTCGCGGGTGCGGATCGGATGCAGCAGGATCGGCTTGCCGGATTTCTCGATGATCTCGTAGATCGGCCAGAACTGCGCCTGGTCGATCGGCGCGCCGTCCACGTTGGTGTGGAGCTGGATCGCATTGGCGCCATTGGCGAGCACCCGCTCGGCCTCGCGCGCCGCCGCTTCCGGCGCGTTCATCGGCAGCGACGCCGCATATCCGGGAAAGCGGCCCGGATCGCGCGCGACCAGCTCGGCGAGCCCGTCATTGCCGATGCGCGCCCATTCGGGCGCCTGCGCTGGAGCCCACAGGCGATCGATCGCCGGCATGCCGAGCGATAGGATCTGCGAATAGTCGGGAAACGCGTCGACCACGCGCCGGCGCTCGTCGAGCTCGAACAGCGCCGGAATGCCGCGGATGCGCTTGCCCATGTCCTTCTGCGCCGCCGGCGTCTCCAGCACGCCGGCGAAGAAGCGCTGCGGAAAGAAATGGTTGAAGGCGTCGATGTAGCGCATTGGATCTCCTCACCTGTCGGGGCGTCCGGCTGGAGCACGTTCCGATCCTACGGAATCGGAACGTGCTCTAGATTCGTTATTTGGCGCATATTCTTGTCGGCGAACCGGTGCCCACCCCGGATCAAGTCCGGGGGCAGGCTTTCGCCGGAATTTGCGCGCGCCGTTTACTTTACATTGTGGTTGAACCGGCGGCCCGCAGACCCTAAACAAGCCGCCGTCATCATCACACAAGGCAAGCCATGACGCTGCGCCGTGCCATTCGACGGATCGACCCCTCCGTGCCGGAATCCGACCGCCGATGAGCGACCCCATCGTGATCGTCGGCGCCTCGCAGGCCGGCCTGCAGGTCGCCGAATCGCTGCGCCAGGACGGCTATGACGGATCGCTCGTGCTGATCGGCGAGGAGACGCATCCGCCCTATCAACGCCCGCCGCTGTCCAAGGCCCTGCTCACCGGCGAGACCACCGAGGACCGGCTGGTGCTGCGCGGCCCGGAGCTGCTGGCCAAGAAGAACATCACCCTCGTAACCGGCGCACGCGCGACTGCGATCGATCGCGCCGGGCGCACCGTGCGCCTTTCCGATGGGCGCAGCCTCGGATATCGCGGGATCGCGCTCACGACCGGCGGACGGCCGCGCACGCTGCCAATCCCGGGCGCCGAGCTCGACGGCATCGTGACCTTGCGCACGATCGAGGACTCGCGCCGCATCGGTGCCGGCATCGCGCAGGCCAGCGCGGTGGCCGTGGTCGGCGGCGGCTTCATCGGACTCGAGATCGCGGCGGCGGCGCGCAAGGCCGGCAAGCCCGTGGTCGTGCTCGAGGCGCTCGACCGGCTGCTTGCGCGCAGTTCCGCCCCGTTCGTGTCCGATTTCTTTCTCGCGCTGCACCGCGCGCACGGCGTCGACGTCCGGCTCGGCACCCAGGTCACGGCATTCACCGGAACTGGCCGCGTCGACGGCGTGACCACACGTGACGGCGCCACCTTGCCGGCCGACCTGGTGGTGGTCGGCGTCGGCATCGTGCCGAACGGCGAGCTCGCGCACGACTGCGGCATCGCGTGCGAGCGCGGCATCATCGTCGACGACTGCTCGCGGACGGACGATCCGCTGGTCGTCGCGGCGGGCGACTGCACGGCGCGGCGGCTGGGTGACGGCTCGCTGCTGCGCCTCGAATCGGTGCAGAACGCGATCGAGCAGGGCAAGTCGGCGGCCGCCGCACTGCTCGGGCGGGCGCGGCCGTTCACGGCGGCGCCGTGGTTCTGGTCCGATCAATACGACGTGCGCCTGCAGATGGCCGGCCTCTCGAACGGCCACGACAAGATCGTGGTGCGCGGCGCGACCGCCGACCGGCGCGTCTCGGTTCTCTATTTCCGCGGCGACAAGTTGCTCGCGGTCGACTCGGTCAACCGCGCGCCCGACCACATCGCGGCGCGCAGGCTGCTCGACGCCGGGCGTTCGCCGACCTTCGCGCAAGCAGGCGACGAGGCGTTCGCCCTCGGCTCGCTGCTCAAATAGGTTCTCAGATCGTTCATCACAGCGGTAACCGGCTCGCTGCGGATTTGCGCGGCTTGGCGAATCGACCGAACGCGGGTTTACTGGTGCGGCGAACCCGAAGTTCGCAAGATTTCTCGACACGTACACTTAGCGTCCTTTCGATTCCGAAGTTCGCTCAGAGGTTGCTGCGAGTGCGTGCGAACTCGGAATCGCGACACGAGTGCGTATTGCGGCGAACGCCCGTCCCTCTGACCGGACGGCCCCCCGGTTCGCGATGACGTTGATGCGCCGGCATGTGCGGGCATGTGCGCGTGTGTGATTGAGCGGCGTCCCCGGTTCGGCAGGAACCGGCGCCGCCCCGGCCCGAATCGCGGATCGAACGCCACGGGAGGCTGCGTGGTGGCAAACGTACTTGTCATCGACGATGAAGCGGAAGTCCTCACCGCGACCAGGCTCGTCCTTGAGCGCGAGGGACATCAGGTCGCGCTTGCGACCGACGGCCGCGCCGGCATGGCGGCGCTCGACGCCAGCTGCATCGAGGTATTGATCCTCGATATTTTCATGCCCGGGATGGACGGCTTCGAATTGCTGCGCGAAGTGCACCGGCGGCGCCCGGAACTGCCCGTCATCGTCATCTCGGGCGCATCGATCTTCAGTGCCTCCGACCAGTCCCCGGATTTTCTCGCGATGGCAGTCAAGCTCGGTGCCATCTGCGGCATCCGCAAGCCGTTCACGCCCCGCGAGTTGATCGCTGCGGTCAACCAGGGCCTCGGCGGGACCGCCACACGGCGGCGCCGCGGTAAGGAATAGGCAAGAACCCGCTCGCTAAAGCACGTTCCGTTCCTGCGGAATCGGAACGTGCTTTAGATTCATTGTTTGGCGCATATTCTTATCGGCGAACCGGTACCCACTTCGCCGGAATATGCGCTAAAGATCAGCTCGGCTCCCGGAATGGACGGGCGTCATGCGCGTCTCGACGCGTGTTGCGGGCGCCATCGTTCTGCTCCTGCTGACGGCGCTGGCGGCCGCCTGTCATGGCGCCGAGGTGACGACGCAGCCGCACGAGCGCCGCGCAGCGGCATCAGCCGAACCCGGCTACGTACAAACCCGTACCGTCGGCGCTGCCGTTGGCTCGCGCGACCTCCTGCGCGTCGATCGTCGCCGCCACGGCGGCGCAGCGTCAGGGGCTTTCGTGCAAGCGATCGCGCTGCCAGACAGCCTTGTCGTGGTCGCAGCGGCGATGGCCCTGGCGGCCCTGCTCGGCTGGTTGCTCGGTCGCCGGCTGACGCGCGACGCTTCGGCGACGCGCAAGACCGAGGCCGAACTGGTCCAGGAGGTCGAGGAGCGCCGCCGCATCTTCGAGACCTCGCTCGACCTCATCCTGGTGACGGATCCGGATGGTCGTTTGCTCCATGTCAGCCCGAGCGCGGTGACCATCCTCGGCTATCATCCCGACGAACTGGTCGGCCGCTGCGCCGACGACGTCATCTTGGGCGACGACCGCCCGCATTTTCGCACCGAGATGCGCGCGGCCCGCGGCAGCCGCGCAATGCGCAAATTCGACGGCCGCTGCGTGCACAAGAACGGGCAAGTGGTGACGCTGACCTGGACCGGCGCGTGGTCCGCGCCGGTGCAGAAGCACTTCCTCAGCGGCCGCGACATCACCGAGCACGAGCTTGCGGAGGAGAAGTTCAGGCTCGCGGTCGAAGCCTCGCCGAGCGGCATCGTCATGACGGACCGCAACGGCAAAATCGTGCTCGTCAACAGCGAAGCCGAGCGGATGTTCGCGTATCCTCGCGAGGAATTGCTCGATCGGCCGGTCGACACGCTCGTTCCGGTGGCATTGCGCGACCGTCATTGCATGCATCGTTGGACGTTCATGGCGCATCCCGCAGCCCGCAGGCTGGGCCCAAGTCGCGAACTCGTCGCCCTGCGCAAGGACGGCAGCGAATTTCCGGTCGAGATCGGGCTCAACCCGATCCGTACACCACACGGCCTCTTCGTGCTGAGCACGATCGTCGACATCACCGCGAGCCGCCGGGCGCGCGAGGCGCTCGAGGACAGCGAGCGCATGGCGCGCGGGATCATCGATAACGCGCTCGACGCCTTCGTGCAGATGGACGAAGCCGGCCGGATCATCGACTGGAATCCGCACGCGGTGGAGCTGTTCGGCTGGTCGCGCGCCGACGCCGTTGACCGTGAGCTGGGCGAACTGATCGTGTCCGAGCGAGATCGCAGGCGCTACGGCGAGGACATGGCGCAGTTCATGCAGAGCGGCGAGCACGCGACGCTCGGCAAGCGCTTCGAGATCGACGCGCGGCGGCGCGACGGCAAGGAGATTCGGGTCGAGCTCAGCGTCGCGGCGCTGCGCCAGCGCGACCGCTACGTGTTCAACGGGTTCATCCGCGATCTCACCGAGAAGATCGCCGCGGACGAGCGCCGGCACCAGTCCCAGAGGATGGAGGCCGTCGGCCAGCTCACCGGCGGCATCGCGCACGACTTCAACAACATCCTGACCGTCATCACCGGAACCATCGAGATCCTCGAGGACTGCCTCGCGGAGGACCCCCAGCTCGCGGCCTTCGCCGGGATGATCGACGACGCCGCCGCGCGCGGTGCCGAGCTCACCCAGCGTCTCCTCGCGTTCGCGCGGCGGCAGCCGCTGCAGCCGCGCACGACCGACATCAACGCGCTCGTCGTCGACACCGTCAAATTGCTGCGTCCGACCCTCGGCGAGCACGTCGAGATCGAGTCGGTGCTCGACCGGGATACCTGGACCGCCATGGTCGATCCGAGCCAGCTCGCGACCGCGCTCATCAACCTCGCGCTCAACGCGCGCGACGCCATGCCGGGAGGCGGCACGCTCGTTCTCGAGACCCGCAACGTGCAGCTCGACGACGCCTGCGTGAGCGAGCAGAGCGACGTCCCGCCCGGTGCCTACGCGATGATCGCGGTGAGCGATACCGGCCACGGCATCCCGGCGGCGATCCGCGACAAGGTGTTCGATCCGTTCTTCACCACCAAGGCGTTCGGCAAGGGCACCGGGCTCGGGCTGAGCATGGTCTACGGCTTCGTCAAGCAGTCGAACGGCCATATCAAGATCTGCAGCGAGGAAGGCCACGGCACCACGATCAGGATCTACCTGCCGCGCGCCGGCGATGGGGCGGCAGCGGCGGCCGACGTCCGCCCCGCGCTTGCGATCGAAGGCGGCACCGCGACGATTCTCGTGGTCGAGGACGACCCGCTGGTGCGCAACTATGTGGCGGCGCAGCTCGCCAGCCTCGGCTACACGGCGCTCACGGCCACCGACTCGGACGAAGCCCTGGCGCGCATCGACGACGGCGAGAGGTTCGATCTCCTGCTCACCGACGTGATCATGCCGGGCGGCAGGAACGGCCGGCAGCTCGCGGACGAAGCCGCGCGACGGCGTCCGTCGCTCAAAGTCCTGTTCACGTCGGGATACAGCGAGGACGCCATCGCGCATCAGGGACGGCTCGATCCCGGCGTTCTGCTGCTGGCCAAGCCCTATCGCAAGGCCGACCTCGCCCGCATGGTCCGCCGGGCGCTCGCGGGCCCTGCATATGCGCCGAGCCGCGACGGCGCTCCGCGCCCGCGGCGCGCGACCGGCGCCGGCGAATGACCGTTGGGCGCGTCTGGCCCGGGCGCGCGTTCCGGTGCAGACTCGGGGGGTGCGGCGAACGGTGGGGAGGATCCGGCATGTTCACGCGGCGAGAATTCGTGCAAGGCAGCCTCGCGGCCGGCGCGGCGCTGGGCGCGCCCGCGGCGCACCCGGCATCGGCGCAGGAAGCGGGACCCGCAGCGGGGCTCGCGGCGGGACTCGAGCGCAACAAGGCGGCGGTGCGCCGCTTCAAGGAGGCGCAAGGCACCAAGGACGAAGCGGCGATCATCCGCGACGTGCTGGCGCCGGGCTACAAGCGCTGGCGTGGCGGCGTCGAGCACCT
>Ga0126379_10001383_pt1 | contig 14703 bp, 11 predicted proteins | sample PanSoiMetPlot_24_FD_92640 | JGI IMG/M metagenome (GOLD analysis project Ga0126379, IMG submission 92640) | Tropical forest soil microbial communities from Panama - MetaG Plot_24 | ecosystem: Environmental > Terrestrial > Soil > Tropical forest > Bulk soil | place: Panama | collected 2016-02-17 | reverse complement strand
GTGGCGGGCGGGCGCCGACAAGATCAAGGCCGAGGTGCTCGACAAGGGCGTGTCCAGCCGGGGGGTTTTCCGCCAGCACTACCAGACCGACGACTTGGACGCCTCGCTGCTGCTGCTGCCTGTCATGGGCTTCTTGCCGCCCGACGACGAGCGCATCAAGGCGACCGTGCTTGCCATCGCCGATGAGCTCACCGAGGACGGCCTTGTGCTGCGTTACCGGGTCGGGGGGACGGACACCGGGTTTGCGGGCGAGGAGGGAACGTTCACCATCTGCTCGTTCTGGCTGGTGACGGCGCTGGCCATGATCGGCGAAACCGGGCGCGCGCATGCCCTGTGCCAGAAGCTGCTGTCGTTCGCCGGGCCGCTGCTGCTTTACGCCGAGGAAATAGATACCACCACGGGCGAGCACCTGGGGAACTTCCCGCAGGCATTCACCCACCTCGCCCTCATCGAGGCCGTGTCAAAGCTCATCGAGATGGAGCCGAGCCGGCGCCTTGCCCGCTCCGGATGAGAACCCGGTCAGCCGATGCCCGCTGGCTAGGCGGTCACGACGAGAAGTTCCCGCTCGGGTCGCACGTACTTGAGGACACCGCGTTCTTGCCAATTCCAGACGGGTGCGAGCGACGGCTCCTTGTCCAGCACGCGCACGATCGTCCGCAGCTGGACCTGGTCCAGGCCACCTTCGGCGACATCCGTCAAGTGCTTCTCCCAGGGTGACCCGGGCGCCGGTGCGTGTTCAGGGTCGAGGCAGTCCGGCGGAAACGCCTTGAGCAGGTCGGTCGCGTTTCTAATGCCGAGTTGCCTCAACGCGGTACGCGTCTTACTTCCGGCCCGGCTCGATTCGGTCACCGAGCCTTCCGCGATCGAGGGGAAGGTGCCCGGCCCGGTTCGGCTGTCGCCGTTGTGCGGCTTCGTGCCGGTCTTTGCGGTCCTGCGTTCACGCCATGTGCCCTCGAGGCGGTCCAGGTGGAGGTACAGGTGAGCTTGGTCCACCCAGTCCACGAGCCGGCCCACCGGCACCCGGGTGTGCAAGATCACGTCGACGAAGTTCGCGGTGGCGAGGCTCTGCATATCCTCGATGCCCTCCTCGAGGAGGCGGGCTTCGTACCACACACTCAAGCCGTCGATTTGGTTGAGCGGGTACGGCGGGTTGAGCGACGGCAGGACAACGCGCAGCGCAGTGGCGGCGAATCGCTGGATCGCCTGCATGCCCGCCAGGGGGAAGAAGCCGATCACGAAGGCGATGGCCGCCGCGGTTCGCGGGTTATCGTGCGGCAGAATCTGGTACAACGCGGCGACAAGGATGAGGACCACGATAAGACGTAGCAGCGCATTCGCGTACGCCGCGGGCCTCAGGTCGCTTTGGAAGAAACGCCGGACAAGCATCTGCAAGATGAACGAATACGCGCCAAGAAAGCCGAACTTCAGCACGTCCCAGAAGCTGGCGGGGGCGCTGGTAAAGCTGGAGCTCCAGAGCACGGCCGTCCAGCACACCGCCAGGGCAGCGGTGGTGAGGAAGACAGGGAACAGAGCCTCGATCTTGATCGGCGGGCCTTCGCTCTGGCCACTGCGCGACACGGACTTGCCGTAGTAGGCGTCAAACTTCTGCTGGTAAATGTTCGGCCGGTGCTCGAACAAGGCCCCGCCGCCGCCGAGCCACTCGGCGTAGAAATCCGAGTTCACCGGTGGCTTGGGCAGGTGGCGGGGGTTGTCCCACCGCAGCCGGTGCAGGTTGAGGACGTACTCATCCCACAAAGCGCCCGCTCGCTGGCCGAGGAACCTGATATACAACCAGCCCGGCAGGAAGGAGAGCGACCAAACCGCGAATACCTCCAGTGAGAGCACCCCGGCCTGCGGCCGGACCTGCAACGGCGGCCAGGCCAGCCACCACGCGAGAAAGAGCACGAGCGCCACGATCGCATTCATGCAGATATTGGCCGAGACACGCCGCAGGCCAGCTGCAGTCTTGCGCGGCAGCCGGGATTGCCCGCTGCCACCACGGGGTGCCCGCCGGCTCCCAGGCGCGCTCGAGCCATTGGTCGCGCTGCCGCCACTGGCTGGGCCGGCCAGCGCTTGCCTCAGCACCTCGGCTTGCGGCTGATCACCGTGGCCGGCCAGCAGCGCCCACAGCACCCCCACCGCGTGCTCGTCGCTTTCGAGCACCTCGGTCAGGCGGTCGCTGAGTTTGCCGGTGGCGTGTCCTCCCGCCCCGTCTCGCGACGAAAGTCCTTTCTGCCACACTTTGTGGAGTTCGACGCATATGGCGACGTCGACGGCAGGCTCTGCGGGGTCTGAGACCTTCTCCTGGCACGAACAGCCAGCCGGCGAACCGGGGTCTGCCGGGACGTCTCGGGCGTTCTCCAGTGCCGGTGCCAGGAAATCTGCAAGATCACGTGCACGCTGAGGATTGTTCATGAGCCACCTCATGCTCGGCCAGGCCCAGTTTGGTTAAGACAGGCTCCCTTATTCGGGAAGAGCATTCCTCGCGCGAGCCTGATACACCGCCAAGGGTCGGTACCCTGAGCTGATTACCCAGAACGATTGCCGGGGGCCGGTCGCCGCCCCGGGGGGTGGCCGTCCGCACTGGTCAGGAAGCCGGCCACGAGGTCTGCCATTGCCGCCGGCTCTTCCAGCAGGAACAGGTGGCCTCCATGGCGCACAACGTGGAGCCGGGCATCGGGGATGCACCGGGCCAGGATGCGCCCGTTGACCAGCGGGACGATCGGGTCGTCGTCGCCGGCGAGGACCAGGGTCGGCTGGCGCAATGTGCGCAGCCAGGGCAGGCTGGTCCACCCGCTGATCGCGTAGATCTGGCCGAGGTACCCGCGCAGCGTCGGCCGTTGGATGAACCGGGCGGGGGAGCCGTGCAGCAGAGCGTCGGGGTCGCGGCGGGCAGCGCCGCCGTAGATGCTCCCGGCGATCCGCCGGTAGTAGTCGGGCTGGTAATACCGCCGCGGGGTGGCGAGCGACAGCAGCACGCGCGGCGATCCCGGTACCCCGCCGAGCCCGGGGCCGGTGGCCGCGAGGATGAGGCGCCGCACGCGGTGGGGTGCCTGGTGTGCGAACTGCTGGGCGATGACGCCGCCGAGGGAGACGCCGAGCACGTGGACGCCGTCGTAGCCCAGCGCGTCGAGCAGGCGTTCCACCGTCCGCGCGATGCCGGGCATCCGCGGCGGCCAGCGGTACGCGCTGGATTCTCCGATCCCCGGCGCGTCGAAACTGACCGCCTGAACACCGCGCGCGGCCAGCTCTCGCTCGAACGGCGCGGCGAGCTCGAGGCTTGCCCCCAGTCCCGTGATCATAAGCAACGGCGGCCCGGACCCGCGTACCGCGGTGCGTATCCGCACGCCGCCGGCGTCGACGAACCGGATTGCGCGGCCGTCAGGCGAAGGCGCTGGCACCGGTGATGTCCCTGCCCACAATGAGCGTCTGGATCGTCTCGGTGCCTTCGTAGGTGTGGATCGCTTCGATGTCGGCCATGTGCCGTATCACGTGGAAGTCCAGCAGGATGCCGTTCCCGCCGAGCAGGTCCCGCGCCTCGGCGATGACTTGCCGTGCCTTGCGGGTGTTGTTCATCTTCGCGATCGCCGCGATGGTGTCGGTCAGCCTGCCTTCCTCGATGAGCCGCCCAAGCCGCAGGCAGTACAGCTGCATCGAGCAGACCTCGGCAAGCATCTTGACCAGCTTGTCCTGCACGATCTGGAAGCTCACCAGCGGCTTGCCGAACTGCTGCCGCTCCCGGCAGTAGGCGATGGCAGCCTCGTACGCCGCGGTCGCATGCCCCAGCGCACCCCACGCCACGGCGTTGCGCGTGCCGGCCAGCACCCGGCCGGTATCCCTGAAGCTTCTCGCCCCGGGCAGCCGGTTCTCCTCGGGAACCCGCACTCCGGACAGGGCGATCTCGGCCTGCCACACCGCGCGCAACGACCCCTTGCCGTCGATCCGCCTCGCGTCGTAACCGGGGGTGCCCTTCTCTACCAGGAAGCCCTTGACCTGGTGGTCCGCGACGTCGCGCGCCCACACCACGACGACGTCGGCGATCGTGCCGTTGCCGATCCACTTCTTCGCGCCGTCGATCACCCATTCGCCGCCGTCCCGGCGCGCCGCGGTCTCCAGCGCCACAGAGTCCGAGCCGTGCAGCGGCTCGGTGAGCGCGAACGCGCCCAGCTTCTCCAGCCGCGCCATCGGGGGCAGCCAGCGCTGCTTCTGTTCTTCGGAGCCGAGCATGGCGATCGACTGCATCGCCAGCCCGGCCTGAACGCCGACGAACGTGCCCAGGCTGCCGTCACCGCGGTTGAGCTCCATATGCACCAGCCCGGTGGCGATCGGGCTCATCGGCGGGCAGCCATAACCCTCGATGCCGTCGCCGACGATGTCCAGCTTGGCCATCTTTTCGACCAGCGGCCGTGGGAACTCGGCCCGCTCCCAGTAATCGTTGATCACCGGCAGCACCTCGTTGTCGACGAAGTCGCGGGTACGCCGCAGGTAGCCAAGTTCCTCGCGGGTGAGCTGGTCGGCGATCAGGAAGTAATCGGTGCCCAGCGAGCGGCCCAGGTTCTCGTACATCGCGCTCCTCGTCAGCTGTCGAACACATAAGTGCCGGGGGCCTCGATGATCGGCCGCAGCCCGCCGCCGCCGAGTTCTTCTGGCGCCGGCTTCTGTTCGCCACTGCGGTCGCCGAGCCACGCCAGCAGGTCGGGCCACCAGCTACCCTGCTCGGTCTTGGCGGTCTTCAGCCAGTCCGCCGCGTCGGCGGGGGTGCTGTCGTTGACCTGATAGCGGGCCTTGGGGTTGCCCGGCGGGTTCACCAGCGCGGCGATATGGCCGCTGGTGGAAAGGATGAAGCGGCTCTTACCGCCCAGCAGCTGGGTGCTGCGGTAGCAGTTCTGCCACGGCGTGATGTGATCGGCGATGCCTGCGACCAGGTACGCATCCGCGTCGATCTGGCCCACGTTGATCGCGGTGCCGTCTACCGTCAGCGCTCCGGGGGTGACGAGCTTGTTGTCTATCGCCAGGTCGACGAAATCGGCGTGGAGCCCCGCGCTCATCCGGGTGGTGTCCGCGTTCCAGAACAGCACGTCGAACGCGGGCGGCTTCTTGCCGAGCAAATAGTTGTTCACCCAGTAATTCCAGACAAGGTCGCCTGGGCGCAGCCAGGCGAACACCTCCGCCAGGGCCCGGCCGTCCAGGTAGCCGCGTCGCCTGGATATCGCCTTCGCCGCCGCCGCGAGCTGCCGGTCCACCAGCGCGCCCACGGTGCCGGCCTGCACCGTGTCGAGGACCGTGACCAGCAAACCGAGTGCCGCGAGCCGGCTTCGCTGCCCGGTAGCGGCCAGGTAGGCGGCGGTGACGCTGGCAATGATGCCGCCTGCGCAGGCTCCTATCATGACGGCCTGGTCGGCACCCGATACCCGCTGGGCAGCGTCGAACGCACCGAGCACGGCGTCGACGTAGGTGTCCAGGCCCCAGTCGGCGTGCCGGGCATCGGGGTTACGCCAGGAGATCACGAACACCTGCTGGCCGGCTTGGACCAGGTACTCGATAAGACTGCGCCCGGGCGCCAGATCCAGCGCGTAGTACTTGTTGATCGTCGGCGGAACGATCAGCAGCGGGACGGTGCGTACCTGTTCGGTTTGGGGCCGGTATTGGATCAGCTCAATCACCTCGGTACGCAGCACTACCGCCCCGGGCGTGACCGCGATGTTGCGGCCCACCTCGAACGCCGAGGTGTCGACCATCTCCGGTACTCGCGGCGGGGTGGCCAGGTCGCGCAGCAGGCTGATGCTCCCGCGCGCGAGGTTGAGGCCGCCGCTGTCGATGGCCGCCTTCGCCGACGCCGGGTTGACCAGCGGCACGTTGCTCGGTGACAGCGCCTCGGCAAGGTTGTCCGCGACGAAGCGGACCCGTGCATCATCGCGCCAGTCGAGCGCGGCATCCCCGACGAGCTGGTCGGCCGTCTGCCCGGCGGCCAGGTAGGCCTGCAGTGTCCGGCGCAGCAGCGGGTTCTCTGTCCACGCAGGATCGGTGAACCGGCGATCTCGTTTGGGCGGAGCAACGACAGAGGTTCCGGCGGCGATCCGCGCGAGTTCGGCGGCAAGGCCGCCGAGCCGGCGGCTGACGGTGAGCGGCTGACGGGCGAGGTTGGCCGCGAGCCTGACGGTGGACGCGCTCGGGGCGAACCGGCGCAGGGGGCCCAGCGCGGCGTCCACGAGCAGCGCGTCCAGTGGGGCCGCCTCGTCGGCCAGTTGCGTGTCATCCATCGGCGTGTCCGAAGTGGTCGTCATCTGTTGTCCCGTTCGGTGAGAGGCCGGGCGGCCCGGTCCATCACAGGACCAGGCCGGTCGGAGGAATGATCTCCCGTTTGACAATCTTTCCGGTCGCACCCTTGGGCAGTTCGTCCACGATCCACACCGCGCGCGGGTACTTGTACGCCGCGACCTGAGCCTTGACGTAGCTGCGCAGGTCGTCGGGCGTGACGTCGGCGCCTGGCTTGAGTACCACAGCGGCGCCTACCTCCTCACCGAGCGCTGGGTGCGGCAGGCCGATCACGGCGGCCTCCGAGACCGCCGGGTGCTCGTAGAGCACCTCCTCTATCTCCCGCGGGTAGACGTTGTAGCCGCCACGGATGATCATGTCCTTCTTCCGGTCGACGATCTCGAAATAGCCGTCGGTGTCTACCCGGCCGACGTCGCCGGTGCGGAACCACCCGTCCGGGATCGCCTTGGCCGTCTCCTCGGGCTTGCGCCAGTAGCCCTTCATCACGTTGTGGCCGCGGATCACGATCTCGCCCACGTCCCCCTGCGGAACCTCCTGGCCTTCGGCGTCCACGACGCGCATCTGCACCCCGCGGATCGGCGTGCCGATCGACCCGGGCTTGCGCGCACGGTGCGGGTGGTTGAACGAGGCCACCGGCGAGGTCTCGGATAGCCCGTAGCCCTCAAGCACCAGGCAGCCGAATGCCTCCTCGAAGCCGCGCAGCACCTCAACAGGCATGGCCGCTCCTCCGGACACGCACAGCCGAAGGGCGGACACGTCGTACGCCTCCCTGCCGGGGTAGCCGAGCAACGTCACGTACATCGTCGGCACACCCTCGAAAATGGTGACGCGGTGGCCGGCGAGGATCTCCAGCGCCCGGTCCGGGGCGAACCGGGGCAGCAGCGTAATGCATGCTCCCGATGTCACCACGGCGTTGAGGGCGCAGGTCTGCCCGAACGCATGGAACAGCGGCAGCCCGCCGAAGACGACGTCGCTGGGAGTGAGCTGGAGCAGATCCGTCCGCACGACGTCGGCGTTGCGGGCGAGGTTGGCGTGCGTGAGTTCGGCGCCCTTCGGCGAGCCGGTCGTGCCCGACGTATACAAGATCACCGCGATGTCGTCGTCGTCGCGGTCGGCGACGCCGGTGGCCGGGGCGGCCGAGGCCGCGAGGTCGGGGAATGTGGCCGGATCGACGCTGACCGCCTCGGCGCCCTCCTGGCGCGCGCCGGCCTGCGCCTCACCGGCGAACCCATGCCAGGCGAAGATCAGCCTTGCCCCGGAGTCGCCGAGATAGTAACCGACCTCCCGGGCCTTGAGCAGCGGGTTCATCGGGACGACGGCGCCACCGGCGCGGAGCACGCCGTAGTAGATGGTGGCGAACTCAGCGACGTTCGGCAGCATGACCCCGACCGGGTCGCCGGGCTTCACGCCGCGTTGGCGAAGCACCCCGGCGACCTGTGAACTCGCCCGGTCCAGTTCCGCGTATGTCATCACGGCCTCACCGACCCTGACCGCGACGCGGTCCGCATGGTCGCTGGCCGTGTCCACAAGATTCGACGCGAGGTTCACTCTGGTACCCCCTTCAACGTTCCCGCGGTGCGGCCGGGCGTGCCCGCACCGGACCGCGTGGCGGACGTGCCGGACACAAGGTGCCAGCGCGCCGACGGCCGCGCCCGCTGGGCGCGCCCATCCGACCGCCACGCCGGAATCCTTCCCAGCGACGCTGGCCGGCATGCCGGGCCGGCGCGCGCTCTGCCGCTGGCGGTCAACGCTCCCCGGGGTCGATCAGGGCGCGGCAGATTGCGCTGATGTCGACGATTCCGGCGACGCCGGAGTCGTCGCCGACGACCGGCAGGTGGCGGAAGTGACCATCGGTCATCAGCTTGCCCGCCTCGCGGAGGCTGGTAGCGGTTCCGACGACGGTCGGGTCCGGGGTCATCACATCGGAGATCCGGACGTCGTTGACGTTCATGCCGTCGGCCACGACGTGCGAGATGTCGGTGTCGGTGACGATCCCTATCGGCCGGTCGGTCTCGGCGTCGAGGACGACCAGGGCCGTGGTGCCTGCGTGCTTCATCAGGTAGGCGGCTGCGGCAATGTGGTCGGTGAGCTGGGCCGTGGTCAGCGCCGGCTCCATGATCTCGGCGACGGTGGCCGCGCGCGCCGGCCGGGAGGAGCTCGGCGTAGATGGTTCTGCCATGATCTCTCCGTTTCCGGACTTCGGTGGCGCCCGAGCGTGACTGGCGGCTTCAGCTGCGTGAGCGTGATTCCGCCAGGGCCCGGGCGACGAGCACCCGGGCCAGGTGCTGCCGGTAGCCGCGGTCGGCGTTGACGTCGTCGGCGGGGCTTGTCCCCTCGGCGGCATGCGCGGCGGCGTCGGCGGGCACGGCGCCGTCAGCGAGCGCCCGCTCGACCGCTGTCGCCCGGAGCGGGGTCTGTCCCATGTTGACCAGTGCCACGCTGCCGCCCTGCACGGCCACTCCGACGATCGCCCAGTCGATGGCGCGCTTGGTGAACTTCTGGAAAGACCACGCCGTGTCACTCGGCTTGGGAATGCGGATTTCGGTGAGCAGCTCGCCGGGTGCCAGGGCGGTTTCGAACAGGCCGCGGAAGAACTCGGCGGCCCCGATCTCGCGGCTGTCCGCCGGGCCGCGCGTGACCAGCGTGGCGTCGAGCGCCAGGACGACCGCGGGCAGGTCGCCGGCCGGGTCGCCGTGCGCCAGCGACCCACCGATGGTGCCGCGGTGGCGGACCTGCGGGTCACCGACGAGCCCGGCGGCGTGCGCTAGCAACGGCAGCTCCCGGGCGAGCAGGCCCGAGCCCGCCAGGTCGTGGTGGCTGGTGAGCGCCCCGATCGCGATGTGGCCGCCCTCGTCGCGGATGAAGGACAGCTCCCCGAGCCGGCCGATGTCCACCAGGGTCGTCGGCACCGCGAGGCGCAGTTTCATGAGCGGGAGCAGCGAATGCCCGCCGGCCAGGAACTTCGCGTCGTCGCCGCCCTGGCCGGCCAGTTCCAGCGCCTCGTCCAAAGACCAGGCCCGCTTGTAGGTGAAGGGTGCGGGGATCACGGGCGTTCCTGCCCTTCCACGGCGTCGGCCGCGGCCAGCACGGCCCTGACGATGTTGTGGTAACCGGTGCACCGGCACAGGTTGCCCTCCAGGCCCGAGCGGACCTGCTCCTCGGTGGGGTGGGGATTCTCGGCGAGCAGCGAGACCGCCGCCATGACCATGCCCGGGGTGCAGAACCCGCACTGCAGGCCGTGCTCGGCGCGGAACGCCTGCTGCACCGGGTGCAGCTCATCCGGCCCGCTGGCCAGCCCTTCCACCGTCGTGACCTCGCGCCCTTCCGCCTGCGCGGCCAGCACCGTGCACGACTTCACCGACTGCCCGTCCAGCAGGATCGTGCACGCGCCGCAGGAGCTTGTGTCGCAGCCGATGTTGGCCGCGGTCAGCCCGGCCACCTCGCGCACGAACTGGACGAGCAGGGTGCGGTCCGCGACCTCCGCCGCGACGGCGCTGCCGTTAATGGTCATCGTCACCTTCACTGGCGGTTCCTCGCTTCGCTGATCGCTGCCCAGACACGCGCCGGCGTGGTCGGCATGTCGATATGACGGACGCCGAGGTGGCTGACCGCGTCGATGACGGCGCTGTGCGCGGCCGGGGTGGCGCCGATCGTCCCGGCCTCGCCGATCCCCTTGACCCCCAGCGGGTTGATGGTGGCCGGTGTCTCGCTCGCCAGCAGCTCGAAGCTCGGCAGTTCCGCGGCGGTGATCGCCGCGTAGTCCGTGAGGGTGCTGGTGAGCGGGTTGCCGTCGGCATCGTAGACGACCTCCTCCAGCAGCGCCTGCGCCACCCCCTGGGCGATGCCGCCGTGCCGCTGGCCCTCGGTCAGCACCGGGTTGAGCACGGTCCCCGCGTCGTCCACGGTCACGTGGCGGACCAGCGTGGCCTTGCCGGTCTCGGTGTCCACCTCGGCCACCGCCAGGTGGGTGCCGAACGGGAACGTCGGCGTCCCTTCGGCGTAGTTGATCGAGGCCGCCAGGCCGTCCGCGCCCGCATGCCCGGCGACGTCGGCCCAGGTCCGTGCGCTGGCCGGGTCACCGCGGACGTGCCAGACCCCGCGTTCGGTATCCAGTTCCAGGTCGGCCTCGCTGGCCTCCATCATGTCCGCCGCCAGCCGGCGGGCCTGGTCCTTGACGTCCAGGGCGGCCCGGTGGACGGCGACGCCGGCCTGTTGCAGCGACCGCGACCCGTAGGTGCCGATGCCGAGCGGGATCAGGTCGGTGTCACCGTGGACCACGGTGACGTTGTCCATGCCGATGCCGAGGTCGTCCTGCACGAGCATGGCCCACGCGGTGTCGTGGCCCTGCCCATGGGGAGAGCTTCCGGTGTAGACCGTGGCGGTGCCATCGTCGTGGACCTCCAGCCGGGCGGTCTCACCGTTGGCCGCGTCCTGCGCGGTGATCTCGACGTAGCTCGCCACGCCGATGCCGAGCTGGACCACATCCCCGCGGGCGCGGCGGCGAGCCTGCTCGGCCCGCAGCTCGGCGTAGCCCGCGCCGGCCAGCACCTTGTCCAGCGCCCCGACGTAGTCTCCGGTGTCGTAAACGGGCCCGCAGGGGCTGTGGTACGGGAACTTGCCGGCCGGGACGAGGTTCTTCCGCCGGACTTCGGCCGGATCCATCCCGACCTCGGCCGCGAACAGGTCCATGGCCCGCTCGATCGCGGCCGTCGCCTCCGGCCGCCCGGCGCCGCGGTAGGCGTTGATCGGGGTGGCGTTGGTCACCACCACCCGGTACGCGGTTTCCACGCGGCCGATGTCGTAGGGGCCGGCCGCCATCAGGCTGGTGAGGAACGGGAGGAACCCGCCCAGCCGCGGGTAGGCCCCGGTGTCCTGGACCACGTCGAGCCGGTAGGCAAGAACGCGCCCGTCCCTGGTTCCGCCGATCTTGATGGTCTGCCGCTGGGCCCGCCCGTGCGTCATCGCGATCAGGTTCTCGGTTCGCGTCTCCGTCCAGCGCAGGGCCCGGCCGGTGTGCTTGGCGGCCCAGGCGACCAGCAGCGCGTCCCGGTCCACGCCGATCTTGGCACCGAACCCGCCGCCCACGTCCGGCGTGATCACCCGGATGGCGCCGGGGTCGAGCCCGAACGCACCGACCATGATGAAGCGGGAGATCTGCGGGTTCTGCGTGCTCACCCAGACGGTCAGCCTGCCGTCGTGCCACCGCGCCGCGACGGCACGCCCCTCCAGCGGCACCGGCGCGACCCGCTGGTTCCCGATGGTCCGCTCCACCACCACGTCGCAGCCGTCGAACGCCGCCGGGTCGGCGGGCTTGCCGTTGGTCACGGCGACGTTGGACGCGGCCTCGGGGAACAGCAGGGTCTCGCCCGCCAGCGCCGCCTCCGGGCCTATCACGGCGGGCAGGGGCTCGTAGTCCACGCTGACCAGCCCGGCCGCGTCCGCACCCCGGTAGGCGTCATCGGTGATCACCAGCGCCACCGGTTCGCCTGCGAAGCGCACCCGGTCCACCGCCAGCAGCGGCTCCTGCCACACCCCGCCGAGCGGCAGGGGCGCGGGCTCGTCGGGCGGCGGCCCTTCCGGCGGTGGCGGTGGCGGTGGCAGGTCGTCGATGTCGGCGACGGTCAGCACGGCGACCACGCCCGGTGCCGCCCGCGCCGCCGAGGCGTCGATGCCGGTGATCCGCGCGTGCCCGAGGGGGCTGCGCACGAACGTGACGCGCGCCGCTCCCGTCAGCTCGGGCACCCTGATGTCGTCCACATAGGTCCCGCCGACGGTCAGCAACTTCGGGTCTTCGGTCCGCGCCACCCGGGTGCCCATGATGCTCACTGTGACCTCCGGAGCTTGTGACGGGGGATGTGATTGGCGGCCATGACCCGAACCCTGCCGTGAGCCGGGTAGCGCGTCAACCCAGAAGGCGCGAAAGACGGCGGGCCGGCCCGTTATCTGGCCAGCAACTCGGTCAGGGTGACCGGACGGAGCCTGCGCCTGGCCAGCCCGTGCAAAATCGCGGGCATGGCGGTCACGGTGCCAGGATGCCCGAGGTGCAGGCTTATGATCGACCCCCGGCGCGCCAGGCCGAGCACGGTGGCCACGACGGCATCCGGCCCGGGATCGGTGTAGTCGAGCGAGTCGACGTCGTAGGACACGCAGGTCTGGTAGCCGGCCTTGCGGGCCATCCGCTCGATCAGCGGTGTCGCATAGTGCGTTTGCGAGGGCCGGAACCAGCGCCCGATCGAGCCGGTCAGGGTGCGCAGCCGCCGCGCGCACTCCGCGATCTCCGCATAGGCGCCGCGGGCGTCCATTGTCGCGATGTCCAGGTGATGCATGGTGTGATTGCCCAGCTCGTGGCCCCCGCGCAGGATCCGGTGGGCCATCTGCGGGTATTGCCCGAGCCAGGTCCCGACGGCGAGCACGGTGACCCGCGCCCCCGCGCGTTCTGCCTCGCCGAGCAGCGCATCGGCCATCGGTACCGGCCCCTGGCCGTGGAACGTGAGCCCCACCTGGGCGCGCTTTCGTGACCCGTGCACGACTTGCGGGCCGAGCCTTGCGGTGACGTCGCGGGGCGGGCGTACCGTCGGTGACGGTTCGGCGGCGGCCGATCCGGAACGGCTGGCGCGTGGTGACGTGGTGCCGCGCCGGCTGCTCGCGCATCCCGCCAACCCCGCCCCCGTGGCGGCCGCGCCGGCCAGGAGGAGGAACTCCCGCCGCTCGATAGGCACGTGCTGAACAGTACTCACCCCGGCACGCGCCTGCCGCCCATACGATCAGCCTTGTCTGCGGTCCAGCCGGGAGTAAATTGCCGGTTTGCCTATCGCTTGAGGGCTTACCGCGTGCCGGTCTTCGCTAGCGTGCTGCTGTGAGTAACCGTCGTGCTGGCACGGGCGGCGCCAGTCGGTGCGCCTGGCCCGCGGCTCCGCTGCTCGCCGTCGCCACGGTCGCGGGATTGGCTTGCGGCTGCTCGGCGGCACCGCATGCGGCGGCGCCGACAGCCCCGGCGACCGTGTCGCCCCGGGCCAGCTCCACCAGCCCCGTGCGCTCGGGGTCATCGCCGCGGAACGTATACGCCCACATTGCCGCCGGCATGATGAAGCCGAAGTGGGCCCGCGATCCGTACCGGATCTACGTGCCCAACAGCGTCAGCGACACCGTCACGGAAATCAACCCGCGCACTTACCAGGTCATCAGGACCTTCGCGGTGGGCGGGCAGCCCAACCACGTCACCCCGTCCTGGAATGGCTCGGTGCTGTGGGTCAACAACACCGACGGCTACAGCCTCACCCCGATCAGCCCGAAGACCGGCAGGCCGGGGCGGCCGGTCCCGGTCGCTGACCCGTACAACCTGTACTTCACCCCCGACGGCAAGAACGCCATGGTGATGGCCGAGGCGCTGACCCGGATCGACTTCCGCAACCCGCGCACGATGCGGCTGCGCTACTCGATGCACGTGCCGTGTGCCGGCGTCAATCACATGGACTTCACCGCGAACGGGCGCTACGCGGTGGCGAGCTGTGAATTCAGCGCCAAGCTGTTGTGGATCAACATCCGCGAACGCAGGGTGGAAAAGACCCTGACCCTGGGGAAACCGATGAGCGCCCCGATGGCCCCGCCCGGCCCCGGGTACAGCATGCCGCAGGACGTGCGCCTGTCCGCCAACGGCAAGATCTTCTACGTCGCCGATATGGCCGCGAACGGGATCTGGCTCATCGACGCCCACCGGTTCCGGTTGATCCGTTTCATGCACACCGGGGCCGGCACGCACGGCTTCCAGGTCAGCCGGAACGGCAAGTACCTTTACATCGCCAACCGGGGTGAGGGCTCGATCTCGGTGCTTGACTTCGCCACCAACAGGCTGGTGCACAAGTGGCGGATCCCCGGCGGCGGGTCACCGGACATGGGCGGCGTCTCCCCCGACGGCAAGGTGATGTGGTGGAGCGGCCGCTACAACGGGGTGCTCTACGCGATGTCCACCCGGAACGGGCGGCTGCTCGCCAGGATCCCGGTCGGCGCGGGGCCGCACGGCGTCTGCGTATTCCCGCAGCCGGGGCGGTACTCACTCGGGCACACCGGCAACTTCCGCTGACCGGCTCAGGGCGCCGATCCGGCCGTTGCCGGCCGGATCGGCGGTTGTTCCTGGCCTACGCGCCGCCCGCTGCCAGGGCGTCGACCAGCCCGTTGCCGTAGAAGTTGGTGTGGCCTGCGTCTCGCCCATGACAAGTAACTGGAGAAGCGAGTCTTCGTGCCGCTTTCACGGCGTCTCCATACCGCTTCCACACGGTGTGACCGGTGTGACCCATGGTGCCAACGACGCACTACGATCGGCATCCTGGAGGAACCGTGCAGCACATCCTGGCCCTGTCGCACAGTGCCGTCATCGTGCGCCACTGGTTCGAGATCGACCTGGACGACGCATCCATGGAGCATGGGGCG
>Ga0126379_10001380_pt1 | contig 14707 bp, 11 predicted proteins | sample PanSoiMetPlot_24_FD_92640 | JGI IMG/M metagenome (GOLD analysis project Ga0126379, IMG submission 92640) | Tropical forest soil microbial communities from Panama - MetaG Plot_24 | ecosystem: Environmental > Terrestrial > Soil > Tropical forest > Bulk soil | place: Panama | collected 2016-02-17 | reverse complement strand
TGCGGTCCGGTTCCGCGTCACCGTACCTCAAGGAACGGAGTACATCCCCGCAGGAGCGGCGCGTCCGAATCCCTTTATCGGCAGCACCAATACCTGGATGTATATGGGCACCGCCAGCTACCACGCAGCGAACGTCTCTCTAACGAAGCGTGCGCGAGGCGGATTGAGTTTCAAGACGAACTACACTTGGGGGAAGATCATGGATATCAATTCCGCTATCCTGGGTCCTTCCGCCGACAATGAATTATCAACGCTCCGGAACCCTTACAATCCGAAGCTAAGCCGAGGAATCGGATCTTACAGCTTGAAGCACCAGTTCAATGCGAACTTCAGTTACCAGCTGCCGTTCGGTAACGGTCGCGCTTTCGGAAGCGGCGCGACGGGATTCGTGGACAAGCTGATCGGCAACTGGCAATGGAACGGCATCTTCAACGCCCAAAGCGGCTTTCCATTAACGCCGGTTGTTGGCGTCAATCAGACGGGAAACGGCGATTCCCGCATTCCCGACGTTCCCCTAATGAACCCAGACTTCAAGGGAAACGTGATTCTGGGCGTGGATGGGTTCAAGAAGACCGGCCGATATTTTGATCCCAATGCATTCCTGCTGCCGCCCACAGGTACCTTCGGTAACGTGTCGCGCGGCAGGTTTACGGGACCGGGGTTCTACAATCTCGATACATCGTTATTCAAGCGCATTCCGCTAAAGGAAAAATTGAATTTGCAGTTCAGGGCAGAGGTTTTCAACGTTCTGAACCACGCGAACTTTAACAGTCCGATTGCGGGGAATGTGGTATTCGATACCTCCGACCCAACGAAGTACGCCGGATCGGCCGGAGCCATTACCGAAACAGCGAACCGCGAACGCCAGATCCAGTTCGCGCTACGGCTCGAGTTCTGAGGGAATGGGGTCAGTTTTGAGTGCCGGAGCAATCGGGGGACAGACACCGAAATTCGTTTTTTAATTTCGGTGTCTGTCCCCGAATCGACTTCGATTGCTCCGGCACTCAAAACTGACCCCAATTTTTACGAAAGGAACACATGAGAACGTTTGTATTCTTGGCGGCGATGCTTTTGATCCGCCAGACGCTGTCAGAACCGCCAAGCAAAACCTATCGGGTCACTCGTGCCAATGACGTTGAGTTCCAGAAGATCGAACCGTTCAAGGTTTTCGATAATCTTTATTATGTCGGACCCGGCTATGTCTCGGTCTGGCTGTTGACGACGCCTGAAGGCAGCATTCTCTTCGATTCCGCCCAAGAACCTTACGTCGACTATGTCATCGGCAATATCCGGAAGGTCGGCGTCGATCCGAAAACCATCAAATACATTATTTTGAGCCACGGGCATCTCGACCATTTCGGTGGTGCAGCCAAGATTCAGGAAGTCTCGGGTGCGCGAGTCGTCGCCGTTGAAGAAGACTGGAAGATGATCGAGGAGGCGGGCAGCCGTGCGGGTCGAGGTGGCGCAGCGCCTCCGCGAGTGCCGAAGAGGGACATGGTCGTGAAGGAAGGCGATACGGTGAGCTTGGGTGGTCAGACGTTCAAGTTCCACAAAACGCCCGGTCACACGCCGGGAGTGCTCACTACGGAAGGCATCACTGTCTATGACAGCGGCAAGCCCTATAAAGCAATTGTGTGGGGCGGCGCAGGGTATCGAGGCGGTCTTGCCGATGCGGAAGAGTCGCTACAAAGCGCGAACAGAGTCGCGCAAATACAAGGTGTGCAGGTGAACCTGCAGATCCATAGCTGGGCCGGCGATGACGGATATCCCGGCGGCGGAGTGCTCGAACGCGGCTTGAAGCTGAAATCGCGTAAGCCTGGTGACCCGCATCCCTTCGTGGATCCAGCCACATTTACGCAATGGGTCAAGCAGGCTCAGGAAAACGCGGCAAAGTCGGTGCAGGAGGAAAAACAAAAAGCGGGACGATAAACCTTTGTGTCTTGGTGCACAAAGGAATTGCCTACCAAGCCGCCCACTATTTTCGCAGCGGAATCGTTGCCAGGAGTTTCGATCCACCCCCAGGCTCTGTCGAAATCCTGAAGCTGCCTTGGACGAGACGGATGCGCTCCTCCATGCTCGCGAGACCCAGTCCTCCATCGTTGCGCGCAGAGCTCAAATCGAAACCCGAACCGGAGTCGACGACATGTAAACAGACTGCTCGCTCATCCATTGTGAGCGTCATTTCCGCGTGATCCACTCCCGAGTGCTTGACGATGTTTCGCAAAGACTCTTGAGCGATTCGATATAGACACACCGCAGCATCATGCGGAATGGCCCCCGCAGCTTCTGACACCGTCAACTCAACCCGGATCTTTTCGAGACGGCTAAACTCTGCGACATATGCCCTAAGGGCGGCTGGGAGACCGACATGTTCGAGAACCGCGGGGTGAAGCTCATGCGAGAGCCGATGTATGCCGTCTGCGATCTCGACCGAGTACGTATGGACCATCTCCAGCTGATTCCTCAAAGACTCTTCGAGCGCCAACTGGTGCGTGATGGTACTGATCATGATTGAAAGCGCAGCCACTTTCTGGTTTAGATCGTCGTGAAGCTCGCGAGAAATGCGGCGACGTTCTTCTTCCTGGGCGGACATCAGTTTCCCGGCCAATTCCCGGATTTTAGCGTGACTGCGGCTTAGTTCCTTCTCTCGCTTGCGCAGGCCTTCTTCCGCGAGCTTGCGCTCGGTGATATCACGCACGACTACTAAGAATTTCCTGTCACTTGTGAAAACGACCCGCGCTTCCGAATATCGCATTTGTCCGTTGACGCGACTGCCGTACTCAACAAGTTGGGGCTCGGCCGATTTGGATACGTCTTGAAAAGAGCGCACGAATTTATCGGCAAGCTCAGGCGGCAAAACGTCACGCATGTTCTTGCCGACTAATTTGTCCTGTGGAATTTTCGCTTGGCAAAAGCTTCCTGGCTGGCAATCCAGGTATATGTAATCGGAATCCAGCAAGAAAATCGAATCGGGGATAGCCCGCAGGATAGCCCGACTGCGCTCTTCGCTTTCTCGGAGGGCTTGTTCAGCCCGCTGCCTCTCGATCGCGATGCTGGCAATGTGCGTTGCTGTCTGCGTCAGCCGCTGTTCTTCCGGGCTGGGTTCCCGGGGCACGCGATAGTACATAGCGAACGTGCCCGATACTTGCCCGGTGTGCAACAAGATTGGGGTGGACCAGCATGCCCGTAGTCCGTGTTTCACAGCTAAGTCACGGTAATCGTCCCAAAGCGCGTCGGTGAGGATGTCCGTAACGACGACCGGCTTCCCAAAGTAAACTGCAGTTCCACATGAGCCCGCCCGTGGGCCAATAGCTGAACCGTCGATAGCTTTGATGTACGACTCAGGGAGGCTTGGGGCGGCGCCGTGGCGCAGGTGTAGGCCATCCTCATCAAGCAACAGGATCGAACAAAGCATTCCGCCGCTTTGCGATTCGATCAACCGAAGCAGACTCGCCAGTACTTCAGGAAGGTCAGCCCCAGATGCAATTTTTTCGAGTATAAGATTCTGCCCGGCAAGGAAGGTTTCCATCCGGTTGTGCAGATGTTCTCTGACGGCCACGGTTGTCTTAGTCCCGCGCGATGCTCCTTCGCGTGTAAACATTCGATCTTCTCAGTTGAGTTGCGAATGTATCGATAGGCTCCTTCACGTGCAATCCGGAAAAATACGGGTGCTGCATTCCACTCGAGTGAACAATCGTTCCACTTGTAGGCAGACGAGTTCCGCCATGCATACAAAACTACGTTGAATCATCTTCGGAATTTACTGGTTTGGCGATTAACCTGCCGCCTTTGCCTATCATCTGGAGGAAATCCTTTATGAAGCAAATGGCAATTGGATCTGTTGTTTTGACATTGTTAGTCCTGGGCGCACCCTCGTTGCTTGCTCAGGAACACGATCATGGAGAGATCGGCGTATTCGGAGACTACTTTCGACTAAGCGAGGGGAATGACAGGAATTTTGAAGGTATCGGCGGTCGTATCGGATTCAACGTCGCGCCGCGCGTGCAGCTGGAAGGGCAGATGACATACGACTTCGAGCAAAGTTTCGACACGAGAACGGGCGCGACCATAACGCGTTCATCGTTAACTCTTCTGCACGGCTTGTTCGGGCCGAAATTTACCGGTGGAACCGAGCACGCGAGGATTTTCGGAACCGTTCAAGGTGGTTTCATCCGACTTGGTGTACCGGCGGGCTCGGATCTAAATAGCTTTGCAAGCTCGATCGGCAAGTTCGGCGACAGCAGTACCCACGGGGCGTTTTATCCTGGCGCTGGAGCGGAATTTTATGTAGGGCACGTCGGCCTGCGCTTAGATGCCGGCGATTTCATTTATTTTAGCGACGGTGCGCATCACAACCTGAGCGTTAAATTCGGACCTCACTTCAGGTTCTAAGCGCCCGTTTTATCGGGGTCATCACAAAGACGTTTTGAGTTGTGAGTTTTGAGTCTTGAGTTGTGAGTAGTGAGTTTTGAGTCAGACCCGTTTTACTCAGAACTCACAACTCAAAACGTCTATCAGCCCTTACTCGCAACCATCGCCGCAACGTCTTCATCACTCGTCAGGTCTTGTTTCAGGACTCGCTGGTGTCCGTTCCAAACCCAGCGGGTCAAACCGATCGCATCGATTCCGGGTCGAGTGAAGAGTTGATAAATGGCGATACCGGGAAGAGTTTGATAGCAGCCCCACTCACGCTCGCTCGTCATCATGAAATCCAAATCGAATGCGTGGATGAGACCCATGCATTTAGCGCGCATATCCGCGTCGATACCCACGAAAGCTTCATCCAACAAGATGAGCCTGGGCGCGAGCGGATCTGCGGTCCGGTAGAACGCAGCTGCTGCAGCAAAATGAGGCAGTGTCAAGGCAACAGCTTTTTCGCCGCCGGACCCGGTTCCGTGGGTTCTTCGTGTGAGCCGTTTCCAGACACCATCTTGATATCGCTCAATACCAAAGCGGTGCCATTTCCGGTAATCGAGAGCCTCAGCAAGCGACTCCTGCCAGGTTCCGCTCTCGGTTTGAGAGCACACTGCCTGAATCTGTTGTTGGAGAAAAGATCCCAGCATTCGACAATCTGCCGCGGACCAGGTGTCGGTGGATCGCATCAGGCGCCGTCTGACTTCAGTCAATCCTATCGGACCGTCTTCAGCAGGCCGCCACACAAATCGCAATTTCATACCGGTACTCATTGGACACGTATCAAGCTCGACATTCATTTGTTGAACCTGTTCCTCGGCCTCATTGAGTAGGCCGTGCAGGTGGCCCGAGACTTCGCCGGCGAGATGATTCTCCAGAATTTCCTTTTCCCGAGCATCCAGCAACAACTGCCGTGTGGCCACTTCATCAAACAAAGCCTGCCGTAGTTCCTCCATCGTGCACTCGCGACCTGAAAACAGCGCAGTCGCAACGAAGACGTCGTCGCAAAATGTAGCGGATGGTTGGCAACTCTGAGCGGAAAGCGTTCGCATCAATTCATTGAACTGCGACGGTACGGATCTCTGAAGGTGTTCCCAGATCGGATCGCCGGATTCAATGGACTCCAACTTAGAAGTTACATCGAATACGATTTCCACGGTGCGAGCTGTAGACCACGTGCGCGCATCGTCATCAGCGATTCCGGGAACAGCAAGATGCAGCAGCTTCGAGCACGCGAACGCGCGAAGCGACGCCGCAGCGGTATCCCGCCGGTCCGTTTGACCATTCAACATCTCTGTCCGATTGCGAAGGCGTTCGTCCACGCGCGTAACTGCCAATTCCGTATGGTGATGCCGGAGTCGCATCTCTTTATCTTGATTGCGCAAGTCATCGAGTCGCTTCCGCGCTTGTTCAAGCCGCTGGAAAATCTGACCGGCATCGACACTCAACGCCTGCCGAAGAGTGTCGTAAACGACTTCCGCCGAAATGGCGGCCTTTTCCAGCCGGTCAGCAATGTCTTTCTGCCGGCGTTCGCGAGCTCCCGCCTCTTCGACCTGTCTCCAAGTTCTTTCGCTGGAGCTGTGCACGTGGATTAAGGCTTCCATGGCCGGCCATAAAGAAGAGAGTGCAAGACGATAATTAGAAACTCCGGCAGCGAGGGCATCCAGGTTATCAATCCATTTCGAAATCCCGAGGTCCACGGCCGCACGATCGCGGTTCTCCCTTGTTTCATCCAGCAAGGATTGCTTCATCTCAGCGTGTTGTTCCGCTTCGACCAGACGAGTTTGCAAACCTTCCACCTCGCGAGCAACCGCTACAGCCTGTATGTAAGCGGCACGCACAGCATCGTCGACCGGAGCCGTGTCTGCTTCCCTGTGAATCGCTTCGGCTCGCTGGTTCAGTTCCTCAACGGACGTTGCCAGCGACTCGAGTTGCATCTCGGCGTCATCGATTGCTCTGTCCAACTCCGCAAGACGCCTCTGCCGCGACTTCTCTTGTGCCGCGCGGCCAATGTATTCCGCGGCCGGCTTACTCGAAGTTCCACACATCGGACCGTTCTGCCATCGCCCGTCCGGAGTGATCCACGTATGGGCTGCGTCGGGCTTCGCACCAATTTGTCGAAGGAGATCGGTGACGACGTACAAGGGGATTTGGCATTTCGCATCCAGCAAGATGGTAGAGGGGACAAGCATCGTTCCAAGGTGACCATCTTCGGCCGGTAACGAACTTGTTCCGGTGACGAGCACGACATCGTTACTGTCGGGATCCAGAAATTCGCCCGAGGGCATCACCCATGCATTCAGCATGCCCATGGCTTCAAGGGCGGCTTCAATGTTGGCGCGTGAAGCCATATCAATGTCATCGGCAAAATCGCATAGCAGCCACAGTGGCGCTCCATCGCGAGCGCTTCGAACACCCTCAGCTCGCGCACCAGCCCAGAGTGCGGGTCCGGGTTCGCCAAAAGCGATCCGCTCGCGCTGTTGCTTGAGCTGGCTCAACGCGCTCGTTTGCGTCTTTTGGAGCTGTTGCGAGACGGCACGATCTTCCGGCAAATTCCTGGTGAGTTCTTCAACTGCCTTGCGAATCGCCGGGTTCAAAGCACTCGAGAATTGAGGTCTCTCACACCATTCAGTCAGTGTTCTCCAGAATTCTTCATCAAATGACGACGCCAGTTCTCTGAGGCTCGCCTTCCAGTCGCCTGCAGCTGTAAGAAAAGAAGTGCCGGCGGAGTTGTGCTCCTGCCGCGCCGCGCTCAAGCGCTCGCGGGCATCATCGAGCAAGCCGGACAGCTGGTCTCTACGAGCGCCGGCCTGTTGCAGTTCGCTACGTGCGGCTGCGATCCGCTCATTCAGCATACGGACATGCTCGATCTTTCCGGTTTGGGTTTGAATTGCGGACTCGACCGCTTCTCGTGCCTTCTTCAATCGAAATTCGTCCACAGCATCGACGATTTCGAGTGGTTCGAGGAATTCTCGATGTACGCTCTCCAAGCCTGGGGAAAATGCAGCTCGACCAGCCGCATCCCCTGCGGCCCTCAGCCGGCCTTGAAGTTGTTCGAGCGTACTTTTCACTTTCAGGTGTTCGTCGGAACGGGTTTTCCGTGCCTGCACAGCGTCTGCTAATTCGCGAGCAGCCGCCTCGGCCTCTTGCCGCTTTTCCTTCGCTTCATGATGGGCACGGTCGAGGGCGTAGCCATCTTTCATGTGCGGGCTTTCTTCGAGGGCAGCTATTTCAGACTGAAGTGCCTGTTGTTCGACAGAAAGATGCTGCAGTTCACTTTTTAATCTGGCGAGTTCCGCCAACGATTGATCGCATTCCGTCTCGGAAATCAAAGTCTCTTTCATCCAGGCTTCGTATTCGTAATGGGCGCCTCGAACCCGATCGACTCGCCTCTTGGCTGCGACTTCGGCATAGTGGCGGTACCCATTTAGAAATCGCTCAACTGCGGCCAGAGCGGTCTTGAAGGATTCCAATTGGTTACGGTCCGATTCGAGATTCCGGAAAGCTTCCGCAACAGTCGCGATAACTGCCGCCGAGACCGGCGGCAGGGCCTCGCTGAGCGCTCCCGACAGCTCAGTTTCATCGAGCTGACGGGTCAGTTGAGGACGCCGAAGTTGAATCAGAAGGTTCATCAAGCTGGCATAGCGATAATCGTCGAGTCGGAATAACGCATCGTTTACCGCCTGTCGATAGGTTCCCACATCCTCGAATACCTCTCCGGCGTCGCCGATTCTTTCTCGTAAACGATCTTTGCCAAGCACTTGATTCGCATCATTCGCAAGCTCGAGGTCCGTGCCCATCCTTTGGATCGTCATGAAAAACCACCGACGCACGCCGCTCTGGTCTTCCGCGGCGTTGAGACCGCATCCGAGCGTCATGAAGTGTTTCTTGCCACCGGTATCGCACCGGCCAAATTCGATCCAGGTGTAACCGGTTCTGTCGGGATACCGACCCATCAGAAGGTTCCACTCCACTTTCTTCGCCGGATCCGCATCCGGTTCCAGGCGCTGAGGGATAACTTCGCCATCGAGTAGAAACGGGAGTTGCAATGCTAGAACACGAGACTTGCCAGTACCGTTGTTCCCCCTCAGTAACAAGCGGCCGTTTTCGTAATGGAACTCCTCACGGTCGTATCGGTAGAGGTTTAGAAAGCCGCTGCGCAACGGCTGCCACCTCTCTCGTTGTGGGTCCGGCATGGACGGTGTGTTATTGCTGTGCATAGTGGAACCTACTCCTGCTTATTGCTTATCAAAAACGTTGCAGTTCAACCTGACGCATCCGAAACCGCATAACGACCAACGGCAGGAAGCGGAATCACTCCCTCCGCCGTAATTCGAATGAGGCGAAGCCCGCGAAGGCGTTGTAGCGCTGCCTCCGCAAGTCGCGTTTCGGCGCCGGCTTCGCTCACGGCTTTGCGCCACTTCGAACCGTGAATACGAATGAGATCCCGGATATGTTGTTCAATCGCCGAGAATGGAATAGCCGCGTCTCGACTCCTTCTTGCACATTGCGCAAGCCAGGTCGCCAGAAGCAATCCGACGTGACCGTCGGTGCCTTCCTCCGGCAGCCTGAGATCGGTGAGGTCGCCGGAATCGTCGACCATCGCAACGCCTTCACTGCGAACTTCCGGCATGAGCCCGGTGGCCTCCCGAAGTTGCCGAAGCAGATATCCGCGCTGCCGCTGGAGGTAGGCCCGCTCCTCGCTATTCAACTCGCGGAAATAAAGAATGGGTTCTTCAAGTAATGTCCGGACCAGGCGTGATCGGATCCAGCGGTTACGGTCGTCCTCAGTTGCCGGCACCGGATTGTCGATAAGTGCCAAACCCCTTGTCCTTGTGTCCAAAGGACGAGGGGGCAGCCCTCTCGTCCCTGCTCTTGCCGCTGCCTCTAGGGCTGAAGGGCTCCGCGACACATTCAACATGACGGCAAGGACAGGACGATTGATCTCGTATAAGGCGTCCCGCACGCCAGTTCGATTCAGAAACTGTTGTTCGTCACCGTGGATGCGGCGCAATAGACCGGAATCCAGCAACAGCCTGACCGCATGCACGAGATCGCGCCGCTGATCGTAACTGGAGATGTCGAAGACCAGGCCGGCGGTCTGTAATTCGCGATCAGCGGCGACGAATTCCACGATCGTCTCGGCGATCTTCCCTAGCGTCGTCTGCCGTTCGGATTTCTCCAGTGCGGCGAGCGCCAAACAGAGCAACGCATATCGGCGTCTCGAAAATGCAGTGCCGCTGGTGGCATCAACTGCGCCTCTGGTCTCATCCGCCAGATCGGGCGGAGTCTTGCGCAGCCTCGCCACTTCTTTATCGATATGAAGTTCCCATGCCGGAAACTTCGCCAGCCAATATTTCAGCCACACGGAATGGCGTCGAACAAGGTTGTATTCCTTGCCGGTTTCTCCCACGGCTGGAAGCAGTGGATTGCGCATCAGCGCGCGGAGCGCACGACGGCGTTCCGCTACGACTTCAGGGTTCGAGGTGGTTAGGACAGGCTCGGTAACAGTGCTCACGAACCTACCTCAACCACCTGTTCAGTGGAATTGGAACAAACACCGATCCAGGAACCGGTTCGCGAAAAAGTCACCTCATTCTCCCTTATGAGTGTTTAAGGTGACACGTGCAGTGGACCGAACAGGTCCATCCGGTGGCTCAGTTTTTCACGGAACAATAGGACTGCTGCGATCGACCGATTCAAGTACTCCCAACATCAACTGAGGAGCGAAATTGTTGTCCTGGCAGATGTATTCGAACAGCTCGTCGCCTGGAACGTAGCGGAGGTTGAACTGGCCGGACCATTGCGATGTGTAAGCACCGGGATCGTCGATCGTCACTTCGTATCGGATGTTATTCATGTCGACACGCGTTATGCGCTCGATCATGTGAAGTTTCTCCGTATGCGGATGCGTACCCCGGTCGAACCAAAATTTTTCGTTGTAACCAACGGAATCGATGACGAGTGTGTCGCCTTCCCAATGACCGACGTTGTGCCCGTAATAGTCATTCGGAAAATCTTTGGGATGTGGCCTTCCATCCATGTAAATGATGCGGAACGTATGCGGGCCCCCAATATCGAAGATGAACATGCGTTGAAGCTCCGGCAGTTCAAGAAATTCGACACCGTATGGAGTGAGAAACTGCCGTGGCCCTCCGGACGGCTTGCAACGCGTATGCGGCTCAAAAGCGTTCTGTCGCCGGTCTTGTGCGACAGCTTGCGCCCAGGGCTGATACGGGACATTAATAGGTGAGCCATCGGCTTTGGTTAAATTCGTGATGCCGCCGATCCATAGTCCTGGTTCGCCGGGAGGCTGGTTCAGAATCACACGACCATCGGGCCCTCGCGGAGCGGGACGTGGCGGTCCGGCTTGGCCACGCTGGCCTCGCTGACCGGGCTGTGCAGGGGCATCGACAATGCCTCCGTTTCCGTTTGTGGTAAACGTTGGGCCCCGCTGTCCTCTCTCACCGGCCGGCGGCGTCGCCTGGCCAAACGCCGATGTTGATCCCGCAATCAGCAAGATCACGGCAAATCCCAGAACTCGTTGTGTCATGACCAAACTACCCCCGCGCAAGATCGGATTTAGCGTGTTTGTACCGGCGGCCGACGGAATGTGTCAATACAAATCTGTTATGAGTTATGAGTTATGAGTGCGCCCGGCGAATTAACTCGTTCGATGGGAGAGTGCCGTCGAGCACCTTGCGAGCAGACTCTACTCCCGCGACAGGCAGATGCGACGAATCGAGCAAACCTAGTTGGGTGAGGACAGATGCCTGATCCCAATAGATACGTTCGCAGACGATCTCTTCTCCTCTCAGCTGGACGACAACAACCAAAGGGACCTCGACTCGCCTGCCCGTCGGAGGAACACCGGGAAGCATCCAGTCCATTTCCGTGTCGTGGGTAAATTTAAAGATCATCTCATCGACGATCCGCCCCTGCCCAACGGTCCGGCAGACGGGCGTAATCTGCGTATCTGCGGGCATCTTGGGAATGAAGTGCCGCGAGTAAAATTCGAACATTTCCTCCGGGCCGCGTCCACCGGTGAGGACCGGGACGTGGTTGACGTAGTTCTCGCGCGACATCGTGGCGACCGTGGCGGCGGCATCCCGGTCCAGGAACTCATAGCGCATGTGCCGCTCCCACAGTGCAATCAAACGGCGTTCTTCGGCGGTGAATGCTTCGTTCATGACGCACATTATCCCACCGATTCGAACGCATTCGCTGATGACGCAGATAACACAGACCGGTCGTGATGTATGATTGCCCGCCAGGAGGCAGATATGCGATCTACTGCTCTCGGCCTATTCGCGATAATTGTCGCTGTTTTGCTGATGACACCGCCGGTGGCGGCGCATCATCCGATCGCAGCAAAGTTCGATCCCAATCAAACGGTAATGCTCAACGGAACTGTTGTCGGTATCGATTGGGCCAATCCTCATGTGCATATGTTCCTTGACGTCAAGGGTGCGACAGCAATCACGAATTGGGCGATCGAGCTGGAAAGCCCGTTCGATCTTCAGAAGAGTGGATGGAGCAAGGACACTGTGAAAATCGGTGACATCATCACCGTGCAAGGAAATTCCGCAAGAGATGGTAGCAAGCAGGCCTGGGCGAACTCCGTTACGATCGCTAACACGAACAGGACAGTATTCACGGCAGCTGCCGGCCAGCCGGTACGCGGAAACCAAGCGACTAAACCCGCGCCACGTTGGCCAGATGGACAACCAAGATTGGGTCCGCTACCAGGTGAGCGGGGATATTGGGGGAATCCAAGCTCCACAGCGCTTGTTCAATCCGGAGCAAATGTGCAGATGGACGCCTATGGGCAGTTGCGCAATTTCGCCGACATCGACAAGGTCGCGCCTTTCCAACGCTGGGCCAGAGATCTTTATGAATTACGCCAGCGCAGTTTCCTGAAGAGTGATCCCATGTTCCTGTACTGCATGCCGCCGGGTGGTCCGCGGCAGTTCCAGCTTCCGTATGGCGCTCAGTTTCTGGAAGACCGCGAGAAGCAGCGCCTCTTCGTTCTCATCGGCAGCGGCAATCACAACTGGCGTCTGATTTACAACGACGGCCGATCTTTGAAGCCCGACGATAAGGATTTCCCAACCTACTATGGCCGCTCTCTTGGCCATTGGGAACGCGATACATTGGTCGTCGACACGAAAAACTTTAATGAGAAATTCTGGTTCACGAATGGCGGACTTCCACACACCGGGGAGCTCCATCTGATCGAGCGCATCTCGCGTGTGGACTTTGACACCTTGAAGTACGACGTCACAATCGACGATCCCGGCGCATACACAAAAACCTGGTCCGCCAACTGGACTATGCAATGGATTGCAGGAGAAGAACTCCCGCCTTACTATTGTCAGGACAACAGACCGTAAACAGGGGGACAGCCAATGCAGCGTTTCGTTCTTTCTTTGATCATTGGTTCCGCACTGCTCGCAGGCGCGATGCCGGTACTGGCGCACCACGCGTTTGCCACCGAGTTTGATGCACAAAAGCCGGTAACAATGAAAGGCATTGTGACGAAGATCGACTGGGCGAATCCACACGTGTGGTTCTACATCAACGTCAAGACCGAGAACGGCACGATTGAGAATTGGGGTTTTGAAATGGGCGGCCCTAACAGTCTTCGAAACTCCGGATGGACGAAAGATACGATGAAGATCGGCGACGAAGTCATCGTCGAAGGCAGTCTGGCGAAAAATGGAAGCCGCAATGTTAACGCGAAGAATGTCACGATGGCCAGCACGGGTAAAAAATTAGGTGCAGCATCCAGCCAGGGCAACACCGTCGACTGAGTCGGATCCGGGAGGTCAGAACGTGCGTTACCGTTTCATCGCTGTCCTCGTTGGTGTAACCCTTCTCATGTCGTTGCTGTCGACTCTGTCATCTTTGTATGCACAGAACCGCCGGCCGCCGGCCGCGCCCGCGCAACCAACTCCGCGATGGCCGGATGGGACGCCCAGGTTCAGCGCGGCTCCAGGTGAGAAGGGACTTTGGCATCCGAACGGCCGGCCCATTCTGGCCGAGCCTGAGACCGACCCCGCCATCAAAGACGGCCAGGGCCGCGGTGCTTTTTCTGGACCGCCATTTCCGGGCAAACCCAAGGAGAGTGAGGTTCCGTTCCAACCCTGGGCAAAAGCGCTGTATGAGTATCGCGAAGCGAACCTGTTCGAGCCGCATACACGTTGCAAGCCGTCAGGTGGACCGCGTCAATTCATCACGCCCGGCGGCGTCGAGTTTGTCGATATACCGGAAACGAAGACCATTTACGTATTCGATGAGAATGGTCCGCAGACGTTCCGAGTCATTTACATGGATGGCCGTCCCCACCCGAAGGATCTCTTTCCCAGCTTTTATGGCCACTCGATCGGCCATTGGGAAGGCGACACGTTGGTCGTCGACACCGTGGGTTTCAATGAAAGATTCTGGATGGAGCGTCAAGGCGCGCCGCACACGGACAAGCTTCACCTGATCGAGCGTTTTACACGTACAGATTCCGCAAACATGAAGTTCGAGATCACGATCGATGATCCCGGTGCTTACACGCGCCCGTGGACCACTGGCTTTTTTCTGCGTTGGGGCCCAAATGAGGAGTTTGCGGAATACATCTGTCAGGATGGCAATCAAGCCGCAACAATGATGGTCGGAACGGAGGAATCGGTCGATCGGAGCAGTAGGATTGCGCCGTGATGAAGGTGAAAATTCCCTTTTCGTTACTACTTTCCGTTTCAATGCTAACCGGATTGGCCTTCGCGCAAGAAGGTCATCCTCTGGTCGGTACCTGGTCCGGTGACTGGGGACCCACGCCAACGCACCGCAATCAAGTGACGATTGTCATGAATTGGGATGGCAAAAACGTCACGGGTATCATCAACCCTGGGCCGGACGTGATTCCGATGAAAGTCGTCACGCTCGATTCGACCAAATGGACAGTTCACATAGAAGCCGACGCAAAGGATCAGTCAGGGAATCCCGTACGATTTATCGTCGACGGGAAATTGGACAATATCCTCTCTTATAAACGAACGCTAACCGGCACCTGGAGCCACGGCAACGCCAAGGGTGACTTCAAAGTCACCCGCGATTGAAGATCGCGCACCGCACGCACCGCTCCGCGCTGCTAAAGCCACGATAGACTGATCTGAGAACTACCATGGTGGAATCTGGACTTGTCCTGACTCTCACCGCCAGCCTGGCGGCGGCTTGGGGGTTGGGCTTTGTTACGCAGCGGCTCGGACTATCTCCGATCATCGGCTATCTTCTGGCCGGACTCATC
>Ga0126379_10001378_pt1 | contig 14728 bp, 9 predicted proteins | sample PanSoiMetPlot_24_FD_92640 | JGI IMG/M metagenome (GOLD analysis project Ga0126379, IMG submission 92640) | Tropical forest soil microbial communities from Panama - MetaG Plot_24 | ecosystem: Environmental > Terrestrial > Soil > Tropical forest > Bulk soil | place: Panama | collected 2016-02-17 | reverse complement strand
CAGGTCCCAGACGGCGGCTTGGATACCCGCCTCAATGGTCGAAAGAGCCGGCGATTGCATCGCGCCTCCAAAATGATCGTCTCGGCCTTGGCTGAACTGCGCGACCAAGATTCCGCATTTCAACCCGAGCTGACGGTCATCGGAACGACGAGCGGCGGCATGTCCTTCGGCCAGGATTATTACCGCGCGCTGCATCAACATCACGGCCTGCGTCGTTCACCGCGATGGATCGCGAATTATCCGCCGCAAAAACCGGTACTCGACGCTCAGGAAGCATTCGGAATCTCCGTGCCATGCCAAATCATTGCCAACGCGTGCGCTTCCGGCACGAACGCCATCGGTCACGCTTTTGAATGTGTGCGGTCTGGAAATTATCAACGCGTTTTGACCGGCGGTTACGACGCAATTTCGGAATTGGTTTTTGTCGGGTTCGATTCGCTCCAGGCCTCAACGCCGGAAAAATGCCGGCCATTCGATCGCGACCGCACCGGTATGGTTCTTGGCGAAGGCGCGGCCCTTCTTGCGCTGGAAAATTTCGAGAGCGCGCGTGCGCGCGGCGCGGAGATCCTTGCCGAAATTGTTGGCTATGGAATTTCAACCGACAATCATCACCTCACGCAACCGGATCCGTCCGGAAGCGGTCCCCGTCGTGCGATGGAACAAGCATTGCAAAGCGCAAAGCTCACGCCGAACGACGTCGATTACATCAACGCGCACGGCACTGCGACTGTTTTCAACGATGCAGCTGAAGGCAAAGCGATCCAGGAATTGTTCGGGAAAGTTCCGGTTAGCTCGACGAAGAGCATGATCGGTCACTCGTTAGGGGCGGCCGGTGCGATCGAGGCAGTCGTTTGTTTGCTTGCAATCCAAGCGCAACTCCTGCCCGCCAACATTAATTTCCGAAGCTCGGACGCGGATCTCGACCTCGACATCGTGGCGAACGAATCGCGCCAGGCGCAGATCGACATCGCGCTTTCGAACTCCTTTGGGTTTGGTGGAACCAACGCTTCAATTTTGATCAAACGATTCACTTCATGAGTCTGCGGATCGCAGGCGTGGGATGGGTCACACCGTTGGGACGAAACGTCGGCTCGGTCTGGGAACGGCTAATTCACAACGAGCAAGCGACCGTTGAAACAATCTCTGATCCGGTCTCACCGAAGACTTACAATGCGTTCCGCGTTTCGAACGAAACATTAAAGGATCTTCCGCCACATCCGCGGCTTCGACGCGCCAGCGCGATCTCGCGTTTCGCCGCCGCTGCGGGATTGGATGCGCTCGCAGACGCCGAATCAAAATCCCGCAAGATCGACATGGAACGACTCGCGCTCGTCTTTGCCGTCTCGAACGGTGGCGTCGTTTACACAAAACGGTTTTATCATGGCGTCGTCGAGTCCGGCGCGCAATCCGCGAGTCCGCTTCTTTTTCCAGAAACCGTATTCAATGCACCGGCGAGTCATCTCGCGGCAATTTTGGGAATCGCGGGAGCGAGTTACACGTTGGTTGGAGATGGAGCGGTTGGTCTCCTCGCAATTCAAATGGCGACTGATCTTCTCGAGTCCAACGCGCTCGATGCCTGTCTCGTTGTGGCCGCGGAAGAAGCGGATTGGTTACTCTGTGACGCTTATCACAAATGGCGTTTACTCAAAAAAGAGCCACCGGTTGAATTGTTCTGCGATCCACCGCGCGGAATGATTTTGAGCGAAGGCGCCGGCGCGATTGTGGTTGCGCGCGAAGGGACAGTGCAAATTGATCAAATCGATGCCGGTGGAAATTTTTGGCAGCGCGATCAGGCAGGCGCAATCGTCCGACAGATCTTGCACAACCTCGCTGATAAGAATGCGTGCATCGTCGCGAGCGCCAACGGGACATTTATCGATTTGGCCGAGCGGTCGGCGATCGAAAAAGAGATGTCGGAAGCGATCGTTTACGGGGTGAAAGGCACGCTCGGCGAAAGCGTAGGAGCGAGCGCGCTCTGGCAGGCAATTGTGGGATCACAGGCGTTACTGACGCAAAGTTTGCCCCAACAATCGCGGCTTCACGCAAGCGTCGGGTCGAAGGATTTGCCCGGGAATATGGCGATTGTCCTGAGCTGTGGACTCAATCAGCAAGCTGCCGGGCTCCGACTTCGGATTTGAAGCACGATTGTCGATCTGCGCAGGCGGCGTCCGACCCGCTTTTGCCTTTGCAAGCGGCTCAGACTGCGGTACCTTCGGCGTCCGCCATGCGAATGCTGGTCAGGGGGATTTTATTCACGCTTCTGGGAACCGGCATCGCGGTTGCAGCGAACAATACTGCCTCGCAGCACGACCCGGTCGAAATCACGTCAACCGGACAAACCACCTACGAAAACGGCGTGGCTACCGCGCGGGACAACGTCGCCATTCATATCGGAGACACCGATATCTATGCAGACTTCGCCCAGTACAACTCGCGCACGCATGAAGTTTCCGTGGAAGGACACGTCAGGATTTACCGCGATACAGACATGTATGTGGCCGATCGCGGCGTTTACAACATCGAAACCAAGCAAATCAAAACGAGCAACGTTCGCACTGAATACCATCCTTACTTTCTGAGCGGCCAAAACGTGACCCAAACCGCGAACAATGCTTACCGCGTTGAAGGCGCAACTTTCACGACGGACGATTCGCCGAGTCCGGATTTTCAGCTGCGAGCGCGAACCGTGCGCGTTTATGAAAACGATCATGTCGTTTTTCAAAACGTTACTTTCTACGTCGGCAAGGTCCCGGTTTTCTGGTGGCCGTACATGTATCAATCACTCGACGACGCATTCAGTTTCACGATTTCGCCGGCGTATTTGAGTTCGTGGGGACCTTCGCTTTTGACCCAGGTCACGTTCCCTATCACCGACGACATCAAAGGGCGTATTCGTCTCGATTATCGTGGGCGCCGCGGAGTCGCAATTGGTTTCGATTCCGACTTCGATTACGGCAAGGACAAAGCGAGCAACGTGAAGCTCAAAACCTACTTCATTGAGGACCAAAACCCGGACATCAACAAGACCGATTTGCCGCGGGAGGGTGTCCCAACCAGTCGCTACCGGGTCAGCGTGCAAGACCGCACCGAATTTGGCGCCGGTATCACTGGAATCGTTGATATCACGAAGTTAAGCGATCAATTCGTGATGCAGGATTTCTATCAAAGCGAGTTCCGGATCAATCCCGTTCCGGACAACGTCGTCGCCCTCGCCAAAACAGATACGTTCTACAGCCTGACCGCGATCACTCGGTATCAGCTAAACGAATTCTTTGAGCAAACGGAACGGCTTCCCGAAGTCGTTCTCGACATCAAACGACACGCGCTCTTCGGCGGACCGATTTTCTACGAAGGCGAAACCGGCATCGCAGATCTCCACCGCGCCTTCGCGGAAGATTCCGGTTTTCAGGATTATCGCGCCACACGGGTCGACACGTTCCATCAATTGCTTTACCCGCAAACATATTTCGGCTGGTTGTCGCTCGTGCCGCGGGTTGGATTTCGGGCGAGCTATTACGATGAGACTATCAATCTTGGCAAAACGATGTTCACCCCAAGCGGCAATCCGCTCGTGCCGGATTTCATTTTGCCAGACCCGACGTTTGCCAATCCGTTCATCGAAGCAGGATCAGGCGTTCGCACCGTCTTTAACACTGGCGCAGAAGCTTCCTTCAAGATTTCGCGCAGCTGGGAGGACGCCCAAAGCCGCTTTTTTGGTCTGGATGGACTCCTCCACGTCATGCAGCCGTTCACGAATTTCGCTTACGTCGTCGAAAACGGAATAAATCCCGCAGCGGTCCTGGAATTCGATCGCTACGAACCTTCCACCCAATTGCGCGCGATCGATTTTCCCCAGTTTACTTCCATTGATTCGATTGCCAGCTCGACCATCTGGCGCGTCGGCGTTCGGAATAAATTGGAAACCCGGCGCGACGATCTGACCGTGACCTGGTTGGAGCTGGATACGTTTTTTGACGTGCAGTTCCAAAATCCATACGACCGCACGCCGTATTCGAATTTTTTCAATAAGCTTCGTTACACGCCGTTGCCGTGGGCCTCACTTACAATCGATTCGCAGCTCCCGGCCTTCGACAAAGGCTTTACCGAAGTGAACACAAACGTGTCGGTGCAACCTATGGCGAACTTGCAGCTCAACGCCGGGCATCGTTACCTCAACGGAAATCCGTTTTTCAACAACAGCAGCCTTTACGTGGTCGGCGGTTTCTATCGAATCGACGACAACTGGGCAATTGGCTTCCAGGAACAATACGAAGGCACGACCAACACATTTGAACAACAGCGCTACTCCGTTTACCGTGACCTGACTAATTGGGTCGCTTCGTTCGGCGCAGTTGTTCGCGATAATGCGGGCGTAAAGGAATACGGCGTGGTATTGACCTTCACATTGAAAGCTTTTCCAAAGTTCGGCTTCGATCTCAACTTCGATCCAGGCAGCGAAGGCAACTAATCAGGGACGCAGTTTAAGATGGATATTACAATCATCGGTTCCGGCTACGTCGGGCTCGTGACCGGAGCTTGTTTTGCCGACGTCGGTCACAACGTCATCTGCGTGGACAATGACGAATCGAAAATCAAAACGCTTCGTGCCGGTGGCATTCCAATCTACGAGCCCGGCCTGGAGGAAGTCGTCCACCGCAACGTCTCCGCGCACCGCCTGCATTTCAGCAGCAGCATTCGCGAAGGCGTTGATAAATCCCAAATCGTTTTCATCGCGGTTCCGACACCGCCACAGCCGAACGGGGATGTCGATCTTAGCTTTATCGAGAAAGTCTCGCGCGAGATCGCGGATGTGTTGACCGATTATCGCGTCATTGTCGATAAGAGCACCGTTCCCGTAAAAACCGGCGAGCGCGTCGCTGAGACGATCAAGCGTTACAATCGACACGGGGCGAAAATCGACGTCGTAAGCAATCCGGAATTCTTGCGCGAAGGCTGCGCCATTCACGATTTGATGCACCCGGACCGCATCGTCATCGGCGCGCAAAGCCAGCACGCCATCGATCTCATGAAAAAGGTTTACGAACCTTTTATGGCGCCGGTTTTGGTGACCGACATCAACAGCGCGGAGCTGATCAAGCACGCCGCCAATTCTTTTCTTGCCTTAAAAATTTCTTACATCAATGCCATCTCGGCGATCTGCGACGCGAGCGGTGCGGACGTAGAGAAAGTTGCGGACGGGATCGGCATGGATCGGCGGATCGGGCGGCAATTCCTGAACGCGGGGATCGGTTATGGCGGCTCGTGCTTTCCAAAAGATATCGCGGCTTTCATTCACATCAGCGAACAGCTTGGCGTCCCTTTCACGATCCTAAAGGAAGTGCAACGCATCAATGCCGGGCAGAAGGAGCGTTTTCTAAAACTGATCCGCGACACGCTTTGGGTCCTGCGGGAAAAGAAGATTGCGGTCTGGGGTCTGACGTTCAAGCCCGACACGGATGACGTTCGTTCCTCGGTCGCAATCGAACTGGTTGACTCGATGCTGCGCGAAGGCGCGCACGTCACGGTTTACGATCCAAAAGGCATGGAGAAATCGCGCGAACTGAAACAGGTCGCGGATGCGAAGTTTGCGGCTTCGGCCTTGGACGCGGTCGACGGCGCGGAAGCGCTTGTCATCGCGACGGAATGGAAAGAATTCGCGAATGTCGATCTTGCCGAAGTGAAAAAGCGGATGACGACGCCAATCGTATTTGACGGCCGAAATCTACTGAAGCCGGAAACAATGACCGAGTTCGGCTTCCATTATCACTCGATCGGCCGGGCCAGCGCCATTCCGCGTTAATCCGGTCGTGGCGCGGACGTCTGCACGCGGGCTCGCTCTCGCCGCGCTCCGAAGTTGGCGGACCAAAAAGCAATTCGCTGACGCAATTATTTCCCAGGCGCTCGCAAAGGCGCCGCTCTCCTCCGCTGACCGCGCCTTCGCGCTCGAACTGTTTTACGGTGTCCTCCGAAATCTTACCCTGCTCAATTTTTGGATTCGCGAACTTCGCCCCGCACGAGTGGATGTCGATCTTCGCGATGTCTTGAGACTCGGCCTTTATCAACTTTTCATCATCGGCACGGCTGAACATGCCGCAGTCAATGAAACGGTCGAGCTCGTTCCAAAACGTCAGCGCGCAATCGTAAACGCGATATTGCGCTCGGCGGTCCGTGAAAGAAAAACGCTAGGCGATCAAGCAAACGCCCAGCCGTTGGAGATTCGAACATCGCATCCAAAGTTTCTTATTGAGCGCTGGCAGAGACAGTTCGGCGTAGAAGCGACGGGAAGACTGTGTGAGTGGAACGATCAACCCCCGCCGATTTACGCGCGAATCAATCAACTCAAGATCGATCCGCAAACCTTTCTCGAGCGCTATCGCGATGCGCGTCCCGTCCCGAGTTTTTCAAATTTCGTCGAGCTCCCCTCACCAAGCGCTGCTTTGGCTGCAGGCGATTGTTGCGTGCAGGATCCGAGTACCGCGATTGCATGTGATCTCTTGGCGCCGCAGCCTGGCGAGAAAGTCTTGGATGCGTGCGGCGCGCCCGGAGGTAAAACGAGCTATGTCGCTGAACTGATGCAAGACCGCGGCATGATCCTCGCCTGCGATCGGGATCTGGAGCGATTGCGACTGTTAGCCGAGAATCTAACGCGACTCGGTGTTCAAATTGCGAAAGACGTTCGTCAGGATTGGACGAAGACTTCGATCGCGCCCGCGATCTTGTCAGCTATTCCGTTCGATCGCATTCTGATCGATGCGCCATGCGGCAACACCGGCGTAATGCGCCGCCGCGTAGACGTGCGCTGGCGCCTGAAGTTAAATGATTTTGCCCGGATGCAAGCGCGCCAGATTGAGATTGTCCGCGCGATCGCGCCGTTGCTGAAGAAAGACGGCGTTCTTGTTTACAGCACTTGCAGTCTGGAGTGCGAAGAGAACGAGGAAGTGGTTCGCGATCTGATCGACTCGATGTCGATCTTGCGACTCGAGGAAGAAAAGTCTGCGCTGCCGTTTCGCGATAACTTCGACGGCGCCTATGCGGCGAAAATGCGCCGAATCGCTTGATCGGTTGGTTGCATCCGGCGGACTCAATGGAATCGTAGCTTCCTATGCACGATCCGCGCTTCGATAAACTCGCCAAACTGCTGGTGGAATATTCAACCCGGCTCAAAAAGAATGAAAACGTTCTGATTGAAGCGTTTGATGTTCCGGATCAGATGGTCGTCTCTCTGATTCGAGCGGCGCGCAAAGCCGGCGCAGTTCCGTTTGTCCAAGTTCAACGCAATCGAATCAGCCGCGAGCTGGCAATGGATGCATCGGATCGCCAGCTCAACTTTGCGGCAGCTCATGAGCTGGCCCGAATGAAAAAGATGCAGGGCTACATTGCCCTTCGCGGAAGCAATAACATTACCGAGCTATCGGACGTGCCGGTGGGAAAAATGCAGCTCGTCGCCAAAAAGATGCGACCGGTCCAGGATCATCGAGTTAAGAAAACCAAATGGTGCGTGTTGCGCTGGCCAACACCGTCGATGGCGCAATTGGCCGGCATGAGCACGGAAGCGTTCGAGGATTTCTACTTCAACGTTTGCACACTGGATTACGAGAGACTTCAGCCTGGAATGCGCGCGCTGAAGGAATTGATGGAAAGAACAGACCGCGTTCATATCAAAGGGCCCGGAACAAATCTGCGATTTAGCATCAAAGGAATTCCGGCCGTGATCTGCGGCGGCGATCGCAACATTCCCGACGGCGAAGTGTTCACCGCGCCGGTGAAAAATTCCGTGGAAGGCCACGTCACTTTCAACGTGCCGACGATTTATCAAAGCATCGCATTCGACGGCATTCGCCTCGACTTCAAGAAAGGGAAAGTGGTCAAGGCGATCAGCAATCAGACCGAGAAGTTGAACAAGATTCTGAATTCGGACGGGGGCGCGCGCTACATCGGCGAGTTCTCACTGGGATTTAATCCGTATGTCATGGAACCGATGCGCGACATTCTCTTCGACGAAAAGATTGCAGGTTCGTTCCACTTTACGCCCGGCCAGGCTTACGAAGAGGCGGACAACGGAAACCGCAGCCAGGTCCACTGGGACATGGTCAATATCCAACGAAAAAGTTACGGCGGCGGCGAAATCTATTTCGACGGAAAACTAATTCGACGCGACGGCGAATTTCTACCAAAAGCGCTGCGCTCGTTGAATCGAAGCGGCTTCGTTAAGGGAAAATGAGCGTCCGTACACAAAAACAGAGCGGTTCCTCCGAACCGCTCTGTTAAAGGTGTCGATCTAACGCGTCTTAGGCGGCGCGTTTCGGGCCGTGGCCGAGCAGATTCAGCTGCATCATTCCGATCTCGCCACTGCCGGTCAGCTGCAAATTCGAAATCTCGAACACCGGAGCGCCTTCCACTGGCGCGCCGCCGGCGCTCGGCATCTGGACCGAGACTTGTTTCGAATTCGAGTTGAGAACAATCGAGGAAATCTCAAACGAGGGCGAAAATTCTACGGTCGCGATCTGGAACGGCGCTAGGACGTGCACGGCGGCCTGTCCCTGCTGGGACGGCGTCAATTGCAGCGGCGCAGCCGCGAAATCGGAGACCAAATGCAAGCCACCGACGGTGAACGACGGTGAGCCGACAACGGTTGGACGTTGTTGCTGTGACGGAGTCAGCCGAACGCTGCCGAGTGTGCCGCCAGCTGGCTGGAGTCGCGCGATTTCGAACGTCACTTGAAGATTCATCGCGGGCTGCGGAGCGGAACCGACAAGGCGCATCGTGACGACTTTCGAAGCGGGTCGCAATTGCAACGCACCCATCTTGAAAGTTGGGGTCAGTTGCATCGACGCAATCTCGAAAGCAAAACTAAGCTGGACGGCGGTTTGCATTGCGCCGGCTGCGGGTGCGCCACCTCGCGTTTGAGCGGTTGGGACTTGGACTGGTTCAGGCATGGTTACTGGTAGTATTGTTGGTTCGTAGATTGGTGATTCAGAAACCGGCTCAATGATGGGTTCGCTCGGTTGACGAAACGCCTCAACTACGGTCGGCTCAGGTTCAGTGACTTCAATGATGGACGGTTCCTCCACAGGCGTCAACTGGGGAATCGGCTGGCCCTGACCGACGGGCTCAATCTCCGGTTCCATAAACGATTCGACGATCGGTGCAGCCGCAACTAGCGGCGCGATTTCTTCGATCTCCGGAATCGTCATTTCTTCGGCACAGGCGGCAACAGGCTCGACTTCCGGCATGACAAACTCTTGCGTATACGCAACGACTGGCTCGACCGTTGGTACCGGCATCACAAACTCCTCGGGCTGGAACATGACGGGCTCGGGCGTGTCAATGACTGGCATTTCCACCGGTGATTCCGGTTGAGGCGCAAACCATTCCGGCTCGGCCACCGGCTCAGCAACGGCCGCGGTCGCTCCCTGCTCCACCACCGGACCGACGGATTCAAATCCGCCCTCGAACAACGGCTCTTCGATTTTGGACGCGAGTTTCGGTTCGTGTTTGCCATTGCCCTCCACTACCGGCTCGGCAACGGTTTCACCGCCAAAAATTCGTCCCGGTTTTCCAAGCGGAACAACCGCGCGGCGCAAGGATGGTTCGGACGCTTTCAATTTCAGCGAAATCTGGCGCGGTCCGCCGGTCAGACGTGGGGCTACTTTCATCGCACTTTGCGGAGCAGCTGCTGCAAATCCCATGCCTCCCAATTGCGGCCCACCTGCGGGTGCGGCGCGCCGAAAACTCGCGAACGAAATTCCGCGACGACGGATCTCAAACGCAACCACCCAACCGATCACGCCAATACCGGCCATGGCCAAAATGAAAGAGAACAACTTTCCAGTTTCGAATTTACTCGAAACTTCGCCAACGCGGGCAGGAGCAAGCGCAGTGGCCGGTGTCGCTTTGGCTTCAGCAACAGCCGGCGCTTTTCCGACAGGCGCGGCTGGTTCGGCCTCAGCCGGCTCGGTCTTCGCGACTGACGGGGCCTTTTCGCTAACTTGAGCGCTCGCAGCCGGCGCATTCTGCGCCGCCATCGGCGTTTCTACGACAGGCGAGAAATTGGGTGCAGGTGAGGTCGGGATTTCCTCCGGCCTGGCTGGACTGCCCATTGCAATTGATCCAGGCGCCTTGCTGGCCGCTTCAGCAATCGCTGTGCTCGCAGCTGGCTCTTGAGCTTTCGGAGCAGTCGCCTCCATCCCAGCAATCGCCGGCTTCGTCTTGGCTTCCTTGCCCTTCGCGGCGATGCCCGGAATTGGACTTGGTTCGATCGCCGGAATCGATTCGGTTTGTGCTTCCGCCATCGCGGTGGCCGCTTCAGCCGCCGGCGCCGGCGAAGTTGCCAACGCAGGACTTTGCATCCAACCGAGATCGTAGAACGAATCGGCAAAAACTACGTTCAGCGCGGGCGAATAAATTTTCTTGGCCGACGTAATCCAGTCAGTCGCTTTGGTCGGATTGTTGTGCTTAAACTCCCAGGCTGCCTGCGCGTAATAAAGAGCCGGCGTGTCGCCCGTGAACTGGAATTGCTCCATCAGCTTTTGCGCGCGGCTGTCTTTGTCCTCCAACAAATACGTCATGTAAATGTTGAACTTGATCAGCTGACCGAACTCGCTTTTATCGGCGCCGCTCTTGGTCAAAAGGGCTTCAAACCGGTCCCGCGCGGTGGTGTAATCCTTTTTCTTCAACGGCACGAGCGCGAGATTGAATTGCGCCTGGCGGAATTTCGCATCCGCCTTCGTCGCCTTCTTGAACTCGGCCTCGGCCTGATCGAACTGCTTCGTTTCGAGCAAAATCTCTCCACGCAAATTCAACGTCGCGGCCTGGTTCGGGTCGGCGGTATTTGCTTCGTCGACAAACTTCATCGCGGTCGCGAAATCGCGCTGTTGATAGGCCTGGCGCGCCTGCTCCACGCGGGAACGCGCGAACGCTTTTGTCTTGGCCGCTTTCTCGGCGGGCGAACTCAATTCCAGGGCGGCGCGCGTTTGGCCCTGCTGTTTTTGCAGCCAACCAATTTCGTAAAGTGATTCCGCGAAAAGTTTGTTCAACGCTGGGGAGAAATTCTTCTCCGCTTGCGTCATCCAGGTCTTGGCGTCGTCCGGCTTGTTTTGCTGGAGCGCGATTGCGGCATTGGCGTAATGAACGGCCGGCGTATCAGGCGAAAGTTCGAACTTGGCCAGGAGTGAATCGACCATGTTCTCTTTGTTCTCGAGCAAATAGGTCAGGAGAATCTTGTATTGAATGAGTTGCGTTGCTTCGCCTTGAAGTTCGGAAGCGCCGCTCGAAAGCAGCGCCTGAAAACGTTCGCGCGCTTGCGGCCAGTCTTTTTTCAAAAACGGGATCTCGGCCAGATTGAAGCGCGCGTTCCAGAATTTTGGATCGATGCGCAACGCTTCGTTCAATGCCGCTTCTGCTTTTTCGTAAATGCCCTGGCGCATCATGATCACGCCGCGCAAGTTCTGCGACTCGGCCAGGTCGGGTTGGCGCGCGTCGATCGCGTCCAATTGTTTCAACGCCTCCGGAAAATTACTCGCGTCGAATGCGCGGAACGCCTTGTCATACATTTGTTCCAGTTCTGCCTTTGACGGGGAGACGTTATCCGCCGCCAAAGACCCAAGTACAAGCACGGCGATTGCCGCGATTTTCCGAATCTTCATGGCCTCCCTGGATAAAACCCGCTTGAGAATTAAAACACAAGCCTAATTTTGTCGTCTAGAGAGGTTTTTTTGGGAACATTTGGTCGTCGGCACCGGCTCAACGGCAACGCAAAATGGGCACGAAACAGGCCGATTTAGGCGTTCAGATTGGCCACAATCCGCAGCCCTTCCAGGGTCAAATTCGGATGCACTGAGCCGATCTCCCCGAGGCGTTTAGCGATCAGCTCGGCATAACCTCCGGTTGCGATCACATGCACCTTTTGTCTGGGAAAACGCTCGGCCTTAATCCGGGCAATAATCTCGCGCACCAGCCCCCGATACCCAATCACCGCCCCAGCCCGCATCGCCTCGATTGTCGATTTTCCAACGGCCGAGCGCGGCTCTTTCATCGACAGCTTCGGCAAAAGGGCAGTCCGCCGATACAGAAAATTCGTCATCGCCTCCAAACCCGGCGCGATCACGCCGCCGATATATTTTCGTTTCGCCGAAACGATGTCGAAGGTGACCGCAGTCCCGAAATCGACCACAATCGCCGGACAGCCATAAAACGCTGCGACAGCCACTGCGTTCGCGAGTCGGTCCGCGCCTATCTCTTTCGAATTCGGATAATCAATTCCGACGCCGAGTTTGATCTTCGGCGTTAACCACAAGAGTCGCGAACCGCGCGCGGCCGCGCGAACGATCGCGCTTTTCTTCGGCACGACGGATGAAACCGCCACGATGTCGATCTTGTGACGGCGCAAAAGTTGCCGAATCGACGACGCCGAAAGTTTTTCCGTTGGAATGCGCTTCGGCTTCGAAATCCGACGCCGCGTCGCAAACGCCAGCTTGGTGAACGAATTGCTGATGTCGATCAGGAGATAATTAGCCATTGGCTTGCGGGAGTTTATCCAAACGCGTACGCTCGTCGCGATGCGAAAATTGGTCCATCGTCCACGGCGGCTGCGGCGCTCGCCCGCGCTACGGAATCTTGTCCGGGAAACCAACCTCACGCCGCACGATTTTATTTTGCCGTTGTTCGTCAGTGAAAAGATCGACAAACGCCGTCCGATCGCGAGCATGCCGGGCGTTTCTCAACTGACGGTCAAAGAAGTTGTCGATGAAGCAGACAAGGCGCACGACGCCGGAATTCAGGCCATCATCCTTTTTGGCATTCCGGCGAAAAAAGACGAAAGGGCGAGCGGCGCTTATGCGGAAAATGGCGTGATTCAAAAAGCGCTGCGCGCGATCAAAAAGAAATGTCCAGACCTGATCGCGATAACCGATGTCTGTCTTTGCGAATACATGAGTCACGGACATTGCGGTGTGACGCGGATGGACGGCGAACATTTCCACGTGCTCAACGACGAGAGCGTCGATCTTTTGGTGAAGACGTCGCTCTCTCACGCCAAAGCCGGCGCGGACATGGTCGCGCCGAGCGACATGATGGACGGTCGCATCGGAGCAATTCGCGAAGCGCTCGATATGAATGGCTTCAGCGATACCGGCATCATGAGTTACGCCGCGAAATTCGCTTCCGTTTTTTACGGACCGTTTCGCGATGCCGCCGAAAGTCCGCCGAAGTTCGGTGATCGTCGAACGTATCAAATGGACACCGCTAATGCGGACGAAGCATTGCGCGAAGTGGCGCTCGATGTCGAGGAAGGTGCCGATATTATCATGATCAAACCCGCGTTGCCGTATTTGGACATCCTCTGGCGCGCGCGCGAACGTTTTGGAAAACCCACTGCGGTTTATCACGTGAGCGGCGAGTACGCGATGGTCAAAGCCGCCGCCGAGAAAAAGGTTTTCGATGAGCGCGCCGCGGTCTTGGAAATCATGACTTCGATCAAACGCGCCGGCGCGGATATTATAGTGACCTATTGGGCGCGCGAGCTCATGAAATGGATCAGCGCCTGAAAAATCGGAACGGCGAAACCGAAGCGCACACTCGGCTCAAAGGTTTGGCCGCTCTTTGGGCGCAAGCACAAGGTTATTCCGCGTGCGCGATGGAAGTAACGCTGCCACATTGCCGTTATCGGGCCGACGTCGCCGCTTATCGCCCAAATCGGAAACAATCCGCGGCCACGACCGCGATTTTCGAATGCAAACAAGCGCTGGTTGATCTGCGCCGGGACAACGGCTGTGCCGCGACCACAATGCGACGCTTGGAAAGAGTCCACGAACGGCGCGAAACGCTCGAGCGAAACTTGCGCGTACATTATCCCGCGCTTCGGATCGCCGATTCGCTCTTTGCCGAATTCGACTCACATAATTTCGAAGCGATTGAACATCGGGGCTACAAACGGGTAGTTCGACAGACGCGCGCGCTGCAAAATCGGCTGTTCGATGGAACAAAATTTGAAACGCTGACTCGTTATCGCTGCGCGAATTTGTTCTTTCTGGTTTTGTCAGACGATTTATTTCGCGAATCCGAAATTCCGATCGGTTGGGGCGCGTTGATCGAATCTGCCGACGACTTGAAGCTGGTGCGCAAGCCCGTCTGGCACGAAGCGACGGAACAAAGTCAGCTGCAATTTCTCCAACGCATTGCGGCCGCGGGAACCCGAGTGTTGAATCGAACGCTGGAAATCACTTTCGACCACGTCGCGATTGCTCGGTCTCGATCTTGTTAACGTTTGACGAGCAGGTTGCGGCCGGTCATTTCCTTCGGTTTGTCCATTCCGAGCAAAAACAACAGCGTTGGTGCAACGTCGGCTAGAATGCCGTCTTCAATCCGAAACTGACTCGCGTCCTTCGCGACATAAATGAAGTGAACAAGGTTCGTTGTATGCGCAGTATTTGGTGAACCGTCTGGATTTCGCATTAGCTCGCAGTTGCCGTGGTCGGCTGTGACCAAACATTTACCCCCGAGCTCGAGCACTTTGGGAATTATTCGACTGCAACACTCGTCAATCGTTTCGACCGCTTTGATCCCCGCTTTGACCACGCCGGTGTGCCCGACCATGTCCGGATTGGCGAAGTTCAGGATGATCAAATCGAACTTATCGATCTGTTTCAAGAGCTCGTCGGTCACTTCACCCGCGCTCATCTCCGGTTTGAGATCGTAAGTGGCGACTTTTGGGGACGGAACGAGCAGGCGT
>Ga0126379_10001377_pt1 | contig 14742 bp, 17 predicted proteins | sample PanSoiMetPlot_24_FD_92640 | JGI IMG/M metagenome (GOLD analysis project Ga0126379, IMG submission 92640) | Tropical forest soil microbial communities from Panama - MetaG Plot_24 | ecosystem: Environmental > Terrestrial > Soil > Tropical forest > Bulk soil | place: Panama | collected 2016-02-17 | reverse complement strand
CAATCTTCCGAGGCCTGGAAAGCGCCACGAAAAGAGCGGAAGCCTACATAGCCCAACGCGGCAATCCCCAAGACATCTTCCGCATTCTTGTGTAGGGACGGACGCGTCCGGGCTCACGCAGCGAGCGTCCACGCGGATGGAACACGAACACGATCTGTTTTGTTTATAAGAGGCCAACAGTGATTAGGGGATTGGTGTCGCTGATGTTTCATTAAGCCTCGCCTTCCGATGTACCCGGGTCTCAGCTCTGTCCGCCGCTGTATCCCGCCAGAGTCCAACCCTTCACGCATCTCACCCCGGTCGCTAATGCTCTCAACCGCCGGTACTTACTCTGTCAGCCACGTTTCACACGGGAATCAGACCCGGTCTATAGAGCTGCAACTCCAAATCGGCGAATCTCTGCCCATCCGCAACTGGATCGAGGTGCAGCCGTGGGGCTCGTTACAGCAAGACTGGCGATGAGTTGCTTCCTGGTAATTTCAGTCTGGACATTCCGGGCACATGGTCAGACCCCATACCAAATTTCAGCGTCGGAAAACATAAGGGCGACAGCGCTGTCCAATCAGGAATTCCACTGTCATACGGGTTATCCCCTCGCCCAGTGCCAGCGAGACATCCTTCAACTGAAACACGTCCTCTCTCGTTATCCGATCGCGGGACTGGGGCATTGGACATGGGTTTTGGTTCGCTCTCAGGACTGGAAGCTCATTTCGCGGACCCTGCGATTGAATCCCATCAGCCCAGCGTTCAGCGCACTCGAGCCGCGCGAGACCTTTCTAGAAGAAGCGCTCTTCACCCATGATCCGCAGCGCACTGCCGAACTCATGCAGGAATGGCTAAGTCCGATGCCCAAGCTTCTTGAACTCGCGGTAAGTCACGAACTGGGCCACGCCTTTTGCGCCGAGCCGAACGAAACGGCCGCTGACCGTTTTGCCGGAGACCTGAGGAAAGGTCTGGCCCCTCCCTGTCGCATCTCCACGCAAAAGAGAAGAGAAAATGTTGCAACAGAGGAACGCCAAGGGTTTACACCTAACAGTTTGAGAGCGCCGTAAGTCCCCTTTAGCGGATGGCAAGAGTTTCATTAACGCCCGGCCGTGAAGCCTACCATCTCACCGCATAAATTTCCTGTGTGCTGTTATCCCGCGAAAGGAGAACCGAGTCGTCGGGTGCCAGCCCGGTCCAGCTCATGAAGGTTCCGACAGACAACCGATCTAAAGTCTTAAGATCCACAACCGTTTCCAGCTTGCGATCACTGAGACGCACCCGCACCACGCGCGAGGGCAGTCCGCTCCCACGATCCCAGTCTTGAAAATAAAGGACCCTGCCGTCCCGCGACCAACTCGGATATGCTGAATAGTGGTCGCAAAGTTCCTCCCATTTCTGCGTTCTCATGTCCAGCAACATCATCTTGCTTTCCTTCTGAGAAAGCGCTGCCAGATACCGGCCATCCGGCGAAAGCCGAGGCGACCACATCTCCGTCGCGCCAAGCAGAGAATGAACCTGATGCGTATTCAGGTCGAGCAGTTTAATCCCACGCGATTCTCCACTGCTCCACGGGCCAAAGATGATCGACCGGTTGTCTGGCATCCAGGTGGCATCCGCAAATTGATCGTTTCCTGGAATCATCTGCCGCGCGACGCCTCCTTGGGCGGAAATCACATAGGTCGTCCAATGATCGCCCGTCATGGTCCCGATGAAAGCGATTTGTGTTCCATCCGGCGACCACCGCGGAAGAAACGCGCGCATGGGAGCGAATGTGAGCTGCATACGCTCGGTTCCTGTTATGTTGCCCCGCCACAGCGTCCCTTCAGGAAAAAGCGTATAGGCCAATGACTGCCCATCGCGCGATACTTCCACTCCCTCGGCGGAGATTCCCGAAAGATAGGGCACAAGCTCCGCTGTCTTTGGAACGTACCGGACCAACTCCGCCCGTGGAATGCTGCCCACCACAAACGCCTCGTTCGGCGCCGCACTGGCAGTGGGTCCCGACACATTCATAGGCCCTGCGGTCAACCGGGTCGGCCCTGGGCTGAGAACATGGTGATTTTCCCGGAGCTCCCAAAGATCGGCCCGGCCTCTACGTGTCCACTGAAACAGGAACTCATCGCTGCCGGCCATCCAGGCACCGCAGCAAGGATCCGATCCAGGTGATCCACGAACGATTTCTCTCGGTCCTGCCCCGCCCGTCGATAACTCCCAGATCGAGCTCGTTCCTCCCATGGCTCGGGTCGTCATCGTGAATCGCAAAAGCTTCCTGTCCGGTGACAAGCGAAGAGCCCAGATATATCCGGGAGCAGTCAGCAATTTCCGTCGATTCGAACCATCTCGGTTCACGACGTACAGATCGTGACCGTTGCAAAAGACGATCGTGTCCCCTCTCCCTCCCCACACGGCGTCACTCGCGAGTACGCTGTCGACCGGCCGCGCCGATCCTCCTGCGACGGGAAGAATCCACACCGGTACGGCATAGTTCTCTTCTTCTTTCGAAATCTCGCCCGACAAAATCAGCATTTCAGTTCCGTCCGGTGAAATATCCACCGGCCGAGGGTCCGAAACATTGGTCGGAATAGTGGTCGTCTCTCCACCTTTGGCGGATACTTGCGCCAGAATTCGCCCCACCGGCAGGATCTCGGAAAAGTAAATCCGGGAACCGTCGCTCAGGAGGCGTCCATTCTTTGCGTTTCCGTCGCTTGTAAGCTGAGCGAAGTCCAATACCCGGGGAGCTGCCGAAGCTGCTGCATTCCAATGCCGCAACGCGAAGCCCACTGCCGTCGCCACCACCATCAGGACGGCACAGATCTGCAGAACTCTGCGCATTGGGACGCTTCTGTCGGCATCGGTTTTGTCGGCAACCGATTCCGCCACGCACTCCGGTGGAATTACAGGCGCAATAAAGCGATATCCCCGCTTGGGAACAGTTTCAATGAACGAGGGATTGTCAGCCGAGTCCCCCAGGGTCTCCCGTAGACGTTTAATGATTGTATTTAGCCCGGTCTCGAAATCCACGAACGTGTCGTCATGCCACAAGGCGGATTGCAGTTGCTCGCGAGTCACCGTTTGGCCAGCATGTTCCAGAAGCTTGAGCAGAACCTGGCACGGCTGATCTTGCAATTTCAGTTTGAGGCCATTCCGACGCAACTCCCCCGTGTACGCTTCCAATTCAAACACCCCAAACCGGTAAACGGAGCGAACCTCATACGTCAAAGGCATACCTCAGAACCCCGTCCCATTAGACGCATGAATCCAAGTCCCGGCACTATCAAGACGGCTGAAGAAATAACTCAACGAGAGCGTAGAATATTCACACATGTATGGCCCCTCCTAGGCTCCCCTTCTTTCTTCGTCCGCTACCCTGCGTCCTTTTCCTGCTTTTTGTGCCTGTCACCCGGCTTCGGACCGCAGACTTATCCCATGGACATACCTGCAGCCGGAGTTCGCACCATCAGTTTCGATGTGCAGGAGGGCGAATTTGTTCTACGGGGCGACCCCAATGCAACATCCGTCAGCCTGCGCGTTTCTATCGATCGCTTCTGGATCTTTCGCCTGGGGGGGAAGGAATCCTCAAACGCCTGATCAAGGTCTCGGGAGAAGGTACGAATGAACTCAAGATCGTAACCGATATTCCCAGGTCAATCGCGAACTGGGGACGGGCGGAATACCCGATCGACTTTGAAGTTGTCGTACCGCCGGGAGTCCCGCTGCAGTTGCGAGATACTTCGGGCATCATACGAATCTCTCAGGTGAACGCGCCCGTCGAGGTGCACGATGGCAGCGGCACATTGACGATCTCGGACGTTCACGGGGCTGTAACCGTGGCGAAGGACTCGGGTGACATCCAAGTCGACCGGGTCGGCGATGTCACGAGAATTACCAGCAAAACCGGCCCGATGAGACTCCATGATCTCGCGCAGCTGCAAATCGAAGAATCTGATGGGAACCTGGAAATCGTGAACACGGGACAGGCGCGCGTTCATAACAAGGGCGGCAATCTGCGCGTATCCAACGTGAAAGGTGATCTTGAAATCGAGGACGAATCAGGAGAGATTCAGGTTTCTGATGGAGAAGGCAACGTCAAGATCCGGGACACGTCGGGGCAGATTCGTGTGTCGCACGCGCGAGGTGTGGTGATTGATGACACCGATGGGGATATTACAGTTCGCCAGGCTGCGAGTCTTTGCGTGCGGCAGAAGGAGTCAGGTCAGGTCAAGGTATCTACAATCAGCGGATCAGTCGAATTTCCTTCAAGAATTCAGTTGCATCGCGAATAGCCCCTCCGTTGAACAGCTACACCTTGCCCAGTTCCGCCATGCGCCTGCGTAGGTACCGGCGCTCCACCGCATTCGCATTAAGGCTCAGTGCTTTCTCGTAGGCAGCCAGAGCTTCTTCATTTCGCCCAAGCCGGCGTAGCAGATCCGCCCGCGCTGCGTGGTATAGGTAATAGGAATCGAGCTCGCCGGGTGCCGCCATTTGCTCAATCTGCTCCAATCCCGTTTCCAATCCCCGGCTCATGGCCACGGCGACAGCGTGATTGAGGGCGATGACCGGAGAAGGTGTGGTCCGCGCAAGAACCGCATAAAGAGCCGCAATCTGGTTCCAATCAGTTTCTTTTGCCGTTTTGGCCCGGGCGTGCAGTGCCGCAATTGCCGCCTGCAACTGGTAAGTTCCCACCCGGCCCATACGGAGGGACTTTTCCACCAACTGTACCCCCTCTTCAATCTGTGCCACGTGCCAGGCGGAGCGATCCTGATCCTCGAGCGGCACCAATTCCCCTGTGCCATTGACCCGCGCATCGCGCCGTGAGTCGTGCAAGAGCATCAGCGCGAGCAAGCCGAGATTCTCCGGCTCGTTCGGCATCAGCTCGGAAAGTGTTCGCGCCAGGCGAATCGCTTCCGCACAGAGTTCACGCCGTACCAAAGCATCGCCGGCAGTAGCGGCGTATCCTTCATTGAATACCAGGTAAATAACGGCTTGGACCGCAGCCACACGTTCCGGCAGCGCACGTTCTGGCGGGACATCATAAGGGATGCGAGCCTCGCGGATCTTCCGCTTCGCTCGCACCAGACGCTGCGCCAGCGTAGCCTCAGGCAGAAGAAACGCTCGCGCAATTTCCGGTGTGGTAAGCCCGCCAAGCGTCCGCAAAGTGAGGCCGACTTGCGCTTCCGCGTTGAGAGCGGGATGGCAGCAAGTGAAAATGAGTCGCAGCCGATCGTCAGGAAAATTCATTTCCTCGGCACCAGCTTCCCCACAAACCGGCGGAGGCGCAATGGACTTCGGCGTTTCGTAAAGCAGTTGATCCTGTTTCCCGCGTCGAGTCTGATCGCGCCGCGCGTAGTCAATCAGCTTGCGATGCGCGGCGGCGTTGATCCACGCCGCAGGATTCATCGGAAGCCCGTTGCGCTTCCAATCGACGAGCGCAGAAGCGAGAGCGTCCTGCATTGCCTCTTCGGCCAAATCAAACGATTGTGAGACGCGGATCAAACCCGCAATAATGCGGCCGGACTCCCTTCGGAAGACCTCCTCGACGGCGCTGCGAAAATCAGTCATCTATTCCGCTGACACCCGGCTCTCCAGCAAGGTCAGCCGCGACCCGCCAAGATAGGCTCACCCTGCGGCCCTTTGGGGAATTCGTGAATCGGGCGCACTTCCACGCATCCCATCGCGCCGCCGCAGCCGGTAGGAATCTTAGCCGCCCACTCAAGAGCTTCATCGAGATCGGCGCAGTCGAGAATGTAATACCCGGCAAGCTGCTCCTTGGTTTCGGCAAATGGCCCGTCGGTCACGAGCGTTTTCCCGTCCTTCAGGCGAACCGTCGTCGCCGTGGAAGTGTATTTCAAAGGATCCGCCGCCCGAAAAATTCCGCGTCGCTGCGTCTCCTGTTGAACCGCGACGTGCCCGGCAAACACCCTGGCTATCTCTTCCGGGGAAGCCTTCTCCATTTCGGTTTCTTGCGTATAAACCAACATCATGTACCGCATTGCCATCTCCCTTTCAGAGCGGGTGTTCCTTTGTTATGAGCTGCCCGCCAGCCAGGCTGCCAAGCCACGAAAAAAGTTGACCAGCAGAGATAACAGCATGGCTGGCGGGCGCGCCTTTCATCCATAGACCGTTGCCGAAGCACGATCAGGAAAACGTCATGATGGGACGAACTTCCACGCACCCAAAACGCGCGCCTGGAATCTTCGCCGCTATCGCCGCGGCCGCAGCCTTATCGGGCACGTCAACGAGATAGTACCCGCCGAGTTGCTCTTTGGTTTCCGCGAAAGGCCCATCCGTGGTGAGCGCCTTGCCATTTCGCACGCGCACGGTTTGCCCTTCGGTCGTGGGCAGCAGTGCGTTTCCGCCCTTGATGGCGCTAGCGTGTTGCTTGCCAAACGCATCATATTCCTGCATCTCAGCAGGATCGAACCCCGAAACGAACCGCTTTTCATTCTCGTAGATCAGCAAAAGAAATTGCATGCCACTCTTCTCCTTATTTTTTTAAAAAAATTATCCGACGTACTGTAGGTTAACGACACACCATCTTGTGTGGGGACGGACGCATTCGTCCGTCCCGGGAGCGAGGCGAGCGTCCAAACGCCATCCCCACCTCGGCGCCAGGTGGCCCGAATCGGGCCGCCCTACTTTGCCCGGCTCTAGCGAATCTCTTCGCTAAATTTGACTTTCCCGCCCTCGACAAAATCCCACTTCGCGTCGAAATGATCATTGGCAGCCAGATGGAACGCCGCGTCGTGCATATGTCCCGTGCCCGGAGCAATGTTTGACCCACCCGCAAAAGCAAAGTCTAATTCCCCCGACGCGCCATCAAACTTCTCCGCCACCATCTGCGGCTGGTTCCCGGCGATGCAGTAATGCGTCAGCACGAGTCGGCTGCCGTCCAGATGATACGCGGTGAGCACTCCCGCCCGCCTGGTTCCGTGAAGCGCTCGAGGAGCACCGACCCTCCGGAAATCAGCTCAAATCTGCTATGAGCCTTGCCCTGGCCGGTCTCCACATCCCAATCGCCGACCAGCGCCTTCAGGCGTGCAAAGGCCGTTCCAGCATCCACTGCGGAATTGCCAGCGGCACTTCCAGCCGCTCCTGCCGAGACGGTCGCGGTCAGAAACAGGCACGAAATCGCAAGCAAACAACGGTTTTTCATAGAGTTCCTCCGGCCGGCGGGACTTCGTGTCCCCTTGGCCTTCAAGGGAGCGACGCACTCCAGGCCTTAAATCGACACGGGAACACCAAGAAAATCCGATTTCGTGCTGATGCCTGATTTGTTCACTCGCATTGCGCCGGCCTTTTAAGGTAGAAGATTGGTACGTACGATCAGGCGGACGGCGTCATCTTTCTCTATGATCCTTCGCGATGAGGAACCGGTCGCATGAATAAAGCGGATGGTCAGGACAGGGCAGGCCGCCTCTCGGCAATCGTAGCCAACTCCCTGGACACTCAGGCCAAAACGCAAGATCTGGCGCGCCAGGCTTACCAAAGCCGCACGCAGTTCCACAGATTATTCCGAACAGTGGTCGAAGAGACTCCGGCCGCCATGCGGCGGCGGCTCTTGTTGGAAAGAGCAGCCTACCAACTGGCACGCACAGGAATGTCGGTCACGGATATCGCCCTGGATGCCAACTACGGGTCGCTTGAGGCGTTCACGCGCGCTTTCCGAAAAGCGTTTCGGACTTCTCCCAGTCTCTACCGGCGTATGCGAATTCCGCACTTTCACTTGCCGTCGTCCAACAAAATTCATTTTCTTGCCCTGGGTTCCCCAACAAAAGGAGGAAGCGACATGGATTTATTCGATCGTTTTGCAGGTAACGACTCTTGGCACACGAAGCGTTTGCTGGAATATGCAAGTGCCCTGACAAACGAACAATTGGATCAATCACTGCCGACGGTCGTGGAGCTGCTCCCTTGGCGGGAGTCGAATAAAACTCTAAGACAGCTGCTGGAAAACATTATCTTCACGAAAGAGGTCTGGACCGCCGCCCTGTCCGGCAGCAGTACAGAAATGAACCCTCCCAAATCGCAGCGCTCCCCAAAGGCGATGTTGCAAAGGCTCGAAAAGACCGACGTTGAACTGCATCGGATTTTGAGCGACGTCCGGAACCGCTCCGCCTGGGATGACACATTCGTCGACGCACTCTGCGAACCGGCTGAAACCTTCACCTTCGGCGGCGTCTTCGCGCATATCATGACCTTCAACGCGCATCGCCGATTGATGGCCTTAGACGCCCTACGACAACTAGGCGTCCAGACCGAAGGGTTCGGCGATCCCATGGAGTATGAGGAAACTGTCGCACCCTGGAACCGTCAGGTAGCTCTCAAGACGTCATGAGAGCACTACAGATTCCACAGTCCCCGGCGAAGCGGCAAGGTTACAGCCCGGTTAAGGGCGGGATGTGTTAGCCCGGGGCGTAAACTCTGGGTGCGGCCGGCAGTCGCGATTTTCGACAGTGGATAAACGAGTTACACTCCTATTTTCATTATGCGACAGCTTGTTCCCACAATCAGAACGCAATGCTTGCGCTTCAACGGTGCCATCGAGCGCGATCCCGCCATCGATGCATGGATGAAAAACCACGCAGGCGAATTGGGAGCCATCGCGCATCACTGGTTTGAGGTCATGCGAAAGTGCGGCGACGAAGTCCGCGAGCTGTTGCATGACGGCTGCCCGGTCGCATGTCTCGGAGATGTGCCCTTCGGCTACGTCAATGTATTCACTTCACACGTAAACGTGGGTCTCTTTCAAGGCGCAGCCCTGCCCGATCCAGCCCGCCTGTTGCAAGGCACCGGCAAGTTCATGCGCCATGTGAAGCTGAGACCGGGAACGACGATCAATCATGCCGCGCTAAACAGGATCATCGACGCGGCATACTCGGACATCAAGGCCCGCGTCGAACACGGCTAGCCCTTGTAGGTCGTATTGGTGCCGACAAACGACCATCCTTTCCTCCAGCTTCGCTTGGAACTCGAAACGTGTCTCGCCGACTTGGATTGAGAATCCCTGAGACTGTTTGCATCGCCAAGTTTGCCAGGGCAAGCCGATCGTTTATGCCGTGCGCGCAGCAGAACGGATGGTATTATCGCCGGCGGAGTCCACCAATGGAATCGACCAAACCCAAATTGCCGCCCGAAGCCATAGAGCTCTACAACGATTTCATTCACGGTGAGATTAGTCGCCGCGCCTTCATGGATGGCGTGCAACAACTAGCGGGTGGTCTGGCGGCCGCCACGGTTATCAGGGCGTTGATGCCGAATTACGCTCTGGGGCAGCAAGTCGCCCGCACCGATGACCGGATCAAGGCAACTTATGAAACCGCGCCCTCCCCAAAGGGCAACGGAAGCATAAAAGGATATCTGGTTAGGCCTATCAGCGCCGACACCCGATCCGAGACGGTAACCAAATTGCCGGGTGTAATCGTCGTCCACGAGAACCGGGGTCTGAACCCGCATATCGAGGATATCGCGCGGCGTTTTGCCCTCGCCAACTTCATGGCATTTGCGCCGGACGGGCTTACATCTCTCGGCGGCTATCCTGGAGACGATTACAAGGGTGGCCAGATGTTCAACAAGGTCGACAAGAACAAGATGTCCGAGGATATGGTGGCCGCGGCCCTATGGTTAAAGTCACGCCCTGACTGCACGGGAAAGATCGGCGCTACCGGTTTCTGCTACGGCGGTTCTACCGCCAATATGCTGGCGGTACGCTTGGGAACCGACTTGGCCGCAGCAGCGCCGTTCTATGGCGCTCCTCCCGCATCGGAGGACATTCCGAAAATCAAGGCAGCCATTCTGGTGCATCACGGGGAACTCGACACGCGATTGGCGGCAACCTGGCCGGCTTACGATCAGGCCCTGAACGCGGCCCAGGTTCCGCACGAGGGCTATATCTACCCCGGCGCCGTACACGGCTTCAATTGCGACGCCACGCCGGAACGCTATAACAAAGCCGCCGCCGATCTAGCCTGGCAACGCACCGTCGACTGGTTCAACAAATACGTGCGTGGCTGATTGTGCCCCAGCGGGTGTAATTGCCCGCGCCGGGGGCCGGGCGGCATCCTCGGGAGATAACCCCTCCTCACTCATATCGCAGCGCCACAGTAGGATCTACATTCGCAGCCCGTCGCGCCGGAACGTAACAAGCCATCAAGGCGACACACACCAACAGCAACGACACGGCCACGAAGGTGAGAGGGTCGCTGGCCGATACCATGTACAACTGAGTTGCCATCACTCTGGTCAGAGCAATCCCTCCAACAATTCCGATGACGATCCCGGTCAGGACCAGCCGCGCACCCCCGCCGAGGATCAACCGAAGCACATCAGTCCTTTGGGCTCCGAGAGCCATCCGCACGCCGATCTCGTGCGTGCGTTGACCAACCACGTAAGAAACAACGCCATAGATGCCAACACTGGCCAGGATAACAGCCAGAGCTGCGAACGCCGCCAGCAGAATCATCAAGAATCGATGACTCGCGATGGAGCGAGAAACTACCTGCTCCATAGTTTCTTCGCCATAGATCACCTGCTGATCGCTCATTTCCTGAGCCACGTGGCGGACGGAGGCGAACGAAGAAGCTGGATCTCCCGCCACCCGAACCACAAAGGCTGTCGAATTTGTGGACTTGATGTAGTCGTCGGGCATTTGCACCAGGGGAATGTAGAGCTCAGCTCTCAACTGCTGTGTGTCGTCACTGTCCAGGCCCCACTGCTTGACATGGGCGACGACGCCGATGATCTCCGCTAATTGGTCTCCACTTTTAAGATGGATTCGTTTCCCAACAGCGTCTTGCCCGGGAAAGAACTTTTTCGCAAAGACTTCATCGACCACAACCACCTTTGGCGAGTGCTCATCATGTTGCGCGCTGAAAAAGCGCCCCGCCAGCACCCGGGTTCTCATGATCTTCAGGTAGTCCGGATCGACGATGTAAGCAATGGCCCAATTCATGTCATTGTCATGGGCTGGTTTCTCCTGGCCTTCGAGCCAGAACAATTGTTCATCGTCGTAGTCCAGAGGCGCCGCCCCCGAGGTCTGGGCCACTGCTTCTACGCCCGGGATGGCACCCAGCCTGCGGTTCAATTCACGAAAGTGAGCACGGATTCCCTCTGCGCTGGCCATCAGCACCGAAGGTGGCGGTGTAAGGCCGAAAGACATGACATGATGCGGGTCGAAGCCGGGATCGACTTGCCAGAGCTGTACAAGAGTCCGAACCATCAGACCGGCCCCGGCCAACAGCACCAGAGCCATTGCCATCTCGGTTACGACGAATACGCCTTGCGCCCGGTGTCGTGTTCCGCTGCTGCTGCGGCCGCCCTCCTTGAGACTCTGGTTCTCTGCCGTACGCGACATCTTCAACGCAGGGGTAAGCCCGAAGAGAATTCCTGCCAGAATCGCGGCTCCGGCTGTGAAGATGAGGACATGAATATCGAGCCCGATCTGCTCGGCGCGCGGCAAAGTGCGCGGCAATGTCGCAACAGCAGCATGCGTGCCCCAGCTCGCGAAAAGCAAACCAATAGCTCCACCGGTCAGTCCCAGCAACACGCTTTCCGCAAGAAGTTGACGCACCACCCGCGCCTGGGTTGCACCCAGAGCGGCACGAATTGCAAATTCGCGGGCCCGGACTGTTGACCGCGCCAACATCAGATTGGCGACATTCAAACAGGCAATCAGTAACACAAACCCCACCGCCGCCAGCAAGACAAGCAACAGCGGCCGTACGTAGCCGACCATCTGTTGTTTCAGAGGAATAAGGTTTGCGCTGATGCCCTTATCCGTATCCGGAAAAGCAGCCCCCAAGTTGCTCGACAAGGCCTCCATGTCGGCTCGCGCCTGCTGCACCGTTACTCCCGGCTTGAGTCGCGCGATACCGTGGAAGCCTAACCCCGCACCCCGGTTCATGAGTAGCGGGTTGTTCCATTGCCCGGCGGGCACGAAAATCTCGCCATCCCGGAAACTGGGGAGGCTCAAATGGAAACTCGCAGGAATGATTCCGACCACGGTATAGCCCTTTGGTCCGAGCGTGATGCTCTTGCCCACAATGTCGGGAGAGGAACTGAATTTCCTGCGCCAAAGGTCCTCTCCAAGCAGGACAACAGGCGCCGCGCCAACCTCGTCTTCTCCAGCCATCAAGAGTCGGCCCCTGACGGGTTTTACTCCAAGGATCGAAAAGAAGTCCGACGAGACAAGATCACCGTCCACTTGCTCAGGCTCTCCCGCGCCGATGAGGTTGAAGGAAAAGACACGCGAGACCGCCATGGAGGAGAACGAACGATTGTCCTTCTGCCAGTCGCGGAAGTTCGGGTACGAGATCGAGCCGTTTTCGAAATTAGCCTTGTTCTCTCCTAATGCGACTAACTGATCGGCCTGCGGGAAGGGCAGCGGATTCAGCAACACACCATTCACGATCGAGAACACAGCCGTGTTCGCACCGATCCCGAGCGCAAGCGTGATCACGGCAACCGCCGTAAATCCCGGGGACTTCAACGCCATCCGCAGGCCGTATCGAAGATCTTGGATTAGGGTTTCCATAATTCCTCACTCCGCACGAACTGAGCTCACATTTTGCCCCAGAAAAAAGAGCACACCGGTCGCCAATATTCTCGGGACAGATCGCCAGAGCTTTCTTGCATTTATCGATACATGCCCGTCGGGTACTGTCCACTATCAGTGGCCAACGTCCGAAACCGGACAGGCAGGCTGGACCAGCTTTCTCAAACAGGTTTTGGGGAAATTAGCTTTTGCTTCCGCAATCTTGTGTAGGGACGGACACATTGGTCCGTCCCGCGAGCGCCCCAGGGAAGAAGAGGGCACGGCTTCAGCCGTGGCCGTTCGACCCAGTCAAGATGCGGGCGTTAGCCCCCTGAAGTTCGCTCGTCCCTCTCCCCAGCAGCTCTTTATGTGTTTTTAGCTTCTGCCTCCCAGTTGCGGCGAACTCGCAGTAAAGGTGCGAGTCGAATAGGGCGAGATCAACGCCGGCAGATGATTGTGCAGCCCCTCGTGGCTCGAGTTCTCGAGCGTCTCGTGCGAGGCGCACTACTGCCTACCACTTCCCCGCTTGTGCACCGCCGTCAACATAGATCACTTCGCCTGTGATGAACGAAGCTCGCACCAAAAACAGGGCGGCGTCGACAATCTCCTGCACCGTGGCAAGGCGCGCTATGGGGTGAAGGTGTTTCAGCGACTCGTGGTTTTCAGGCTTATGCATGGGCGTGTCCACGATACCGGGAGCGACGGCGTTCACCCGAATGCCCTGCGCCGCATACTCAATCGCCAGCCCTCGCGTAACGGAGTCCAACCCGCCTTTCGTAAGGCTGGTGAGCGCCGCTCTTACTCCCGCGATGGGCTGTTGCGCCAATGTCGTTGAAATGTTGATGATCTGCCCGCCGCCGTTCTGCTGCATATGACGGATGGCTTGCTGGGAAACATAGAAGAAACCCGCGAGATTGGTGGCTACCACGCGCTGAAAGTCCTCGGCGGTGTACTCCACAAAGGGCTTCGGCACGAAGATGCCGGCATTATTGATAAGCACGTCGAGCGTCCCGAATCGCTGCTCAGCAGTATTGATCAAGTTGTATGCAGTTGATGGGTTACCCACGTCGCCATCGACCAAGAGAAGATCGTCGGATGGAGTCAATGTTCCCGCGGAGGTCACGCGGCGTGCGTTCGCAACCACGTTGAAGCCTTCCGCCAGAAACGCTTTCGTCAAACCGAGCCCAATACCACTTGAAGCTCCGGTAATTACAGCAGTCTGCTTGCGTTTGTTTTTCATGCATACATAGATTGGAGTAGCCGAGAAGGCGACTCGCCACACGCGAAGAATCGGGTTACCGTTTGGTAAGTCAGTTCAATTCGCAAAAATGCCCTCGCGTCGACTCCCATAGAAGGTCGGCACTTAGCGCCGATGAGGCGGCGGGTGGTGCAAGGCTTGAGCAGCGAGAAGGAGACCCGGGGCTGGCGCAGCGCTTTAAGCGTTGCGATAAGCGCTCTCCTCAAAAGCGGCTTTAGCGCCGAGGGGGCTTCCCTGTTTTGACCGCAAAATCTGGATAGCACACTAGGTGGCAAATTCTTTATCGTGTGCGCATACAAAGGTTGATCGAACCGAACCCGCTTGGTGCTCAGGCTCAATTAGACTTTCTGAGGTTCGTCACCAAAGAACGATGTCCGAACCAAGAAGTTCATCCCGCGCATTCCAATGCGGAGTATCGTTTCGAGTGAGAACATGGGTGCTCATTTCGTCATGGTCAAAAGACGCAAAAGCAGGGTTCCGCCGCCTCCGATCGAATGTCCCTTGAGTCAATTGATGCGCGTCCTGGCGGGCGCGTGGTCGGCTCATGTGATCTGGTACTTGCGGGAAGGTGAGCGTTGCTTTACCGAACTCCAGTGGGATATCGGAAAAGTCTCAGCCAAGGTGCTCACCAACTGCCTGCGTAGGCTGGAACGCGAAGGAATCATAGTTCGTTCGACCAAACCAACATCTCCGCCCACAGTCTGGTATGGCCTCACACCTGTCGGGCAGGAACTTTGCGCAGCACTCGTCAACGTCATCAACGTCGCACAGCGGCTCAAGCGTACTGAAGTGATAGGTCCTGTTCCTCAAAACCTACATCGCACGCCGAGTGAGCGATAAGTACCGAGTATCGGCCATCCGTTCCCCCTTTCCCATTTCGTATGCATATGACGGTTCGATCGCGTGCACTAGGTTCTGCAAAATTCCCCCTCTTCGCAGATCATGGTAGGGTGACAGTTGCGCCGGCGAT